>Ga0123337_10003467_pt1 | contig 16773 bp, 13 predicted proteins | sample frozenSSSSmetaG_FD_89792 | JGI IMG/M metagenome (GOLD analysis project Ga0123337, IMG submission 89792) | Glacier valley bacterial and archeal communities from Borup Fiord, Nunavut, Canada, to study Microbial Dark Matter (Phase II) -... | ecosystem: Environmental > Aquatic > Freshwater > Ice >... | reverse complement strand
GTCGTCGTGGAGGCCGGCGACGATCCTGCCGATGATGTGCAGCGGGTTGGCGGCGATGCCGCCATAACCGCCCGAATGCAGGTCCTGGTTTGCGGCGAATATCTTGATCTCCTCGCCCACGAGGCCCCGCAGGCCGGCGCAGATCGAGGGGCTGTCGTCGTTCCACATGCCGGTGTCGCACACCAGGACATAGTCGGCCTTCAGTTCGTCCTTGTTGGCTTCAAGGAACGGCCTGGCGGAGGGGGAACCGCACTCCTCCTCGCCTTCCAAGATGACGGTGAGGCGGATGGGCAGGTTGCCGCGCACCTCCTTGTAGGCGCGCACCGCCTCGATGAAGGTCAGCAATTGGGCCTTGTCGTCGCAAGTGCCGCGGCCGCGGATGACCTTCTGGCCCTTGGCGCCAATGCCGATCGACGGCTCGAACGGCGGGCTGGTCCACAGGTTCAGAGGATCCACCGGCTGGACGTCGTAGTGCCCGTAGAACAGGAAATGCGGACTGTCGGGGCTGGCCCCTTCATGATGCGCGACCACCATGGGATGGCCGATCGTATCACGAACCGACGCATCAAACCCCAGGCTCGCCAGGTAGTCGGCCAGCAGTTGCGCCGCCCGGCGACAGTCGGCCGCGTGTGCCGGGTCCGTCGATATCGAGGGAACCCGGACGAGATCGAACAGGGTCTCCAGGCTCGATTCAAGATTTGCCTCGGTACGGGCGAGGACGAGTTCGAGGTCTGACATAGGCACCGCTTCATGTTGTGATTCGGGACTCTCCGATCCCGGCGCGCGACGAGCGATATGACACCCCATTCCGACGCGCTACCATCCTTACGATTGAGGGGCCGCTGTGCTGAAACGAGATGGGTGGGCGACGAAGGGCGCTGCTTTCTATTGACGGCTTTACCTTGACAGGCCCAGCGACATGGTTTTGTCTGACATTTGACAGCCATGGGGTAAAAAGGTGTCCAAACCGGGGCTCTGCGAGTATATCTTGCCAACCGGCGACGACAAATCGACGGCCTAAAGCTGACAGTCCACACGCTTATTCATATTGTTCAGGGCGCGTGCAATCACCAGCCTAGGCTGCCTGTAAAGGCAGTTTCGACAACAGCAAACAGACAGAGGAGCTCGACTTGAAACGTTTAGCATTTCTTAGTGCCGCACTCATTATGACATCGATGTCAACTGGAGCGGCATTGAGCTTCGAGGGCACTTCGCTCGTTGCGCCCGACTGCAGCTACGGCGGCAAGATCAAGTCGATCGTGGCGACCGACGAGCATACCGCCACCTTCACGATGTGCGCCGCCGATCCGGCTTTCGAGGCGAAGGCAGCCTTCATCGTGTTCGGCATCGAGCCGTCCGAGCACATCGCCGCCGCCGGCCCCACCAAGGAGCTGCTCACTACCCCGATCGGCACCGGCCCGTTCCGGCTCGACGCGTGGAACCGTGGCGACTCGATCATCCTCAAGCGCAACGACACGTACTGGGGCACCAAGCCGAATTACGAGACGCTGGTGTTCCGCTGGAGCACGTCGGGCGCCAGCCAGCTCAACGAACTTCGTTCGGGCACTGTCGACCAGATCAGCACGGTGAGCCCGGACGATTTCGAGGCCGTCAAGGCCGACGCCGACCTGCAGTTTCTGCCCATCATGGGGCCGAACACGCTCTACCTGGGCATGACCAACACCTTCGCGCCCTTCGACAACGTCAAGGTGCGCCAGGCCATCGCCATGGGCATCGATCGCCAGCGCATCGTCGACAACTACTTCCCCGCCGGGTCGGAAATGGCGACGCACTTCACGCCGTGCACCATCCCGAACGGCTGCGCCGGTGAGGACTGGTACGGGTTCGATCCCGCGGCCGCCAAGGCGCTGCTGGCCGAGGCCGGCTTCCCCGATGGCTTCAAGACCAAGATCTACTACCGCGACGTGTTCCGCACCTACCTGCCGGAACCCAGCACCATCGCGGTCGAGTTCCAGTCGCAGCTGAAGGCGAACCTGGGTATCGACGCCGAAGTCGCTCCGATGGAATCGGGCGAGTTCATCGGCCAGGCCAGTTCCGGCAAGCTCGACGGGTTCTACCTGCTGGGCTGGGGCGCGGATTACCCGCACATCACCAATTTCCTCGACTATCACTTCGGCAAGGATACCCAGCAGTTCGGCGCCTCCCTGCCGGAAATCTACGAGCCGCTCGCCAAGGGCTCGTCGATCGCCGACATCGAGGAAGCCAAATCGATCTACGAAGCGGCCAACAACGCCATACGCGAACTCGTGCCGATGGTGCCGATCTCCCATGCTGCCGCCGGTTCGGCTGCCCGCGCCTACGTCAAGAACGCCGGCTATCGCCCCTTCGGCGCCAAGCAGTTCGGCCTGGCCGACCCCGGCAAGGACACCATGGTCGTCATGCAGAACGCCGAGCCGATCAGCCTTTATTGCGGCGATGAATCGGACGGCGAGTCGACCCTGGTCTGCACGCAGATCACCGAGACGCTGCTCGACTACGCACAGGACAGCGGCGACATCGTCGGCGCCCTGGCGACCAGTTGCGACGCCAATGCCGATGGCACCGAGTGGGTCTGCCACCTGCGTGAAGGCGTGAAGTTCACCGACGGTTCGGACTTCGACGCAAACGACGTCGTTGCTTCCTACGCTGCCGGCCTCGACGCCTCCAACCCGGCGCATGTCGGCAATACCGGTGCGTTCGACTACTATGCGAGCCTGTGGGGCATCATGAACGCGCCCGCCGCCAAGTAAGGTCGTTTCCCTCGAGAGGCGGGCGTTCCGGCGCCCGCCTCATCCGCCTTCACCCCAGTAGATAAGCCCAATGCTCGGATACGCCATCAAGCGGCTCCTCAGTGCCATCCCGGTCATTTTTGGCATTCTGGTAGTCACCTTCTCCCTCGCCCGCCTGATCCCCGGCGATCCGTGCAAGTCCATGCTGGGCGACAAGGCCAGCGCCACGACCTGTGCCGAATTCGTCCGCCATTTCGGCCTCGACCAACCCATCCCGGTGCAATTTCTCTATTACCTGCGCGATATCGCACAGGGTAATTTCGGCAACTCCATCCGCTTTTCGCGGCCGGTGACGCAGATCATCATCGAGCGTCTGCCGATGACGATGGAACTCGCCCTCCTCGCGCTCGTCGTCGCCACTCTGGCGGGCATCGCCATCGGCATCTTCGCGGCGCGACGCCACAACACGGCCGCCGATGTCGGCACGATGGCGCTGGCGAATGTCGGCATCGCCATGCCGATCTTCTGGCTCGGCCTGATGATGGCCTATGTGTTTGGCGTCATGCTCAAGGGCACGCCCTTGTGGCTGCCGCCCTCGGGCCGGCTGAGCGCGGGCCTGAGTTCCGTGCCCTTTTATGAGGTCTGGCAGTGGAACCTGGCCAAGGACGCTTTCGGCGCCAAGTTCTTCGAGTTCGTCTCCAATTTCTACATCTTCAACGCGCTGATCACCTTCAACTGGCCGATCTTCATCGACGCCCTGCGCCACATGGTCCTGCCGGCACTGGCGGTCGCGACGATCCCGATGGCGGTGATCGCCCGCATGACCCGGTCCTCCCTGCTCGACGTGCTGGGGCGCGACTATGTTCGCACGGCCCGCGCCAAAGGCGTGCCGGACAACAAGGTCGTCCGGCGGCATGCGCTCGGCAACGCCATGTTGCCGGTGGTGACAATTCTGGGGCTGCAGATGGGCGCCCTGCTCAGTGGCGCTGTGCTGACCGAGACCGTTTTCGGTCTCGCCGGCGTCGGACGCATGCTGGTCGAGGCGATCTTTGCGCGCGATTACCCGATCGTGCAGGCGTTCACCGTGTTGATCGCCACGATCTACGTGGTGGTGAACCTGATCGTCGACCTCTCGTACACCTACCTCGACCCCCGCGTCCGGCCGCAATAGGACCTGATATGACGAGCCTGAACTCCGCCAGCGCCAATGCGGCCGCTATTATGATCGAGGATGGTCTTCTGGGCGATCCGGTACCGCTGTGGAAGCAGACGCTGAGGCGCCTGCTGCGCAAGCGCTCGGGTCAGGTCGGCCTGTTCCTGATCGGCTTCATGGTGCTGGTCGCGTTGTTTGCCCCATTCATCGCCCCCTACGATCCGAATCAGGTGCTGATCGGGGTCGAGCAGGTGAAGCGCCGCGACCCACCTTGCATCCATATGTTGGGCTGCGACGTCGCCAAGCCGCAGCACATCATGGGGATCGACGGCAATTCGCGCGATGTGTTCTCGCGGCTGGTTTACGGATCGCGGATCAGCCTGATGATCGGTGTCGTCACCGTGTCGGTGGCGCTGATCCTCGGCGTGTTCCTAGGGGCGGTCGCCGGGTATTTCGGCGGCTGGGCCGACAACCTGATCATGCGCTGCATGGACGTCATCCTGGGCTTCCCATCGCTGCTTCTGGCCATCGCCATCGTGGCCGTGCTGGGGCCAGGTATCGTCAATGCGTTGCTCGCCATCTCGGTGGTTTCGGTACCGGGCTATGCCCGCGTCACCCGCGCCAGCGTGTTGTCGGTGAAGTCGCAGGACTTCGTTGCCGCGAGCCGCGTGCTGGGCGGCAGCAAGTGGCGGATCCTGTTTACCCGGGTGTTGCCGAATGCCCTGACCCCGATCGTCGTGCTGGCGACGATGGGCGTGGCAGGGGGTATCCTCGAGGCTGCCGGACTGAGCTTCCTGGGCCTCGGCGCACAGCCGCCGACCCCGGAATGGGGCACGATGCTTGGCACCGAGAAGGACCAGATGTTCTCGTCGCCGCATCTGGTTTTCTTTCCGGGCATCGCCATCGTGATCACCGTGCTTGGTTTCAACCTGCTCGGCGACGGACTGCGCGACGCGCTCGATCCGCGCCTGAACAGCTGAGGTAGTGGCGATGAGCGAACCCATCCTCCAAGTGCGCGACCTGAGCACCGTGTTTGCCACCCGCTCGGGCGTTGCTCGCGCCGTGGACAATGTCAGCTTCGAACTCGGCGCGGGAAAAACGCTGTGCATCGTGGGGGAGAGCGGTTGCGGCAAGTCGATCACCGCGCTGAGCGTGGCCGACCTGGTGCCCTATCCGGGTGCGGTGACCGGCGGCGAGGTGCTGCTCGGAGGCGTCGACCTGCGCAAGATGACGCCGGCGGAGATCAGCAAGGTCCGCGGCAATCGCCTGTCGATGATCTTCCAGGACCCTTCATCGGCGCTCAATCCCGTGCACACCGTCGGTCGCCAGATCGCCGAGGTGTACCGGTTGCACAAGGGCATGGACGCAAAGCAGGCCGAAGAGGCTGCCATACGGCTCCTGACCGCCGTCGGTATCCCCGACCCCGCCCGACGGATGAAGGCCTACCCGCACGAAATGTCAGGCGGGATGGCCCAGCGGATCATGATTGCCATGGCGCTGGCCTGCGAACCCGAGGTGCTGATCGCCGACGAGCCGACCACGGCGCTAGACGTCACCATCCAGGCGCAGATCCTCGACCTGATGCGCGATTTGCAGAGCGACTATGGCACCGCCATCATCCTGATCACCCACGATCTGGGGGTTGTGGCCGAAATGGCAGACCACGTGGCAGTGATGTACGCGGGCCAGATCGTCGAGTACGCCGACGTGCGGACGCTGTTCCGCTCGCCCCAGCACCCCTACACCAAGGCGCTGCTGCGCTCGGTTCCCCGCATGGAGGCCGGCCCGGAGATGCTCGAGGTGATCGAGGGGCGCGTGCCCCAGTTGACCAACCTGCCCCAGGGCTGCCGGTTCGCCCCTCGCTGTGCGGCCCGACGCAGCGCCGACGAGCCGCGCTGCACCACCAATGTGCCCTCTTTGCTGCCGGTCGGGGTGGAGCATAGCTGTCGGTGCTGGCTGACCTCAGCAGCCGCGGGCGAAACTCGAGAAAAGGCAGAACTGGCATGAGCGCCCTGCTGGAACTGCGCGGCATCCAAAAAGTATTCACTGTGCGCGGCGGCGCCTTTCAGCGGGTCGTCGGCCACGTCAACGCGGTCACCGACATCGATCTTGCCATCGAGAAGGGCCGAACCCTGGGTGTGGTGGGCGAAAGTGGCTGCGGAAAGTCCACTCTGGCACGCATCGTCATCGGGCTGCATGAGCCCAGCGGCGGCGAGGTGGTGTTCGACGGCAGGACCATCAGCGGCAGCCCGACCGGCATCGACTTTGCCTCCAGCCGCCGGATCCAGATGGTCTTCCAGGACCCCTATTCCTCGCTCGACCCGCGTGTCCCGATCGGCGTTTCGATCGGCGAGGGCCTCGCCATCCACGGTATCGGGGACAAGGCGAGCCGTCGGCAGGCGGTGGGAGAGATCCTGCAGCGGGTGGGGCTGCCGTCGCAGACGGCAGATCGTTTCCCGCACGAGTTTTCCGGTGGCCAGCGCCAGCGTATCGGCATTGCCCGGGCGCTGATCCTCAACCCTGAAGTGCTGATCTGCGATGAGCCGACTTCGGCGCTGGACGTTTCGGTTCAGGCGCAGATCCTGAACCTGCTGCGCGTGCTCAAGGGCCAGTTCAACCTGACCATGATGTTCATTTCCCACAATCTGGCTGTGGTCCGTCACATCGCCGACGATGTGATGGTGATGTATCTTGGCCATGCCGTCGAAATGGCACCGGCGGACACGTTGTTCTCCAATCCGCGCCACCCCTATACACAGGCCCTGCTGTCGGCGACGCCGATCGCCGATCCTGAGCAGCGCGGCGAGCGCGTGCGATTGACGGGCGAACTGCCGTCGCCGCTCAACCCGCCCACCGGCTGCCCCTTCCATCCCCGCTGCCCCCTGGCAAACGACCGCTGCAAGGCGGAGTTGCCGGCGCTGGTCGCCGCCGGGGCGGCGCGAGTGGCGTGTCATGCCGTTGCCGAAGGCCGCGCCTCATCGCTGGGCTTCGGGGCTTTGGTCCAATAGGGCGGGATGGCATCTCGATGGGCCAATTTCCGCCTCGCGCAGCGCTCCATTTCTGCCAAGAGGGCTGGCGTTCCGCGATGGCGGTGCCTACGCTGCCCCGCAATGTTACCGGTCCCTGAAAGAGGCCGGACCAAGGGGCAGTTCCTGGTTGGCACAACTGTTCAAGCAGATAACTGGAACAACCACCAAAATTAACGAGGGAAACGTGACGACACCAAAATTCAAGCTGCTGCTGGCCACTGCGCTGACCAGCATGCTGCTGCTTTCTCCCGCGATGGCGGAGACGCTACGCATCTCCTACTCGGGGGATCCGAAAACCGCAGATGCCCAGATGACGTCGGACTCCTACACGCTGCCGCTCAACATTTTCGACCGTCTCGTCGAGGCGGAAACGACCGGCCCCGGCGTGTCGGCCCTGGTTCCTGGCCTTGCCGAAACCTGGGGCGTTTCGGCGGATGGCCTGACCTACACCTTTCACATCCGGCAGGGCGTCAAGTTCCATGACGGGGCCGAACTGACCGCCGACGACGTGGTCTATACCTTCGACCGCATGCTGAACCCGGCCACCAAGGCGCTGGGCACCGATATCCTGACCTTCATCGCCGGCGCTCAGGATCGTCTAGATGGCAAGGCCGAGACCGTCTCGGGGCTGAAGGCCACCGACACCTATACGGTCGAGATCACCCTCACGCAGCCCTATGCGGCGTTCCTTGCGCTGCTCGCGAGCCCGCAGGCGTCGATCTACAATCGGGCGTTCACCGAAAAAGCAGGCGACCAGTTCGGCCTGACCCCCGAGACCACCAACGGCACCGGCCCGTTCATCCTGAGCTCGTACACCCTGAACGAGAGCGAAGAGCTCAAGGCCAACGACACCTATTTCCGCGGCCGTCCGAAGCTCGATGGCCTGCAGATCCGCGTTGTCTCGGACAACGAAACACTGCGTCTGCTGTTCGAGTCCGGCGAAATCGACGTCTTCGACCTGGATTACGCCCCTTCGGCTGCCCCCTATTTCTATGGCAGCGACCAGTGGAAGGACCAGATCCGGTCCGGTCCGCGCGTCGGCATCTATTACTACAACATCAACCAGGCCAAGAAGCCGTTCGACGACGTGCGGGTCCGCAAGGCCTTCCAGATGTCGATCGATCGCCAGACCATCCTCGACAAGAACTATTACGGCCGGGGCAAGCTGGAAGACGGCGTCCTGCCGCGCGGTCTCGCCTGCTATACACCGTCGACGCCGATCGAATACAATCCCGAGAAGGCCAAGGCCCTGCTCGCCGAGGCCGGCTACCCCGACGGCGTCGAGATCAACCTCGAGCAGGCGTCGTCCTGGTCTTCCCAGTGGTCCGACATGTACCAGATCATTCAGGCGCAGGTGGCGGCGGCGGGCTTCAAGGCCACCATCATCACTACCGACGAAGCGGCCTTCCTTGCCGCTCGCAAGGCGGGTGAGACCAATGCCTACACGCAGGTCTGGTCGGCCGACTTCAACGATCCGGACAATTTCTTCTACACCTTCTTCTCGGAGTCCGGGTCGAAGGTCCGCGCGTACAACAACAACGATCCCGAAGTGTTTGCGCAGATCGAAAAGGCGCGTGGCATGACGGACCCCGAGGCCCGCTGCAAGCTGTATCAGGACCTCGCCACTCGCGTTGTCGGCGAAGACGCCGCCTGGGTGCCGCTGTTCAGCCTCGACCATAGCTACGTTGTCCAGCCGCGCGTGAAGAACTTCGTCGTTCCGTGGAATGGCTGGAGCGACATGAGCTACTACAACGTCGACATCGAATAAGCTCCGCCTTCGGACGAGGCGTCGCGCTTTGCGGCGCTTCGCCTCGTCCACTCATGTCTTGCCCGGGTGCGGGCGCTAACGGAACCTGTCGATGTTGATGTTCGTGGTCAGGCGGCTGCTCGCCTCGATCCCAGTGCTGATCGGGATCACCGCGATCCTGTTTGTGATGCTGAACGTGGTGCCGGGCGATCCCGTCGCCCTGATGATGAAGGAACATGCCAGCCCCGATGTCATCGCGCGGGTGCGGGCGCAGATGCACCTCGATGACCCGATCATCGTCCGGTATTTCAGCTTTCTCTGGAACGCGCTCCAGGGGAACATGGGCATCTCGATCAAGCTCAACCGCCCGGTCACCAACCTGATCGCCGGCGCGTTTCCCAACACGCTGATGCTGGCGGCCGCAGCCGCGCTCGTGTCGTGGGTCATCGGCATTCCCGCCGGAATCATCTCGGCCGTGCGGCGCGACACGGTGGTCGACCACCTGTTCATGGGTTTTTCGCTGGTCGGGGTATCGATGCCGATCTTCTGGTCGGCTTTGCTGTTCCAGTATGTGTTCGCCATGCAGCTGAAATGGCTGCCGGTCGCGGGTTTTTACGGCCCGAAATACCTGATCCTGCCAGCTATCGTGCTGGGCTGGAGTTCGGCCGGCGTCATCGCGCGGCTGACGCGCTCGAGCCTGCTTGAGGTCATGCGGCACGACTACATTCGAACGGCGCGCGCCAAGGGCCTGCGCGAAGGCCTCGTCATCACGCGCCACGCCTTGAAGAACGCGATGATCCCGGTGGTGACCATCATGGCCATCCAGGTGGCTTCGCTGCTGTCGGGGGCGGTGATTACCGAAGCGATCTTCGGCATTCCCGGGGTAGGACGTATTTCGGTCGACGCCATCCAGTCACGCGACATGCCGCTGCTGCAGGGCTCGGTGCTGTTTGCGACGGTGCTGGTGATCCTCGGCAACCTGGTTGCCGACATCCTCTACTCCGTGCTCGATCCTCGCATCCGCTCGCAGATGCGAAAGGGAGGCGCATCGTGACCGTGACGGCCTCCAGCCCCGAAGTCATCGCCGAGCCGAGCCTGCTGCGGGAAGGTATTGCGGCCTTCGCCCGCAACCGCGTCGCGCTGGTCGGCCTCGCCTTCATCGTCGTGCTTGTCGTGGTGGCGCTGTTCATACCCTGGATCAGCCATCACGATCCGTACCGGGTGGCACTCGACGAGCAGTTCCTGCCGCCCTCTCTCACCTACTGGCTCGGCACCGACAATTTTGGCCGCGATGTGCTGACCCGCATTCTCTACGGGGCGCGCATATCGCTGCTGGTCGGCACGCTGCCCAGCCTGATTTCGCTGGTGATCGGTGCGGCCCTCGGTATCCTCAGCGGCTATGTGGGCGGCAAGACGGACGCCATCATCATGCGCCTCGCCGACATGATGATCGCCTTCCCCTCGCTGCTGCTCGCCATGGTGGTCATGTACACGCTGGGCGCCAACCTGCTGAACATCTTCATTGCGCTGGCGCTTGTGGGTTGGGCGTCGGTGGCACGGGTCGTCCGCTCGGAAACGCTGGCGCTCAAGGGCAAGGAATTCATCGAGGCGGCGCGTGCCAACGGCACCTCGCGGCTGACGACGATGGTGAAGCACATCTTTCCCAATGTGATCCCGACGCTGATCGTGCTGTTTTCGCTGTCCATTCCCGATGCCATCATGTGGGAATCGAGTCTGAGTTTTCTCGGCGTCGGCGTGCAGCCGCCGGAGGCGAGCTGGGGGCTGCTGGTCGCCAAGGGCAAGGAATATCTGCTCCAGGCGCCGATCGTCGCCATCGCACCGGGGATCGCGATCCTGCTGACGGTGCTGGCCTTCAACTTCATCGGCGACGGGCTGCGTGACGCGCTCGACCCCTCGATGAAAGACTAGTCGCCCATGGCACAGCACAACGAGACGGTGTTGAGCGTGAGCGACCTGCGCACCGAATTCCATGGCGGACGCGGCCATATCCGCGCTGTCGACGGCGTGTCGTTCGATGTGGGACGCGGCCGAATTGTCGGCATTGTCGGGGAGTCCGGTTCGGGCAAGAGCATGACGGCCCTGTCGATCATGGGGCTGGTACCCAAACCGGCCGGCAAGGTGACCGCGCAAAGCATCATGCTGGATGGCACGGAACTCACCTCGCTGGGCGCGGATGGGCTGCGACGAGTTCGCGGGCGCGACATGGCCATGGTGTTCCAGGAGCCGATGACCTCGCTCAACCCGGTGCGCAAGGTCTGGGAGCAGGTCGGCGAGCCGCTCGCCATCCACAAGGGCATGAACAGCAGGCAAATCCGCGCGCGGGTGCTGGAGATGTTCGAACTGGTCGGCATTCCCGAACCGAAGGCGCGGCTCGATGCCTACCCGCATGAACTGTCGGGCGGCCTGCGGCAGCGCGCCATGATTGCCATGGGGTTGATCTGCGAGCCCAAGCTGCTGATCGCGGATGAACCGACGACGGCGCTCGATGTCACCACCCAGGCCCAGATCCTGCGACTCATGCTGGAACTGCGCGACCGGGTGGGAACCTCGATCATCATGATCACCCACGACCTCGGCATCATTGCCGAGATGTGCGATGAGGTGAACGTCATGTATGCCGGGCAGATCGTCGAACAGGGGAACGTCTTCGACCTGTTCGATCGCCCCTCGCACCCGTACACGCGCGGACTTCTGGCCTCGATTCCGAAAACGACCGAGAAACGCACCGACGGCCGCATGCCGAGCATTCCGGGCATGGTTCCCAATCTCGAGCGGCTGCCGCCCGGATGCCGCTTCAATCCCCGCTGCGGGGATGTGATGGCGATCTGTCACGAAGCGGAGCCGCCGCTTGGAGAAGTCGGCGGCGGGCATCTGGCCCGCTGCTGGTTACACAGCCGCAAAGCCGATGGTCCCGCCCCTGCCGCAGGAGCGGTGCTGTGAGCCGGGTCGTATTTTCCACTCGCGATCTGACCAAGCACTATCAGGTGGGGGGCGGACTGTTCAGCCCTCCGCAGGTGGTGCGGGCCGTCGATGGCGTGACACTCGATATCTACGAGCGCGAGACCTTCGCGCTGGTGGGTGAATCCGGCTGCGGCAAGACCACGCTCGGCCGCGTCATGCTGCGACTGCACGAACCGACCTCAGGACAGGTCATCTATCGCGACCAGGACCTGACGACCCTGAACGACAAGGCGATGCGCGGCCTGCGCAACAAGCTCCAGATCATCTTTCAGGATCCTTATGCGTCCCTCAATCCGCGGATGCGGATCGAGGAAATCCTCGCCGAGCCCCTGCGTACGCACGGCTATGGATCGCCCGAAGAGATCCGCGAGCGCTGTGCCGAACTGCTCGACATGGTTGGCCTCCGCCGACAATTTCTCCGCAATTATCCGCACCAGTTTTCCGGTGGGCAGCGCCAGCGCATCGGTATTGCGCGGGCGCTGGCCAACAAGCCCGACTTCGTCGTCTGCGACGAATCCGTGTCGGCGCTGGACGTCTCGATCCGGGCGCAGGTGTTGAACCTGCTCTCGGACCTGCAGCAGGAACTGAAGCTCACCTACTTCTTCATCACCCACGATCTGGGCGTGGTCCGCCAGTTTGCAGACCGGGTCGGCGTCATGTTCCTTGGGCAGATTGTCGAGGTCGGGCCGGCAGAAGACATTTTCAAGCGGCCCCTGCACCCCTACACCATGTTGCTGCTGTCAGCGGTGCCGGTGGCCGATCCGCACCAGCGCGGCCGCGAGCGCCCGATCATGAAGGGCGACATTCCAAGCCCGATGAACCTGCCGACCGGCTGTCGCTTCCACACCCGCTGCCCGTTTGCCACTGAACTTTGTGCGAAGCAGGAGCCGCAGCCTCGTGAAATCGACGGACGAACGGTGAGCTGTCATTTCCCGCTGGCCGCATGATGGAGAACAAGTTGGATCTGATCGTAACGCGTTCTGGAGACGGCTGGCAGGCAAGCTACGGCGAAAAGGTCTGGCGCGCCGCGGTGGGTCGGAGCGGCTTGCGGCGCGATAAGCTCGAGGGCGATGGCGCAAGTCCGGTGGGCCGCTGGCCGATCCGCCGGGTGCTTTATCGCGCCGACAAGCTTGGCGCTGCTCCCGTCTCGGTGTTTGACACTGCAGTCATCGATCCGCGGGATGGCTGGTGCGACGCCCGGGAGCATCCCGACTACAATCGTCCGGTGCAACTGCCTTTTGCGGCCAGCCATGAAGAGATGTGGCGCAAGGACGACCTCTACGACGTCGTTGTGGTTCTGGGCCATAACGACGACCCGATCGTGCCCGGCGAGGGTAGCGCGGTGTTCCTGCATGTCGCCAGCGCCGGCTACGGGCCGACAGCCGGCTGCGCGTCGATGACGCGTGAAGACCTGCTCGAATTCCTCGCCATGGCAGGACTCGGGACTTGCCTGCACTTCAAGGACGAGTGAGCGAACGCGGTGGGGACGATTGACCTGGCGGCCCTCGACGCGGCGCTGAACCTCCTGCCCGACCGGTATCGCGGTCCGGCCGGGGTCGCCGGCGTCGTGCATGACGGCGTTGTTGTGGCGCGCCGTGCCTGGGGTTTTGCCGACGTGTCGCGACGTGTTCCGATGACGGCGCACAGGCGGCTGCCGATCTGCTCGATCTCCAAGCACCTGACCTGTGCCCTGCTTCTCGACCTGTTCGACGATCCGGCCGAACTCGACCCGCTGGTGCGGGAATTCCTGCCCGAGTTTTTGGGCCAACTGCCGACCGTCTCCCAGCTTTGCCACAATCAATCCGGCCTCCGGGATTACTGGGCGCTCACCGTTCTGCACGGCGCCGAGCCCGAGGGCGTTGTCAGTGAAGCCGAAGGATTGGCGCTGATCGGTCAGGCGCGCACCGGGCACTTCACGCCGGGGACGCAGTACTCGTACAGCAACGGCAATTTTCGCCTGCTGGCCGAACTGATCCAGCGCGCCGCCGGGAAGCCATTCGAGGACCTGCTTCAGGAACGCATCTTCGATCAGGCTGAAATGACCACCGCGACGCTCGCCGCCGACACAGCCGTTCGGCTGGACGAGGTGATCGGCTATGAGGGCAATGACGAGGTTGGCTTCTTGCCAGCCCGCAGCGCGATCACCTGGTTCGGCGATGCCGGCGTTGCCGCCTCGCTGGACGACATGCTCGCCTGGGAGCGCCACATCGACGCCAGCCGCGACGATCCGGGCAGCCTCTATAATCGCCTCGCGGCGCCGGCCTTCTTCGCCGACGGAACGCTCGCCAGCTACGGTTTCGGCCTACGCCGCGATCGCCTCGCCGATCGCGACGTGACCGGTCATGGCGGCGGGGTGCGCGGCTTCTGCTCGTTTCGGCTGCATGTGGCCTCGGAGCGGCTATCGGTGGTGGTGATCTTCAACCACGAAGCATCCGCCATGCGCGCCGCCTGGTCGCTGATGGAAGCGGCGCTCGGTTGCCGCATCGCTCCGGAGGCCGCTCCAGCGCGGGGCTGGGACGGACTGTGGCTGGATGAGGTGCAGCGGCTTTTCGTCCGAACTACCGACACACCGTCGGGCGTGCGACTGCACTATGCGCCGTCCCCGGTGCTGGCGCCGCAGGTGGGGGACGAGGTCGCGAAGACCTTCGGACTCGAGCTGCGACGGGAAGGCGACCGCCTGATCATGGACCGCACGGTTGAAAACCTGCATGTCGAGGCACGCCGCCTTGCCCCGGTTGCATGGGCGGATGGCGCCGAGATCGCCGGACGTTATCGCTGCGACGAACTCGATGCGTGGCTGGAGATCGAGGCGCGCGACGGCGCCACGCATGTGGGGTTCGAGGGCATGTTGGGATGCGGCCCGATGGAGCGGATGTACCCTCTGGCGAAAGACTTGTGGTCGGTGACCACCCGCCGCGCCATGGATGCCGCGCCACCCGGTGAGTGGACGGTCATCGTCCAGCGAGAGTCGGATGGTCGCGTTGCAGGGCTCACCATCGGATGCTGGCTGGCTCGCAACATCGACTACCGGCGGGTGGTTGACGCTGCAGGCACTGGGCCTGATTTACCGGGATCGCCTCGCGCCAGCTAGGCGATGGTTCGAGTGGGCCGCTGCGGGTTGATCACCGCTGCCTGGGCTGCAATCAAGTCGCATGCAGGACCTCCGGCCAGCGGTGCTGCCACGGCAGAGCCCGCTCGACACCGGCGGCGGCCCGCAACACGCTCAGGTCGTCTTGGTGCCGGCCGATGATCTGCAGGCCCACCGGCAGGCCCGAGCGGGTAAAACCGGCAGGCACGCTCGCAGCTGGCTGGCCGGTGAGGTTGGCGAGGAACGAGAACGGCGTCAAGCCACCGGGTGGGATAGCCCGGCCTGCGATTTCGGCCGGCCCCTCGCTGTCGATCGGGAAGGCCGCTGTCGAGGTGCCGGGGGTCAGCAGCAGGTCATAGCGCTGCATGAAGCGCCATACGACATTGTTCACCCGCTTTCGCTGCAGGATGGCATCGGTGAACGCGTCGGCGGTCCACTCGCGGCCCAGCAGCGACTGCAGCATCGGGGTGAACGCATAGCCCGGCGGTGCCATGCGGCGCAGGCCTTGCCGGTCGGTGTCGAGCGCGACGAGAGCAAGGAATGCCTCTGTCGCATCGCCGATCTGCGGCGTGGCGATGTCAAGTTCGGCGCCGTACTCGCGCGCCAGCTGCCGCGCCGCGATTTCGGCCAGCGCCGCGATTTCGGGGTCGACCGGGGCGAAGCCGAGATCGGCGGTGAAGGCGATACGCTTTCCCTTGAGCCACGATGGATCGAGATCGGCCCAATCGATATCTTCGCGCGGCAATGAGTGGCGATCTTTCGGCGAGGGGCCGCTGAGGACGGACAGCATCAGCGCTGCGTCGGCGACGGTGCGGGTGATCGGGCCGATATGCTCGAGGGACTCCCAGCCGGAGGCGCCGGGCTCGGTCTCGACGCGGCACCCCGGATAGACCGGGACGCGGCCCCAACTGGGCTTGATCCCGAACGTGCCGGTCAGGCTGGCCGGGACGCGGACCGACCCGCCCCCATCGCTGCCGAGCGATAGGGCCACCATGCCGGACGCAATCGCCGCGGCCGAGCCTGCGCTGGAGCCGCCCGGGGTCAGGTTGGTGTTCCACGGGTTGCGGGTGGTGGGAAACAGCGGGTTGTGGCCCACCGCTCCGTAACCGAACTCCGAGGTGTTGGTCTTGCCGATGACCACGGCGCCGGCACTGCGCAGCCGCTCGACGACGATGTCGTCTTCGTCCGGTACGTTGTCGGCATAGAGCTTCGAGCCGAAAGTGGTCCTCAGCCCACGTGTCGAGATAAGGTCCTTGACCGCCAGCGGCACCCCGGCCAACGGGCCGACGGCCTCCCCAGCCGCTAGGCGGCGGTCGATGGCTTCGGCGTCGGCCAGTGCCTGCTCCGGCGCCAGGGTGCAGACCGCCTTGAGTTTGCCGTCGAGCTGCTCGATGCGGGCCAGCGCAGCGCTCACGGCCTCCACAGCCGATTGTTCGCGGTTGCGGATGCCGGCGGCGAGCGTCACCGCATCGTCGGTTGGCCGATAGGGGTCGTGCATACAGCTTCTCCCAGTGCGCGCGCGGTTCGAGGTGCAGTAGACGATGCTGCCCATGTGGTTGCCATGCGTAAGATGGAAAAGCGGGGCTGCAGTCAGCGCAGGAGCCACGTCCCTTGCCATGCTGCCTCGGCACGCCATCGCGGCATCGGCTGACAACCCGATAACGCCCTAGGTATATTCCGCAGCTACCGGCCAGCGCCCACAAGCCGCAAGCTCACCTCGCTCGAACGAGCAAAAGGCGTGACGGCGGGCGCGCATTCCCCTGGTGGCAGCGCGCCTCGGCGTGAACCCTCGCAGGGCCGCATCGGGGCGGATCCACGCCTCCCTGCCAGATCATTTTTCAGGAAGTGCTGCATGAGCTACGATTTCAAGAACAAGGTTGCCCTGGTAACCGGAGCAGCGTCGGGCATCGGCGCAGCGGTCGCGGCCGAACTGGCCCGGAACGGCGCCAAGCTGATCATCGCGGATCGCGACCTGGCGGGGGCGTCAGCGGTTGCCGGAACCATCCGGCAGGCGGGCGGCGAAGCGTCGGTGTTCGAGATCGACG
>Ga0123337_10003466_pt1 | contig 16773 bp, 16 predicted proteins | sample frozenSSSSmetaG_FD_89792 | JGI IMG/M metagenome (GOLD analysis project Ga0123337, IMG submission 89792) | Glacier valley bacterial and archeal communities from Borup Fiord, Nunavut, Canada, to study Microbial Dark Matter (Phase II) -... | ecosystem: Environmental > Aquatic > Freshwater > Ice >... | reverse complement strand
TTCGACAGCCACCGGGCGAAGGCCTCGTCGCGGTGGGAGACGACTCCCTTGCTCACCAGCGCATCGGCGATGTGCGGGCGCCCCGGGGTGGCACCGTCCGGGACCGAGGCGAGCACCTCGGCATAGGAGATGGGCAGGCCGGCCTCCTCCATGAGTCGGACCATCCGCTCGAGACGGGTCACCCGCGAGGCCCGCGCACGGTCGATCTCGCCGGTGAGACCCGGGGCGGCCGGATCGGTGAGGTAGCCCAGCAGGTGCACCGACGTGCTCCCCCGCTCGCACGAGATCTCGATGCCACGCACGAGGGCCACCCCGGTCTCGCCGACGACGTCGGCCGCCTCGTCCCAGCCTCGCGTCGTGTCGTGGTCGGTGAGGGCGATGAGGTCGAGACCAGCCTCCGCGGCCGAGCGCAGCACCTGCGCCGGGGCCTCCGTACCGTCGCTGGCCGTCGAGTGGGTGTGCAGGTCGATGCGCATGCGTCAGTCCTGGGTCGTGGGAGTTGTCGTGGGAGTGGTCGTTGGGGTGGTGGTCTTGGGGGGCCTGGTACGGCGTCTCACCAGCCGGCGGAGGGAGAAGTAGACCGGCTGCCCCAGCCCCCACACGACGTAGGCCCACTGGCCCAACGAGGAAGGCGACGGGGATCGAGACCGCGAAGACCGCGATGAGCCCGACGATGCGGGTGACGCTGTTGGTCACGAGGTCGGGGGGCGCGCCGGGGTCGATGAGGTCCTCGCGGCGCATGACCCGGATCGCCAGGAGGAAGCCCACTCCCGCGACAACCTGCACGAGCGCGTAGAGGCCGAACCGCCACGGGAAGGCACTGCCCTCGCCTTCTCCGGCCGTGAGCACCTTGGTGACGAAGGGGGTGAGCACGATCGCGAGGAGCCACAGGCCGTTCCAGCGAACCAGCGTGGGTGGACTGTCCGTGAGGTAGCGGAACGACCGGTGGTGGCCGCCCCAGTGCAGAAAGATGACGAGGAAGCTGATGAGGAAGGCGAGATACTGCGAGTAGCCGCGGCCGAGGGCGTCTGAAAGCTCTGACGCGCTCGCCCCCTCGGGCACGGGCAGCTCGATCGCGAGGAGGGTCAGGGCGATGGCGACGACCGCGTCGGAGGAGAAGACGAGGCGCTCGGCGGCGCTGCGCGCGCCCTCGCCTGTCGTCGAGTGCCCCCTCCGTCCCCCGCTCATGGCCGCCACCCTAGCGAGGACGCGCGTCGAGGAGATGACTCAACCTTGGGCGGGTCCCGGCCGTAGTAAGGGTGTGAGGGCCGGGACGTGGCCCCGGGACCGACAGGAAAGGGCAGGGGATAAGCCGGTCGAGCAAGGCCGATCGTGACGCCGAGTTCGCGGCCTTCATGCGTCAAGCCGAGCCGTCGCTGATGCGGACGGCGTGGCTGCTGACCGGATCGAGCGATGCGGCCCGCGAGCTCGTGCAGGCGTCACTGGTCAAGACCTACGCCTCGTGGTCGAAGGTGCGGCCCCAGACCGCCCTCGCCTTCACCCGCCGCGTGCTCGTCAACCACAAGGTCGACGTATGGAGGGCCCGCTCTCGCGAGGTGCTCGATGACGCCAGCGACCGACCCGCCCGCGGCGGGCTGGGGGCGAGCGACGACCGCGACGAGATCGTGCGCCTGCTCGCGCGGCTGCCGGAGCAGCAGCGCAAGGTCGTCGTGCTGCGGTACTACGCCGACCTGTCCGAGCAGGCCACCGCCGAGGCCCTCGGGGTGTCGGTCGGCACCGTGAAGTCGACCGCCAGCCGCGCGCTCGCGACCCTCCGGGCGCACGCCGTCGCGTCCTCCGCCTCGTCCGACGACCACCCTTCCGAGGGTCGCGTCGCCGTTGTCGCCGACAGGGGTCCCGAGCGCCGCGACATCGACCACGCCGCCGACAAACGCACTACTGGCCCATGCGGCACCGACCCACGCAGCACCGACCCACGCAGCACCGAGCCCGAGAGGAGCGCGCGATGAGCACGCCGTCCGACACCTTCGAGGACCAGCTGCGCGAGCGGCTGCACGGCACGGCCCCCGGCCCCTACGTCGGGCTCGACCCGGCCGCGGTCATCGGTGCCGGAGAGCGCGTCGTACACCGCCGCCGGCTCGGCACCGCGCTCGTCGCGGCCGTCGTCGTGGCCGCGGTCGCGGTGGGCACGAACGTGCTGACCGGCGGGCGTCCGTCCGCAGCCCCGGTGCCGGCCGCCCCCAGCAGCACGTCGTACCTGGGTACCGCACACCTGAAGATCGCCCAGAACCGAGGGGCGGAGCGGGGCTACACGGTGACCTTTTCACCTGGCCCCGACCAGAAGGGGCAGACACGGGTCACCTGGACCCAGGACGGTGTCGACGGCAGCGTCGGCTCGAGTGTCGACCCCGCCCACCCGCTCGCGACCTGGGGCGTCGGGGCCGACTCGCTCTTCGTGCTGGGGTTGGTGCCCGACGTCGCTGCCGGCTCGTCGATCTCCGTGGGGACAGACCGTGACTACGGCGTCTACACCCAAGCCGTCGAGCCGGTGCCGGGCACGGGCTGGTCGGCCTTCGCCCTGGCCTTCGAGAAGCCCCTGACGGGTAACGAGCCGATCACCTCCCTTCTGTGGTTCGACCACCTGGGGCGGCCGGTTGACCAGGCGGGGAACGTCGGGTCAGTCACCACAATCGCCCCCCGACAGGTCTGGCTGACACGGGACGGTGCGGTGCTCGGGGTCGACGCGGGTGGCTCCTCCACCTCGACGCCGCTGCCAGGCACAGCGTTCACCGGGTATTTCGGGGCCTATCCCCGGGTGACGATGTCGACCACCAAGGGCGTGAACGCCACCGCCTGGTCCCTCACCCTCCGCCTGCGACCCGAGGCGGTCACAGCCACCCTCGTCCTGACCGACGGCCGACGCATCCCCGTCGAGCCAGTGCGGCTGGGGAACTGGTCGGTGGCCGTCGCGACGCCGATCGTGGGGTCCAAGGCCCCCGTGCTCGCCCGGGTCGAGTGGGTCCACGTCTCCGGTGTTCACCACGACGACGTAGTCACCCCACTCGTGGCCTCGGGGGGCTGAGCCGGCCCCACGGCATACTGGAGGGTGTCCGGTTGCAGCGGGGCTCTCGAGCGTTCGCTGGAACATGCACAACACCCGTGGAGCGTCCGTCCTGGGCGGTCGGCGTCCGTGGCGCATGTTTCTCGAAACTCTCGCCGACCCGAGGACCCTGCGTGGCAACGTTTTGGAGTGGCCCCCCGGTCCGAGACGGTTCCGCCGAGCACACCTATCTCGTCACGCTCCACCCCGGGGCCGACGGGTCCTCGACCGTCGACGTGGAGGACAGTTCAGGTAGGTAGACGGGCTCCCTGGTCTCGCTGGCGCTGGCGCCCGACCCGGAGGGACGGCGCGTCACCTGGGCCAGGGTAGGCGCCACCTCGACCGTCATCGGCGTCATCCCCTCGGCCACGGCTCAGCACGCCGTCGACGTGAAGACCGACCGCGACTACGGCGGTGACAGCATCGAGGTGGCGTCGATCCCCGGCACCGACTGGTCCGCCTTCGCCGTGACGTTCCAAAAGCCCATCAGCGGGAAGACGGCGGTCACCGACGTCCGCTGGTACGACCACGCGGGACGACCGGTCATGAGGGACGGTCGCGTGGGCGCGAGCGCCAGCGTCGAGGGTCAGCGGCGTGGGTCACGGCCGACGGCAAGGATGTCGGCATTCTCGACGAGGGGTCGACGACGGCGCACGGCGCGCTCCCCTACATGCTCCTGGGAGAGGGAGGCGCCACCTCGACAACCTCGCGCCTGACCATCTTCGGTCCGCCGCAGGCGGTCGCGGCCAGCGCGACCCTGTCCGACGGGCGGGAGCTGCCCCTGCATCCGGTGCCGTTGGACGCCAGGTACAGCGTGGCCCGGGGTTCCTTCCTGACCGAGGGGACGGTCTATCCCACCCTGACCCGGTACTCCTCGACGGACGCACAGGGCACCCGTCACGACGCGCAGCCGTGACCGCCACCCCCCTCTGCCTTCCGAACGAGGGAAACCCGTGGTTCTTGAGACCCGACGCGTCCGGGACCGCGGGTTTCCCCCGTTCGGAAGGCCGTAGGGGGGTCAGGCCTTGGGCGCCGGCTCCTTGAGCACCGGGCGCCCCGGCTGCTCACCGCCACGAGCGTCGAGGTAGCTCTGCTTGGGCACCATCACCTTGCGGCGGAAGATGCAGACCAGGGTGCCGTCCTGGTTGCAACCCTTGGTCTCGACGTAGACCACGCCACGGTCGTCCTTGCTCTTGCTCTCCCACTTGTCGAGCACGACCGTCTCGCCGTAGATCGTGTCGCCGTGGAAGGTCGGCGCGACGTGCTTGAGCGACTCGACCTCGAGGTTGGCGATGGCCTTGCCGGAAACGTCGGGCACCGACATGCCGAGCAGCAGCGAGTAGATGTAGTTTCCCACGACGACGTTCCTGCCGAACTGGGTGGTCTCGCTCGCGTAGTTGACGTCGAGGTGCAGCGGGTGGTGGTTCATCGTCAGCAGGCAGAAGAGGTGGTCGTCGTACTCCGTCACCGTCTTGCCCGGCCAGTGCTTGTAGACCGCGCCGACCTCGAACTCATCGTAGCTGCGACCGAACTGCATGGGTGCTCCCTGGGACGTGTGACACGTGGACTGGCTCTCGTCATCCTGCCCGAGCCCCACCGCCGCCACCCCCGGGTCAGGGCGTGCGCTCCGTCACCCCCCGCCCACCCCCTGCGTTCGGAACGAGGGGAACCCTTGGTTCTGGGGGGTCGACGTCGTCAGAACCAAGGGTTTCCGTAGTTCGGAACGCGATGGGGGCGGGGGTCAGGCGCGGGCGCCGGGGGCGCGTCGACGCAGGCGGCCCCGGTGGCCGTCCTGCACCAGCCTCGCGACGTAGGTGCCGAAGGAGACCCCGGCGGCCAGCCCGACCCCGACCCCGACCGCCTCGAGCAGCGTCGCGATGCCCTGGTAGAGCCCGGGGCCGGCCGAGTCGGACACGATCTCGAAGAGCCCCTGGTAGACCGTGCGGCCGGGCAGCAGGGCGACGATGCTCGACGTCGTCACCGCGATGGCAGCGATCCGCAGCCGCCTCGCCACCAGCTGCGCCGAGACACCGAGGACGAAGGCGGCCACGGCGCTCGCGGTCGGCTTGCCCGCCCCGAAGGAGCCCATCGCCTCGTAGACCCCCCACCCGACCGCCCCGGCGAGGGCGGCGACGACGACACTGCGCCCCGCGGCATACGTCGAGACGGCGAAGGCCGCGGCGCTCACCCCGGCGGCGGCGATCCGCACCACGAGGGGTACGGAGCCACCGGGCACCCCTTCGCTGACCGACAGGACCAGCCCCAGCTTGTGGGCCAGGCCGAGGACGACGGTGATGCCGACGACGAGCCCCAGGGTGAGGACGAGCACCTCGAAGACGCGGGCGCCGGCGGTGACGTAGAAACCCTCGATGGCGTCCTGCGCCGCACCGACGACCGACAGCCCGGCGAGCAGCACGACGATGCCCGACGCGACGACGATCGACGGCAGAATCCCCTGAAGCACCCCGAAGCTCGACTGGAGGCTGGCCACGGCCACCGCGATGAGCGTGGGCACGGCCGCAGCGACGGCCTGCGCGAAGAACGACTCGACTCCGAGACGCGCCATCCGGTGCTGGACGACGGCGACCAGCGCCGCGGTCGACAGGCTGACCAGCACGATGAGGGGCCCTGCCCCGAGGATCGCCGCGGCTGACGCCCCGAGGACACCGGTGGCGAGGGTCGTCACCCAGCGGTGGTAGGGGTTGGGTGACTCGATGACCGAGTCGAAGCGGATGCGGGCCTCGTCCACCGGGATCGGGTCCTCGCCGAGGTCGACCACCAGCGCCCGCAGCCGGTCGAGCCGCACGAAGTCCTGCGAGCGGGAGCGCACCGTGCGCAGGAGCGTCATCGGGTCGGCGCGCGGCCCGCGGTTGTAGGAGACCGTCACGGCGCTGAAGGTGACGTCGACGTGCACCCCCCGCAGCCCGTAGGCCGCGGTCAGGCGCAGCACGGTGGCCACGACGTCGGAGGCGGGGGCGCCGGTCGCGAGCAGCGCGGCTCCCGCCCGCATCGCGAGGTCGATGACGGCCCGGGCCACGTCGGCGTCCACCCCGTCGGGCCCGGCCCACACCACGGGCAGCCGGTCGGTGGGTGGCCCGGTCGGGCGCAGCACCTCACGGGTACGACGCCCCAGGGCCTGGCTGGGTGCCCGACGCGCGCCACCAGTCCCGGACGGGGGTCGGCGGGGTCGGCGCGGCGGAGGGCTGGACGGGTCGGCCACCGGCCCAGTGTGGCAAAGGGTTGGCGGCATACGCTCGGAGGGTGAACCCGGCACCCCTGTCCCCCGCCAGCCGCCAGGCCGCGATCGACGCGTTCGAGGCGACGGCCACCACCGAGCTCGACCTGCTGGTTATCGGCGGAGGCGTCGTCGGGGCCGGAAGCGCCCTCGACGCGGTCACGCGCGGGCTCACGACCGGGCTGATCGAGCAGCGCGACTTCGCCTCGGGCACGTCGAGCCGCTCCAGCAAGCTCGTGCACGGCGGCCTGCGCTATCTCGAGATGCTCGACTTCCGTCTGGTGCACGAGGCGTTGCGCGAGCGCGGTCTGCTGCTCAACCGTCTCGCGCCTCACCTCGTGCGACCCGTCCCCTTCCTCTACCCGCTGACCCACGCGGTGTGGGAGCGGCCCTACGTCGAGGCCGGTCTGACCCTGTACGACGCCATGGCGCGCGGCTCGGGTGCCGCGGCCGGCCTGCCGTGGCACCGGCACCTCACCCGGCGCGGCGCCCTCAAGATGGCGCCCGCCCTGAAGAGGTCGGCCCTCACCGGGGCCGTCCTCTACTACGACGCAAAGGTCGACGACGCCCGTCACACCATGGAGATCGCCCGCACCGCGGCGTCGTACGGCGCGCACGTGGCCAGCCGCGTCGCCGCGATCGGCTTCCTGCGCCAGGGCGAGCGGGTCACCGGCGTGCGGGCGCTCGACAAGCTGACGGGGCGCGAGCTCGACATCCATGCGCGTCAGGTGGTCAATGCCACGGGCGTGTGGACGGACGAGACGCAGGCCAAGGTCGGCGAGCGCGGACAGTTCCACGTACGGGCCAGCAAGGGCATCCACCTCGTCGTGCCGCGCGACCGCATCCACTCGACGTCGGGGCTGATCCTGCGGACCGAGAAGTCGGTGCTCTTCGTCATCCCCTGGGGTCGGCACTGGATCATCGGCACGACTGACACCGACTGGACCCTCGACAAGGCACACCCGGCTGCGACGAAGGCCGACATCGACTACCTGCTCGGTCACGTCAACAAGGTGCTCGCCGTGCAGCTCACCCAGACCGACGTCGAGGGCGTGTACGCCGGACTGCGGCCCCTGCTCGCCGGCGAGAGCGAACAGACGAGCAAGCTCTCCCGCGAGCACGTCGTCTTCCACCCCACGCCGGGGCTGGTCGTCGTCGCCGGCGGCAAGTACACCACCTACCGTGTCATGGCGCAGGACGCGGTCGACGAGGCGGCCCGCGCGCTCGGCGGTTCGGTGCCGCCGTCGACGACGCAGGACATCCCCATGGTGGGCGCCGTTGGATACCAAGCGGTCTGGAACCGGCGGGCGGCCATGGCGCGGGAGTCGGGGCTGCACGTCGAGCGCATCGAGAAGATGCTCATGCGACACGGGGTGCTCACGAGCGAGGTGCTCGCCCTCGTCGCCGAGCGACCCGAGCTCGGCCAGCCTCTGCCGGGTGGGGAGGACTACCTCGGCGCCGAGATCGTCTACGCCGCCTCCCACGAAGGGGCGCTGCACCTCGACGACGTGCTGGCGCGTCGTACCCGGCTGTCGATCGAGTCGTGGGACCGGGCCGTCACCGCCTCGCGTCCCGCGGCCGAGCTGATGGCTCCCGTCCTCGGGTGGGACGCCGCGACCATCGACAACGAGGTCGAGCACTACCTCCAGCGGGTGGAGGCCGAGCGCGTGTCGCAGACGATGCCCGACGACGCGACGGCCGACGAGGCACGGTTGATGGCGCCCGACATCAACGGCTGACGGCGTCCGGCCTCGGCCGGCGGCGGGCGGCGGGCGCCGTGGGTAGCCAAAGAATCACCTCGGACCTGGGTAGCTGGGGTGATTCTCTGGCAACCCAAGGGGCCGTGGCACGATGGCGGGATGAGTGAGCAGCAACAGAAGTCCGAGAGCCGTTCCCGCCCGCCGACCGACGAGCTGCGCCGGTTCATCGCGACCGGGTGGGCGCCGCGGCCGACCGGCACCCCCGACCGCGCGCCGGTCGCCGACTTCGCCGCCACGCGTCGTGAGACGGTCAGCACGTCGTACGAGGGGGAGCGTCTGGTCGTGCCAGCGGGGGGCCTGAAGGTGCGCTCCAACGACTGCGACTACGTCTTCCGGCCTCACACCGCGTTCGCCTGGCTCACCGGCTTCGGAGGTGACCAGGAGCCCGACGCGGTGCTCGTGCTCGAGCCGCGCGAAGGCGGCGGACACGAGGCGGTCCTCTTCTTCCGCCCCCGGGGCGGGCGCGACTCCGACGAGTTCTTCAGTGACAGCCGGTACGGCGAGTTCTGGGTCGGAGCCCGCCCGACCCTGCAGGACATCGAGGCGGAGTACGGCGTGACGGCCCGCCACATCGACGACCTGCCCGAGGCACTGGCCAAGGACGCAGGCACCGTGACCCTGCGGGTCGTGCGTGACGCCGATCCCGACATCACGGCGCTGGTCGACACCGTGCGCAGCGAGGCCGACGCCCAGGAGACCACGCAGGAGCAGACCGACGCGGCCACCGAGCGCGACCTCGAGCTGGCCAAGGCACTCTCGACGCTTCGCCTGGTCAAGGACGGGTTCGAGATCGAGCAGATGAGGGCCGCCGTGGCGGCCACCGGCCTCGGCTTCGACGAGGTCGTGGCCCACCTGCACGAGGCCGCGGCGAAAGCCCGCGGGGAGCGGTGGGTCGAGGGGCTCTTCGGCCTGCACGCCCGCCACGAGGGCAACGGCGTCGGCTACGACTCCATCTGCGCCAGCGGCAACCACGCCACCACCCTGCACTGGATCAAGAACACCGGGGAGGTCCGGGCCGGCGAGCTGCTGCTGCTCGACGCCGGGGTCGAGGTCGACGCGCTCTACACCGCCGACATCACCCGCACCCTGCCGGTCAACGGCACCTTCAGCGAGGTGCAGCGCCGCATCTACGACGCGGTGTATGCCGCGCAGGAGGCCGCCCTCGCCGTGATCCGGCCCGGGGTGAAATTCTCGGAGGTCCACGAGGCGGCCATCCGGGTCATCGCCTCGACGGTGCACGATTGGGGACTGCTGCCCGAGGGGATCTCGGTGGACGACACCCTCGACGCCGACCACGGGCAGTACCACCGGCGGTGGATGGTGCACGGGACCAGCCACCACCTCGGCCTCGACGTGCACGACTGCGCCCTGGCCACCCGGGCTGACTACAACGACCGCGAGCTCGAGCCCGGCATGGTCCTGACGGTCGAGCCGGGCCTCTACTTCAAGGCCGACGACGAGCTCGTCCCGGCGGCGATGCGGGGCATCGGCGTGCGCATCGAGGACGACGTCGTCGTGACCGCTGACGGCTACGAGCTGCTGTCGTCAGCCATCCCCCGCTCAGCCGACGACGTGGAGGCCTGGATCGCCCGCCTGCAGAGCTAGACGCCCGCGCAGGGGGTATGGAGCCGGGTCAGGTCAGGTCGGCGTGCCCGAGGAGCCCGGCACCCGTGAGGATCTCGCGGGCCTGCTGGACCACCTTGTGCTCGCACAGGACCTCGTACTTGCTCGGCACGATCTGGCTCACCGAGCTGAAGTCGCGCCGGCCCCCGGTCGCGGCATAGCCGATCGCCCCCCACACCAGGCCGAAGATGGCGCCGAAGATCACGGTCGACAGCACGAGGGTCACCACGTTGTTGCCCGAGTCGAAGAGGGCGAAGATCAGTCCGACGAAGAGACCGAGCCAGACACCCGACAGCGCGCCCGCAGCGAGCACCCGGCCCCAGGTGAGCCGACCGGTGATCCGCTCGAGCTGCTTGAGGTCGGTGCCCACGATCAGGCAGTTCTGGACGGGGAACTCCTTGTCCGACAGCAGGTCGACAGCCTTCTGCGCCGCGTCGTACGTGTCGAAGATCCCGAGGGACATCGGGTAGTCCAGGGAAAGGCGGGCCTGGGGCATCCGGGGCGGGTTCGCCTGTGTGGTCATGACCCCAGTGTCTCAGATCTGCGCCGCGGGCGCCGTCACGGCCCGCCGCAGCTCAGCTCTTCAGCTTGTAGTCCTCGAGTAGGCGGCGGCCGATGATCATCTTCTGGATGTCGGCGGTCCCCTCACCGATCAGCAGCATCGGCGCCTCGCGGTAGAGCCGCTCGATCTCGTACTCCTTGGAGTAGCCGTAGCCGCCGTGGATGCGGAAGGAGTCCTCCACGACCTGAGAGCAGTACTCGCTGGCGAGGTACTTCGCCATGCCAGCCTCGAGGTCGTTGCGCTGCCCGGCGTCCTTGACCTTGGCCGCCTTGACCATCATCTGGTGCGCGGCCTCGACCTTGGTGGCCATGTCGGCCAGCCGGAACAGCACGGCCTGGTGCTCGGCGATCTTCTTGCCGAAGGTCTCGCGCTGCTGGGCGTAGGAGATCCCCAGCTCGAAGGCCCGGCGGGCGACCCCGCAGCCGCGGGCCGCGACGTTGACCCGGCCCACCTCCACGCCGTCCATCATCTGATAGAAGCCCTTGCCCGGCACCCCACCGAGGATCTGGTCGCTCGTGGTGGTGTAGCCGTCGAAGACGAGCTCGGTGGTGTCGACGCCCTTGTAGCCCATCTTGTCGATCTTGCCCGGCACCGTCAGACCCGGCGCGGTCTCGCCGAAGCCCGACTCCTTCTCGACGAGGAAGGTGGTCATGTTCTTGTAGACCGACTCGGCCCCCGTGTCCGTCTTCACCAGCACGGCTACGAGGTTCGACGACCCACCGTTGGTCAGCCACATCTTCTGCCCGTTGATCGTCCAGTTGTCACCCTCTCCATCGCTCGAGGGGGACCTGACGGCCTTCGTGGTGATCGCGGCGACGTCCGACCCGCAGCCCGGCTCGCTCATCGAGAACGCCCCGCGCACCTCACCGGTCGCCATCCGCGGCAGGTACTTCTGCTTCTGCTCGTCGGTGCCGTGCTGCAGCACCATGTAGGCCACGATGAAGTGGGTGTTGATGATGCCGCTGACCGACATCCACCCGCGCGCGATCTCCTCGACGCACAGGGCGTAGGTCAGCAGCGACTCGCCCAGGCCGCCGTACTCCTCGGGGATCATCAGCCCGAAGATCCCCATCTCCTTCATGGCCTCGACGATCTTGGTGGGGTACTCGTCCGCGTGCTCGAGCTGCGTCGCGACAGGGATGATCTGCTCGTCGACGAACTGCCGCACCAGGGCGAGGAGCTCGGTCTGCTCCTCGGTGAGGCCGTCGGTCTGCTGCAGTCGTGCCATGGAAGTTGCCACCTCGTGGTCGGGAGAGCTCTCCAACCGAGTATGGCGAGCGCTCAACGTCGGTGGCTCGCCGTCCGCCTGTGAGTCCCACCACCTGTGGGCTCGCTCACGCCCTCAGGCCCACTGCTGGCGCCACAGCCCGCCTCAGCCCGCCTCAGCCCCGCTTCGCGAGCGTCGCGTCGAGGAAGCCGTGCCAGGCCGCCTCGCCATCGGTGAGCGCCCCTGCGACACCGACCCGCGCGAGGACGGCGGCGGTCGCGTCGCGGGTGGCGGAGTCCCACTCCCCCGTGGTCTCGACCGGGCGGCCCCACACCCAGGTGCACATGGCCTGCACCGCCTGCACCTGCACCTGCGAGCCGGCCCGGAAGAGGGAGCCCCGGGTGCCACTCACGCGCCCGTCGTCGACGTGCACGTGGGTGTGGTGCAGGTCGTTGTAGAGATAGGTCAGGACCGAGTCGAAGTCGCGGTGCAGGCCGGCGACGGTGCGCCAGTAGAGGGTCCTCGTGGTCTCGAGCTGGGCACCGGGGAAGCGCGACCACAGGTCGTAGCGGGCCGAGACGACCACCATTCCGGCGCCGTCCACGAGCCGGGTGAGGTCGAACGCCCGGCCGGCGTTGTGCCAGGAGCGGCACCCCCCGTCCGTGTCGACCGTGCCGTCCGCGGCCACCCCACCACCCGCCGGGTCGCCCTCGACCCACGACCCCAGGGTCCACACCTCGGCGGGTGTCCCGAGGCCCGAGGTGCTCGCGTGACGGGTCAGCCAGGCCTCGAGCCGGCCCCGGAAGGTCGGCTCGAAACGAAAGCTCGTACGGGTGCCGCTCTCGTCGTAGACCAGCGGTATGCCGCGCAGCGCGGTGGTGGGGGCCAACGAGGCCGAGCCGACGCAGCTGGGCTGCACCCCGGGCACGGCCGGGTCCCGGGGTCCGGTCACCGCGCCCACGACCGACGCCGGGCCGCCGAGGGTGTGCACGCCCAGACCCCCCACGACGGCAACCCCCACGCCACCGAGCACCAGGGCGCCGCGACGGGTCAGGTGCACCGGTGGCTCCGGACTCCCGGTCGGCCCGGCCTCTCCCGTCGGCCCCCTCGGCTGGGCCTCCGGCTCGCTCCGAGGTCCTGGCGCCTGCGCGTGCTTCGGTGGCCCGTCCACCTTCCGAGCGTAAGGGTCTTGCCAGCGACCGGCGCCCACCGCCACGCTGCGTTCGTGACCGACGCGAGCAGCGACGCCGTACCCGGCCCCCCTCCTGCGCCCGACGGGCCCGACCGGCCCGACGGGCCCGACGGGCCCGACGGGCCCGACATGCGGCCCGACGTGCGGCCCGACACCGGGGACGAGCGCAGCCAGCTGCTCGGCTTCCTCCACGGTCAACGCGAGATCCTGCTGCGCAAGTGCGCGGGCCTCGACGCCACCGCACTGTCGACGCCGCACCCACCGTCGACGCTCACCCTCGGCGGGCTGTTGCACCACGCCGCCCTCAACGAGGACTGGTGGTTCACCGTGCGACTCGTGGGGGCGCCGCCCCCGCCGCCCTGGGACGAGGCCGACTGGGACGTCGACCCCGACTGGGAGATGACCCGAGCCCGCAGTCTCACACCCGAGGCCCTCGTCGGGCAGTACCAGCAGTCGTGCGCTCGCAGCGACGCCGCGCTCGCCACGGTCGGGCTCGACTCCCCGGCTGCTGCGGCCCACGGCGCCCGGGCCCCGGGCAACGCCCGTTGGATCGTCCTGCACATGATCGAGGAGACCGCCCGCCACGCCGGTCACGCCGACCTGCTGCGCGAGGCCCTCGACGGTGAGACGGGTGAGTAGACGGGTGACGCGTCGGCCCTCCCGCCGGGCGGTGCTGTCGGCGGGCGCCGGGGCCGCCGTCCTCACCGGTGCTGCCGCGGTCGGTGTCCGGGCGATGCGGACCCCGGAGGTGGCGACCCACCGCTTCTGCTCTGCGGCGGTCGGCACCGACGTCACCTGGGCCGTCAGCCGCCCCGCCGGGACGTCGCCGTCCGGCCCCCTGCCCGTCGTGCTCGCCCTGCACGGCAAGGGCGGCAACCACACCGATGCCTTCTCGTCGGTCGGGCTGCAGGACGCGCCCCGCGGTCCGGTGCCCTTCGCCGTCGTGTCCGTCGACGGGGGCGGGACCTACTTCCACCGCCGCAGGGGCGGCGTCGACGAGGGCGCGATGGTCGCGACCGAGCTGCTGCCCCAGCTCACGGCGGACGGGCTCGACGTCTCGCGCCTGGCCCTCATCGGCCGGTCGATGGGCGGGTACGGCGCCCTGCTCCTGGCCGCCACGCTCCTGCGCGGCCGGGTGCGGGCCGTCACGACGATGAGCGCGGCGTTGTGGACCTCACCGGGGGCCAGCGCTCCGGGTGCCTTCGACGACGCCGACGACTTCCGCGCCCACGACGTGTTCGCCCTGCGGCCGGCGCTGGCCCGAGTGCCGATGATGCTCGCGTGCGGCGACAGCGACCCCTTCATCCGAGCCAACCACGCGTTCGTCGACGGCCTCGCGACAGCGCCGCCCACGCAGTTCACCGCGGGAGGGCACACCGACGACTACTGGCGTCGTACGGCGCCGTCGCTGGTGCGGTTCGCGTCAGCTCACCTGGCCTGAACCCCCAGTCACCAGACGGTGTCCGCGCCCGAGGATGAACAGAGGCTCACGGAGGTCGGCGCGCTCACGTGCACGTACCCGTGGTCACGCAGACCCTGGCTGCTCGCGCACCGACGAACCGGCAGGAGCCCGGTCTGCCGGGCAACCATGGGGACAGAGCGGACTCATGCCTGTCTGTCTGCCCAGCCCCGCCGAGGATCAGCCGGCCGAGGACTCCCGCACCTGCTCGACCGTCGCCACGATGCGGGCCGCGCGGGTCTGCGCGCGCTTGGCCTCGGTCACCCGCCGGACCAGCTCCTTGCGGCGGGACCACGCCAGGGCCTCGTAGGCCGCGAGGGCGCCCGGCTCGGCGGCCAGGGCCGCCGTGAGGTCCGGCGGCACCTCGACGATGCGCTCCCCCGTGTCGACGACGATGGTCACGTCGTCCGACGCGCCGATCTCGACTCCCGCCTGCTCGCGGGCGCCCTTCGAGAGGCCGACGAGGTTCTCACCGCCCATCCGGGCAAGCCGGAGCGCGAGGGTGACCGCGCCGACCGTCACGCTCACAGGGAAGGCCCTCGCACCGCCTGCGAGGTCGGCGACCTGCTCGTCGGAGAGCACGAAAGCGCCGGCCGGGCCACGCTTCTCGAGGGTCACTGCGACGAGCACCAGGTCGGCCACGGTGGCTCAGCCCCTCGCCGCGATCGCGTGGCCCATGGCGATGGCCCGCCGCGCGATCTCCACGTGGAGGTTCTCGACCATCTTCCCCTTGTGGGTGACGACGCCCCTGCCCTCGGCCAGCGCCTCGTCGAAGGCCGCGACGAGCTCGTGCGCGTCGGCGACCTCCTGCTCGCTCGGCGCGAAGAGCCGGTTGGCCGCCTCGACCTGGCCGGGGTGGATGAGGGTCTTGCCGTCGAAGCCGAGGTCACGCCCCTGGCGGCACTCGGCCTCGAGGCCCTCCGTGTCAGTCACGTCGTTGTAGACACCGTCGAGCACGGCCACGCCCGCCGCGCGCGCCCCCAGCACGGCGAGCGACAGCGAGGTCAGCAACGGCTCACGACCCGGCACGTGGGCGGCATAGAGCTCGCGCACGATGTCGTTGGTGCCGAGCACCAGCACGTCGAGCCGGTCGGAGGCGCGCGCGATGTCACGCACGTCGAGGACGGCGTCGGGCGTCTCGATCATGGCCCACAGGCGCAGCGAGTCGGGGGCGCCCGCTGCCTCGAGAGCGGCGACGACGGTGTGCACGTCGTCGACCGAGCCGACCTTGGGCACCACCACGCCGGCAGCGCCAGAGGTCGCCACCGCCGCGAGGTCGGCGTCGTGCCACGGGGTGCCGATGCTGTTGACCCGAATGGTGACCTCGCGGTTGCCGTATTCCTCCGACGCCGCTGCGCCACAGGCGGACTCGCGGGCCGACTCCTTAGCGTCAGGTGCGACGGCGTCCTCGAGGTCGAGGATGAGCGCATCCACCGGCAGCGTCTTGGCCTTCTCGAGCGCCCGCCCGTTGGAGCTCGGCAGGTAGAGCACCGAGCGGCGCGGGCGCAGCACGGGCGCGCTCACGGGCTCACCCCCCCGACAGCCCCGGCGCCGTAGAGCGCCCCCAGCTCGGGGTCGGTGCGCGAGAGCCGCTCGGCCAGCTCGAGCAGCACCTGGCACTGCTTGAGGCTGGCGTCGTCCTCCATCTTGCCGTCGAGCATCACCGCGCCCGTGCCATCACCCATCGCCTCGACGACCCGCCGTGCGTGCGCCACGTCGTCGGCCGCCGGGCTGAAGACCCGCTTGGCGATCGGGATCTGGGCCGGGTGCAGCGACCACGCGCCGACGCACCCGAGCAGGAAGGCGTTGCGGAACTGGTCCTCGCAGGCCACGACGTCGGCGATGTCACCGAAGGGGCCGTAGTAGGGGTAGATGCCGGCCATCGCGCAGGCGTCGACCATGCGGGCGATCGTGTAGTGCCACAGGTCCTGCTGGAAGATCGCGCGGTCCCCCTGGAGGTCGCCGTCGACCGGGTCCTGGCGCACCAGGTAGCCGGGGTGCCCGCCACCGACGCGGGTGGTCTTCATCCGGCGCGAGGCGGCGAGGTCAGCAGGCCCGAGGGACAGGCCCTGCATGCGGGGGCTGGCGGTGCAGATCTCCTCGACGTTGACCATGGCCCGGGCGGTCTCGAGGATGGCGTGAACGAGGATCGGGCGGGTCAGCCCGGCCTTCGCCTCGAGCTGGGCGAGGAGCCGGTCGACGTAGTGGATGTCTTCCGCCCCCTCGACCTTGGGCACCATGATGACGTCGAGCTTGTCGCCGATGCCCGCGACGAGGGCGGTCACGTCGTCGAGGAACCACGGCGAGTCGAGCGAGTTGACCCGCGTCCACAGCTGGGTGGTGTCGCCGAGGTCGATGGACCGCCCGATGGCCACGAGCCCCTCACGGGCCGCGACCTTGTTGTCGGCCTTGACAGCGTCCTCGAGGTTGCCCAGCAGCACGTCGACGGTGCCGACCAGGCCCGGCACCTTGGCCGCCATCTTGGGGTTGCTCGGGTCGAAGAAGTGGATAACCCGCGACGGGCGGGCCGGGATCTCGCGGACCGGCTCCGGCGCCCCGACGGCGAGCGGGGCGAAGAAGGCCTTGGGGTTGCGCATCGGCGTGAGGCTCCTGGAGGCGAGAGGTACGAAGAGGCGAGAGGGATCAAGAGGCAGCAGGTACGAAGAGGCCGCGT
>Ga0123337_10003465_pt1 | contig 16774 bp, 17 predicted proteins | sample frozenSSSSmetaG_FD_89792 | JGI IMG/M metagenome (GOLD analysis project Ga0123337, IMG submission 89792) | Glacier valley bacterial and archeal communities from Borup Fiord, Nunavut, Canada, to study Microbial Dark Matter (Phase II) -... | ecosystem: Environmental > Aquatic > Freshwater > Ice >... | reverse complement strand
GTGTGACTGTGCGTGACTGTGCGTGACTGTGCGTGACTGTGCGTGACGTTGCCTCGGGCATGTCCAAAGGCAGCAAGTTCAGGTGGGGCCTCGCGCTGGCCGGCTCGCGTACGGCAGCTGTGGCCCCTTGTGGCCGCGCTCTTCGTCGCCGTCCTCCACCCCGACCTGCTCCTGGCGGGGCACTGTTCCAAACACCTGATGAGCGGCCGACTTCTGCCGATGACCCGACCAGATGAGTAGGACCGACCCGTACCCTCCCGAGTACGCCACCACCTCACCCCACCTCACCTCACCCCGACAAGGACACGCAACCCGTGAACATCACCCGTCCCACCGCCCTGACTGCAGCGGTGTTGGCCATCGTGGCCGTGTCCGCGTGCAGTGCGAGCGTCGTCGCCAAGCAGGTCGAGCCCAAGCTCGCGCTTCGCGACTCGGCCGCCTGGCTGACCAACGCCCAGGTCGTCACCGCCGACATCTCCCTGACCGGTACGGCCGCCGACTGGTCCACGCTCAGCGCCGAGGCTGGCGCCAAGGCCGCGAAGGGCGGGACCGCCGGTGCGGCCGCGCAGGCCCTGGGCTCCTCGAAGATCCCCGACGCTGTACTGACCGCGCACGTCCTGGTCACGATCGACCGCGGCGCGGACGGCAAGCCGAACACCGGCGACGATACCGCGGCCATCGTGGTGCGCGCCGGCGGCAAGGACCTTCTCGACGTGTTCACTGACACCAAGACCGTCTACCTCAAGGGTGACGCGGCCGCGATCACGGCCCTGGCCGGCCAGCCGCAGGACGCAGCCTCGCTTACGGGCATCGCCACGTACGCCGACCAGGCCCTGCCTGGCGCCGGGGCACTGGTCCACGGCCAGTGGATCAGCCTGAAGGTCGCCGACGTCATGAAGGCGGCGAACCAGTACGCGAAGCCCGGCAGCAAGAGCGACCTGAGCGGTGACCCCGCCCAGATCGCCGGGAAGCTGCGCGCGGCGCTGAGCTCGGCGCTGCAGGACGTCAGCGTGGCCAACGACCCGAAGGACCCCTCGCACCTGGTCGTGACCGGGAACGCCCGCGCCATCGTCACCGCCGTGTCCAAGGCCGTGTCGGACAAGGCCCCGGACCTCTCCCAGATCCCGTCGACGGTCAGGGTCGACGCATTCGTCGCCGGCGGCAACCTGCATGAGGTGCGCCTGGGCCTGAACCAGTTCTCGACCGTCAAGGCCGGCCCGGTCGGGGTGCGGGTGCTGCTGAGCGCGGCACCGGCCCTGACCCGGCCCACGAACGCTACGCCGCTGGACCTGGGCAAGGCGCAGATGCCGGGCTCCGGGGACTCCGGTCGCGGCGGACCCGGTCTCGGCGCACCGCTGCCCGGACCTGGACCCCAGGTCGGCTGAGGGCACCGTCCCGGTCAACGTCCGGGCAGCAGCTCCCGTCCCGGGTGCGGAAGGGGAGCTGATGCGGTGGCTGCCCGGTGAGACGACCTCGTGCGGACGGTGGCGGGCGACCAGAGCGGCCGTCCCCTTCCGCCGCATAGGGAACCCGGCGGGTCCGCCGTTAGCCAAGCGGAGCGTGGTGAAATGGGCCAGACCGGGATGGGCCAACAGCAGACCCGCTGCGGCCTACATGCGGCGGAATGACCCGGGTTGTGTCTCGTCCACGCAGGAAAAGGGTCTCGCCGAACATGCCCCATGACGCCTGACCAGGTCATCTGACGTCGGAGGGCTCACGGCGCATGTCCGGGTGACCGGTGGGCTGCCCACCTTGACGTCGCCGACACCTCTGGGAGGCTGGGTAGATGGAGGTCACCTCGCTCGCCTGGCGCACCGATCTGGGACTCCTGCACCTCGGAGGCAGCACGGTGACCGACCGGGGTGACCACCTGGAGGTGCGCACGCCGCACAACCCGACGTTCTGGTGGGGCAACTTCCTGTTGCTCGACCACGCGCCCACCGATGCCGAGGCCCCGGCGTGGGTGGCGCGGCATCGCGAGGTCTTCAGTGCCGAGCACGTCAGCCTCGGGGTGCACGCGGTCACCGGGACCAGTGCCGATCTCGCACCGCTCGCTTCCCTGGGGCTCGAGGTCGACCTCTCGAGCGTCATGACCGCGACGCGGGTGCACGAGCCCCCGCGGCCCAACCGCGAGGCGACGTACCGGCCGCTGCTGACCGACGACGACTGGATCCAGCAGGTCGAGCTGTCGGTCTCCACCTGGGACGGCGTCGTCGACGCCGGGCACCGCCTCTTCGAGGGGAGGCGGGCGGCGACGGCGCGCCAGCTCGTGCACGACGGACGCGGTGAGTGGTTCGGCGCGTTCGAGGGGGAGCGGCTGCAGTTGTCGTTGGGGCTGGTCCGTGCGGGTGACGGGCTCGCGCGGTTCCAGACCGTCGGCACCCGGCCCGAGGCGCGAAGGAAGGGGCTCGCGGGCACGCTGGTGCACCATGCGAGCGCGTGGGGTCTCGCTCACCTGGGCGCGCAGACCCTCGTGATGGTCGCCGACCCGGAGTACCTCGCCATCCGGGTCTATCGCTCGGTGGGCTTCCAGGAGAGCGAGATCCAGCTCTCGGCGGCTTTGCACCGCTGACGTCGACCCCGCCGGTCCTCAGGCGAGGCTGTAGTCGAGGAGGTAGTGGTGCGACCCGTCGACGACGTCGAGGGTGAAGGTGCCCTCCATGCCGGCGAAGTCGCCGCTGCCGCTGCCGGGTACGACCGTGATCGTCAGGTCGGGAGCTCCGCCGTGCATGGTGCCGGAGTGCTGCAGCGCGAATCGCCCTGTGTGCCCGCCGATCTGGGCATCGACGACCTCGATGACGACGTAGCCAGCAGACCCGGTGGCCGGGTCGCCCGCCGAGAGCATCACCCCGCGCGAGGTACCCGCAAGCTCGCCCACGAAGACCTTGTCGAGCTCGAACCGGCCGAGCCCCTCTGGTTCGCCCTCCACCGGGCGCAGCTGCACGGTGAAGGTGCCGCGCGCCTGCGCCACCTCAGCCCCAGTTCTTGGCGTCGGTGAGGCAGAACGGGTGGCCGCTGGGGTCGACGAGCACCCGCCAGGTGTCACCGCCCTGGGGGTCGGCGACGGTGGCTCCGAGCTCGACCGCCCGTGCCTCGGTCGCCGCGACGTCGGCGCAGGTGAGGTCGAGGTGAAACTGTTTGGTGCCATGAGGGTTCGGCCAGGCCGGGGCCTGGTAGTCGGGCACGCTGCCGAAGCCCACGCGCACCCCGTCGCCCGCGAGCATCGCGTAGCCGTCGCCGCTCATGGTGACCTCCCAACCCATGAGGGCAGACCAGAAGTCGGCGGCGACACCGGCGTCGGCGCAGTCGATGGAGAGCATTCCCAGGGTGGTCGTCGCGGTGGTCGGTGCGCTGCTGGGGGTGGCGGTCATGTCGTCGTCCCTTCGTCGTGGTCGGTCACCCCCACCCTCTCGCTGGGGCGAGCCGCAGTCCAGCCCCGGGCAACCAGCGTGTCGAATCCGGGTGAGCGACCCGGCCAGAGGGGGGTAGCGTCCGGGCCGGGGCGTGGACGTCGTCGGGGTGGACCCGGCGGCCGCGTCGCTGCGGGTGGCTCGCGCCAGGCCGGGGTCGGGGCGCGTGCGCTGGGTGATGGGTACTGCAGTCGACCTCGCCGACAGCGGTGGGGCGGCCACGCCGTACGACGAGGTGACGATGACCGGAAACGTCGCTCAGGCGATCGTCGACGACGGGCAGTGGCGGGCGACCCTGCAGGCGAGCCACGACCTCCTCCGACCGGGTAGGCACCTCGTGCTCGAGACCCGGGTGCCCGCAGCCCGCGTATGGGAGGGGTGGACGCCGGCCGCGACCCTCGTACGGGCAGAGGTCGACGAGCCCGGCGAAATCGGCGGGGTCGGCGGGGTCGGCGGGTTCGAGTCGTGGCACGAGGTGCTCGAGGTCGCCCTGCCGCTGGTGCGCTTCCGCACCAGTTCCGCTTCGCCAGCGACGGCGTCGTGCTGGTCTCCGAGTCGACCCTGCGCTTCCGGGAGCGGGACGAGGTGGTGGCCGACCTCACCCACCACTACTGGTCGGACGCGCAGCGGGCGCTCGTCGCGCTGCACACCCCCAGTGACGCCCCCGCCGACCTCGACTCCACCACGTACTGGGTCGACTGGGGCAGCGACCCGGCGGCCGCGGCCAGCGGCCGCCGATTCACCCGGGTGGCCGCCAGCATGTTCCTGCACTGGGAGCAGCTGCGCGAGGCGTACGACGCCTGCGCGCGTGCGGTCCTGCACGCTGCCCTGACCGCGTCGGCCGACGGCGAGGGTCGGGTCGCGACCCAGGGCCACGTCTTGCGGGAGAGCGACCTGTTCAACACCCTGGCCGTCGAGGTGACGATCCACCACCTCGACCTCGTGGCCCACCTCCCCGCCGGGGTCGGGCCGCGGCCCGAGGCGCTGCGGGGCGCGCGAGAGGTGGTGGACGCCGTCGCCCTCGAGGTCGCGGGGCTCCCGTTCCCCACCGCCTGGGACGACCCCGTCGTCGTCCGCATCGCCACCGGGCGGGAGGAGCCCGACCTCTCCGTGCGGGAGGGTCTGGGCGTCCTGGCCGACCGGCTCCCCCTCTTCACCTGACTGGATGGATACCCCTGCCCGGGGGGCGGGGCGGGATACTCCCGGCGTCATGTCGCATCCGAGGATGTTCGACGACCACGACCTGCTGCTGGTGCGGGTCCGCGGCCTGGCCCTGGCCTTCCCCGAGGTGGCGGAGAAGGTCTCCCACGGGCGACCGGCGTTCTTCACCACCAAGATCTTCGCCTACTTCGGCGGCTCCGAGAAGGTCGAAGGCGAGTGGGTGCAGCACCCCGCCTGCGTCCTCGTGCTGCCCGACGACGTCGACCGGCGGTCGCTGCTCGACCAGGACGACGGGCGGGTCTTCGTGCCGGCCTATCTCGGCCCGGCGGGCTGGCTGGGGGTGCAGCTGCCGACCGCACGGGCCGCGAAGAGGCACTGGGTCGAGATCACCGAGCTGCTCGACGCGTCGTACCGTCGCACCGCCGGCCGCCGCCTCGTGGCGCAGCTCGACGTCACCGGGTGAAGGGTGGCTTGCCTCACGACCCGGTCGGCCAGGCGGCGAACTCGTCGGGGGCGTAGGTGCGGTCGAGCGCCTTCTGGGCCTCCCAGACCCGTTCCGGCACCTGCGGGCTGCCGACCGAGACGTCGTCGTAGTCGGCGCGGATCACGGCCAGCCGGGTGAGCGCGACGGGCAGGTCGGCGACCCCGATCGCCCCCACCTCGCCGAGCTCGCGGCGGATCACTCCGTAGCGGCGTGAGGCTGTCTCGTGCGCCAGCCGCTTGTCGTCGAGCCGCAGGAAGGTCTGCAGGGCGACGAGCAGGGCCGCGAGCAGACTGGCCAGAGCGATGACCATCCGGTGGTCGACGAAGGCGTCGGCCGCGACGGCGCTGCCGGCGAACCCCGCCAGGAGCACCGCCGGCACGCCCAGCCAGAGGAAGAGCACCCGCGCCCGGGCCGCCGAGCGGGCGTGCGCGATCTGCGCGGTGCGCGCCCGCCGGTACCACGCCAGGGCGAGCTGCCGGACGCCGTCGGCGGTCGCCGGGTCTGCATACGGGTCGAGGGTGGCGCTCGTCATGGCCCCAGTGTGCCGTGAGGCACGGACACCACCACCCCAGATGAAGCCCTGCCGCCACCGCGGTGGGGCTCAGGCCTGGGGCGTGCTGATGTTGACGATCCAGGTGACGCCGTAGCGGTCCCTCAGCTGGCCGAACTCGTCGCCCCACATCTGCTTCTTGAGCGCCGTCTCGATCGTCGCGCCGTCGCCCAGCCCCTCCCACCAGCCGCGCAGCACGTCGGCTTCGTCGCCGCTGAGGCTGACCGTCCACGAGCCCTCGGGGAAGGGCATGCCGTCGGGGATGTCAGAGCCCATGAGGGTGTCACCCGACGACGTCTCGAGCTGGGCGTGCATGATCTGGTCGGCCTGCTGGCCCTCCATGCCGTACTGCCCGAAGGTCATCATCGACAGCTCACCGCCGAGGACCGAGCGGTAGAACTCCATGGCCTCCCGGGCGGTGCCACGGAAGTGCAGGTAGGGGTTGAGACGCGTGGCCACGATGGCTCCTCGGGGGACAGGACGGAGGGGACGGTATGGAGACTAGGCCTCCGAGCGTGCCCTGAGGCGGATCGCGAGCGCCGGGAATGGGCGGGGGTCGCGGTGCCGTTGCAACCAGTGATCGCGAGATGGATGAACTTTCCATCATCTCGTTCCCCATTGTCAGGAGAGACCCCTATGTCCCGTGCGTTCGAGCCCATCACCGTCGGCGCGTGGCAGCTGCCGCAGTGCTTCGTCATGGCCCCCCTCACGCGCAACCGCGCCGGAGAGGGCCACGCCCCCCACGCGCTCAACGCGGAGTACTACGGCCAGCGCGCCTCCGCCGGTCTGATCATCACCGAGGGCACGCAGCCGAGCGCCGTCGGTCAGGGCTACCTCGACACCCCGGGGATGCACTCGCCCGAGCAGGTCGAGGGCTGGCGGGCCATCGCCGATGCCGTGCACGCCGGTGGCGGCAAGATCGTGCTGCAGATGATGCACGTCGGCCGCATCGCGCACCCCGACAACAAGGACGGACTCGAGACCGTCGCCCCCAGTGCCATCCCGGCTCCCGGTCAGATGATCACGGCGCAGGGGCCGAAGGACCACGTGCTGCCGCGCGCGCTCGAGACCGACGAGATCGCCGGTGTCGTGGCGGAGTTCGTCGACGCCGCGAAGAAGGCCATCGAGGCCGGCTTGGACGGGGTCGAGGTCCACGCCGCCAACGGCTACCTCATCCACCAGTTCCTGGCCCCGTCGAGCAACACCCGTACCGACGACTACGCCGGCTCGCCCGCGAACCACGCCCGCTTCGCCATCGAGGTGACCAAGGCGGTGGCCGCAGCGATCGGCGCCGACCGCGTCGGCATCCGGATCTCGCCCTCGCACGACATCCAGGGCGTGCTCGAGGAGGACGCGGCCTTCACCGCCGCGGTCTACGAGACCCTCGTCGACGCCATCGCGCCGCTCGGCCTGGCCTACCTCAGCATCCTCGCCGACCCGGCCCTCGACCTCGTGCGCGACCTGCGCAAGCGCTTCAGCGGCCCGGTCATCGTCAACAGCGGCTTCAGCAGCGTCACCCAGCTCTCCGACGTCGAGGAGATCCTCGAGGCCGACGAGGGCGACCTCGTCGCCGTGGGTCGCGAGTTCCTCGCCAACCCCGACCTCGCGCGCCGCTGGCGCGAGGGGCTGCCCCTCAACGAGCCGAATGACAAGACCTTCTACGGTGGCGGCGCCGAGGGCTACACCGACTACCCCTTCGCCCCCACCGCCTGACGGTCACCACCCTTGGGTAGCCAGAGAATCACCCCCCCGGCGTCGGCGAGGGTGATTCTTTGGCTGACTATGACCGGGCAGGGTGACAATGGTCGGGTGCCCCCGCCTGCCGTCGTCCCCGAGGTCGTCGCCCAGGGGCCACCCCTTCCCACCCTTCAGATCATGAGCCAGTGGTGGCGCGACATCTGCTTCGCGCACTGGGCGGTGGACCCCGCGCGCGTCGCGCCTATGCTGCCGCGGGGCGTGCGGCCCGACCTGCACGAGGGGCAGGCCTGGGTGGGGCTCATCCCGTTCCGGATGGTCGACGCCGGGGTCTTCAGCGGCCCGGCGATCCCGTGGCTCGGCGCCTTCCTCGAGATGAACGTACGCACCTACACCATCGACGACCAGGGCCGGCGCGGCGTCTTCTTCTGCTCGCTGGAGGCCCAGCGACTGGCCGTCGTGGCGGGCGCCCTCGGCCTGTTCAACGTGCCCTACCGCTGGGCCCACATGACGTATGCAGCCGGCTCCCTCGCGGACGGTCGGCGCACCCACGGCTACACCAGCCGTCGGCTCGGCCCGGCGGTCGGTGGTGGGGCGGGCCGGGTGAGGGGCAGCGCGGCAGGCAGCCGGATGCGGGTCGCGGTCGGCCCCGCCCTCGAGCACCCGACCGAGCGCGACCTGTTCCTCACCGCCCGCTTCGGCCTGCACACCAGCCTGCTCGGCCAGCCGCTGTGGATTCCCAACACCCACGGGCCTTGGCCGCTGCACTCGGCCGAGCTGCTCGACCTCGAGGACACGCTGCTCGCCGCGGCCGGCTTCCCCGACCTCGCGGCGACCCCTCCGCAGAGCGTGCTGTGCTCGCCCGGGGTGCGCACCGTCTTCGGGTTCCCCCAGCGGGTGCCCTGAGGTGGCCTCATCCCACGTGCTGCTGGTGGCGGCGGCGTTGCTGCACCTCGGTTTCCAGCTGACCGTGAGCGCGCTGGTCTACCCCGCCCTTGCCGCGGTCGCTTCTGGGGAAGAGAGTGCCGCAGAAGTGAGCGCCGGGGAATGGAGTGCCGCTCATACTGCGCACAGCCGTCGCATCGTGCCGCTCGTCGGCCTCACCTATGCCCTGCTCTTCGCCGCCCTGGTCCGGGCGCTCGTCGTCGGGCCCTTCACGGGGTGGCTCGTGGTGGCCGGCGCCGGCGCCCTGCTGACCGTGCTGACGACCGCTTTCGCGGCCGCCCCCATGCACGGCCGCCTGGGCGCCGGTCGCGACCAGGAGCTGCTCGAGCGGCTGCGGCGGGTCGACCTGATGCGTCTGGCGGGCGCAGTCGCGTGCGCCCTGGGATCCGTCGGCTGGGCCCTCGCCGCCTGAGGCGGCTCTGTACGGCTGCCGGGCCTACCCGATAACGGGACGCCGGTCGCGCCGCCCGACACACTGAGGGAGTGTTCCTCACCCTGACGTCGACCGCGAAGCCCGCCACAGATCTCGGCTTCCTCCTGCACAAGCACCCGGAGCGGGTCCAGAGCTTCGAGCTACCCGTGGGGCTGGCGCACGTCTACTACCCTGAGGCCACGAAGGAGCGCTGCACCGTCGCGCTCCACGTCGAGGTCGACCCCATCGCCCTCGTGCGCGGACGGTCCGCCCTCGGGAGGCACTTCAGCAGCGACGGCTTCGCCCTCGGGCAGTACGTCAACGACCGCCCGTATGCCGCGTCGTCCCTGCTCGCGGTCGCGCTGGGCCGGGTCTTCGGCTCGGCCCTCAAGGGCCGCTGCACGGCGCGGCCCGACCTCGTCGATGCGGTGCTGCCGCTCGAGGTCCACGTGCCGGCACTGCCGGCTCCAGATGGGGCTGACGTGGTCGAGCGGCTCTTCGCCCCGCTGGGATGGGCCGTCGATGCCCGGGTGGTGCCCCTCGACGCGCGCGTCCCGCGCTGGGGCGACGCGCCGTACGTCGATGCGCACCTGACCGGGGAGCTGACCCTCGCGTCGGCCCTCGAGCACCTCTACGTCCTGCTGCCCGTGCTCGACGGCGCGAAGCACTACTGGGTCGGCCCCGACGAGGTCGACAAGCTCGTCCGCACCGGTGGTTCGTGGCTGGCGGCGCACCCGGAGCGTGAGCTCATCGCCCGGCGCTACCTCGCCCGCCGGTCGGCCTACGTGACTGACGCCCTGGCGCGACTCGACGCCCTCGACGACCACATGGTGGGCCGCGAGAACGAGGTCGAGGACGGGGCTGGGAGCGAGGCCGGGAACGATGCCCAGAGCCGAGTTGAGGTCGCCGAGAAGCCCACTGGCGCAACGGAGAGCGCGCCGGGGGAGCCGCCTACAGTCCCTCTTGCCCGACAGCGGGCAGCCGCCGTGGTCACCGCCCTCCACGACGTCGGCGCCCACCGCGTCGTCGACCTCGGCTGTGGCGAGGGCGAGCTGCTGCGCGACCTGCTCGCCGACCCGACCTTCACGGAGGTGCTCGGCGTCGATGTCTCGGCCCGGGCCCTCGAGACCGCCGAGCGCCGGCTCGGCCTCGACCGGATGCCTGACACCGTGCGCGCCCGCCTGCGGCTGCGCCAGAGCTCGGCGACCTACCGCGACCCCGAGCTCGAGGGTCGTGACGCGGTCGTCCTCATGGAGGTCGTCGAGCACGTCGACCCCGAGCGCCTCCCCGACCTCGTCCGCTCGGTCTTCGCCCGGGCCCGTCCGTCGGCGGTTGTCGTCACGACGCCGAACGCCGAGCACAACGTGCTCTACCCGCACCTCGCGGCGGGCACCATGCGGCACCGCGACCACCGCTTCGAGTGGACGCGCGCGCAGTTCCGCACCTGGGCCACGACGACCGCCGACGAGCACGCGTACGCGGTGTCGTTCCGCCCGGTCGGCCCCGAGGACGAGGTGCACGGGCCGCCCACCCAGCTGGCCCTGTTCACCCGGGTGGAGCCGACCCGATGACGACCATCGCCATCCCCGAGCTCAGTCTCGTCGCCCTCGTCGGCATCACCGGGTCGGGCAAGTCCACCTTCGCCGCCCAGCACTTCGGTCGTTTCGAGGTCATCTCGAGCGACTTCTGCCGCGGGCTCGTCGCCGACGACGAGAACGACCAGTCGGCGTCGGCCGACGCGTTCGACGTGCTCGGCCACATCGCCGGCAAACGCCTCGAACGCGGCCGGCTCACGGTGGTCGACGCGACCAACGTCGGCAAGGACGCGCGTCGGCAGGTTGTCGAGCTGGCCCGGGCCCACGACGTCCTGCCCGTCGCGATCGTCCTCGACGTGCCGGTCTCGGTTGCCGCGCAGCGCAACGCTGCACGCGTCGACCGCGACTTCGGGCCGGGTGTCGTCAAGCGGCACCGCGACCAGCTCCGCCGGTCGCTGCGCGGGCTCGAACGCGAGGGTTTCCGGCAGGTCCACGTGCTCCACGGTGTCGACGAGATCGCGGCCGCCACCGTGGTGCGGGAGCGGCTGCGCAACGACCGACGCGACGAGCACGGTCCCTTCGACGTCATCGGCGACGTGCACGGTTGCTTGCACGAGCTGCTCACCCTGCTCGAGCGCCTGGGCTACGGCGTCACCCGGGACGACGCCGGCCGACCCGTGGACGCGACCCACCCGCAGGGTCGGCAGGTCGTCTTCGTCGGTGACCTCGTCGACCGCGGGCCCGACAGCCCGGGTGTCCTGCGGCTGGCGATGGGCATGACCGCGGCGGGTCACGCGCTCGCAGTCCCCGGCAATCACGAGCACAAGCTCGTCCGGGCCCTCCAGGGGCGCACGGTGCAGGTCAGCCACGGCCTCGAGACGACGCTGGCCCAGCTCGCCGAGCAGCCGGAGGAGTTCCGGGCCGCGGTGGCGACCTGGTGCTACGGCCTCGTCTCGCACCTCGTCCTCGACGACGGTCGCCTCGTCGTGGCCCACGCCGGGCTCAAGGAGGCCTACCACGGGCGCGCCTCCGGCCGGGTCCGGTCGTTCGCCCTCTACGGCGACACGACGGGGGAGACCGACGAGTTCGGTCTGCCGGTGCGCTACCCGTGGGCCGACGACTACCGCGGCCAGGCGATGGTGCTCTACGGCCACACCCCGACGACGGTGCCCGAGTGGGTCAACCGCACGATGTGCCTCGACACCGGCTGTGTCTTCGGCGGTCACCTCACGGCGCTGCGCTACCCCGAGAAGGAGGTCGTCCAGGTTCCGGCCAAGCAGGTCTGGTACGAGCCGGCGAAGCCCTTCCCGACTGCGGCAGTCGCGGTACGCGGCGACGACGAGCTCGCGCTGGCCGACGTCCTCGGGCGACGCTCGGTCCAGACCGCCCACCACGGGCGGATCTCGGTGCGTGACGACCAGGCGGCGGGAGCCCTCGAGGTGATGAGCCGCTTCGCCCTGCACCCGCGGTGGCTGCCCTACCTCCCGCCGACGATGTCACCCGTCGCGACGTCGCGCCGCGAGGGCTACCTCGAGCACCCGAGCGAGGTCTTCTCCTACTTTCGTGACCTCGGCGTCACGCCAGTGGTCTGCGAGGAGAAGCACATGGGGTCGCGCGCGGTGCTTCTCGTCTGCCGCGACACCGAGGTCGCCGTACGGCGCTTCGGCGCGAGGAGCGGCGCCAGCGGTGCGGTCTACACTCGCACCGGCCGGTCGTTCCTGCCGGCGCCGCTCACCGAGGAGCTGCTCGCACGGGTCCGCGCCGCCATCGGCACGGCCGGCCTGTGGGAGTCGCTCGCCACCGACTGGCTGCTGCTCGACGCAGAGCTGCTGCCGTGGTCGCTCAAGGCCGAGGCCCTGCTGCGCGAACAGTATGCCGCCGTCGGCGCGGCCGCCGAGCTCATGCTCCCCGCCGCTGCGCGCGCCCTGGAGGGGGCGCAGGGGCGAGGGCTCGACGTCGAGTCGCTGCGCACCCGCACCGCCGAACGAGTCGGCGACGTCGCGGCCTACCGGGACGCCTATCGTGGCTACTGCTGGGAGGTCGACGGGCTGGACGGTGTCGAGGTCGCGCCGTTCCAGCTGCTGGCCGGTGAGGGGGTGACGTGGCACGACCGCGACCACCGCTGGCACCTCGAGCAGGTCGACGCGATGGTGGCGGCGGACCCCGCGCTCCTGCGGTCGACCCGGCGGCTCGTCGTCGATCCCACCGAGGAGTCGTCGTGCGCGTCCGGTGTCGCCTGGTGGGAGGAGCTCACCGCGGCGGGCGGTGAGGGGATGGTCGTCAAGCCGGCGGCCAATCTCGTACGCACCGGTGAGGGCCTGGTGCAGCCCGGGCTCAAGGTGCGCGGTCGCGACTACCTGCGGATCATCTACGGACCCGACTACACCATGACCGGCAACCTCGAACGGCTGCGCGAGCGCAGCCTCGGGCACAAGCGGTCGCTGGCGCTGCGGGAGTACGCCCTCGGCGTCGAAGCGCTGGAGCGGGTGGCGCGGGGCGAGCCCCTGTGGATGGTGCACGAGGCCGTCTTCGCGGTGCTCGCGCTCGAGTCCGACCCGGTCGACCCGCGCCTGTAGCGACAACAGGCCCCTTGGGTAGCCAGAGAATCACCCCTGACAGCACGCTTGGGGTGATTCTTCGGCTACCTAAGGGCGCGGGCGGCCCAACACCCGGGCCAGGAACGTCTGCGTCCGGCCCTCCTGGGGCGCGCCGAGCACCTGGGCGGGAGGTCCCTGCTCGAGGATGCGGCCGCCGTCGAGGAAGCAGACCGTGTCGGCGACCTCCCGTGCGAAGCCCATCTCGTGGGTCGAGAGCACCATGGTCATCCCGTCGGCCCGGAGGTCCCGGAGCAGGTCGAGCACCTCGCCCACGAGCTCGGGGTCGAGGGCCGAGGTCACCTCGTCGAGCAGCAGCAGGGACGGTGAGCTGACCAGCGCGCGGGCGATGGCGACACGCTGCTGCTGGCCGCCCGAGAGGTCGTCGGGACGGGCTGTGGCCCTGTCGGCCAGGCCGACCCGGTCCAGCATCGCGCGGGCGTGCGCCTCGGCGCGGGCCCGGGGCACCTTGTGCACCCGGAGGGGGGCGAGGGTGATGTTGTCGATGACGCTGAGGTGCGGAAAGAGGTTGTAGGCCTGGAAGACGATGCCCATCCTGGCCCGTACGGCGTCGGTGTCGACGCGTGGGTCGGTGATGTCTTCGCCCTCGAGCTCGATCACCCCGTCGTCGATGACCTCGAGCAGGCTCACGCAGCGCAGCAGGGTCGACTTGCCCGAGCCCGACGCGCCGATGAGGGCCACGCACTGGCCCTGCTCGACGTCGAGCGAGAGGTCGTCGAGGACGACGTTGAGACCGAACGCCTTGCGCACATGGCGGATCGACAGCAGCGTCACACGATCCCCCCGGCGCCGTGGAAGCCCTGCTTGCGGGCGAACCAGTCGGTGAAACGCACCATCGGGATGGTGAGGCAGAGGAAGAGGAGCCCGGCGACGACGTACGGGGTGTAGTTGAAGTCGCTCGCCGTCTCGATGCGGGCCGCGTAGATCGCGTCGACGACGCCGAGGACGGAGATGAGGCCGGAGTCCTTCTGCAGCGACACGAGGTCGTTCATCAGCGGGGGCAGCACCCGGCGCACGGCCTGCGGGAGCACGACGAAGCGCAGGGTCTGTGCGTTGGTGAGCCCGAGCGAGCGGGCGGCAGCACGCTGTGACGGATGCACAGACTCGATGCCGGCGCGGAAGACCTCGGCGACGTAGGCCGAGTACGAGAGCACCAGCGCGGTGCCGCCCCAGAAGAGCGGGTCCTTTGGCACCCCCTGCTGCCGCAGCGCCGGCACCCCGATGCCGAGCAGCAGGAGCACCAGGAGCACGGGCAGGCCCCGGAAGAGGTCGGTGTAGGCCGCGGAGAACATCCGCAGGGGGAAGAACACCGGGCCGCGCAAGGTGCGCATGACGGCCAGGAGCAGGCCGAAGACGCCGATGAGGATGCCGCACACGATCATCACGCGCACGTTGAGCCACAGGCCCAGGGCGACGGCAGGCAGCGACGACCACGCCTTGGCCGGGTCGAAGAAGGTCTGCTGCACCCGTGGCCAGCCGGGTGACGAGACGACGGCGAGGACGACGACCGCGACGAGGGCCACCGTGGTTCCTGTCGCGATGGCGCCGGACCGTCGGGTCCTCCCCCGGCGATACGCCGCACGCTCCTCCTCGAGGGCGGAGGGAGCCCAGTCGGTGCCCGCCACCTGCCGCTACTTCAGCTCGGGTGCGCCGGCCCCGGCGAGGTACTCCGCGGCGAGCGACGCGAGGGTGCCGTCGGCGCGCAGCGCGTCGACGGCCTTGCTCACGCATGAGGTGAGGGCCGACCCCTTGTCGAGCACCATGCCGAACTGCTCGGGGGTGGCGCCCGACTGTGGCAGCTGGCCCACGATCACGCCGTTGTCGAGCTGCGCGCTGGTCATGTAGAACGCGGTCGGGAGGTCGACGACGATGCCGTCGATCTGGCCGTTCTTCAGAGCCTGGACCGCCAGGTCGTTAGTGTCGTACGGCGCTGGCGCCTGGGTGGGTTTGATCTGGTCGGTGATGGCGGTGTACGACGTCGTGCCCACCTGGGCCGCGAGCTTGGCCGAGGCGAGGTCGCTGACGTTGGTCTTGCCGGCGAGGGGGCTGCCCTTGGTCGTGACGACCGCCTGACGCACGTCGTAGTAGCCGGAGGAGAAGTCGACCGCCTTCTTGCGCGCGTCGCTGATCGAGACCTGGTTCAGGGCGACGTCGAACGACTTCTCGCCCGGGGTGACGACGTTGTTGAAGGGCACGGTCACCCACGTGACGTCGGCCTTGGCGAAGCCGAGCTTCGCGGCGGCTGCATAGGCGACAGCCGACTCGTAGCCCTTGCCGTTGGTGGGGGTGTCGTCGGCGAACCACGGCGGGTAGGCGGGCTTGTCGGTACCCACGGTGAGCTTGCCGGCCGTGTGCAGGGTGAGGGACGCCTTGTCGCACGCGGCGGCGGACCCACCGGTGGTGACTGCGGCCGAGCCGCCGCCCGGGGTGGTCTCGGGGGCACCGCAGGCGGCGAGGGCGAGGGCGGTGGCAGCGGCGACCAGGCCGCTGGCGAGGCGCGTGAGGGTCATGGAGAGCACCGTAGTCAGACGCCACCGCAAGGGGGAGGCCGGTCGGCTGTGAGGTTCCGCTGACCGCAGGAGTGGTCTAGACCCTTTGACCGATGCAGGGGTCACCGCTTCACCGATGGTTTCTGGAGGACGGCTTGACAAGACTGACTAAAAAGTCCCAATATGGGACATGTCGGTGCAGGGCCCGTGGGGGGTCCGGTTCGAGCTCGTGAGGAGCTCGACAGCCTCGGTGTACGTGGAGTAGGGGTGGAGCGCAGGGCCCGTGGGGGGTCCGACTCCACCCCATCCGCGTGTCCGGTGACGGACGCGGACCCGTGCGCCAGGAGTGGCGCAGCCGGCGCAGCGGGGTCAGGCGCTCCAGTCGACCTCGGTGACGGTGGCCTCGGTGACCACGACGTCACGGGTCAGCCCGCTGTCGGGCTCGTGCAGGCGATAGGTGCCGACGGGGACCGAGGGGAAGACGGCGCTGTAGAGCACGCCGCCCGACGGGGTGGGGCGTCCCACGACGGCCACGTGCGGGCGGTGCGGGTGTGTGTGCGGGTGGTCGTGGTCGTGGTCCTGGGCCGGTGCGCCGGAGGTGTCGGGGGAGGGCTCGTGGGTGTGGTCGGGGAGGGTGGCCTCCACCTCGAGGGCCTCGATCTCGATCTCCGCGCCCTCGTCAGCGGCCGTCAGGTGGGCGATGATCGCGCCGACTCCGTCGCCGATGTCGAGCACGACGGCGCCCTGCCCTGCATGCGGGTTCTCGGCGAGGTTGGCGGCGCGTTGCGGTGAGAGTGACATCGGGTCTCCAGAGACGGGCAAAGGCGGCGAATGGTGGATGAGAAGTGACTATAGACAAGGGCCGAACCGCCGGGTGGGGCAGCGCCGCAGCACCACCCCACCCGCCGTACTGCCGGGTGGGGCAGCACCGCAGCACCACCCCACCCGGTCGTGATCAGGGCTTCGGAGTGCCCGGCATCGACTCTGAACCGCTGGCCGGGTGCCCGAGGTAGGGGAACACCTTGAGCGTCCTCAGGTTGGTGTTGGTCGTGCCGTCCGTGATCGCCGAGGTCGCCGCGTCAGGGGTGAACGACGGGTCGACCAGGGGGATCGTGAGCCCGGCGACTGCCCGCAGCTCGATGGTGACGACGTCGTCGTCGATCCGGCGGCCGTTGGGGAAGCCCGCCGCGTCACCGGCTACGAGACCCAGGCTGTTGGGCTTCGCCGTCGGCTTGACCGCGACGTTGAGACGGAGCATGTCGGCCTGACCCGTGCCCGTGAAGTTCTGGAAGCCAGGGACGACGCCGGCCGGGATGCCGGTGAGCAGGATGGCCGCCAGGTCGGCCCGGGGCTTTGTGTAGGCCGCGAGCTTCGGGAAGACCCCGGGGTAGAGCACCGGCAGCAGGCCGGCGAGCTCGGGCTTGGTGACGTACTTGGCGAACTTGGAGTCCATGGTGGGGGACGTGCTGTTCCACAGG
>Ga0123337_10003460_pt1 | contig 16788 bp, 13 predicted proteins | sample frozenSSSSmetaG_FD_89792 | JGI IMG/M metagenome (GOLD analysis project Ga0123337, IMG submission 89792) | Glacier valley bacterial and archeal communities from Borup Fiord, Nunavut, Canada, to study Microbial Dark Matter (Phase II) -... | ecosystem: Environmental > Aquatic > Freshwater > Ice >... | reverse complement strand
GCGCACAGGAACTTCAAAGCGTCGCACTGGCCGAGCGAGGAATCGGGGATTTAAAGTGATTGTTCGTCGAGGCACTCCCCGCGATGTTCTCCGGTCCGCCGTCCTCGACAGGCTGGATAACCCACTTCGGCCGGAACTCGCCGATTAAGAAGCGAGAAAGTGGCTGGAGAAGTTGCGCAACAAGGGCCAACATTCTCCAACGGAGCTGGCTTTAATTTCCTACCTAGAGCGCGGTGGCCGCTCCGTGCGGCCGTAGTTAGGGACGCCCTTACGCAAGTAGCTGCTCCCCCGTCGAGTGGCTGGCGTTGGTGAAGACGGTGGGCTCATGACGTATCCGGAGGGCATCGTTGAGCAACAGGCGGTCGACAACATTTACATTTCGGTAGCTTACTTATCGCCCGCGGTCGGTATTCGTCGGGTAGCGATATCCTCTCACGCGCCGATGAGCGCGCAGTTCAGGCGCCGGGTTCGTCACCTTCGTCAGACCCGTCCGCGGGCTTGTCAACGTCGGGCAGCACATCATCGTCGTCTCGAACAAAGGCTCTGGTGGCGCGCTATCGTTGCCTAGCGGCCCCTTCCGATCCTTTTCGATATCGAGGTTGGGCGTGTGCGGAGGAATAATGGTATTGGGCATGGCTGTCTCCTTGGGGGCAATCTGGAACTGCAAACGCGACCGCTTCGTGACGGTTGCCCACGCGACCGCCAATCTGGCGGAGCATTGTGCAGACTAGATCGCTCGTTTTGGTACGATAACTTCCGTTATCGTGGGAGCTTCTCAAATACAAACACCCACGTATCCTCGCCGAGACCGGCGCCTTCCGAGCGTCGCGGTTGGGATATGGACTGGTGCGCCGCTTCGTTGGCTAATGCGAGAAGCCAGGAGCGAAAAACCCGACAGTTTTATGAAAAGTGCCCAGGCAACTGTTTCCTGGCGCTCCCCGTTTCTGCGTGGCGCGCGGTGCGTGGCGGGAGAACATGAGCATCAATGCCACGTACCCAAACGGTTATTATCAAGCTAGGGTGCTGCGACCAATGGACCGCCGTGTTGATTGATGAGACCACCGGCGTGTCATTCCCCACCAAAGTCACTGCCACCCTTGCCGAAGGACGGGACACGGTCCTTGAAAGAGCAAAAGACCTCGCGGCGCTATACCTTGCCGGGGATACACCGCAGTTTCGGTTCGAATCCAGTCCGACGCCGGAATGAGACTGCGATAAGCCGCTCTGCAGCACCATGGTGGGGCGTGATGTTGAGGTATCGCAGTTGAGCTTACGTGAGCGACGTAGCGCGCGACCTCTCAATGGAAACTTTGCGAATGCAGCGCGGACTATGCAGCGGTCGCAACGGGCCAGATTTCATTTACAACTTGATTTCGTCCATTGGACTTAGCCGCATAGAGCGCATGATCGGCCCGCTCGATCACGTCTGCGATGTCTCTGTCGCGTACCTCTGCCATGGCTAGTCCGATCGACACCGTTACGTTGATTTCACCGTGCCCGCGCGCTTCCATCACCGATTTCGCAATCCTCACGCGTATTCGTTCAGCGAGTGCCGCTGCCCCTTCGACTTCAGTTTCGCGCAGCAGCACTACGAACTCTTCACCACCAAAACGTGAGACTTTATCGGTGGTGCGGACCTCCCCCTGGATCAACGTGCCGACCGTCTCAATTACGTCGTCGCCGACGCCGTGGCCATAGGTGTCGTTGACGCGTTTGAAGAAGTCTATGTCGATGACAAGGATTGCGATGCCGCGGCCGTAGCGGCGGTAGTAGTTCATCGCATCGGCTGCGAAAACCAGGAAAGCGCGGCGGTTGAGCAGGCGAGTCAGAGGATCAGTATCGGCTAGCTGCTGCAGGGAACTGATGTGCTCGCCTAGCGAACGGGTCTTTTCATCCATCTTCTGCTGAAGGCTTTCCGCGGCACGCTGGGCAAAGAACGCTGCATCCTCGGCCGTTCCAATGCGACGCAGTAACGAGCGTACCGAGGCCGAGAGAGTCTGAATATCAGAGGAGCCGTGTTCGCGCTCAATCATGGTGACCGCAGGATCTCTCCCTACACGATCAACCTGTTCGCTCAGTTGCTTGAGTGGCTTCGCCACGCGGCTGGCAACGTACCAGGCGATGCCGACGCCGATAATACCCAACCCGAGTCCGACGGTCAGAATGGAAAGCGCCAATTGATCTGCTCCAGCAAAGGCCGCGGCGAGGGGCTGGCGTGCCACCACGAGCCAGCCGAGCCCATTTCCGGCGCCAGCGGAGGCTGCTGGAGTCACTGAAGTAAGAGCCGCCGGGCCGTTGGCACGGTCAATGAAAGTTCTAAAAGCCCCGGCGGCCAAGTCTGCCAGAAAGGCGGGCTCGATCAGCGTCGCATCGTACTCAGGCCCGAGCAGGACGCGACCGTCGCTGCGAAGTATCCAGATGCTAGTCTGCAGGGCCGGGTCGACGTTGCGCAGTAGCATGTCACGGATTTCGTTGGACCAAGTCCAGCTCATGTGTGCGCCGAGAACGCCGGCGAGCTGTCCGTCGGGGCCCATCACCGGCACTGCGACGTCAACGAAGCGGAAGGGTTCGCCACTAGCTTGAGAGCCTAGCAGCCCGGCAAGCAGCTTTGCATCATGCACGTCGCCCATCATTGCGCTCTTTAGCCCGGTGACAAACCACGGACGTTCGGCAACCGAAGCGCCCTCCAGCATCCCGCGCGTCGCGGCGACCACCGTGCCGTCGGGTTTCGCAAAACCAATCCAGGTGTACGCCGGGAAGGATTCCTGCATCTGGCCGAGCACCGTTCGGATCGCGTCCGGGGGCGCCACCCAAAGACCCCGCATCGCCTTGAGCCCGGCGAGGTCGTTCAGGTCGCGAAAACGCTCCGCCATGTAGGTATCGAGATGCCGTACCATGTTGGCGCCCAGCGCCTGCAATGACGCCTCGACCCGGCTCTCCGCTTGCTGGCGAGCGATGCTTGCCGCCACGATGGTGGAGCCGAGAGCCAAAGTTAGGCACAACGCCGCCATCGCGATAGCCATCTGCTGGCCGAGGCTTAGGCGGTCGCGCCAAGAGTCCAAGGTGAGTGAGAAGCGTCGCATCGGTTGGTCTCCGCAAAGGCAGGACCAACGTTTTACTGGTCAGGTCTGCTTCAAACCTTTTCAGCACCAGCACAACAGGTCGGGTGGTAAACCGGAGCTTGCGCAGATGGATAAACTTACTGCGGAAGATTGGCCGGTAGCTGATGTAAGGGCTACGCTCTTCAGAAATATCACGCCGCCTGCGCTGCATTGAGGCCAACAAGGGCGCGCTTCAGCGCTGTGACGCAGTTGACGTCGAGCGCCGGGCCGGTCATGTCGTCGAGGATAGCGAGCGCGGCTGTCGCCTCCATTGCCTTTCGGTACGGTCGATCAGCGGTCAGGGCGTCGAACACGTCGGCGACTGCGACGATGCGGGACTCGAAATCAATCGTCTCACCGGCGATGCCGCAGGGATAGCCTTTGCCATCGAGCCGCTCGTGGTGATTGCCGGCCACTTCGGACAGCTCATCGAATGCCCTCACTCGCGCCAGGATGGTACGCCCGAGCGCCGGGTGGCGCTTGATCTCGGCCCATTCCTCGTCATCAAGCTTGCCGGGCTTGTCGAGCGTCAGATTCGATACGCCAAGCTTGCCGATATCGTGCAGCAAGGCCGCGCGACGCAGGTGTCGGCGGCGCTCGTCGGACATGCCCAGTTCCACCGCGATCATATTGGAAAACAGCGCCACTCGATCGCTATGGCCTCCGGTGTACGGGGTCTTGGCGTCGATCACCTCGGCGAATGCCGCGGCGATATCGTCCAGATAGTCCTCGTTCACCGGGCTAGCATGCTTGAGGGTTTCGAAGGCGACGACGCGCTGAGGCAGGTCGGGATCCTGCAGTGAAGTCCAGAACAGCGGATCGGCGCCGAGCCGCAGCAGCGCCTCGACCAATTGTGGGTCGAACCAGCTTCCGGAGCGGCGTTTTACCTCCGCCAGTGCCGCCTCAGGCCCCTGGCTAATGAAGAACACGTCGGTGACCTGGGCCAATAGGGCGATGCGCGCCGTCAGTGCGATGCTCGCGCCGGTCTTTTTGGCAGGCAGGCCCTTACCGTCCCAGTGTTCGTCCAGGTCGGTTATGCCCTGCGCCACCGCCTCCGAAAAGCGCATCTGGCGAGCGATGTCGGCGCCGCGGTGGCAGCGGGTGTTGGTGAGCTCGAAGCTGATCTCACCTGTCTGCAGCGCGGTGTCTATGATCAGTTTGAACCGGTCGATTAGGTTCTGCTTCATGCCTGCATTGGCGATGAGATAGCGCAGGAACTGTGGCGCGGTGTGGTCGAGGAACTTGGCCTTGCGTTTGAACATGATGTCGTCGGTCAGATAGAGCTGGCAGACGCGCGCCGCGGTGCTTGAGCAGCCGATGTCTTTGAGCAAGACCGTGTAATAGAGGTCGGTCATCTCGTCGGGGGGCAGTCCCAGTTCGATGCCGATATGAACGCCGATCCAGCAGGCCCGGATCGAGTGACCCACCGGCTGGCCCTCGGTCATGTCGAGCGCATAGCTCAGCGCGCTCACGAGTTCTGCAAGTTGAACGACGTCGTTGTGGGCCATCTGGCGTATCCGTTTGTTTGACCCAAAACCTATCGCCTAGTGATTGCTGAAGGCCTGACGCCTAATCACGACGGACAGATGGGTTAACGAGCCGTCAAGCAAGGCATCCACCCGAATACGGATCAGCGAGTTAACGCGAGCAGCCCAACGACGCCTGCGCTCTGCCTCGATGGCCCGGGCCGCCGGCGTCTTCGTAGGGAACCAATTCGCTCGGCTAACGCAATCGTCTGTCGTCCTGTCTGTCCGATTAGCAGCAATACCGGTGAGCCGCAGGAATAGCCTGCTTGGTCCTGACTTTCTCTCCGCCATACCTAAGTCGTTGGCTGGGGTGAGATCCGAATCAGAATTCGGATTCTGTTACAGTATCCCGTCACAGATGATGGGTGTTTGTTCCTTGCTTAAGCCCGCTGCATCTTTGGTTCACCGGCGGGGTCTGGTCTTCTGGTTTCGCAAGAGCGTTCCGGTGGACCTGATCGATCGCCTTGGAGATTCGGACATCCGCAGATCGTTGCGCACAGGCAACGCGCTGGTGGCCCGACAAAGGGTCTGGACAATGGTGTTGCTGGTTGAGGACGCTTTTGCAGTTTTGCGCGGCGCAGGGATGGCCCCCCGGCGCGCACCACGCATTGAGCGCTGTTCTCAATCACGTCATTGACGACTTCAAGATCAGGACTGAGGAGGGCACGTTCGCCTTCGCTGCGATTGCTTGCGTCCCGCCACACCTTTTTCAAGCTCCGTACGGCCATCCGCTTGTCGCCTGCACTTGCTCGACTGCGCACTGCGCATCGGACGCGGCGAGATCGCTGGAAATCCAGTACTTCATCGCTGGGCCACGCCGGAGCTTGCCGTCCGTAGCGGCCGTGGTGACGGAAAACAGCACCAATCCGCCGTCCTCATTCGACTGCACGATCTGTTCTGCCAGTCGTGCCTGTCGCTCACGACAACCGCGTCACCACCTCGATAGATGGATGAAGTGCGTCGCTGCGGTGAGGGTTTAGCCGTGTTACGGCGCCTCTGTTCCACTCACCGCCGGCCCGTGCACTCGGCGGACCGAGCGCGACAGGCTCGACGATTATTAACCGCGCCGGGGCCGCCGCTGGACGGCCCGCTCTAATTGTGCTTGGCTTGCCACGCCGTCCGGGACCGCCGGAGGGACGCCGAAGCAGGCAGCGAGCGGGGGAGCTCTTGCGTAATCTAGCATCCGCTCTGGTCGCGCTGGCGCTCGGCGCCGGCCTAGCCGCGCCGACGCTGGCAGAAACGCTTGAGCGCATGGCTGGCCAGATGGTGCTGATCGGCTTCCAGGGCAATTCCGTTGACGACAAATCGGTGCAGGCCGTAGCTAAGGAGATCGCCGACGGCACCGTCGGCGGGGTGATGTTCCTCAAGACGAATGTGTTCGATAAGACACACGTGGTCGCGATCAACAAGCTGTTCATGGCTTCTGCCAAGGGTGGCCTGCCCCCTTTCATCTCGGTCGATCAGGAAGGCGGCGCCGTCCAGCGCCTCACGGAGGCGGTGGGTTTTCCCTCGACGCCCTCGGCGGAGGACATCGGCAAGCTGCGCCTGCCGACGACCCCGCAGCCGGTGTCCGACCTCTATGCGGGAACCGATCTCACCCCAGATCCAAACGTACCGGCCAAGCCGGCCGCAGCGCTGCGGCCGCTTCCCGATCAGGCGGCCGCCCGCAAGATTTACGAAAGGCTCGCGACCAACCTCGCGGCCTGGGGTTTCAACGTCAATTTCGGCCCGGTGGTCGATCTCAACATCAATCCCAAAAATCCGATCATCGCCAAATATGGCCGCTCCTATGGCAACCAGGCCGACGATGTGGGCGCCTACGCCTTCTCCTTCATCGACGCGCACCACCAGCATGGCGTGCTTACGGCGCTCAAGCATTTTCCCGGTCATGGTTCGTCCACCAAGGACAGCCACGCGGGCTTCGTCGATATCTCCAAGACCTGGGACCCGGCGGAGTTCACCAGCTTCAAGTACATCATGCGCAGCCAGGCCGCCGATTTCGTCATGGTTGGCCATCTCTACAATACCCAGCTCAACGGCCCGGCGGACGGCATGCCGGCGAGCCTGTCGCACTTCTGGATCACCGACCAACTGCGCGGCACGCTCCAATACAATGGCGTGGTGATCACCGATGACATGGAAATGGCGGCGGTACGGAAGCTCCTGCCCGATATCAAGAAGCGTGTCATCACCGCCGTTAAGGCGGGCGAGGATGTGCTGCTGTTTTCCAACACCTCCAATCCGCGCCCAGGCATCGGCGCCGAAATCGTGAGAATCCTCGTTGACGAGGCCAAGGCCGATCCGGCCTTCGAAAAACGCATCGAGCAGAGCTACGCGCGCATCAAGACGCTCAAGACCAATGGTCTGAAATAGCTCAGGCAGCAGGGACAGCAGGCGCATTCTTCCGGGGGGCACAAATGAGTTTGGGCAGAGTTTGGGTCTATTGGATACTGGGCGCACTGGCGGCACTGCTGCTGGCGCTGCCCACGCTCGGCACTGCTACCGCCGCGGTCGGCGACCCGCCCAAAGCGCGCCGCGCGCTGGTCATTGGCATCGACGGCTATACCGATAAAGACCTGTCCGTCGCGGGCAACCGCACCAGCGAGGATGCGCGCCAGATCGCTGAGGTTCTGAAGGATGTCGCTGGCTACCAAACCGTCGTCACCGTCCCGTCAAATGCCGACAAGCGCACTTTCAGCAAATACTTCTTGGAGTTTTCCAAGCAGGTTCAGCCTGGCGACCTCGTCGTCGTCTTCTATTCCGGCCATGGCATCGAGTTCGAGGGCCAGAACTACCTGCTGATGGCAGATGCAGAAAGCCCCTTACCGCGCGACAACGACGAAACGAGGGAGGCGCTGAAGTTCACGGCCCTCTCGCAACAGGGCCTACTCCAGGACCTAAAGTTCCGCCATCCCGGCAATATCATTCTAATCATCAATGCATGCCGCGACACCGTCGGTCCGGGGGCTACCCTCGGGGATGGCGACATCGAAATCCCAGCACCATCTGCTCGCGGCACCACGGAGGCCGGCACCATGGTCATCTACGCCACGTCTAGCGGCAAACCGGCCCAAGTGTGTCTCAAAGAGGACTGCGCGGACGACCCCAGCCCTATGACCGTGTTTCCCCGTCGGCTGGTCGAAGCCTTGCGGCAGCCCAACCTAACGGTGGAAAGCCTCGTAGGAACTGTCGGCGAGCAGGTTTACGACGATGTCCAGCAGTCGCTCGGCGAGACCCAACTGGTCAGCTTTGACAGCCAGATAGCGCCTCCAGTCAAGAAGTCGCTGTACCTCGGCCCGATCGGCGACCCGCCGGCGCCCGACCAAGAACCTCTGCGCTTCCTCGCCGCCACTAGCACCAACACGATCGATGGCTGGAGCGCTTTCCTCACCGACTTTCCTGACGGCCAGTTTGCAAGCCGGGCGCGCTCCGCCCTCAACCTGCTCAAAACGCAGGAAGAGGCGAACCGCTTCACGGTCGCGGCCAATCTCGATACTGTCGAGGCATGGAGCGCCTTCCTGCGGGACTATCCCATCGGAAAGTACTCAGCCCCCGCCGAGATTCGGCGCCAGGCGCTTCTGGAGCCGCCCAGGCCGACACGATACCTCGCCACATACAACGATCTAGATTTTTTTGGATCCGACATCGCCAGCGCCCACGCCGGCTCTTTTGAAGCCTGCGCAACGACTTGCGAGCGCTATGAGGGGTGCACGGCCTTCACGTTCAACAATAACACCAAGCGGGCCGACGCGCCCAATTGCTTCCTCAAGAACAGCACGGGCCAAGTCTATCCGTTTCCCGCCGCCTTTTCCGGCGTCATCTTCGACCTAAACGACGAGAATGCGCCAACCTTCGACTTCGACTCGATCGAAAGCGAGAACCGGCTCTTCGCCGATACGGACATCACGTTCCACGACTTTTCGAATGACCCGCTCAGTGGCGTGCACTCGCTTGCCGGGTGTCGGCTTGCCTGCCTCAAAGATTCAAGCTGCGAGGCGTTCAGCTATGTTGTGAAGCTCAAGCAGTGCTGGCCTAAGACGACCGACGGGCCGACCAGCTACAAAGCCGGCATTATCACCGGCGTAAAAGAAAGCTTTAGCCGGGCTCCCGTCGAGGTCAGGGACCTGTCGAAATGATCGAACCCGTTTCGACCTCGTCGATACCGAGGCCCTGCATCTGCGCCATATACTGCCCTTCCTGCACCTGCAGCGCCCGCTGCCAGGCCAGTTGGTAAGGCTTCTTCAGCACCACGGCTTCAATCACAGGAATGGCCGCGATATTGGGCGTAATCGGCCGCTCGGCGGGCGAGGGATAGTACATCTCGTCGATCGACACGTCGGCCGCCACGGCCGCCGGCTGGCCCAGCGCGGCAATGGCGACGAGCGGCAGCACGGCAAGGCGCAGGGCGCGCGGGGTAGCCATCGTCAGATGCCTCAATTCGATTGCACTTCGAGTTAATTTGTACATAACAAAGGTTAAGAAAGACTAAAGAGACCCGGTTCACGGGACTTTGCCCGTCCACCGGCACCTGTACTCGCCGGGCTACAAACCACTCCCTTCCGCCATCTGGAGTATTCGCTCGGCGGCACGAATGTGATTGGAGGGCATATTTTGTGGGTCTGCCGAGGACGGCCCCTTTTAAAATCACCGACCTGAAATGCGCCGTGATCGCGTCGAGCCCAGTCCTCAAAATCAACACCGACGAGGGAGTCACCGGCTGGCACCAGATCGAGACGCCCAAGCCCTACGTCGAGCGGTCGCACCTGCCGGTAAGGCGCACCCTCGACCAGTTGGGTATCGCGCGCCGGACCTTCTACCGCTGGTATGACAGCTACCTCGGTGGCGGTCCGGAGGCACTGGAAGACCGGCCCTCGGCACCGAGCCGGGTGTGGAAACGTATCCCCGCTAAAATCCATGACCAGATCATCGAGATGGCACTGGAACAGTCCGATCTGTCGACTCGGGAACCGGCCGTGCGCTTCACCGACGAGAAGCGTTACTTCTTCTCATAGGCCAGCGTTTACAGGCTGCTCAAGGCCCACGACCTGATCACCAAGCCCGGCCTATGTGGTTGATCAAGGCGGCCTATGCGTTCCGCATCAGGCCGTGCGACCCAACCAGATGTGGCAGACCGACTCCGGATGTATCTGTCGAGCGTGCTCGACGACTTCTCGCGCCACATAATCGCCTGGAAACTGTGCACCAACATCCGGCCCCAAAATGTGACCGACAGGCAGGACATGGCGCTGGCGGCCTCAGGCTGTGATCAGGCCGACGTCCACCACAAGCCGCGCCTGCTCAGCGACAACGGCCCCAGCTCACGTCCGGCGCGCTCCGTGCATCGCCAGACGCAGGGCAAGATCGAACGCTGGCATCAGACGCTCAATAACCGCACCCTGCTCGAAAACTGCTTCCTGCCCGGCGACCTCTCACGCCAAATCGAGGCCTTCGTCGAACACTACAACCACCGACGCTACCAGAGAGCCTCGATAACGTCACCCCGGCCGACGCCTACTTCGGCAGGGCCGAGGCCATCATCAAACAGCGCGAAATGATCAAGCGACAGACCATCCAACATCGACGCTTGCAGCACCGAAAACTCGGAGCATAACATCAATACCAAGACGAGCCCGGCACTCTGATAATGCACGACCCAGACTGAGCCAAATGATCTGACGACGTACAGACTAGGGCAAGCATAACCGGCCTGCTCTGGTCTCGCTGGACTATTGCAGAGTGACGAACTGAACGCGACGGTTTTCGGCGGCGTAAGGATCGGCGGGATTCTTCAGCTGATGCTTTCCAAATCCGTAGGGGACAAGGCGGGTGGGATCGACCTGGTCGTAGTAGGCGAGGTAGTCGACCACTTTCTGGGCGCGGTCGCGGGCGAGCGGGTCGTTGACCTCGTCAGGTCCCTTGGCGTCGGTGTGCCCGCCGACAAGGAACTTGTAGTCCTTGAGGCGTGGGTCGTTAATCGCAGCGGCGACCTTGTCGATCGAGGTTTTGGAGTCTTCGGTCAGTTCGGACGAGCCAAACGCGAAGTTGATTTCAACGGAGATCGTAGCGGCCTCGGTCTTCTCAATGAGCTCCAGGACCTTTTCGGGACCCGGGTCATTCTCCTTCGCAAACACACCGATGCCCAGATGGTTGGCCCCAAGCACGTTGTTTACAGGCGGCGTCAGCGCATTTACCAAGTCGTCGGTGGATTGCGCCAGCGCGGGGGCCATGCCGGAAAGTGCGAGGCAGGCGGCGGCGAGCAGCATACGGATCATTTGAGCACCCCGATGATAATGGTGTTGCGCGGCGATTTCGGTGCGACCTCGATCCCGAGGGTCGTCTTTGCCCGGACCTGCGTGATCGGATAATTGGCGAAGTCGTGCTTTATGCCTTCGATATCGCGCTGCTCGGGATCGCAGACGGCGATGACAGTGTCGTGGTCGACCGACTCTGAGGTAATCCTGAGGTCGAACCCGTCCGCCTCAGTCGGGACAACGGTTGTGCTGTCGGCGGCGACGTAGTTGTCGGGCCGGAATTTATTGGGGAACAGCACGGTTAGAACGCCCTGGGAGTCGATATCGATGATGGTCAGATAGCAGGCGATGGAGTTTTTGGCGGTGAGAACGACCTTTTCACCGACGTTGTAGGCAAGCTTGTCGGAGGTGATAGTGACGTCGCTAGCCGGGGTATCGACAGGCTTCAGTGGCGGGACCACCGGCGTTATTTCACCTTGCTGCGTGGGGGCCACATAGTTGGGATCGTCCAGTTTGCGGCAAATGTCGGCGCGATCGCTCAGATCATTGGTGAGGCTCGCCCTGATGCCAACCCAGCGCAGGTCCTGCGCGATAGCAGCAAACTGGCATTCGAACGGTCCTTCGCCCAATTCGTTCGCCTCGACGAAATTGCCGGTCTCGCGTCTCACCGGGTCGGTGCCGCCGTTCAATCGGCCGACGAAGCCTGCAACGGTCAGCCGGTTTGAAAGAGCCGCGCGGTTCAAGCTGGGCACATCGAGCCAGAGCTCAGCGGCCAGCTTCTTAAGGTTGGCTGCCGGGTCGGGCGATGTGAGAGGGTCGACATAGGCCGTGGCAAGACGCGTGACTGGGTCGAACCCGCCCAAGCTGTTGTGGTCACCAACTAGAACAAGATACTTCCAGCCGGGGCTCTGCTCGCTCAGCCCGATGGCGCGATAGGCCTCGATAACTGCATCCGCAAATGTGCGTGCGTCCTGATCCTGCCAGCGCTCGAGATTTGCGCCATCGTAGAGGTATTTGATCAGCTCAAGATCGTCCTGCGTGTAGTCGCGAGAGATGGCTGCGCCCATGTTGGCGAAGTACGGACCTACGCTGTCGACGTTCTCCTTCATACCATTGAAGTGGCACGCCATGCAGCTGAGCCCGTTGAAGATATCTTCGTTGGTGGGTTTGATGACGTCGCCGGTCTCGGTATTCTTGAAGCGCTTCAGGAACAGGTACTCCCAGTAGCGGACAGGGAGCGCATTCTTTTCGAAATTGTCGTTCTTCAAGTTGACGATGTCGTTGGGGGCCGAGGGAAGCGGAGTGCCCTTTACGGTGGTGATGAAATATCCCTGCAGCCCATTGTGCAGCGAGAAGATCATTTCTCCGCCGTCGTGCACGAAACCGAGGCCTTTGGCGCGTGCCTCGGAGCTGAGCTCGCTCGGCTCGAGCGGGTTTTTGGGGACTGCGTCAAAGCCGGAGTTGCCTGAGCCGAAGTCAAACGACTTCCAGTAGTAGCCGTCCTTCACGGTGGGCAGCGTGTGACGCTCGATGATGCGAGAGAAGCTTGACACGCCACTATCCTTCGGCTCGCCGTCGGGAGGAAAGCCGCCGCGCACGACTCCTTCGACTTGCCTCCGTATGTCGTCTTCGGGGCTGACACGCAGGATTTCGGCTTCAAGCTCCTGCAGGGAATTGGGGAGCCTCAGCAGCTTTTCGTAACGGCCCGGGTGGGTGGCGACGCGCACCAGCCAGTCGCCGCGGGCAAAGATTTGAGCCTCGGGTGAAAAGCGCTGGCCAGTAGTCGTGTAGTTGGGAATGGCACTTAGGAACTGGGTGGTGGCCAAGACGATCGCATTGGGATCGGATTCGAGCGGATCGACCGTGGGGACGCCTGAATAGGGATACTCGGCCATTAGCTTCGTCCACTGATCAGTCGACCAGCCAAGGTCAGAGAGAAAGAAGCGGTATATGGTTTGGTCTGGATCCAGAGCCACCAGCTTAGCGATCGAGCTGTTGGTCGAGAGGCTGTTGAGACCGCGCGCAAGACCGGCGCGGTAGATGTCAAGATCCTCGGAGCTGGCGCCTTCGTTTCTGAGATTTGTGAGGAGTACATAGCGCGCATCGGCCCGCCGCTGGTCCGTGAGCGAGAAGAGGTCGGTGGTGATGGTTTTGACCACTGTAGTGATGGAGATCGACACTGCGGCGGCCGGCGTGACGGGAGTGGTGCCCGGCTTGGTCTCGACAATGGATGGTTGCCCCTCCGAGTCGAGGCTCGCCAGATAGGCCCTGGCCTGGTCGAGCCCCCCATCGCGGCATGCGATAGGGGCGTGGACGCCGTCATAATCGTCTGGGAGGCAGGAGACCCAACTGATCAGGGCATCGAACTGTTCGTCGGTAAGCCCTGGCAAGGTGCCTTGTGGCATGCCGTTCTTGCCGTCTCGCTTCCTTTTTGTCTGCCGGATGATTTCGGATTTGCCAGGCTGACCGGGCACCACGACCGGATTGAAATCAGACATGTTGACGAGCGCATCGGCATCACCCAGCGCGAGGTCGCTGGCGGGTTTGTCCTGATGCTCCGAATTGGTGCGAAGCGCAGGGCTCGCCCCATGGCATTGGGCGCAGACGCCCGTCAGCACCGCTGCCGCATTCTTCTGGATTATGGCAAAGTCGTCCTCCGCCGCGGCGGGAGCCGCCAACGTGAGGGAAACAAGTATGGCAGCGACCGCCAGCCATGAAAAACCCGAAGCGCGTCCAAGTCCAACAGTCATGATGCCCCCCTCCAGCTCCCCTCAATCGCGGTGTTGTTGGCGCTACAACTCCCTGTAGGGCGAGACCAACCAACCGCCTGCACGATCTTCATCAGACAAATCGGGTAAGTTTTGCCAACACTATTCTGACGGCCAAATGAACAGAGCGTCAGTCAACACGACCCGCTGTCGAGAAACACCGGGTGTCCGCGCCGGAATGCATCACATCCGCGTGATAGGCTTCGGAGGGGTGTCAACCGAAGTCTGGGCAACCGGCGGGCAGATTGCTGCCGGCTAAGGGCCTTGCTATGAAAGGCCGACATTGGGGGTATACGAACGATGTGGACGGAAAGGGGTTGGCTCTTCACGATTTCGCTGTTGGCCGGGCTGGCGCTCGCGACGCTCCTGGTGAGTGTGAGCGACGCTTCGGCCTTCGCGCGCCGGGCGCTGGTGATCGGCATCGACGGCTATTCCGATAAGGCGCTGGAGGTGCCAGGCGGGCGGACCCGCGAGGATGCGGTGCAGGTGTCGAGCGCGCTCGTGATCGCGCAGTACGACACGGTGGTAACCGTCGCGCCGGATTCCAACAAGCAGATGTTTATCGCTACACTCGAAGCCTTCCTGGATACCGTAGAGGAAGGCGATATGGTGGTGGTGTTTTATTCGGGGCACGGGGTCGAGTTTAACGGCGACAACTACCTGATGCTGAGGGACGCGACAGCTGCGTTGCCCGTGACAAAGCTGGCACGCCAATCGGCGCTTGAAAGCGTTGCCGTGTCGCAGCGGGGGTTAATGGATGCCCTACGCGAGAAGAACCCAAAATTCCTCGTACTGATTATCAATGCCTGCCGCACCCGCGCCGACGATCAGGCGATACTTGGCGGCGCCATCGATATCCGCGCCCCGCAGAGGCTCTCGGTGCGTCAGCCGAGCACGATGGTGATCTACGCGACTGCTAGCGGCACTCCGGCCTTTGCCTGCCTGTCAGACGACAAGGAGTGCAGCACGGATCCTAGCCCGATGACGGTGTTCACCCGGCGCCTTGTCAGCGCGCTTTCCATCCCCAATCTGCCTGCCAAGGATCTGTACGAAATGGTGGGGGAGCAGGTAGAGGCCGATGTTTCCAGCTCGATCGGCGAGTTGCAGACCGCAAGCCTCGACGACCAGATTCCTTTTGCGGAACAAAAGCAGTTATTCCTCGGCCCGGTCACAGCCGACCCTCCTTTTGTTCGAGCCTCCCCCAAACCCATCGTTCCCGCGATCAGGCCGGTTCGCGACACTCAGACCTTGGCGCTCAATGTTCAGAAAGAGCTGCAGCGGCTCGGTTGTTACAAGGGCGCCCTTGACGGAAACTGGGGACCGAGCAGTCAGAAGGCCCTCGCTGACTTTGCCAAGCGAAGCAGCTTTGATTTTGGTTCAAAAGACCCCAGCGAAAACCTGCTAGAGACGCTGATACTAGAGAAAGGTGGCCCCGTGTGTGTCGTCGACGTAAAGCCGCAACACGTTGCGGTGATGGCTGTTAACGGTATTTGGACCTTCAGCTCTGACTGTAACAGTGGCAGCTACAATGGTACAATTGAGCTAAATGGCCCAAGGGGAACGCTTCGCGGGCTTGTTACGGGAGCAATTAGTGACGTGACAGTAAAAGGTCATTCCCTGAACTTCGTGAACAAGTACAACGCCTTTGGGAGCGTAGTGGAATATTGGTCGGGGACAATTGCAAAGAACGGCCAGTCCGTTGGCGGCAGCCTTTCGGACACAACTGGCGACCGCTGTATATTTTCACTGGCGCGGTAGTGTAAGGGTGATGAGTTAGGCACACTCCCCCTCCCGTATTAGTAAATTTTTGATCCGCCGCTGCTGCTCCCACGACCGTTGCAGGCCCGCCGGAGGACCCACGAAGTTTATCGAGCCGCGTTGTTGAGTCCACGTCGATTGCTTGCGTCCCGCAACACCTTCTTAAAGTTCCGCACTGCAAATCCTCTGTCGTCATTACCTGCTCGCCTGCGCACTACGCATCGGACGCGGCTCGATCGCTGGAGATCCAGAACTTCATCGCCGAGCCACGTCTGAACTTGCCGTCAGTTGCGGCCATGGCGACGGAAAACAGCACCTATCCACCATCCTCATTCGACTGCGAGATCTGTTCTGCCAGTCGTTGTCCCTGTCCCTCACTATCGGCGATAGCCAAATCGTCGGAGCATCCTGTTGAAGTCAGTTTCGCGGAGATTCAAACTCTGCTGCACCGACTGGCGATCGACGCCAAGCTGGCGCATATATTGGATGGGCCGGCTCGAGGTCTTACTTCGAACTGGGAGGATGCCTGCGACCATAGGAGCTTGGCGATGCTCGACGCCAGTTGAAATTCGCTTTCCGCAGACGTGGAATTGCGGGGATACCCCAACTGCCTCGGCAGTCGGCAATACCTGTTGGCCGGCGATCAGGCCCCAGGTCTCTAGGCCAAGCTGGTTCAAAGACCCAGACGACCATGGGTTTGCCTTTGTCATCGTAAGGTCGAATACGGCCGACCCCTTGGGTGACGACCGCCTCCTCATGCCACGACAGCCAGGGGGGCTTGACCCGCGATACGGAAGCAACTGACCAATTCGCACTGCCTGCCACAACGCAGAGCTCTCCGGCGTTAGTCGTGACTGGCCCAGCAGCACAACTATGTCGAAGTCCTGATATGCATTCGATCCGATTGAACTTGCCCCGCTTTAGTGGAGAGGCATTGGCTCATTTCACGACCCGGTTCTGGAACTGAACGGGGCTCTGGTAGTCTAGGGCGGAGGTTCGCCTCACAGGGTTGTAGAAGCCGTCAATGTAGAGGGCAATGGCCTGCTCGGCATCCTGCCTGGTCTGGAAGCGCGTGCGCCAGACGAGTTCGGATTTGAGCGTCTTGAAGAAGGTCTCGACCATGGCGTTGTCGTAGCAGTTGCCCTTCCCCGACGTCGAGATGCGGATGCCGTTCCGGCGCAGTTCGCCCTGGTAGTCCACAGCACAGTATTGGGCGTATTCAACCGGTCGTCGCAACACTGGGGTATTGGCCAGATTTTAGATGTTCGTTCAAGGCTTCGGCTGGTGTCTTCTAACCAAGCGTTTTCCGGGGCCTGTTGTTCAGCGCGTGAGCTACCGCTTGGATCTCTTGGGCGGTCCACCGCGACAGGTCGGTGCCCTTCGG
>Ga0123337_10003454_pt1 | contig 16829 bp, 12 predicted proteins | sample frozenSSSSmetaG_FD_89792 | JGI IMG/M metagenome (GOLD analysis project Ga0123337, IMG submission 89792) | Glacier valley bacterial and archeal communities from Borup Fiord, Nunavut, Canada, to study Microbial Dark Matter (Phase II) -... | ecosystem: Environmental > Aquatic > Freshwater > Ice >... | reverse complement strand
GTAATCCAAACCGGACCAGTAACCGCTGGTTTGACGCCTTCATACACTGGCTGGATGTCAATGAATTTCTCGCGTCTAAATGAGTTCATAGTTAGCTCTTATTTTCCTTTTTATACCAAGTAAAAAAGTCCTGAATACAATGATGGAATAGTATGATTTTATCACAGAATAATATTCTGTGATAAAATCATACTGTCTAATTATCAGGTGTAAAAACTGTATGTGATAGATTTTTTCATGTGCGAATAAAAATAATTTAAAATTTTGAGGTTGTTTGACCTCTAAAAATGCTCTTTATAAGTGAAGAGTGGAGATACCTTCCTGTTCAAATGAAAAAAGCCCAGAATAAACCTGTTGAAACCGCTGAAACCTCCGCTATGCTTTATATGAAGCATAGTCAGGTGATGGTCGTGTATACCGAAAAGTCAGACCGTGAGGTTTGGGCATCTTTCAAAAGTGGAGATGAAGCCGCCTTTAATTATATCTATCGAAAGCATGTAGCGGATCTATTTAACTATGGAATGCAAATCTGCAAGCAAGAAGAATTAATCAGGGATTGTCTTCAGAAAATGTTTGTAGATCTACGTAAAAACCAATCAAAACTTGGAGATGTACAGCGTATAAAAGGTTATCTGTTCACAATATTTCAGCGTGAACTATTCAAGTTTCTCAAAAATGAGAAAAAACTAAATGCTGATTTGGTATCTCTCGAGTCCGAGGAGAGCATTTTTTATTTATAACCTAATCTCATTTTATTACTAGTAGTAAGACTTGTAGTCTTATTGCTTGTCTCTTATAAGACCTAATAGCTATTTACTCCTAAAGAGAGGGTGTCCATTCAGGGGTTTATATAGGAATATAAGGTGTTTCCCATCGAGCAGATTGAAGGTATTTAATGAGCAACTTCCTGAACTGCATCCTGTATCAGCCTTGAAGCCCATTGTGTAATGTGAGAAACTGATCAGTGAAATGATTTTTTCTCCCACCCTTGTTCACAAAGGCCCTTCAGCTATCTTTAGAACGGATCTCGATCTAATATACATGCCGGGAAAGTATGTATATTTCGCGTTCTCTAAACTTTTTTATTCTTGGCTCGTAAGTAACTCTCTGTACGGCTAGGATGCCTACATATCACCCTATGAATACATTGATTTAATAGTGATAAAAATTAAAAACAGCGATAGGACCAATGGTTATGGATGGCGTTCCGTTTTCGGTTTAGCTGCTGTTTTTTTTATTCTCCTGTCATCCTGTGGGGTAAAATCGAGTGTCAAAGATATTTTGGGAGTTCAGCAAAGTACCAAAAAAGAAGATTTCAAGAGAACCGATCATTCATTTTTGATCACGGAGTCCGCTGATTGTGGGCAAGACCAAGCTGGAAAAGACCTCGTTTTCCAAAATCCTGAGCTAAAGCTTCCATCACAACCTATTGTTGCTGTGTTATTGGCTACAGTAATTCCAGTACTTTTTGATTTAGACCAAATTACCTCAAGTCCACAGCATCCCTTGTATGGAGACAGTTCCCGTATTAGATATTCACTTCCAATTTTTATTCAGCACAAAAGACTGATTATTTAGGCTACTACTTAGTCCCATTAATTTTTCGGGATTCAGCCACTTTCACAGTTCAATAGACTAAGTAGACGTCAGGGATCCCCTGGCAAAGAATTTAAATTAACATGCTAAAACAAGTTTTGTCAGCTATGCTATGGCTGGCCTTGGCTGCGCATTCTGTGCAGGGCCAACAAAAATCAATTACCCTTGGTGAATTGTGGCATGAGGTAGAAAAAAACTACCCTGGAGTCAATGCCAGACAATCTTCCATAACTGCCGCCGAATTCAATGAAAAAGCAATTAAAAACAATGCCTTGCCACAGGCAAAAATTCAGCTCCAGAATACATTTGGCACATTTGAGGGAAGTAATGGTGCATTTTTCCCCCAGCCTGGATTTTTCAATGTCAGTGGAAAAGTAGCCCCAACGCAAGGATCTTCCACTGCTACCAATACATTTGGTTCAGCTACGCTCGAATTTGAGGTGTTTTCCTTTGGAAGGCAAAAGACCGACAACAAAGCTGCTGAAACCCAAACTGCTCGCTACTATGCTGAGAAGGAAGGTTATCTGATCCAACTGAAAAAGGAGCTCACTGGAAGGTTTGTCCAGGTTCTCTATGCAGCTTCCAAATTGAGTTGGGCGGAAAAAAATGCAGATAGACTTAGCGAAGTTCATAAGATAGCCGCAGGACTGGCTAGAAGTGGACTGAAGCCAACCGCGGATAGCTTATTGGCACATACCACCTATGTCCAGGCACTTGCAGATGTGGATTATTGGCTGGGCATCCAAAACGCGTCTGTTCAAAAGCTTGAAGAACTGCATGGGCTTCGGGAGATTAATTTTACCAACTCGGGCAGAAGGTTTATAGAGCCCAGCCTGAAGGGTTCGACAGCCTTTAGTGAGATAGATAATGACCACCCTTTTCTGGAATATTTTCACTTACAATCCGACTATTATAAACTGCAAAGTTCCGTCCTAAAAAAGTCAGCGCTCCCTTCACTTAGGTTTCTGGGCGGATATGCCCTCCGAGGAACTGGGATTAGATCAGATGGCTACGCAAGTGGAAGATGGCAGGATGGATTTTCCAATTCAACTAATAATCTGCTGGTCGGGGCAGGTCTTACCTGGAATCTTACCAGTCTTAGGACTAATAAGCTGAAGTCGGATGCCATGTTAATGGATGCGGAGCGGTCAGTTTATCTACAGAAGCAACAGCTTCAGGCAATGGAAAAGGATCTGAGTGCAGCGAGAAGTCTAATATTTCAACAACGAAAACAATTAGTGAAGACACAGCAAGCTGTCAGGCAGGCTGAGGAAGCATACGTAATGTATAAGGCACGATACAGAAGTGGATTGATCTCCCTGACTGAATTACTTCAAATCCGAATGTATCTGGAGCAGGCAGAATCGGACCATATAAAAGCAGTTCGTGACTATTGGCTTCAGTTGGCAATAGAGGCTGAGATAACTGCTGACTTTGATTTTTTATTTCACAACCTCTAAAATTTATAAGATGAATCTAATTCGCTTTGCGTTAAGAAGACCCATCGCCATCATGGTTGTCGTGTTGGCTATTGCCGCCTTTTCATATTATGCTATAAAAAACATAAAAGTCGACATATTTCCTGAGGTAGAACTTCCGGCCCTGTATATAGCCATGCCTTATGGAGGCCTGTCACCAGCATATATGGATGGTTTTATGGCCAATGAATTTCAAAAGGTATTACTCTATGTTAGTGGCATAGAGAATATTGATTTTAAAAGTGTACAGGGACTTAGTCTCATGAAACTCACTTTTTATCCAGGCACAGATATGGCTCAGGCAGCAGGGGAGGTGTCCACCCAGGTTTCCAGAGCAATGGGATTCTTACCTCCCGGGGCCGTACCTCCAATGGTGGTACGGTTTGACGGCAATTCACTCCCGATAGGCCAGTTGGTTTTCGAAAGTTCCCAACGATCTATTACTGAACTGCAGACGATGGTAGTCACCAAAATACGTCCCATGTTTGCGACAATTCCCGGAATCACAGCACCAGCACCTTTTGGAGGAAACGTCAGAACTATTGTAGTCAGTATCGACCCACAGGCCATGCAGGCCAACGGATTGAGCCCGGAAGAGATTACGTTGGCCATTACAAAGAACAGCCACCCATCGCCTGCGGGAAATATTCGAATCGGCGATGAAAATCTTATGGCTCCAATCAATTCTATAGCTAAAGATCCGGAAGAATTTCTGAATATACCAATCAAAAATGTGGAGGGGCGTACCTTATTTATCAGGGATGTTGCACATGTAAAAGATGCTGCAGATCAGACGGTTGGATTTGCGCTGGTCAACGGAAAACGGTCTGTCTATCTTCCTGTGATCAAAAAGTCCGATGCTTCTACCATCGATGCGGTAGAAAATCTTAGATCCGCAATCCCTACACTTAAAGGATTGCTACCGGCGGATGTACAGATGCGTTATGAATTTGATCAATCCAAGTATATAGAAAAATCACTTTCTAATCTGATTCATGAGGGAATTTTGGGAGCTCTGTTTACAGGCTTGATGATTCTTCTTTTTCTGGGAGACTCAAGAGGAGCCTTCATTGTTGTGCTGACTATTCCTATAGCCATTTTATCCGCAGTATGTGGCCTCTATTTATTTGGATATACGATCAATATAATGACTCTGAGTGGATTGGCTCTTTCTATAGGTATACTGGTGGATGAAGCAACGGTCACCATTGAAAATATTCACCAGCATATAGATTTGGGCAAACAAAAGCAGCGGGCAATTCTGGATGCCTTGTTGGAAATATCCATACCTAAGCTCCTGATCCTGCTATGTATTCTTGCTGTACTTACTCCGGCACTTATTATGACAGGTATTCCAAAGGATATGTTTCTGCCTTTATCTGTTGCAGTAGCTTTTGCAATGATCGCTTCTTTTGTAGCCTCCCAGACTTTTGTGCCCATCCTGGCCAACTGGATGATGAAAGGCCATAAGCCAACTTGCGCCACCAATGGAAAAGGACAAAAAACCTTCTTTGCAAAGGTCAAAACCCGCTATACTTTTCTATTGAGAAAGTGGTCGGGTAATTCCCTTGTGTTATTTCTGGTATATGTTATTGTGGCAGGAGGAATGGTAGTGATTCTCCTAAATATGGTAGGGAAGGACGTCATGCCGGTATCCAACAGTAGTGATTTTCAAATTCGGATAGAAGCTCCCCAAGGAAGCAGGCTTGAGAAAACTGAGGCATTGGTCAAGGAAGTAATTGAAGATATCAAAGGGGAACTACCTGAGAACGGGCTCGCAATCACATCAGCTTTTGTTGGTATGCATCCTGCGGCCACTCCCATTAATCCAATATTTTTATTTACGAATGCTTCGCACGAAGCAGTGCTGCAAGTCTCTGTAGATCAAGAGTATTATGGTGGTTCGATGGAGGAGTTGAAAGAGCAGATCAGAGCTATAGTATCAGAGAAACACCCTAAGGCGATGATTAATTTTGAACCCATGGAACTTACCGAAAAAATAATGGGCCAGGGAGCTATGACCCCAATCGAAGTAAAAGTAGGAGCTGCACAGTTAAAGATTGCTGCTGAACATGCAGGTAAAATCGAGGCAAACCTAAAGAAAATCCCCTATCTGAGAGATGTTAGAATTGCTGAGCCCTTATCATATCCCACTTTGCAGATTGAGGTGGATCGTGAGCAGTTAGCTTTGTTTGATATGACCATGCAGGATGTAACACGCAGTATGGTTACTGCAACTTCCTCCTCCCGGTATACGGATAAGAATCTTTGGATAGATCCCCGATCTGGACTTGTCTTTCAATCCCAGGTGCAAATCCCCGAAGAAATAATGAACTCAATAGAAATGTTGCGTTCCATTCCTCTTAAAAAAGGAAGTCCAAGACCGGTACTAGAGGATGTGGCTACCATACGTCGAACCTACACTGCTGCCCAAGTTAACCGTAAAGGACCTCATAGATATGTTACTCTGATTGCTAACGTCTATGGGATGGACCTTGGAACAGCCTCTGTGGATGTGAAGCAGGCAATTCAAGATGCAGGAACTCCACCTAAAGGCACTTCTATTTGGATAGAGGGAACATTGAAGCTCCTAGATGATACCATGAATAGCCTAATTGCAGGTCTGGGAGTTGCGGTGATTGCAATATTTTTGATGCTCTCTGCTTACTATCAATCATTTAGAGTGCCCATAGTTATCCTTTTGGTGATTCCATCTGTTTTCGCAGGAAGTCTAGTGATGCTTTATTTGACCGGAAGTACGCTGAATTTACAGTCCTATATGGGTATAATTATGTCCATCGGTGTATCTGTATCCAATGCCGTATTATTAATCAACCAAGCAGAATATTATAGAAAACAAGTAGGATTGACACCAATCCAAGCGGGTAGATCTGCGGGCACTTCTCGGCTCCGACCGGTATTGATGACTGCTGCAGCTATGCTCGCTGGTATGCTTCCCATGGCAATAGGTATAGGAGATGGAGCGGAGCAGATTGCTCCTCTGGGAAGGGCCGTAATCGGCGGGCTATTAGCTTCTACAGTAACTGTTTTGATACTGTTGCCGCATCTATTTGCTTCTGTAATGTCCGGTTCTTCCTCGTATAGCCCTTCTATGGATCCTGATGATGAAGAGAATCGGTTTTTTTTAAGGCAAAATGCGAATTCAAACTAATAGAAAAGCAACTATATGATAACAGCAATAAAAAACAGCAACTATCTGGTATTTGGGATTTTACTGGCAGGGTCAATCTCTGCTTGTACTTCCCAATATGATAAGAAAGAGGAAATCAAAATAACTGCCAAGGAACAGAATGTAATTCCGGACGTGGAAACGATTATTTATGCAAGTCAGGACTATCCACTTTCCCTACCGGGAGAACTCGCACCTTATGAGGAGGTAGAACTTCATGCTAAGATCAATGGCTTTCTTGAGAAAATCTATGTGCAAAGAGGCGATTTGGTACAAAAAGGACAGCTCTTGGCCGAACTTGTTGCCCCTGAGGTGGATCAACAATATTTATCAGATCAATCGGTTCAGGCTGAAAAGGAAAGTGATTACCTGTTTGCCAAACAGGCGTATGAGAGACTGACGGAAGCATCCAAAACTGAGGGAGCAGTTGCCCAAATAGAACTTGACCGGGCCAATAGCTATATGATGAGTGCTAAATCTGCCTTTGAATCATCACAGGCAGGTACAGAGCAAAGCTCGCAATTAAAAAAGTATTTGAAAATCACAGCTCCTTTTGAGGGAATAATCACGCAAAGGAATTTATCTCTGGGTGCATTGGTAGGTCCTGGCTATAAGGCATCCATATTTACCATTGCACAAGCGGATAAATTACGCTTGACTGTAGCTATCCCTGAGAAGCATGTTGCAGCTATATCTGAAGATCTGAAAGCAAGTTTTATGGTTAGCTCACTGCCTGGGAAGAATTTTGAAGCATATCTGTCTCGTTCCTCAGGTATTTTGAATCAACAAAACAGATCGATCACCTTGGAATTTGATGTGGAAAATTCGAAGGGAGTACTAAGGGGCGGCGAATATGCCCAGGTGAGGCTAAACCTTCACAGAAATGATTCTTCCTATTGGGTTTCTCCCCGAAGCATCGTCAATGCCCAGTCAGGGACTTTTATTATGACACTAAGGGAGGATCTGATCAAAAGAGTGCCTATTAAAGAAGGGATCAGGTTAGATAGTCTAGTAGAAATATTTGGTAATGTACAATTGGGTGATTTGGTATTGACAAACCCTTCTGAGGAAATTAAAGAAGGGAAAATCAATAAACTAAAATAGCTGAATGCAGCCAACAACCCATAAAATTAATTCACACATAAAAACAATTCAAAATGGAAAATAACAAGTCAAAAAAAACATGGATTCAGTATGGAATTTTAGCTGTTGTGGCTATTACACTTTACGCAACAGGCTTACATGCAGAAGTAATTGGTTTTGCCCAACGTGGATTACTCGCAACAGGCTTGATGAATCCAGACGTGGAGGAAATTGTCCAAGAGCGGAACCCTGAAGTCGAAAATAGAGATGAAGGGGCTATGCTAGGTCTTACCCAAGCAGATTTTAACTTTAACCTGATAAATAAGGAAGGCAAGACCATATCTCTGAAAAAATTTAAAGGTAAAGTCATCTTTTTGAATATGTGGGCGACGTGGTGCGCGCCCTGTGTTGCAGAAATGCCTAGTATCAATAAGTTGCATGACGAAATAGGGGATGAAGTCGCTTTTGTAATGTTATCTCTCGACCAGAATTTTGAAAAAGCAAAAGCATTTGATAAACGCAAAGGATACGACCTGCCCATCTTTGCTCCGGCAAGCAACCTGCCAGCGATGTATCAATCTTCTGCCATTCCAACCACCTATGTTATTGATGCTGCAGGAAACTTGGCATTGACACACAAAGGAATGGCTAATTATAGCGATCCGGAATTTAAAAAATTCCTGAATAGTTTAAAGTAGTGGTTTCTCTGAGACAGGATGGATACTTATTAATATCCATCCCTTTCATCTTCCACTTTGTATTTCCATTTGATAAAATTGTGAGTATGAGCTAAGGCGGTGATATATCTATCGCAGGTACCTTTGGCATATTCAATTCCAATGAGGGACTTAATTTTTTGGTTGTGTGCTTCAAATTCTTTCAGAATAAACCGTTTGATTTGATCTATACCCAACAGACGGTTGTTTAAATTTAAAGCTGTGAGTTCCTTACTGTAATCCATTAGTTGCTTCTTAGCTTGAAGGACCTTTATCATAACGGAAACTAGGTATGCATTTAATTCAAATGCAACAGATGGACCAATCTCATTAATTCTTTTCGTGGACTGATGGTATTGGGAACTCCAGGATCCGGAAAGAGCTATTTTGTAATCCGTTATGTAACTACGAAAAGACTATGGATGTGAGCTTGCGGATGTGATTATGGGCATAGTTGGCAACATTATTTCTGGGCAGGTAAATGGAGATTCTGCCAGGCAATTGTCCGACCGAATTGGGAAGATCATGCAAGACAGGCAGAGCCTCTCAATTAACAGTGGAGATACCTCAATTAGCAAATCAAAACAGTTGGAATCTGCCGTTCCTCCTTCTACAATCTCCTCACTTTCTTCCGGAGAATTTGTAGGAATGATTGCAGATAACCCAGAATGTAAACTGAGCCTAAAAACATTTCATTCTGAAATCATCAACACTCAATTACAATTTTGTTAAACTAAAAATACCCCGAAGCAAAAGCAACGGGGCATTTATTCTAGTTATCTAATTGCCTGTTTTCCCTTTTCAGAACCAGTTCGTAAACACATGGAATTACGATCAAGTTTAGCAAAGTTGCTGTCAACAACCCTCCCAAAATAACAATTGCCATAGGACTCTGAATCTCATTTCCAGCTTCATTACCTTTTAGTGCCAAAGGAATCAATGCGAGCCCTGTAGTTAATGCTGTCATTAGAATAGGATTAAGACGATCCATAGCACCTTCAAGCAAGAGTTCAGCTCCGACTTTCCCTTCTTTTCTCAGGTCCTCATATCTTGACACGAGTAAGATTCCATTTCTGGTCGCGATACCAAACAAGCTTATAAATCCAATCGTGGCTGCTATACTGATAACTCCCGAAGTGAAATAGACGATTAGAATTCCTCCAATCAGCGCTAGGGGTAAATTGAGTAGCACTACTAGGGAAAGCTTGATATCCTGAAATTCGTAATACAGCAAAAGGAAAATTACAAAAACTGCCATTCCTGCTGTGACCAACAGTAGTTGAGAAGCTTTAGCCTCACTTTCAAATTGTCCGTCATATTCTACACGATATCCATCAGGGAGCTGAATTTGATCTCCGATGATTTGTTGGATCTCATTGACAACAGATCGAAGGTCCCTGCCTTGTACATTGGCAGCAACTACAATTTTCCGTTGTACATTTTCTCGGCTAATGGTATTTGGACTACTTACAGACGCTATGCTTGCAAGCTGATTTAAGGGGGTTTGACCTCCATTAGGCAAGGAAATCAAAGCTTTGTCAATACTAGCTCTAGTATTTCTGGATTCAGGTCTAAATCTTACTACCAGATCAAAGTACTTTTGACCTTCATAAATCTCGCCTGCCTTTTCGCCTGCAAAAGCAATATCAACCTGCTCCATCAAATCAGACACTGTCATTCCGTTTGCTGCCAGTAATTGCCGATTCGGAGTGATCCTCAGTTGAGGAACCTCTACTTGCTGATCTACAGCCACATCGGCAATACCCTCAATGGGCTTGATGCTCGTTTCGATATTCTTCCCCACCTCAAACAAGCGCTGTAGGTCGGAGCCAAAGACTTTGATGGCAATATTAGCACGGGTACCAGAAAGCATGTGGTCAATCCGGTGCGCGATGGGTTGACCTAACGTAATACTTGCGCCAGGGACTACACTCAGTTTGGTTCGCACTTCTTCGAAAAACTCTTCTTTTGTTTTATCCGAAAGGACAAATGGAACGTCGATTTCAGCGGCGTTTACACCCTGTGCATGCTCATCCAACTCTGCCCGACCTGTTCTTCTGGTAACAACATCTACCTCGGGCATGTCTAAGAGAATCTGCTCTACCAATAAACCGGTTTTGTTACTTTCTTCCAAAGACATTCCAGGAATACCAACTACGCTGATCACTAGCGATCCCTCATTAAACTCTGGAAGAAAGCTTCGACCGAGCTGTGAGAAAAGGATTAAGCTTACAATAAATGCAGCAGCAGTCAGACCGATAATCCATTTGGGAATTTCAAGTGCTCTTCGCAAGACTGATGAATAGTGCTTTTGCAACCAGCGTTCTACTTTGGTTCCTTCAGCTTGTTTTTCAAGTACCTTATCATTTTTCAACAAATAGGAACATAGAACAGGAGTCACCGTCACTGCGACGATCAAGGAAGTCAAAACAGAGGTGATAAAGGCTATTCCCAAAGGCTGCAATAGTCTTCCTTCCATACCACTTAAAAAGAAAAGCGGAATAAAAGAAACTATAATAATCAGCGTGGCAATGATGATCGAACTACGGATCTCAACCGAAGCATCCTGAACTACTTGTAACACAGACTGTCTCTCTTCAACAGGCTTACGTACATTCTCTCTCAATCTCTTGAAAACATTCTCAACATCTATAATTGCATCATCGACCAATGCACCTATTGCAATGGCCATCCCACCAAGACTCATGGTATTGATCGTATAGCCCAAAAGCTTTAATACAATCACAGATACCAGTAGGGAAATCGGTATTGCAACTAAAGAGATTACCGTTGTACGCCAATTCATCAAAAAGATGAAGAGGACAAGCACCACGAAAAACGCTCCCTCAAGTAAGGTTTGGTTCAGATTCGAAATAGAAGCCTCAATGAAATCAGACTGCCTAAAGATCTGGCTTTTGATTTCCACACCAGCTGGCAGCGTATTCTGCAAATCTGCCAGAGCCTCATCGAGACTTTCAGTAAGTTCCAAAGTATTGACATCAGGTTGCTTAGAAACAGTCAGAATCACAGCTGGCGATGCATTCAGCGACCCATCTCCAATTTTGTCTGCCGCACCGATCTGCACGGTGGCTACATCTTTTATTTTTATGGATTGCCCATTTACCTGCTTTAAAACTGCCTCTTGCAAATCTTCCACTGCATACGCTCTACCGCTTCCTTTGATGATGTATTGATTTCCAAATTCATTCAATACACCTCCCGGAGCATTTATATTGGACTCGGTTACTTTTTCCAATAATTCTCCCAGCGTCACATCATAGTATTTCAGTTTTTCAGGATTTGCAAAAACTTGATATTGTTTGAAATCACCTCCGATCACCACCACATTTGCAATTCCTCCAATGGATTTGATCCGTGGGCGAATGGTCCAATCTGCCAGAGTACGTAACTCCATGGGAGAAAGACTATCCGAGGTAACTCCCAATAACATGATTTCACCCATGATAGATGAGATAGGTGCCATTGTTGGAGTACTTACTCCTTCGGGCAAATTTTCCTGAACCATAGGAATTCGCTCACTCACAATTTGCCGGGCACGATAGATATCGGTACCCCAGTCAAATTCTATCCACACAATCGATATCCCCGCAGCCGATGAAGAACGAATCCTTCTGACATTTGGAGAACCGTTCATTGCTGTCTCCAACTGGTATGTAACCAGTTTTTCCACTTCTTCAGATTCCATCCCATGTGCTTCTGTCAAGATCGTAACAGTCGGTGCCGTCAGGTCAGGAAACACATCCACATTCATCGTTCGTGCCAAATACAGTCCTGTTAAACTGAGTACAACAGCACCAAAAAGAACCAACAATCTATTGTGAAGTGAAATCGATAAGATTTTATTTAGCATAGCTTAGATACATTAATGTTCATGGCCATGCGCGGGTGCCTGTCCGGACATAGAAGCCATCTTCACCTGATAAGCACCACGTGTAACAACTACTTCACCAACCTTCACTCCATCTAAAATTTCAACTTCTTCCCCATTTCTTCTGCCTATCCGGACAGCTCTTCTTTCAAAGCTTTCTCCGGACAGCTCTACAATCACAGAATAATTTCCGTAGTCTTCCAGCAATGCGGATTCAGGAATAACTGCTGCCGATTTCGACAGGCCAAACGCTAGTTGTACCTCGGTGAAGCTACCCTCAGGCATTTCCACCACATCGTTGATTTCTGCAAATATCGAAAGCAAGGGTTGGTCGCTTTCTACTTCTTTACCCACAGATAACACTTTACCTTGGGTTGTCTTCAGGCTTGACCAATGATTAGGGCTATTTTGATAATATATATCGTGGATATTCTGAAGCTGAGTTGCATAGGATGGGCTCACTTGGACTTCCAATAGACTGGTTTTATGACTGGTAATGGTCACCAAACTTGCGCCTTCAGAAACATATGCGCCATTATTTACGGCAATGGATTTCACATAGCCCTCAAATGGTGCAACGATTTGCTTGCCACTGGATGTATAGCCAGCGCTGAGCGTTTCATAGGTTGACTTAGCAACCAGATACTTCTGCTCCACCAGCTCAAATTCGGATTTGGGTACAATCTTGGATTCAAACAGCTGTTTCTTTCGCTCATATTCTAGACTTGCCTGATCAAAAGCAGCTTTCGCTTTTCGTATTTCTGCTGACAGGTTATTTGAAGTCAATCCGGCACTGCTTACAGACATCAGTAATTGTCCTTTTTGTACTTTCATCCCTTCGTTGAGATTACTACTGTTGAAATTCACTTTCCCGCTGGTTGTCGCGATAAGTGTCTGATAATCCGAAGGAGATACTTTCCATCTTCCTGAAGTAGGGATAGTCTCATAGATTTCCTTTTCTACAACTTTTGCAGTTTGAAAATCTATTTTCCAAGCTTGCTCCTTTAGAAAGGTGATTGAGCCGTCATCTGCCTCTGCTGTACCCAATGCGGCTATCGCATCTTCCAAAGTCGCATAAACTGTTACCTGATCAATTACTATTCGATCTGTTACAGCAGGAGTTTTGAGTTCAAATACCAACTGGTAGTTTCCTGCTTCCTTTGGTTGCAAAGTAGGCTTGAAAATACCAGGAGAATCCGGTGATTCAGCAGTATTACGAATTCCAGTTTCACCTTTGATTAGACTTACTGTCAATGTGCCCTCACGGACAGGTTGATGCTTATCCATGATGGTAAAGTGAGCAGCAAATCTACTCGTAGCCCCAACCACCAAAGCGGGAAACTCAACAAACAACTCTGTTTTATCCGTCCATACCGTGGCATCAAGGGTGGGTATCTCCGCTACTTCATGCCCGCCATTTTCATCATGAGCATGATCCTCCTCTTCCTTTGCCTGGCATGAGGCAAGGAGGAGTGTAATCATTAGAATTACATATCGCATAATCAATATCCTTTGAGTAGATTAATGATCACTGTGAGTAGCTCCATCTTCATGGGTATGCACCGCAGAATCCTTTTCTACCTTGAATTCTTCCTGATGATGATCGGCATCCTCTTCTTCATGTGCATGACCGTGTTCTTCTTCAGTGGCATGTTCGTGGCCATGATCGTCATCAGTTTTTTTGTTGCCGCATGAGACAGAAACGATCAATAGAAGTGCGAATAGAATATTTGAGATTTTCATATTTTCTTAGTTTTGTATGTTATAATTGATGTTTTAATAGCTCAGCTTTGGTTTGATTTAATTGTTTTTCCATTTCCAACATGGAGTCGATTGCCTGCTGATAAAATTGCAATTCGAGGTAATACTGCATAAAAGAAAGCTCACCCAATTCAAATGCTTGAAGCAATAATGCTTCACTGCCCAAGGACTGAAGAGTGGACTGATATTCCTGATATTTATTTAGCATCGCCTGATACACTTCATATTCACCCAGAAAAGCAGTACGCATTACATCTGTCTGGACTTGTGTAAAAGACTTTTGGTAATCATAGTTTGCCTCAGCGGCCTTGACGGTATTTCGGCTACTCCACAAGGGAATAGAAATTCCTCCATAAACACCTGAGTAGTTAGCCCCGGAAACTCCTTGGTAGTTATATCCTGCAGTTAGATTAGGAAGTGACTTACTTTTAGAAAGTTTGATTCGCTGCTGAGCGACGTTTTCTTGCTCCAAAAGGACTTTCAATTCAGGGTCTACCTGCATTTTTTCCTGCCATAAACTTTCTGGGTCATCGATAATCAGAGAGCCTAAATAATCATTTTGAGCAAACTCCAGCTCAGTTCCGCCATTCAGATTTTGAAGTTGAAGCATGATCTTTTTTCGATCAGCATCCAAAATGTCCAGCTTAAATTGTTCTTGAATCCAGGCGATTTTAGCCTTATTGAGTTCTAGAATTCCGGCTTGTTCGAGCTCAAAGAGCTCATTAGTCTGATCAAATAACTTCTTCGAATGCAATACTCTGACTTGCTCAACCTTCTCCTTTTTGGCTAAGAATATCAGTTCATTCAAGAGTTTGACAGCTGGAAGTAATACTTCTTGCCGTTTCAACTGATATTCCAAGGCGCTTTGTGCCTCTTGCATATCAATGAGGTTACCACGAGCGCTATATACCGTTGGGAATTCAAATGACTGGGTAATTTGAAACTCCGTGTAATTTCCTGAGGCGTGATTACCAAAAGGAAGGTAATATGCACCAGCCTGTGGATCAGGGAGGTTGTTTAATGCTTTTTGCGCTAGCTTCCTACTTTCCAAGAAGGAAGAAAAAGCCTTTAGGGTGGCATTATTCTGTTCAATTTGCTGTAAAGCATCCATTGTACTGGGAGACTGAGCTACAGCAACAAACGAAAATAAGCACACGCAAAAAGCGAGTACATTATTTTTTAACATGAAGTTGAATTTAGAATGAATCAATAGTTCTCAATGAAAGCTTATTCCATTGACTTTGATAAGTCATCAAAGATTGATTTATCCTAATGAAGGGGGCCCTCGAAGGGCAATCGAAACAAAGTAGGTGTTCTTAGGTATCCTTAACGATTCAGTAACAGTCTTTTCTAAAGCTGGCCTTATCTCATTAACTGGTACTCGAAAAAGTTCTGGGATCGTTCTCTGAACTTTGCTTTTGTTTACGTGATTTTCGGTAGACTGTGCTTGTGAAGGAGAATGATCAACTATCTGCTGTGAATGGGCATGGTTAGCAAAAAGTATGGAAAGAAAGTCTAATGGACTTTTCTCGTCTGAATGATGCTCATGCGCTGTTCCTTCATGGTCGTGAGCATGATGATCTGAGAGAACTTCTACTTCATGCTGGTGATGAGAATGGGGTGCCAATTGATGCAACATGAACAAGCAGAACATGCTGAGTAGAAATCGAGATATTATCTTGGAGAAAGTGCGCACCGCTTGCAAAGAAATTTAAATTATCCTTCAAATCAAATGATGGTAAAGAAAAAGAAAACTCTTTTAGCCTGCTCAGATTTTCAGGTATATTCTTAAAAGCCGAAATATGGACTTATAAATCCTAATCCTTTCCTGAAAAAGGATTAGGATTTTGTAGGTAAGTGTCGTAGAAAACTACCATTTTTTTAAACACTCATTCCTCGAAAAATTCAGTTAAATGGTAGGTTTGAAGATTATGCTGTTTAAATAAATTCCATATTTAAAAAGGTGGAGCAGAAAGACTCTACCCCAAATGTAATATCTGACTTTAGAGAAATTAGTAATTCCTATTCAATACACTAATTACCAATTTCTTCACCGTTTCCATTTCTTCCGGTTTGCTGGAAGCAATGAACAAGGTTAAGCTGGCAAGGGCATCATTGCTGATGATTGAATTCCCTTTTTCGTTTTGCGACAAATTGTTCGATTGCAAAAAGACAAGGAAGCAAGCTGCTGCAATCCGTTTGTTTCCGTTCACAAAGCCGTGATTTTTGACAATAAGGTAGAGAAGTGTAGCGGCTTTTTCTTCAAGCGTAGAGTAGAAGTCCTCTTCACCAAAACCCTTGCTAATCTGTGCAACTGCGCTCTCAAAGCTTCCGTCTTTTTCCTTCCCAAATACTCCGGATTCAAAATCTGATCTCATAGCTAAAATCACTTCTTGGTAGAGAGCTAACTCAGGATAGTTTGCCTGTCTTTTAGTTAATCCTTTTTTATCAAGGTTCTCATGATCATAATCATCCAGCAACTCAAGCTCTTTTGCAAAGTGATTAAGCCAGTCCAAGTTTTGATCTTGTGCTTTTTGTTCTATTGCACGGCTTAGGATCCGGATTCCGTCTTTCAGGGTCTGGACTTCTTGTTGCTTCTGAGAAAGCCTAGCTTCATTGTTTGCATAGCCCTGAACAAGGAAATCTTTGAGTCGTTGGGTTGCCCATTGGCGGAATTGAGTGCCATTTTTTGAATTTACTCTCTAGCCAACTGATATGATCATGTCGAGATTGAAGTGATCGATATTCCGTTCAATTTTCCTTTTTCCCTCCAGTTGAACTATCCGGAAATTCCGGATAGTTGGGTCCTTCGCCAATTCATGGCTTTTATAGATTGTTTTGATATGTTCATTTATTGTTCTTACATCCTTTCCAAAAAGCTCAGCCATTTGCTTTTGACTTAGCCAAACAGTTTCCGCCTCAAATTTTACCTCAATTTGAGTCTGTCCATCACTTCCCTGATATATTTCGATTTGATTTTCCATTGTTGTTCAATTTAAGATTCATTTTCGGGTTTCAGACTTCTAACTACAAAAGAGGTCAGTCTCGATTTCATTGTAATTTTTCCCTGAGTGCCTGCATGTCAAAACTTATCTTTGTATCCAGGATTTTTGCAT
>Ga0123337_10003452_pt1 | contig 16853 bp, 16 predicted proteins | sample frozenSSSSmetaG_FD_89792 | JGI IMG/M metagenome (GOLD analysis project Ga0123337, IMG submission 89792) | Glacier valley bacterial and archeal communities from Borup Fiord, Nunavut, Canada, to study Microbial Dark Matter (Phase II) -... | ecosystem: Environmental > Aquatic > Freshwater > Ice >... | reverse complement strand
ATCTATTGTACCTTGATGAACAACAACACCATCTCTGATCACTCTGAGCTTGGATGAGCGTGTTACTTTTCCGTCGGTCACCATACAACCTGCAATTGTTCCAACCTTTGTAATTTTGAACACTTCTCTGACTTCAACATTACCAATAATGGTTTCCTTAATTTCAGGACTTAACATACCTTCAATAGCAGCCTTGATTTCGTCGATGGCTTGGTAAATAATTGAATAATGTCTGATATCGATTTGTTCGGTTTCTGCAATCTTTTTAGCACCAGATGAAGGGCGTACCTGGAAACCAATAATGATAGCGTCTGATGCAGAAGCCAACAATACATCACTTTCTGTAATTTGTCCGACACCTTTATGGATGACTTTCACCATTACCTCTTTATTGGTCAGGTTCAGCAATGAATCACTTAATGCCTCAACAGAGCCGTTCACGTCACCTTTGATGATCAGATTCAATTCCTTGAAGTTACCAACCGCAAGCCTTCGGCCAATTTCATCCAATGTGATGTGTTTGGTTGTTCTGATACCCTGTTCGCGCATTAACTGTTCGCGTTTGTTCGCCAGTTCTTTTGCTTCATCTTCAGAATTTAATACCAATACCAAATCACCGGCGGTAGGTGCATCAGAGAATCCAAGCATACTAACAGGAACCGAAGGTCCCGCCATATCTACTCTTTGATTTCTTTCGTTAAATAATGCTTTTACTTTAGCGTAATTAGCTCCGGCCACCAAATGGTCACCCACTTTTAATGTACCGGTCTGCACCAACACATTCGCTACCACACCTCTTCCTTTATCTAACCTGGCTTCTACAATTGTTCCCTTGGCTTTTCTTGTTGGATCGGCTTTGAGTTCCAGAAGTTCAGCCTCAAGCAAAATTTTCTCTAATAATTTATCGATGTTCAGCCCTTTTTTAGCTGATATTTCCTGACTTTGGAATTTACCACCCCACTCTTCCACCAGAATATTCATAGCGGAGAGTTCTTCTCTTATTTTCTCAGGATTTGCTCCCGGCTTATCAATCTTATTAATGGCAAATATCATTGGCACATTGGCCGCCTGGGCATGGCTAATAGCCTCCCTTGCCTGTGGCATGATACTGTCGTCTGCGGCAATCACGATGACTGCCATATCTGTTACTTTAGCACCCCTTGCACGCATGGCGGTAAACGCTTCGTGACCGGGTGTATCCAGGAATGTTATTTTTTGTCCGTTTGGAAGTTTTACTTCATAGGCACCAATGTGCTGTGTAATACCTCCGGCTTCTCCGGATATTACATTGGCTTTTCTGATATAATCCAGCAAAGACGTTTTACCGTGATCGACGTGTCCCATCACTGTAACGATAGGAGGGCGAGACACAGCTTTAGTCGGGTCGTCTTTTTCTTCTTCAAAAGCAATAGTATCCTGTGCATCCACAAATTCCACCTCAAAACCAAATTCATCGGCTACCAATGTAATCGTTTCTGCATCCAACCTTTGGTTGATGGATACCATAATACCGAGGGAGAAACAAGTTGAAATAACTTGTGTCACCTGCACATCCATCATTTTGGCCAGATCGTTTGCTGTCAGGAATTCTGTAACTTTCAGGATATTCTCTTCCTGTTCCTGTCTTTCTTTTTCTACATTTCTCGCCTGATAGTGATCGTCTCTTTTTTGACGTTTGAATTTAGATTTAGACGTTTTACCCCTACTTGAAGAATCAATTTTGTTCAGAGTCTTCTTCAGTTTATCCTGAATTTCTTTTTGAGAAATTTCTTTTTTAGGTTCGTCTTTTCTTTGGTGGGTACTGCGATTGACCTTGATCTCCTGCTGTATATTGACCTTCTGAGCGCCTGATTTACGTTTTCTTTTTTCCCTGTTTAATTTGTTGTCAGGAGCCTGGAATTTTGATTTCATCAAAGGTTCCGGCCTTAACACAATCTTGCCTTTAATGGTAAGTCCATCCAATTCCACAAGCTGTGCTTTTACAAGTTCGCGTTCTTCTTCCGGTATTTCCGGTTCCGGAGTTTGAACAACTGCAGGTAATACAGGTTTAGGTTCTACAGGGGGAGCAGGGGGAGCGACAGGTGTTTTCTCTGAAACTTTCTCAGTTTCCGGAGTTTTGACTGTTGGTTTTTCTTCTTTTTTTCTTCTGCCATCTTGCAGGTCTATTTTGCCTCTAACGGTTAATCCGCCGAGTTCTACCTTGTCTGATTTTGGTTTTTCCTCTACCACAACAGGTTTTTCAACCACTATTGGTTCCGGAATAACTGGTGGTACAACTGGAGTCGGTGGTGCAGATTTTACCGGCTTTTCTTCCACCGGAGTTTTCTCTACCACTATTTCCGGTTCCGGAGCTACAGGTTTTTCCTCTGCTTTTTTCTTTGCAACAGGTTCTTCTACCTTAACCGTTTCCTCGCGTTTTTTTAGTTTTAATCCAACGGTTTTGGATTCTTCTTTTGCTTCTTTGTCTGATGAAAAAATACTGGCAATATAGCTGTACATCTCATCATTAAGTTTTGCTGTTGGTTTATTTTCAATGGCAAATCCTTTCTTTTGCAAACTTTCTATAATCGTTTGCGTACTTACATTAAACTCTGATGCTGCTTTACCTAATCTTATTTCTGCCATGAATTAATCAAATCTATTTTTTTAAGACAACTCTTTGCCAAAAAATGCAAAGGTAGGGTTATAAAGCAATTTATGCAAAAAAATAAGTTAGGGTCCGTGAAATTACAAATTTCTATTTGAGACACTTAAAATAATCAAATGGTTCAAGGCAATCCAGACACTTGTAAAGTGATTTACAAGCGGTGCTGCCAAACTGGCTGATAAGTTCTGTGTGATGGCTGTTACAAAGCGGGCAAATCACCTGATGGGGCTTGCCAAACAGTGTATTTAATGATATGGTCTCATCCTGAGGAGGTGCAATCCCGTATGCTTTTAGTTTTTGTTTGCCTTTCTCACTCATCCAATCTGTAGTCCAAGCCGGAGAGAGGATGAGTTTTACCTTAGCTGGAACATGGTGTTCGCTCATCAGAATCTTAATCTCCGTTTCAATCATATTCATGGCAGGACAACCGCTGTATGTGGGAGTGATTAAAATTTCAACCCCTTCATCACCCATTATCACATCTCTGACAACACCGAGGTCAACAACCGATAACACCGGAATTTCAGGATCATGCACAAGTTCCAGAAGATTCCATATATCCTTTTTGCTTAACTTTGTTTCCATCCTGATTAAAGAGATGCAAATCTAAGCAAATTTTAGCAGAATATTACAGTATTTCGTTCAGTAATTCCAAACATAATTCGTATTCATAGCCTTTATTGACAAGGTGTTTTAAGACTTTCTGCTGTCGGATGTATTTTAATTTGTCCTTCAACGTATGGTTGTATTTTTCTGCTAAATGCCTCAATGTCTTTTCGTAATCTGTGTCATCAATTTCTTTTAGGCCTTTTTTGATGCAAAAATCACTGACTTTTCTCATTTTCAGTTCGCGGATAATCTTGTTTTTTCCCCAATGTTTTTGTCTGAATTTGCCCCCGGCAAAAGCAATGGCAAAACGTTCTTCGTTTAATAGTTTACTTTTAACGAGATGACTCAGTAATTGATTCACATCATCAGTATTTAGGCCATATTCATAGAGTTTGTTACTCACTTCCTGGTGGCAGCGTTCCTGATAGTTGCAATAATGCTCTATTTTGGGTTTTGCCTGCTGCGGCGTGAGTCTTTCTGTTTTCTTTTCCAAAATCAATGTTGAATAAGCAGTTGTTCATGGTATTTGTACCCCGGACTTTCAATTACAAGGAGATAAAGTCCATTTGAAATTTCTGATGTGTGAATGTCTTCACCTGCGTAATTCAGCGTTTCATACAGGCATTGACCCTGAAGGGTCATGATTTTTACGCCACAATTAAGAGGGATATCGGAGAGGTTAAACGAGGTGTTTGCCGGTTGAGGTGTGATGCGTGGATAGGATATATGGCGCGATTGGACAGAACTATTGGTAAGGCTAAATTTTGAATAGACAGGATAATGGTCACTGGTGGTATGGTCATAATCTGGAATAAAATCATTCAAATGCCATATAAACGAGGAATCCTGCATATAAAATTTGAGCAGCCTGTCGGATACAAGCTGGTGGTCAATCGGGTTGTTATAAGCCGTAGTTGTGCCCATGTTGCTGAGCGTAAAGGGGCGGGTGATAAAGGTATAAGGAAGCCCTTTTTTCTGCAATTCAGTGAAAGGAGAAGGGAGTGAATTATAGATGGAAACATCAATGTCGTCATTCCAGTCGCCGAGTACCATACAATAATGGTTTTTATGGGTTGTTTCTAAATACATTCTCAGCCATTCCGAGGAGCGTTTTCGGCTGTTGTAAGCCGCCATTTTTTCAGTATCCGTTCCGATGTTTGATTTCAAATGTAAAACCAGCATAAACAAAGTGTCAATACCTGTTTTGTCTAAAGGTATCAGAGTAATTTCAAATGGAAATCTACCGGTAGAAAAACTGTCTTTATTGCTAATTCCGACTAGCCTTGCCTGTTGCAGGCGGAATTGACTTTTTTTGTATATACAAGCCGTTTTTTGTTCCGGGAAAAAGGTGGAAATGACATATCCATAATCAGGAAGTTTGCTCATCATGCTATCAAATGCGCTGATGCTGGCAATTTCACAGAATGCCCATAAATCCATGTCTGCCTGTAGAATGGTTTTGTAAATATTTTGTTGTTGCAGAACATCATCAGAAGGCCCATATCCGGGACTTGTTTTGCCAAACCATTCCAGGTTCCAGTTGCATATGTCAATAGCATCAGATTGACCTTTGGCAGGAATAATTTGTGCGTTTACTGCAAAACTTAATAGAAACAGGCAGATAATCGCATTGATTTTAGCGATATCATGCCTTCTTTTTTTCAAAATACTTAATGGAAATGGTTTTAATTAACCAGGCGAAAAACCACGTTGAGAAAAATGTAAACATGGCATAGACCATGGCAGGTTTTTGCATTTCAAGATTCTTAAGAATATTGCCGGCGACCAATAGCGCCAGTGCGGTGTTGTGAAGTCCCACTTCCACCATGATGGTCACTTTGTTTTGCAGATTAATGCCAAAGATACTGCTTAGAAGCAGACCTAGAATCATTCCACTGAAATTTAGCAATAAAGCCCATATTCCCAGTATCATAATTTCCGACTGGTTGAGTTCAATACCGCCTTTTTCAATAGGAGCAAAAATTTTGATAAAAAATATCGTGAATAATAAAGCCGGTAAGAGATATTTTAAAATGGGTCTCAGGGTGTCAGCTATCAAAGGCAATTTGCTTCTGAAAACAATGCCTACTGCAGCTGGTAATACGGTTACCAAAGCTATATGTTGGATGGTATCAAAAACGGGTAATGAGAATGGGGTAGTTTGGTGGAAAAAGTAATCGAGTGCGAGATTGACCAATATCGGCAAAGTGAACATGCTGAGTATGCCGTTGACCACAGTGAGGGATATACTTAAAGCTACATTGCCTTTCAGAAGGTAACTCACCAAATTTGATGTCACACCACCGGGGCAGAGAGAGATAATAATAAAACCTACTTTAATCCCCGGAGAAAAGTCTGTCATCAGCATCAATAAAAGTGCAGAAAGGGGCAAGAGCACCATTTGGGCAATCAGTCCGATTGCAAGGGTGCGCGGGTTCGTAAAAATCTGTTGAAAATCTTCTTTAGAAAGATTTAAACCCAGACTCATGGTAATGAATGCCAGAACTAAATCAATCATGGAATCTATGTTCTGAAATAAGAAATCAAGCATTCGTTTTTACGAGGGTTATTTAATATTCAACAAACATACAATTTTTTTTTTAGTTTGTAGTGTTTGCTCAAAATTAATCATGACTTTGGTTTTATCCAATGGTTAAGCCCATAACATGATAGGTTGCCGATACATAGTTCTTGTCAATCTGAGACTGCTTCGTTAAGTTCAGAAACAAAGGTTCGGGATAGCCACTATGAGTCTTTGGTCGTACAGAGCAGACTTGTCTTAAGAAGTGTTTAAAACCTTTCGACAATACCTATAAATTAAATTGATGTACTTGTCAAGCAAAATTGCAAATAAGTAAATCACTATGCTTAACTTTGCAAAATGTCCAGATTGTTTTTTGCAGGTGTTGTAATTTTGCTGTTTTCTTGCACAGAGGAAGGTAAAATTGCCGACCAGATGACGGAAATACCCTCAAGTAAATGGAGTTATAACCAGATACCGGATTTTGCATTTAATGTCAATGATGCAAGCAAATATCATGATTTTTTTCTGAAACTTAGGGTGCAAAAATCTTATCCCTATGAAAATCTTTATTTGTTGGCACATGTCAGAAATCCCAGCGGTAAAATAGCCACGCAAAGGATTAATTTTACATTGACCGACCGCGAGGGGAAACCACTGGGAAGAACCTCCGGAAATTATATCAGCTATGAATTGCCGATGTTCAAGGACAAAAAGCTGGATGGCAATGGTCAGTATTTTATTGCACTGGAACAAAATATGCGCGATAGTGTGGTATTAGGGGTAGAAAGTATTGGTGTGAAAATCAAAGAAGGAAAGCCCGTTTTCTAGAGGATGAATCAATCTGTTGTTTTTTTTGACGGTGTTTGCAACCTGTGCACAGGAAGCGTGCAGTTTATACTTCAGCATGACAAAAAAAAGCGTTTGATGTTTTCATCTTTGCAAAGTGATTTTGCTGTAAGAGAACTTTCCGGATTACATCTTAAAAGTCTTGGATCCATTGTGTTCAAGCACAATGGTAAGTTTTATACACGCAGCACAGCGGCGCTCAGAATTGCATTAAAACTCGCTTTCCCGGTTAATTTATTGTATGTTTTTATGCTTGTTCCTCCATTCATACGCAATATGGTTTATGATTATATTGCTAAAAATAGATATAAATGGTTTGGAAAAAAAGAAGCCTGCTGGTTACCAACACCGGAATTAAAATCAAGATTTATTGCGTGAAAAAAGTCCTTCTTGTTATATTGTTTCTTTGCTGCTACAGGGTGCATTCCCAGACTAAACTTTATCTTGACAGTATGCTGAAACAGGCTTATATCAAAAAGTATAAATTCAGCGAGGGATTGATGTGCGTACCTTTTTTCTGTGACCCTTTTTATGATACGTATTATAAAAAAAATGATACGGCCTTGCTCTGCGGCAAATATGTATTTGTCAATCAAGACTTTGTTGTAAAGATTAAACCGGTTTTTCAAATGCCTTGCTGGTTTGAACCCAGATTCAGTGAAGGTTTGTGTGCTGTGAATATCGATCAGAAAATTGCATTTATAGATACACTCGGACAGGTAAAAATCCAAACCGGTCTTATAGCCTGTTCTCCTCATAAAAATCGTGTCCTGCCTTTTAAAGATGGAAAGGCCAAGGTATACAGAGGCAGTGGTAACCTTAAGAATTATTTCGACATCTATTATATTGATAAAAAAGGTAACAGAATAAAAGAAAAGGCCATGGTGTATGTCAAGGAGAAAAACAAACCTGTAAGCCGACCTGTAGTAACTGCAACAAGCGAACCGATTAAACCTCCCGTATTTGAATTACCTCAGGTATTTGCAAGAGATAAATATCCCTTAACAGAAAATGACGCTATACGCTATAAAAACCAGCATTCACATTTAGATAACCGCATGCTGTTATATTATGATTGCGGCACTTACCAACTGGAAAATATGGATTTGCGTGACACAGTGTTTTGTGGTCAATTTGTATTTGTAGATACTTTTTTTAAGATCAAAATCAAGGGATTCAGTTTGCCTTGTGCTTTTGAACCTGAATTTTCAGAAGGACTTTGTGCGGTGGGCATCGATAGTATGATTGTTTATATAGATACCAACGGGCATGTGATGATTAATACGGGTATGTATGCTTGTAATGCCGAGTTTAACAAGGCTTCTACATTTAAAAATGGGATAGCTACATTGTACCGCGGAGATAAGTCTGTAAAAGGTCTTTATACAACTTCTGCCATTAATACCAAAGGCGAGCGCGTCAGATTATTAGAGTTTGATGACCTGGAACTTGCAGAAAAAAAGGTAGATAAATTTACGAATCTCAGCCTTGAAGAAACGGCCAATTGTTTTGTAGGCCGTGGAAAAAGTAATGGTATCTGGTTTCTGATTGAAAAAAGCGGTAAAATCAGAAAGAAACTGATGCTGAAATAAGTCATTTACATGACGGGTTTAAATTCTGATTTGAATTGGTATGCTAAAGCCAGAAATAAGGAAAATGCCACCACACTGGCCTGACTTTCCAAAATACTTTCAAAGCATGAGGAGACAAACATTAAAAGCACAGAAGCTATGGTAATAAAACGGGCTGAGGCGGATTGTTTAGATCTTATAAGGGCCCATAAAATCAATAAGAATAGAAAAGAAGATAATAATCCGCTCTGAACGGCAGTTTCAAGAAACTGTAGATGTGGATTTCTTCTGTTCTGCGCTTGTATAGATGGGTCAAAAGTCTCAAAATTTTTATTCAGAACTTCATCTGCATCTCCTATGCCAACGCCAGAGAAGGTGTGATGTTTTATGACGTCTGCAGCATTTTTCCAACCTGCGACACGCATAGCAAAAGAATAATCATTGGCATCCGTTTTGTTCAATACGACCTTTAAATCTGCAATAGAATTTTTTAACCTGTTTTGTAGAGAGGTGCTCGAAATAAACAAAAGAACCGGAATAAGTACAGAGGCTGTTATCGCGTATATTTTTATTCTACGGCCGGCTGACCTGATACTGCCTAGTATAACTGCTAATAGGCCAAAATACATCGCCAAAAGCCCCGTTCTCGCACTAAGAATATGTATGGAGATAAGGTTAAGCAAAGTCAGTATACATAACACGAAGAACCAATGGTCTTTTTTCTCTTTCAGAAGGCTTATAATAGAAAAACAACCGAATACCACGGCAACCGCAAGTATAATTGAAAATTGAATATGGTAAATGCCATACCCGAATTCAATAGGAAGAGGTTTGGACTCCAGAATTAGTTGATCAAAAAGTTTTTTATTGATGAGGTAATTGTAGACACTGACAATAGAGGGAAGAAAAACTGCGTAATTGAGGATTGACACCATTTTTATCTGGCTTTTATGTGTGCTTTGCTTGAACGCAAGGCAAATAAGCGGGAAAAATAATATCGGCAGTTTTAGTATCAGTTTCCTGACAGCCTCATCATGGTTTGCAGAATATAAAAAGGAGATGGCAGAAGACAGGTAAAACAGTATAAATAGGAGAGAGATGATTTTCTCGTTTCTGCTAAGGCCTTTGTTCAGATTAAAAAGACCCATTAGACATAATCCGATAAAGGATATGCTAATCAGAGATTTGGATAAAGTAAAGGAAAAACAAAGAAGCAGCCAGAAAAAAACAATAAATTGCTGCTGATATTTGGAAATAAAATGTTTAATAATTTCTTTGAATTATTTGGCGTAGCTTAATTTGACTTCCGTGTTTTCGGAAACGCCAAGCTTAAAAGCTACCGTCTTACTCATTTTCAATACACAGCCATTGTCAAGCTTGCAATTTCCAATGACCCTTGCAAATACCGCATTGTTATTGCTTGGATTTGTAATCATTACAATGGTTCCGATTTTCGCTGTAGGGTGTAAAATAAAACTTCTGTCCTGACCTAATTCACCTTCACTGGAAATGATGGCTAATCCATTTTCTGTAATTTCATCCCCATCATCAGTTGAATAGGTGTTAATAATGCCCGGTTGGTCTGCAACAGGCTTTTCTTTCACTTTCTCTGCAGGCACAACTACATTTTTAGGTGTAGGGTCGGTAATGTCTGTATCCGTTTCAGCAGGTGGAGGTGTTTTTTCTACAGGCTCTTTATTAACGGGCTTTTCAATAGGTTTTCCCGCACCTGCACCACTGCCTGTGCCAGTTGTTGTTTTTTTCTCGGCAACTACCAGTTTTTGCCCCAAAGTAATATTGTCTGATTTTAGATTGTTGAGTTCTTTGATTTCAGCCACTGTTGTCTGATGCATCCTGGCAATCGATGATAAAGTTTGTCCACTGGTAACCGTGTGGTAAACCTTTTCAGTCTTCGTTGTAGAGGTATTTGAAGAAGGGGTGTTTTTTGCTGTTTTTGTTCCTGAACTATTTTTGGGAATCAGCAAAATTTGTCCAAGTTTGATGGTTTTTTCAGAACCTTCATTTGCGGCATAAATGTCGGCTGCTGAAACACCGTATTTTTTGCTGATACCAAACACACCTTCACCTTTGGTGACTTTGTGCATGATGTATCTTTGTCCGTCCACCGTTTTTGTACCAATGGAATCCTGTGGCATGGCAAAAGCGACATTTGACAGAAGCAGCAGGAGGTATATCATTATTGTTTTCATCGGCGTATTGCTAAAAGTACAAAATAAGAATAAAACCCTTTAATAAGTGTTATTGGAGGTCTCATAATTGTCAACATGTGGAGTGTTTTTGGTACATTTAATTGGATGATTGTTTTTTTACTTCTTCCAGTAATAAGTGTAAATCGGAGGGTAACACCTCGATAGTCAGGAAATTACCATGACCATTCTTCGCCAGTTTGTCCAGAAAAGCCATGGCTTTGGCATCTTTTCCGAATCCTATGGTAGAGAGTATGACTTTATTTCGGTTGTATTCCTTTCGCGCTATTTTATACAAATCCTCTTCGCCAAGTGAGTTGCTGTTGAATAATCCGTCGGTGGCCAGGAAAATCTGGTTATTACCTCCTTTGATATAATGTTTTTCAGCGATTTCATAGGCCATGACTATGCTTTTCGCTCCGTTGCTTCCACCATTGGCACTCAGTGTATCTATCGCCATCATCAGCTCATTTCTATTGCGGCCACTTACATTTTCAAATACCACTTTTACCCTTGATGCATAAGTAATTAGCGTCACATAGTCTTGCGGTCTGATTTCCTTGAGCAATTCTCTTATGGATTGTTTGAGATATTGCAGCTTAACGGAATCGCGCATGCTCTTGCTGATATCAATAATAAAGATTAAATGATTGGGTTTGTAACGCTCAGAATTAAATCCGCTATCAGTCATGGAAGAGGGGATATATACCAGAGGTTCATCCACTTCGAGAAGTGTGTCTTTGCTTCTGTGGTTTTCTGAGATGATCTGTTTTTCAATGAGTGGCTCTTTGTTTTTGTGAAGCAAAATGATACAAGTGTTGTTCACAGCGTCGTAATCAAAGCTCACATTTTCAGGTATATAACCAGTTTTGTCTGCAGTTATTTGCAGTCTGCCGTAATCGCATTTGCATTGGTAAGCCATTTGTGCAAAACCGGGTACACAGTTAAAACTTATATTCTTTCTGCTCACTTTGACTTTTGCGTCATCAATTCTCTCAGATGTTTCAGCATCTTTGACAATGACACTGAAGGGCGATTGACCGGGCTTGAGTGGTGAGGTGTTTTCAATGGAAGGGCAGGTGCTGAAGGCCGTTTGGGTAATCGACCTGATATTGCCTTTGATATTCAGTTCCATTGGTGCTGCCAAGTGGCTGAAATATAAGGGGACAGTGAGGTTAAATCTGCCTTTTTGTCCAGTGTAATAAACGATACCTATACGCATCTGTTCGCCTGCGGCTATAGTTTTTGTGTCGCAAAGTATGGCATAATCATCTTTGGGTTGGGTTTGTAAAAGGTAAATGGTTTTGGAACCTGTATTTGTAAAGGTAAAATAGGCGGTATCATTATTAAAGTGCTCAATATTTCCAAAATCAAAGTAAACCCGGTCGGCCTGCAACTGGGCTTTGACAACAGGCATAAAGCTGCTTAAAAAAATAATGATGATAATGCGGTACATGGTCTGATAGTATCTAAACGAAAATCATACCAAAAGAATTGTGTGAGTTGTTTAATCTGCGGATGAATTGTTTTGATTGATGGCGTTCTGCTGTTTTTTTAAAATTTAATGGGCTTGAATTTGGGTATAAAATGAAATAGGGCTGCGATGAAGGTAAGCCTGATTTCAGATGGGTTTGTTTATCAAAACGGCTATTGAGAAATCATATTAATAGATTATTATTGTGTCGTCCTTGCTGTTAAATGTTTTCTTTTACGTGTGTTAGGCGAGCAAGGAGTGCAGAAAAAATAATTGTAGCAAACACCTATGAAAAAAATATTGCTTATCTTACGCATCACCATTGGACTTGTAAGTTTTCATAACTATACAGAAGTGAAAAATGAAGAATTAAAAAATGCATTTAGAATGAATTCATCACCTACATTTAAAGGTTATTTCTATCAAGGTAGCGATAATGCTTTTCATTATTTCTCTAGCCAATGGGTAGTCGGCAAAGATAAATATTTTAAAATCCCAGTTAATCAATTGAAAGTTTTGGAAAAATTAAAATTTGGAAAGCACAAAGGTGAATTAAGAATTGATGTGTTTAAAGATAGTAACGATGAATTTGCCGAGAATGCATATGGGAAACTTTATGTTGAAATTGAAGACTAAATTAAGTAGACTTTGTGGGGCTTATGCTATGAAATTTTCTTGTCAAACTACTCTTTAAGAATTTGTAATGTGTTGTAATTCAATTTAGAAGACTAATTTTCAATGTAAATTACAAAAAATGTTTCCAATAATAGAAACATTTCTTATCTTTGTCATGCTAAACAAAACATCATTTGATGAGATATTTTGACACGAGATTTTTAGAAGAGGCGGACGAATTTATTTCGGGACTCGATGGCAAAATAATCAAAAAAATATTTTACAATATAGATCTTGCTGAACAGACAAATGACCCAAAACTTTTTAAGAAATTGCAAAATGATATTTGGGAATTTCGAACAAAGTTTGCAGGACTTCAAATTAGACTTCTGGTATTTTGGGACAAGACGGGTAATAAAGAGACCTTAGTTTTTGCCACTCATGGATTCATAAAGAAGGTAGATAAAGTTCCGGTTAATGAAATTGAAAGGGCGGTTAGACTAAAAAACCAGTATTTTAACAACAAATTAAATAAGCAATAATATGACAACCAAAGAAATCAAAACTTATTCGCTTGCCGAGATGAAAGACAAGCATATTGGCAAAGTTGGAACAAAGGATCGCGACGCATATGAATATGAACTTAGCATGGATATTTTGGGCAAGATGATAAAGACTGCCAGACAAGAACGCCATCTGACACAAGAGGAACTCGGGAAACTTGTTGGGGTTCAAAAAGCTCAAATTTCCAAACTTGAAAGTAGTGCTAATAGTGCGACAATTGACACAATTATAAAAGTTTTCAGGGCATTAAAAGCAGAGATAAATTTTAATGTTAAACTTGAAGACAACTTTGTCAAACTTACCTGAAGACAAAATCAAAGTTAACATTAATCAACTCCATAAATTAAAGGCTAGATATCTTAACTAAAGATTTGTTTCTGTTTTGGCGAAGCAGAAAGCCATGCTGTTAATCAAAAAGTTGACATGGAAAAAGGTGTTGCAATGTCTGGATTTGTTCATTAGAGTTATACTTAACCATTGTGATGATGAACTGTTTTGCATTGAATTTTCCAAAAATGCGGTACATCAAATCCTAAGATCCAAGTTAAACGGCCAATTAAGCAGAATAGATTCTTTAATAACAAGTATGCGAACGTGAATTGTTTAGGTCGATATTGGAAATTATTTCATAATTTTACCGACTTTTCTACAATACTTTTTAAGATTGATAGTTTATAATAGAAAGGATTAATTATTAGTCAGAATTTTGGTTGAGCATAATTATTATCAACTCATGCAGTTGGATCTGTTTGCAGATGTTTCCGAAGTGAAAAAAAAATATCGGGAGCTGGCACTTCTATACCATCCGGACAGGAATCCCAAAAATAGACATTCCGAAGAATATTTTAAAGTCATCACCCAAGGTTATTCCATTTTAAATGAACCAACTAAAAAAACGGTGTATGATGATTTGCTTAGGAATTATTACCAGAAAAAGGAGTTGACAAAAGATAATCCCCTGAAAAAGCAGAATATCGGGGAGAAAATCATGAGGAATCGAGAGCGTCAACGCAATGAGATTATAGCTGAATATGTAAAAGCCGAAAATGATTTCCCGCATAAATACAGACTGATTCTTGCTGTCTGTGTATTTATCAGTGGAGTGCTGATGGCATATAACCATTGGTTTATCAATTATTTTAAGTTTGATACCATGTATGTGATTGGCGGGTTTATTATCTTTGGTTTTGGGACCTACCTGATTGCCAACAATATTTATCAGCGTGAGTCATTTAAACATGCGCTTAACCTGAAACACGGAGGCGTCAGTGCAAGAGCAGTGAAGGCATTTATGATATTATTCTTTATGACTCCCATATTATTTTCCATACTGATTTACGCAACAGAAAAAATTCATCTGAAATATTTTTATGCAGTCACGGTGGTTAAAAAGGTGAGTTTTTTCCGGGAAGAGGTCATGTACCACTATGAAATTAACAATGTGGAAATCGCGAGACGGGCAGAAGCTGTACCCGGAGAAACCTATCTGAATTACAGTAAAATGAGGGTCAAATTCTCAAGAATTAATCCCAATATCAGTGAATTGGTTTTGTTGAAATAAACAAAAAGAGTCTGAACCCTGCTAGGACATTTTTGTCAGACCTGCTAATTGATCAGCACTTTTTGTCTCAGAACTTGTCCGTTGACTAGATGGACTGTCACAAAGAAAATGCCTTTATTGGCTATATTAATAGTTTCTGTATGGTCTCCATGTAATTGCATGATGCGGCGTCCGAAGGCGTCATCAATTTGTATGGACAAGATTTTTACCTCACTTGTAATCATCATGTTACCCTGACTCGGATTGGGATAAATTTGAATGACAGTGTTTTTTTCAGGTGATGAAATGCCTAAGCCGAAACCGCCATAATTGGTCGTTCTGAGTATCGTGCCACCATCGGCAACAATATACCCGATATGTGAATAAAAGAACATTTTATGGAGGGAAGAAGCCGTTCCGGAGAGTTGCTGACTTCTAATATTAAAGGGTTGGTAACATTTGCTGATAATACCATTACTGCCGCCCATAAAACCAGTGTCTGCCGTAAAAAACCAGCCGGTATTAATCGTTTTCATTTCGGAAATGTTGGTGCTATTCCAAGATTTGCCGCTATCAGTACTTTTAAGAAAAATATTATAATGCACACCAACTTGCACACTGTCCGGCATGCCACCGGCAACAATTAAGACAGAGTCGCCAAAATTGCTGACATAATTCAGGTCAATTTTGCCCGGGTATTTTACGATGGTCCATTTTTTCTGTGTCAGATGTTTTTTAATCATATAGCCACTGTCGCCCACGGCCCAGCACATGCCGCCTGGTAATATACAGACACTGTTAAGTTTTTTATCTGAACGAAAAGTGGTGTCTACCTGCCAGGTTTCACCTGAATCATAAGAACGGACGGCCAACATATCTCTGCCCACTGCAATGCCGTTGTTGCCACTAAACTTGATGGCATAGGCATAAGCTGCAGTTCTGACATATTTTTGCACCCATGTTTTGCCACCGTTGTATGTTTTTTGAATACGCGCATTTTCACCCGTCACAAAACCGACCGATGAATCCAGGAAATGCAATGCACGCAAATTACAGGGAATGGTAAGTTGAACAGATTTCCAGTTTTTTCCGCTATCGGTGGATTTGAGCACAGTGCTATTTTGTCCAGCGATATAGCCGTTTTGACCTATCATCTGAATATCATACAAATCCTGCGAGGTGCCGGAACTGATTTTTTTCCATTGGGCTTGAAGGCCGCTGAATTGAAAACAAAGAAGGATAAAAGCAAAACAAAATTTCATCGGGACATAAGTTATAACTTACAAAATTAATTAATTTCCGTTAATTAATTTTAACTTTGTGACGTGAAAACGACAAACGAGAAAGAAGAATATTATTTCAATGAAGAGGGTCTGCTTGTTTTTACGGCTTATTATCACTTAAAAAGGGGATATTGTTGTGGCTGTGCTTGCAAACATTGTCCATTTCAGCATGTGAATGTTCCCGGAAATAAAAAAAACACAAAATAATGGAAGAAGAATTAAGCGCGCTGGCGAGAGAAATTATTTCCCTGCTGGTATTTGAGGAAACGTATGACAATATTATTTCAGAAACCACTCAAGTCAATAAATATGCAGTTACTGATGAGATTAAGACTCTGATTGTGAAGGATATTATTAAACCGTGCAAAGATATTTTGATGGATAAATCATCGGGTTTTATCTATGACAGCGACCGCATGAAGGATTATAGTTTTACGCTCACTGCCAAAGGTATGGGGCTGTTAGAAGATTTCCTGAAAGAATAATATGTATCATGTTTTTTCTTTAAAAAATACTTGTATTATTGCTGCTCAATCATTCAAGATAGTAGTAAATGAAATTTGGGGCAATAGATATCGGGTCGAATGGTGTCAGGCTATTAATTGCCAGACCACTGCAGTTGGATGAGTTAAAACCGGAATGGAAAAAAGTGGAATTTACACGTTTACCTATTCGACTAGGTGACGATGTATTCGGCAGCAAAGATATCAGTAAAAAGAAAATTGATCTTTTAACCAAGGCAGTAAAAGCTTTCAGTCTGCTGATGGATATTTACAATGTGGATTTTTACAGAGCATGTGCTACCAGTGCTATGCGTGACGCGAGGAACTCTGATAAAATCATTAAACTGATTAAAAAGGAGACCGGTATTACCATTGATGTGATTACTGGCAATGTAGAAAGCAAGTTGATTCTGAATGCTTTTTTACATCTTTTACCGGCACCAGAAACTTTCCTTCACGTAGATGTTGGT
>Ga0123337_10003447_pt1 | contig 16864 bp, 13 predicted proteins | sample frozenSSSSmetaG_FD_89792 | JGI IMG/M metagenome (GOLD analysis project Ga0123337, IMG submission 89792) | Glacier valley bacterial and archeal communities from Borup Fiord, Nunavut, Canada, to study Microbial Dark Matter (Phase II) -... | ecosystem: Environmental > Aquatic > Freshwater > Ice >... | reverse complement strand
TGGCCCGCCACGCAGGACGTGTCGAAGCGACGCATGCGCGCCGGCCGGTGCTGCGCAAGACGATGTCCGCGCCGGCGTTGCGGCGCGAGATCGTCGCCGCGTGTCTGGAGCAGGTCTGCGCCAACGCGAGCGTGCTTGCGCGCGGGCAAGGCGATGACGAGGTGATTCATCAGCTGCGCATCGGCCTGCGACGGCTGCGCACCGCGGCACGCGAGCTCGCCGCCAGGGAGGCATCGCCGGCGGCTTGGGAAGGCGTCGTCACCGAGGTCTTTCGCGCGCTCGGCGACTGCCGCGACCGGACCATCGTCGCGACCGCGCTCGGCCGCACGCTCGCCGAAGCCGGCTCGCCCGAGCCGAGGCTGCAGCCGTCCGGCGGGGAGAGTCCCGACCCGGTCGCGCTGGTGCGCGCGGCGGCGTTCCAGCTCGCGCTGATCGATGTCGTCGCGGAGGTGATCGTCGTGCCTTTGTCCGCGTCCGCGGATGCGCATGACGCACATGCCGAGATCGCGATCCGCCTGTCGAAGCTGCACACCTCGCTCGCCAAGGCCGCGAAGCGCTTCGGCGCGGTCGACGACGCCGAGCGGCATCGGGTCAGGAAGCGCCTCAAGCGACTGCGCTATCTCGCCGAGATGGTCGGTCCCCTGTACGGATCGGGCGCGGTCGATCGTTATCTCGCGCGCCTGCGGCCGGCGCAGGACGCACTCGGCGCCTACGTCGACCTGATCGTCGGTCTCGAGCTCGCGGCCGCCAGCGTGACCGCGGGCGACGCTGGCGCCTGGTTCAACGTCGGCTGGCTCAAGGCGCAGCTGCCGCGCGCAGCGAAGCGTTGCCGCAAGGCGCTCGCGGAGGCCGCGACGGCCAAGCCGTTCTGGCGCCGCTAGCGCGGAGCGACGGGCCGGGGTCGATCGAGCCGGAGGGCGCGAGCTGGTCTGCCGCGATGGGCGAATGGCTGCTGCCGTACGAGGTCATGCGCAGCGCTGTCGATCCCGACGCCCCGCTGCTCCGCTTTCTGCAGTCAACGTACCCCGCTGCCGCTGCGCTCGGTCGCTGGGACGACGGCCTCGAATGCGTCATCGTCGTGCCGGGACGGAGCTGCGCAGCAAGAAGCGGTGGTCGACGAGGTCGAGCTCGATCTCGAACACGCCCGCGTCGACGTGGATCGCCGACGTGCCGAGGCCGCGCGCGGTGACGTAGAGCGGCACGTGCCAGCCGTCCACGGCGTGAGCGCCAGCCGCACCTTGCCGACGATCTGCGTCCAGCGGTGCAGCGTCGCGCCGGTGTCGCGCCAGGCCGCGTAGTCGAGCGAGGGCCAGGCGATGCGGGTGTCGGTGGTCGCCCTGACAAGTCTCCGTCTACTCGGCTTTGATTCCCGCCTGCTTCACGACCGCGGCCCAGCGCGTCGCGTCCTTCCTCATCAGCGCGGCCATCTCCTCGGGCGAGCTCGGTGTCACTTCCATGCCTTGCGCGGCGAGCGCGGTCTTCACCTCGGCCATCGCCAGCACACGGATCATGTCGGCGTTGACCTTCATGACGATGTCGCGCGGCGTGCCGGCCGGCGCGAGCATGCCGTACCAGAGGTCGGCTTCGACGCCCTTGTAGCCGAGCTCGGCGAGCGTCGGCACGTCGGGCGCGAGCGACGTGCGCTTCTCGCCGGCGGCGGCGAGGACGACGAGCCGTCCGCCCTTGACCTGCGCCAGCGCGACGTGCACCGGCAGGAACATCAGCGGCACGTCGCCCGAGAGCACGGCGCCGACCGCGCCGGCGGTGCCCGAGAACGGGATGTGCGTGATCGACACCTTGGCCTGCAGCTTGAAGAGCTCCATCGCCATGTGGTGCGGCGTCGCGATGCCGGGCGAGGCGTAGTCGAGCGCGCCGGGCCTGGCGCGCGCCGCCTTCACCAGCTCGTCGACCGAGCGGATCTTCGACGCGGTGCTGGCGACGAGCAGGAACGAGCCGGTCGCGCACAGGCCGATCGGTGCGAGGTCCTTGAGCGGGTCGTACGTCATGTTCGCGTACAGGGCCGGGTTGATGACCAGCGTGTTCACGCCCATCAGCAGCGTCAGTCCGTCGGGCGTCGCCTTCGCGACCTGCGCCGCGCCGAGATTGCCGGAGGCGCCCGGCTTGTTGTCGACGACGATCGCCTGGCCCCAGGCCGTGCCGAGACGCGGCGCGAGCGTGCGCGCGAGGATGTCCATGCCGGTGCTGGGCGTGTACGGCACGACGATGCGCACGAGCTTGCCGGGCCATGCCGATTGCGCGAACGCGCGGCCGGCGAAGGCGAGCGATGCCGCGCTCGCGGCGAGCGACGCGACGATGCGTCGGCGATGGATGGAGATGGTCGAGGCCAATGCGGAGTCTCCTCGGTGAGTCGTTCGCGGATCGGCGCGGGTTCAGGCCTTGGCGCGCACGCCCGCGAGCTGCTTGTAGTCGCTCGCGATCTTCGCCAGCTCCTCGCGCGAGACCACGTCCTCGATGCGCGCGAACGGCTTGTCGCCGGAGCGCTCGTGGACCTCGCGCAGGATCGTGTCGGGCGGCGTGCTGCGGTTGGCGAGCACGACCTTGGCCGTCGCGGGATTGCGGATGCGGTCGTAAGCGTGAAGCGCGTCGGCTCCGAGGCCGCGAGCCGCCAGCTCTGCCGCGAGGCAGGTCGCGTCGAGGATCGCCTGGCCCGCGCCATTCGAGCCGCGCGGATACATCGGGTGCGCGGCGTCGCCGAGCAGCGTCGCGCGGCCGAAGCTCCAGCGCGGCAGCGGATCTTGGTCGACCATCGGATAGGCGAGCACCGTGTCGGTGGCGCGGATCATCGCCGGCACGTCGAGCCAGTCGAAGCGCCAGTCGGCGAAGGTTGGCAGGAAATCGTCGAGCCGGCCGCGCCCGTTCCAGTCGCGCGTCACCGGCTCGGCGCACTGGAGCTCGGCGACCCAGTTGACGAGCTGCGTGCCTCGGCCGTCGATGTCGTCGCGGATCGGATAGATCACCATCTTGCCGACCGTGAGCCAGCCGGCGCGGACCATCGTCGCGCCGCCCAGGAACGGCGCATGCGGCACGACGCCGCGCCACATGTTGACGCCTGACCAGCGCGGTGGTCCTTCATCGGGATAGAGCTGCTTGCGCACAACGGAATGGATGCCGTCGCAGCCGACGGCGACCGCCCCCTCGATCGACGACGTCGTGCCGTCGGCGCTGCGAAAGCGCGCGCACGCGCGCTCGTCGTCGAGCCCGTCGATGCCGACGCAGGCCTGTCCGCCGACGACCCGGTCGGCGCCGATCCGCTCCCGCACGGCGGCGAGAAGCACGCCCTGCAGGTCGGCGCGGTGGATCGAGAGCTGCGGCGCGTCGTGGCCGGCGAAGCGGCCGGCGGGCTCGGCGTAGACGGCCTGGCCGAAGCGGTTGAAGAACGCTGCCTCGCGCGTCACGACCGCGACCCGCTCGAGCGCGTCGAGAACGCCGAGCGAGCGCAGCTCGGCCGACGCGTGCGGCAGGACGTTGATGCCGACGCCGAGCGGCAGCATCTCGGCCGCCGCCTCGAACACGCGACACGCGATGCGGGCGTGGTGCAGCGCGAGCGCGAGCGTCAGTCCGCCGATGCCGGCGCCGATGACGAGCACGTCGCCATCGCTCGCGGCAAGCGCTCTCGTCACTTCGGAAAGCGGGCGAGGCGCAGGCCGTCCTTCGGCCCTGCGTACTGGGCGACGTTCAGCTCCATCGCGAGCAGCGTGTAGTAGCCGGCGATGCCGGTCAGGTCGACGACGCCCTGCTTGCCGAAGCGCTTGTCGGCGCGCGCGAAAGTGCGGTCGGAGACGCGCTTGGTGCGCAGCAGCTCGGTCGTGAACTCGTAGACGATCTCCTCGTCGTCGCTCATGCCGGCGGGGCGCCGGCCATCGCCGACGGCGTCGGCGATGTCGACCTTGATGCCGGCCTTGAGCGCGATCGGGTAGTGCACCGTCCACTCGTAGTCCTGCGACCACTCGCGCGCGGTGACGAGGATCGCGAGCTCGCTCAGCGTCGTGCCGATCGCCGACTTGTAGCGAAGATAGTCGCCCATCGCGCGCGCCTGGCTCATCACCTGCGGGCTGTGCATCAGCGGCTCGAACGGACCGAACACGGGTGTCTTGCGCGCGCTCTCGAAGTCGACGGCGGCCTGCTTCTGCTCGGCCGTGTAGCTCGCGGGCGGGATCGTCGGCAGGCGGTCTTCGGCCATCGCGGCGAACGCGACGACGGCGAGCGCGCCACAGGCTGCGGATCGGATGGAAAGCATGGTGTCTCCTCTCGTTGTGTTGATCGAACCTACGGCGCCGCGAAGATCTCGCTGCAGCGTGACGTGCTCTTGACGCCAGGCGCGTCGAACAAGATTTGCACGACGCTGACCTTTCCCTTGTTGTCGACGCTGACCTTGAGCCTGCAGATGCGCTCGTCGAGACCCCCCGGACCGGGTCGCGAGTAGGGCACGCTCGAGGTCCAGTCGTACTCGGCCGAGCCGTCGCCCTGCTCGCGCTTGGAGCCGGGCCGGCCGAAGCGGTCGAAGAATTCGCCCGCGGGCATGCCGATCGCGCGCCGGTTGATGACTGTCGTCGCTTCCTCGTTGCGCTTCAACAGCTCGCACCCAGGCAACGCGGCGACAACGATCGCGGCACAGAGGGCGTGGCGAAAAAAATGGGTGGATGTCAAAGGGTCGATCTCCTGGCTGCCATCGATGATGCCTCCTCTGGAAAAACCCGCCGCGCCGGCGGCCGCGCGCGACGAACAATGCCGTTCCCGAAGGTCGCGTGCGTCGCGTGCGAGGAGAGTGCGATGAGATCAGCGATCACCCGTGCCGTCGTCGCCGTGTCGTGCGCAGGCGCGCTACTCGCGGCGCCGACGGCGTTCGCGCAGTCGGCTTCGGCAGCCGCTTCGGCCAAGCCGATGCACATCGTCGTCGGCTTCACGCCGGGCGGCGCGCCAGACATGCCGGCACGTCTGCTCGGCGAGCGGATCACCACGGCCCTCTCAAGCGCTCGCCAGCCGCGCCTGAGATCGCGACCATCGCCGAGCAGGGCCTGCCCGGTTTCGATGCCGTGTCTACTCCGGTCTCGACGCCGTCGGCTCCAGCCCCGACGAACTCGCCGCCTGTCAGCGGACCGAGATCGCGAAGTGGGCGAAGGTCGTCAAGGACTCGGGTGCGAAGGTCGAGTGAGGCGCGTCACCGGTTGAGCAGGATCAACGCGATCACGCCGGTCGCGATCGCGACGAGTACGTAGTCGCCGCCCGTCTGTATCCAGTGGTAGCCGCGCGGCGGCGCGCTCAGGCGATGGCCGCGCCAGTCGTCGACGACGTACTGGCGATTGCGGTATTCGGGCGGCAGGTGGCCGCCGCGGTAGAACGCGTGGTCGGGGCCGGCGCCGGGACCGTCGTGGCGCTTGAAACGCCGGTCGTCGCCGCGGTTGTCGTGGCGATCGCGATCGTGCCCGTAGGCGTTGCCGCGCTTGTCGTGGTCGCGGCCGCGACCGTGGTCGTCGGGAGCGGCGAAGGCGAGGCTGCTGCTGGCGGCGAGCGCCAGCGCGGTGAGGCCGGCGATGAGTTTTCTGCTGTGCATGTCGAGCTCCCGTTCGAGAGGAGCCCGCATGGTCTGCCGCTTGCCGGGTTGCCGACGTAGGAGAAGGGGCCTGGGACGCGTTGGCCCTATGCTGTCGGCCGATGAGCGATGTGCTTCCCGCTGCGACGCGACGGTGCGCTGTCGTCGTGATGGGCGTCTCGGGGTCTGGCAAGTCGACCGTCGGCGCCGGCATTGCCGACGCGTTCGGCTTCGGCTTCGTCGACGGCGATGGTCTGCATGCGCCGGAGAGCGTCGCGCGCATGGCGGCTGGGCAGGCGTTGCGCGACGAGGACCGCTGGCCCTGGCTCGAGCGCATCGGCGCCCGTCTCGCCGACGCGAGCGCGGCGCCGCGCGGGCTCGTGATCGCGTGCTCGGCGCTGAAGCGCATCTACCGCGATCGCATCCGTGCCGCCGCGCCCGGCGTGCGCTTCGTGTTCCTCGACGGCCCGTCCGAGCTCATCGTTGCGCGCATGGCCGGCCGCTCGGGCCACTACATGCCGCCGGCGTTGTTGGCAAGCCAGCTGCAGACTCTCGAGCCGCCGGGAGCAGACGAGACCGACGCGCTCCGCTTCGACATCGCGCTGCCGGCGCCGGAGATCGTGCGGCGCGCGGCCCTCGCACTGGCCAGGCCGACGACGTGAAGGACGGCGACAAGGCCACCGTGCCGCTCGCGCGCTATCACGCGAAGCGCGACTTCGGAGCGACGCCCGAGCCCGCGGGCGCGACGGGCAAGAGTGCGAACGTGGCGCAGGCGCCGTCGTTCGTGATCCAGAAGCACTGGGCGAGCCGGCTGCACTACGACTTCCGTCTCGAGCTCGACGGCGTGCTCGTGAGCTGGGCCGTGCCGAAAGGGCCGTCCTTCGATCCGAAGAAGATGCAGATGGCGATCCACGTCGAGGACCATCCGCTCGACTACGCGGGGTTCGAGGGCACGATCCCGAAGATGCAGTACGGCGCCGGCAAGGTGATCGTGTGGGACCGCGGCACCTGGGAGCCCGTCGGCGACGCGCGCGCCGGGTTGAGGGCGGGCAAGCTCGTCTTCCGCCTGCACGGCGAGAAGCTGGCGGGCCTCTGGGAGCTGGTGCGCATCGCCAAGTCGGGCGACCGCCAGGAGCCCTGGTTGCTCTTCAAGAAGAAGGACGAGTGGGCGCGGCCGGTCGCGGAGTACGACGTGATCGCGGCGCTGCCCGACAGCGTCGTCGCGCAGCCGCTGGGGCTCGTCGAGGAGCGTGAGCCGCGCGCGTCGTCGACGGGTGCGAAACCGTCGGGCCGCGCTTCGAAGCGCGTTGGCGAACCCGACCTGAGCGCTGCGGTGAAAGCGGCGTTGCCGGCGAAGCTGGAGCCGCAACTCGCGACGCTCGTCACTGCGGCGCCGGCAGGAAAATGGATCGTCGAGACCAAGTTCGACGGCTATCGGCTGATGGCACGGGTCGACGGCGGCAAGGCGAAGCTGATCACGCGCGGCGGCCACGACTGGACCGCCAAGATGAAGGCGCTCGCCGCCGACATCGAGGCGCTCGGCATCGACTCGGCGTGGATCGACGGCGAGATCGTCGTGATGGGCAAGGACGGCGTGCCCGAGTTCAATCTGCTGCAGAACGCGATGGACGCGTCGAGCAGCGACGACATCGACTACTTCGTCTTCGACTTGCCGTTCCACGGCGAGCGCGACCTGCGCAAGGTGCCGCTCGCGTCGCGTCGCGCGCTGCTCGCCTCGCTGATCGCCGCCGCGCCGGCCGGTCGGGTGCGCATGAGCCAGAGCTTCGACGCGTCGCCGGCGCAGATGCTCGAGGCGGCGTGTGCGATGCAGCTCGAAGGGATCATCGTCAAGCGGCCCGACGCGCCCTACGTGTCGTCGCGCACCGAGACCTGGCTCAAGCTCAAGTGCGCGCTGCGCCAGGAGTTCGTGATCTGCGGCTTCACCGATCGCGCGAACGCGTCGGCCGAGGTTGGCGCGCTGTTGCTCGGCACGTACGAGAAGGGCGTGCTGACCTACGCCGGCAACGTCGGCACGGGCTGGAACTCGCGCACCGGCCACGACCTGTTCGCGCGGCTCGTGAAGATCGAGGTCGACGAGCCGCTCTTCGATGCCGCGACGCTCAAGCCCGGCCGCTGGTCGCGTCGTACCGCCGGCGGCGAGCGCTGGGTCGAGCCGCAGCTCGTCGCCGAGATCGCGTTCCGCGAGTGGACGCCTGACCGTCACGTGCGACACGCGGTCTACCAGGGACTGCGCATCGATCGGCCGGCGAAGGGCGTGACGCGCGAGGTCGCGAAGGAAGCGGCGCCGACAACGAGCGAAGCGTCGACCAAGGGCGCGAAGAACGCCGTCCGCAGCATCACCGTGACGAACCCCGATCGGGTCATCGATCCGACGACCGGCCTCACCAAGGTCGCGCTCGTGCGCTTCTACGAGAGCATCGCCGAGCGCATCCTGCCGCATCTCGCCGACCGGCCGGTCTCGCTCGTGCGCGCGCCCGATGGCATCACCGGCGAGCTCTTCTTCCAGAAGCATCCCGAGACGCGCATGCCTGGATTGCGCGTGCTCGACGCGAAGCTCTGGCCGAACCACGCGGCGCTGCTCTCGGTCGACACGGCCGAAGCGCTCGTCTCGGCGGCGCAGATGAACACGATCGAGTTCCACACCTGGAACTCGACCGCGAAGAAGATCGATCAGCCCGATCGCGTCATCTTCGACCTCGATCCGGGCGAAGGCGTGAGCTGGGCGCACGTGCAGGAAGCCGCACTCCTGATGCGCGCGATGCTGACCGAGCTCGGCCTCGAGAGCTGGCTGAAGACGAGCGGCGGCAAGGGCCTGCATGTCGTCGTGCCGCTCGTGCCCAAGCTGGGCTACGACGAGGTCAAGGCCTTCTCGCAACGGGTCGTCGTTCACGTCGCGAAGACGATTCCCGACCGCTTCGTCGTTAAGAGCGGCGGCGCGAACCGTCTCGGCAAGATCTTCATCGACTACCTGAGGAACGGCCACGGTCAGACGACGGCGGCCGCGTTCTCGGCGCGCTCGCGGCCCGGTCTCGGCGTCTCGATGCCGGTGTCGTGGGACCAGCTCATGGCGCTCAAGGGCGGCGCGCAGTGGACGATCGCGACGGCGCGCGAGTACCTGAGCTTCGAGTCCGTCGACCCGTGGGCCGGGTACTGGACCAAACGACAGACGCTCGCTGCCGGCATGAAGAAGTTGGCGTGAACGCCGCGCAGAGCGAGGCTTTCGCGCAACGCTCGGCGTGACAAGGGCTTGGACGGGGTCGTATGCTCCGCGTCCCGCCGCGCAGGGCACGCCCCGGAGCGGCGACACCAGGATTTTTTCATGGCAGCTCGCTCGATCGCATCGCTCTCGCTCTCGTTCGGCCTCGTGTCGATTCCGGTGAAGCTCTACTCGGCGACGGAGAGCTCCGCGTCGGTCCGCTTCAACATGCTCGACAAGGACGGCGCGCGGCTCAAGCAGCAGTATGTCTCCGAGAAGGACCAGCACGTCGTCGAGCGCGCCGAGATGGTCAAGGGCTACGAGTTCGAGAAAGACCGCTTCGTCATCTTCCAGCCCGACGAGCTGAAGGCGTTGCAGGAGAGCCCGAGCCACACGGTCGACATCGTCGCCTTCATCCCCGAGAAAGCGGTCGATCCGATCTTCTACGACAAGGCCTATTTCCTCGCCCCCGACAAGCGCGGCGGCAAGCCATACAACCTGCTGATGGAAGCGATGCGCCAGAGCGGCCGTTGCGCGCTCGCGAAGTGGGCCTGGAAGGCCAAGCAGTACGTCGTGCAGGTGCGGCCGGCCGAGGACGGCCTCGTCCTGCAGCAGCTTCTCTACGCCGACGAAGTGCGCTCGATGAAGGAGCTCGACATCGAGAAGGTCACCGTTTCGGCCGCCGAGCTCAAGCTCGCGATGCAGCTGATCGAGCAGATCAGCGAGGACACCTACGACCCGACGATGTTCGAGGACGAGGAGAAGAAGCGCATCCTCGCCGCGATCGACGAGAAGATCGCCGGCAAGCACATCGTCGCCAACGAGCCGCACGAGACGCCGTCGAGCGGTGGCGGCCAGGTGATCGACCTCGTCGAGGCGCTGCGCGCCAGCCTGGGCGCCCGCAGCGGCACCAAGGCCAAGGCCGCGCCGGCCAAGGCCGCTCCCGAGCGTGCGCCGGTCGCAGAGGCGGTCAAGGAACGCAAGGGCGTGAAGCGCGCGCTCAAGGTCGTCGAAGAGGCAGCGTCTCCCGTGCGCGCGCGGGCGAAGAAGTGACCGACCCGGCGGGCGCGACGACCTTCACGATCCGCGCCCTCCAGGAGATGCTCGGCCTCTCGCGTGGGGTCATCTCGGGCCTCGTCGCCTCCGGCTTCGTGACGCCCGACCGCGGCCCGCGCAACGAATACCGCTTCACCTTCCAGGACGTCGTGTTGCTGCGCACGGCGGTCGAGCTGCAGGCGGCGAAGATCCCGCCGCGCAAGATCCTGAGCGCGCTGAAGAAGCTGCGCGCGACGCTGCCCGACGAGCTGCCGCTCACCGGCTTGCGCATCAGCGCGGTCGGCAACGACGTCACCGTGCGCGACGGCCGCTCGCAATGGCACGCAGACACCGGCCAGATGGTGATGGACTTCGAGGTTGCCGCCGACCGCGGCACGGTTGCGCTGTTCAAGCGGCCCGCTCCGGTCGCATCGATCGTGCCGAAGCCGATCGACGAAAAAAAAGCATGCGCGCGTCCTTTCGCCGCGCCGCTGCGCGACGACGTCGCGGCGGTGTTCAGCCGCGGCGAGGCGCTCGAGGCGAGCGATCCCGCTGCTGCCGAGGCCGCCTACCGAAAGGTGCTCGCGCTCGACCCCGATCACGGCGACGCGTACCTGAACCTCGGCGCGCTGCTGTGCGAGAGCCGTCGTTGCGGCGAAGCGGTCGCGCTCTACGACGAGGCACTGCGCCGCCGGCCGACCGAGGCGCTGCTCCATTTCAACCGCGCGATCGCGCTCGAGGACCATGGCCGCACCGACGAGGCACTGGTCGCGTACCACGCATCTCTGCGGCTCGCGCCCGACCTCGCCGACGCGCACTACAACGCCGCGCGGCTGCACGAGCAGCTCGGCGATGCGAAGCAGGCGGTGCGCCACTTCAGCGCCTACCGGCGGCTGCAGCCGCCGCGCTGATCTTTGGCCGGTCGTCGGGCCTGAGCGCGAAAGGCGTTTGAATGTGTGACAACGCACATACAAGCGCCCCGGTCGACCGTTAAAAGCGATGGATGAGGATGGCAAGCCCTCCTTCCTTCCGTTCCAGTGCAGGGCGCTCGCTTGCCGAGACCGGGCTCGGCCCGGAGCCGTTGGGTCCGGGGCCTCTCGAACCGGAGTCGCCGAGACCGAAGGCAGCCGTCGGCGAGACGACCGAGCAGATCGCCGAAGACGTGGCAGCGGTCGGCCGGCTTGGCATCGTGCCGACGCTCTTGCAGGTGTTGTGCGAATCGACCGGATTGGGCTTCGCCGCGGTCGCCCGCGTCTCCGACACCTCCTGGACCGCTTGCGCCGTCTACGACTCGGTCGGCTTCGGTCTGCGTCCGGGCTCCCAGCTGAGCCTGCACACGACGTTGTGCATGGAGTCGCGCGAGGCGCGGGCGCCGATCGTGATCGATCACGCGAGCGAGGATCCGCAGTATCGCGACCACGCCACGCCTAAGCTCTACAAGATCGAGAGCTATGCGTCGTTTCCTATCGTTCTGGCGGGAGGCAATTACTTCGGCAACCTGTGCGCCATCGATCCTCGGCCGGCCCGCATCGGCGAACCTTGGGTCCGCGCCATGTTCGAGCGCTTCGCCGCGCTCATCGCCACCCAACTGGAGGAAGAGCGCCGGCACGAAGAGACGCACTCGGCTTTGATGAGCGAGCGTGCCGTTGGCGAGTCGCGCGAACAGTCCATCGCAATCCTCGGGCACGATCTGCGCAACCCGCTGGCCGTCGTGTCGGCTTGCGCGACGCTGCTGAAACGACGTGCCGTGGACCCGGGCTCGGCCAAGCTGGCCGACCAGATGCTCAGGAACGTCGACCGCATGTCCGGTCTGATCGGCAACACGCTCGACTTCGCCAAGGGTCGCCTCGGCGGCGGCCTGTCGCTCGACCTACAGTGGACCGAAGGTCTCGCTGCCGCGATCGACGAGATCGCGGCAGCGGCGCGGCTCTCCCATCCGGGCCGGAGGATCGAAAGCAATGTCGTCGTCGACCGTGCGGCGCGATGCGATGTCGCGCGCATCCAGCAGATCGCATCGAACCTGGTCGACAACGCGATCGCTCACGGCTGGGCCGACGGGCTGGTGGCGATCAACGCGCAGTGTCTGCAGGAGTGCTTCGAGCTGTCGGTCTGGAACCAGGGCGATCCCATCCCGCCTGAGTCGATCGGCAAGATCTTCGAGCCCTTCTGGCGGCAGGACTCCGGCCGCGCGCACGACGGCCTGGGGCTCGGGCTTCACATCTGCGCCCTGATCGCCAAAGCGCACGGGGGGTTGATTTCGGTGTCGTCATCGCGGGACCGCGGCACGTTGTTCGTCGCCCGCATTCCGATCGCCGGCCCACCCGACTGACTGAAGACCAGCGCCTCTTCGAGGTGGATGGACGAAAGGGATCCGGACCGGTCAGGTCAGGATCCCGGGCCGGCGAGCGGTAGCGTCGCGATGAATCAGGTCCGGCCGTCCGGATCCACGGCGACCTCGACCGCGCCGCCGTGAGCCCGGGCGATCTGATCGCAGATGCACAGCCCGAGGCCGAGCCCTTTTCGTCTGGCCGTCGTCAATGACGCCAGAACGGCATGAAGACCTTGGCGATGTCGCTCGTCGCGATCGGCGTCCCGGAGATGGCGACCGCTATCGTCAACGACGCTGAGCGTGTCTCGGCGACGAATTCGATCGGTCGGTCCTGCGCGCCGTGAACGAGCGCGTTGGCGAGCAAATTCGAGGCCAGCTGCTGGAGCCGACCGGCGTCGCACTGCACGGGCGCCGCGATGTCGATGCGGCCCTCGATCACGCGGCCCGGATGCGCGTCGCTCAGCTCCGCGACGACGCCCGCGAGCGCGCCGCCGAGATCGCCGACGGTCGCCAGCGACAGCTCGAAGCCGCCGCCGAGCCGGCCGCGGGCGAGGTCGATCAGCGCCGACGGGGCGCACGTTGTTGCCGATGCGCGTCGCCGCGTTGACGACGACCGACGGATCGCCGGGCTTCCTCCCGATCAGCTGGCCGCAGGCCGAGATCGCGGCGAGCGGATTGCGCAGGTCGTGGCTGAGCACTGCGATGAATTGCTCGCGCAACTCGCCGGCCTCGCGCTCGTCGAGAAGCGCCTGGTCGGCATGGTCGCGCCGCCGCTCGATCTCGAGCTGCAATCCGATCAGCTCCGCGAAGAGCTGCACCGTCGCCAGGATCCGTGGCGCGCGCAGCTCGCCGCCGGCGCACAGACCGAACTGGATGTTGTCCTGGACCGCGCACGCGGTCGAGCTTCCGTCGGTGACCCGCGCCACCGCCGCGAAGCCCATGCCGGTCGTCTCGCAGAACACGCGCAGCATCGTCGGCACGGCTTCGATCCGTCCGATGGCGGCGATGTCGGCTTCGACGACGCCAGAGGCTTCTTGGCGACACGATCTCCGGCTGCCGGTCCATGCACGCTGCCGGCATCGCCTGCAAACTCCGGCCTTCGGTCCGCCGCATGGCACCGTCTCCGCTTGCACGAAATGAGCCAACTCTTCCAGCCCCTCGACCTCGGCACGATGCGCCTCTCCAACCGCGTCATCATCGCGCCGATGTGCCAGTACTCGGCGAGCGAAGGGTCGGCGGGCGACTGGCACCTGATCCATCTCGGCCATCTCGCGCTGTCGGGCGCGGGCCTCCTGATCATCGAGGCCACAGCGGTCTCTGCCGAGGGCCGCATCACGGCTGGCGACCTCGGTCTCTACACGGACGACAACCAACAGGCGCTGGCCCGCGTGATCGGCTCCGTGCGCGCGCAGTCGCCGATCCAGCTCGGCATGCAGCTCGCGCACGCCGGCCGCAAGGCGTCGAGCCGAGCGCCCTGGGACGGCGGCGCGCAGGTGCCGCTCGGCGAGCCGGGATCGTGGCAGGCCGTCGCGCCGTCGCCGGTGCCGCATGCGCCGGACGAGCAGGCACCGCTCGGGCTCGACGAGGCGGGCCTGCAAAAGGTGCGCGACGACTTCGCACGTGCCGCGACGCGCGCGGCCAGGCTCGGCCTAGACGGCATCGAGATCCACGCCGCGCACGGCTATCTGCTGCATCAGTTCCTCTCGCCGATCGCCAACAAGCGCGGCGACGCGTACGGCGGCAGCCTCGAGAACCGGATGCGCTTTCCGCTCGAGATCTTCGACGTCGTGCGCGCCGCGTTCCCGGCCGCGAAGCCCGTTTGGGCGCGCATCTCCGCGACCGACTGGGTGCCGGGCGGCTGGGACATCGACGGCACCGTCGCGCTGTCGCGGGCGCTGAAGGCGCGCGGCTGCGCCGCCATCCACGTCTCGAGCGGCGGCGTGTCGGCCCAGCAGAAGATCCCTGTCGGCCCCGGCTACCAGGTGCCGTTCGCGCAGCGCGTCAAGACGGAGATCGGCCTGCCGACGATCGCCGTCGGCCTGATCACCGAGCCCGAGCAGGCCGAGACGATCATCGCCAGCGGCGAGGCCGACGCCGTCTCGCTCGCCCGCGCGATGCTCTACGACCCGCGCTGGCCGTGGCACGCGGCCGCGAAGCTCGGCGCGCAGGTCGAGGCGCCGAGGCAATACTGGCGGTCCCAGCCGAGGCAGTACAAAGACCTGTTCGCGAACGCGAACTTCGGTGCCCGCTAGCGGCGATCGGCGCCCACTGGCGCAGCATCGCATCTTGTTGATCGAAGAGGATCAGACATGAACTTCAAGCCCCTCGCCCTCTGCCTCGCCGCGCTGCTGCCGGCCCTCGCCGCTGCCCAGCAGGCCTACAGCACCAAGTGGATCAACCTGCGCGCCGGCCCGGCACGCGACTACCCGCTCGTCATGAGCCTCGGCCCGGGCACGCCGCTGCTCGTGCAGGGCTGCACCGACGGCTTCGGCTGGTGCGACGTCGTCGCCCCCGGCGACACGCGCGGCTGGGTCTACGCCGGCAACATCGCCTATCCGTTCCAGAATGCGGACGTGCCGGTGCTCGGCTACGGCGCGGTGATCGGCTTTCCGATCGTCACTTTCGTCATCGGCAACTACTGGAACCAGTACTACCGCAACCGGCCGTGGTACGGCAACCAGGATCGCTGGAGCCACTACCGGCCGCCGCCGCGGCCGATCATCCGTCCGCCCGGCCCGCCGCCGCGACCTGGGCCGATCGTGCGCCCGCCGCCGCGCCCGTACCCACCCGGCGTCCGACCGCCCGGCGACCACCGTCCGCCGCCCGGCGCCGGCGGAGGTGGAGGTGGAGGCCGTCCGCCCGGCGGCGGGGGCGGGGGACGGCCTCCGGGTGCCGGCGACGGTCGACCGCCCGGCCCAGGTGCCGGCGGCCCGGGCGGTGGCCGTCCGCCTGGTGGCGTTCGCCCGCCCGGCCGGCCCGATGGCGGCGACCGACCGGACAGCGGCGGCCGCCCGGGGCCGCGATGAACACCCGCAAGGTCTGCGTTGTCTCCGGCTCGTCGTCCGGGATCGGCGCGTCGACGGCACGGCTGTACGCGACCAACGGCTGGGACGTCGTCGTCAACTACTCGCGCGATCCGGCGCCGGCCGAGGCGGTCGCGGCCGAGTGCCGCGCGCTCGGCGTCGATGCGCTCGTCGTCCGCGCCGACGTCTCGTCCGACGCCGACTGCCGTCGCCTGGCCGCCGAGGTCGAACAGCGCTTCGGCCATGCCGACGTGCTCGTCAACAACGCCGGCACGACCAAGTTCGTCGCCGCCCAGAACCTCGACGGCCTCGAGGCCGAGGACTTCCACCGGATCTACGGCGTCAACGTGATCGGCGCGTTCCAGATGATCCGTGCGCTCCATCCGATGCTGAAGACGCAGCCAGGCGCGGGCATCGTCAACGTCTCGTCGATCGCCTCCATCATGGGCATGGGCTCGTCGATCGCCTACATGGCGAGCAAGGGTGCGCTCAACGCGATGACCGTCGGCCTGGCGCGCGCGCTCGGCCCGGCGGTGCGCGTCAACGCGATCGCGCCTGGGCTGGTCGAGACGCCGTGGCTGCAGGCCGGCCTTGGTGCCGAAAGCTACGCGGCGGCCGTGCAGGGCTATCGCGCGCGCTCGGCGCTCGACGCCGTGCTCACGCCGGAAGACGTCGCCGATGCCGCCTGGTGGCTCGGGGCGCGCGCCGCCAAGACGACGGGCGAGGTGCTGCTGCTCGACGCGGGCTTGCGGATCACGCGCGGCGCGAGCTCGGCTGCCACATGACGGGATCGTCACCGACGGAAGCGCGTCGGTTCGGCCATCCGATGCTCGCGCACTTCCCGCTCGAGCCCGGCGCCGTCTATCTCAACCACGGCACGCTCGGCGTCACGCCGCTCGCGGTGATGCGCGCGCGCCAGTCGATCCTCGACGAGATCGAGCGGCATCCGTCGCGCTTCCTGATCCGCGAGCTGATGCACCTCGGAACGATGACGGTGACCGATGCCGCCCGCGCCGATGCGCCCGCGCCGCGGTTGCGCGTGGCGGCCGATCGCGTCGCCGCCTTCCTCGGCGCCGATCGCGACAGCGTCGCCTTCGTTGATAACGCGAGCAGCGGCATCAACGCCGTGCTGCGCTCGATCGCACTCCAGCCGGGCGACGAGATCCTCGTCTCCGACCACGCCTACGGCGGTGTCGTCCGCGCCGCGGCCTTTCTGGCGCACCAGGCCGGCGCGACGATCGCGACGGTGGCGTGGCCGTTTCCGGCGCGCGACGCGGCCTCGTACGTCGACGCTCTCGAGCGCGCGATCACGCCGCGCACGCGGCTGGCGATGCTCGACCACGTCACCTCCGAGACCGCGCTCGTCCTCCCGCTCGTCGAACTCGCCTCCGCGTGCCGCGCGCGCGGCGTGCCGGTGCTCGTCGACGGCGCGCACGCGCCGGGTGCGATCGCCGTCGACATCGCGGCGCTTGGCGTCGACTGGTATGCGGCCAACCTGCACAAGTGGGCGTTCGCGCCGCGCGGCTGCGGCGTGCTCTGGGCCGCGCCCGAGCGCCGCGCCGACCTGCATCCGGCCGTGCTCTCTTGGGGCGTGACGGGCAACGACTGGCTGCAGGAGTTCGACTGGACCGGCACGCGCGATCCGTCGTCCTGGCTGAGCGCGCCGGCCGGCCTCGACTTCATGGCCGGGGTGCTCGGCGTCGCTGCGA
>Ga0123337_10003446_pt1 | contig 16866 bp, 15 predicted proteins | sample frozenSSSSmetaG_FD_89792 | JGI IMG/M metagenome (GOLD analysis project Ga0123337, IMG submission 89792) | Glacier valley bacterial and archeal communities from Borup Fiord, Nunavut, Canada, to study Microbial Dark Matter (Phase II) -... | ecosystem: Environmental > Aquatic > Freshwater > Ice >... | reverse complement strand
TCCGCAGCCTGAAGGAGACCACGCGCGGTGTGTCCCCCCCTCCCCCACCCCCAGCTCGGATCTCGCAATTCGAGACCACGCGTCTGGCGCCCCCCGCCCGCAGAAAACCCCCCGCTGACGCGCCGCCGCCCGCCAGACCTCCCCGGCCAGGGCGAGAACTACGAGACGCACAAGCAGGACCAGCTGCGCCGGCAGAAGGAGGGCAGGAACTTCTGGAAGCCGGAGCTGGCCTCGGAGAGCGAGGCGAACGTCGCGGCCGACAGGCGCGAGCACAGGGATCCGTTCGAGCTGCAGAGGGCCACGAAGGATATGGCCGAGGTGAATATGAGGTATGTGTGGCCTGGCGGTTTTTCTTTGGAATGGGGTGAGAGGGGGAGGGAGGAGAACGAAAAGGGGGGTGAGGGAGGATGCTGACAGCATATAGGGCAGGAACGACGCAGAGCAATGGGATTGATGATTAAGAAATTAAGGAGGGTAGGTAGCCTTTAAGGTGGAAGGAATGAATGGGAAGGACATGCACACGCCGTATCGTATGATTGGACATAGTTGCAGAGTGCAGTTGCTTGCGGCTGGATAAGATGCATTCAAGTCCATAGAATTGCCTCTCTCATAGATGCTATTTTTGAATCCTATCCGCTTCACTACCATGGCATTCCGGGCCCATGATATGGTGTGCTCATTATGAAGGAACCCTCGCTGCTGACCTCGTAGAGGACAGCTATATGTGCTGACAGAATAACTCCGGTCGCCGCCCAATGCCCATTTTGCTTGCTGCCATCGCGGAACACCTCCATTACTTCAAAATGATGATCAACAACACGAGGATTATGATCAGAATAATGATCGTCGTAATCTGCATATTATCCTTCGCCTTCCTCGCCACAGTCCCCAGGCTTTTCCGCGCCTGGTCCAGCCGTGACTGATGCCTGTCGACTATGCCATCCACTTCATCCAGCATCGCAACCTGACTATCCAGCTCATCGCCAATCTGAATCGACAGTTCACGCTGCCGCCCGATACTCTCGCCGAGTCGGTCCAGCTGCTCGTCCTGCTCGGCAAGCACCCGCGAATGGTATACATGGATCTGTTGATTGTCGAGATGGCTCTGGTCCGGCGGCCCATCGATGGGGTCATCCCGGTATGGGAAGAGCTGAGAGCGCGCGGCCTCCTCGTCAGCGTCGACCGCGACGTTGTGGGCGTCGGAGAAGCGGACGGATTTTGAAGATGCGGCGGCTGGGTTCCCGCGGAGGGATTTCTTGAGAAAGGAGGAGGAGGATGTGACGGATGTTCGTTCGGATGCGCGGGCGAAATCTTGGGCGAGGGCGGGATTGTTCGGTTTGGAGACTGTGGAATTGGTTCTGTTGGTGGGGAAGCCGTGGAATTGGGAGGTCAAGTCGTCGTATTGGGACTGAAGGCTTTGCTCGGTTTGCTTGAGAGTAGCGGCTCCTCTGCTGGAATCGTTAGATATCACGAGAGTCGTGGGAGGGTTGGACTAGGTACGCTTCATCCCCGGATCCTTCTAATCGTTCAACCTCCTTTGTGACATTGTCGAGGCCAGCTCGAAAGGATTCGAGAGATCTGGAGATATGGCTATCTTGAGAATTTGGCTCGAGGTCTAAACATATGGCTCGTTGTCTCTCAAGAAGTGAGAGCTTGATGTGATCGGCCAGGAGGAAAAGTTGGTTTGGATTAGACATGGCTGAATCCTATGCCAACTGGAGAGTAGCCGTTGGTTGGTCTTGGTGTATTGTATTCTTGTGTTGTATTCGAACAATACATACAACAATAAATGGACAGAATGGCAAGAGCGCCCAAAAAGAACTCTCCTGTAAATCCTCCTAAATAACTGACGACTCCATTCGAGAAGCTGAACGCCCTTACAGAATCATATGGATGATATGGTGCAGCGCAAGCCTGATGTTGTAGACTCGTAGCCAGCCTGGAGTAGGTAGAGGAGTACGAGAGATCGTGCTCGCACGGCTCGTTGTTCATCCGGCCGGCCAGTCGGCTGAGTGCATAATAGATAAGCCATGATGAATACTGAATCTGTGAAATGCGTGTGTACTGTCAACCTTTGTGCCTTGTACACCGCCAAGGTGTCGGACACAGCTCTGCCATATGCTCATATGCTCCTATGCTCCTATGCTTCTAAAACTATATGCTTCTACAACTCCTTTGTCTAACCATTGTACATTTCTGGCAGGTCTTCACTTCCTTCTTATTATTGATTAACTCATCCGGGAAGTAGTCGATGCTTATTGTCAAGCTCGGCTACTTCAACAAAAGAGGCCGTACTGTTTAGACGTACTCTGCACTCCAACTCCCTCCCACTTTCACAGCCTTGCTCCGACGGAGGGGTTGCACCGATACCGCGGACGGCTCCCTCAACCCGACTGTCTAACCTTACAACATTCCACCATCTACAGACCTCACTCAGGAACTCAGGAATTTAGACATATCTGCGTTCGGACGAAAGCATCTTGCTCGAAATGGAAGGGCAGAGCACACCGCTTGACACTTCAAACGACCAAACCGCGTCCTGGCATCCGCCCACACCCATCACTCCACCTTCACCAACGCTCTCAAATATCTCAAGCACATTACCGCTGCGGCCAAGCACGCCTGTTCCGACGACGAGAGACGATGCGTTCGATCAAAGCTTCGTCGACGAATCAAGTTCAGCGTACCTCGATGGCGACACAGGATCCCCTCATCCTTCTGCATCGCCCCAACCCACTTTCGACACACAAAGCCTCACACGCGAGGATTCGGTAGTCGTTCCAGCTGGAACTTCAACACAGATAGATTTTCGCGGTCTAGACTATATAACAGTTGTCGATGAGAATCTGGTCTGTCCAGTCTGCCGAACTCCCTTTGTCGAACCTGTCACCACAAGCTGCGATCACGTCTTCTGCAGAGAATGCTTTGATCAAGCATATCAGATCGCCCCCATATGCCCAATCGATAGGACGCGCTTACGGCCGCCAAACCACGTTGGACCAACAGCAAGAATCATCAACAACCAGCTGGACGCTCTTGAGGTGAAATGCCCGAACTCGGCGGAAGGGTGTGGGAAGATCTTGGCCAGATCGATGGCGCAGAATCACGTCGATAGATACTGCGATTACAGTCTAGTTGACTGTCCGGAACGCACATGTGAGCGCAAGGTTCTGCGAAAGGATGTGCATAGGGGATGTCTACATTGGCTTGCAATCTGCCCCGACTGCTCGGAAAGCTTGTTTGAGGTGGACATGGAGCATCACAGAGCAAGGAATTGTACAGAGCGCAAGACCAACTGCGAAAAATGTGGGTTTGAGATGCTCCGATTCCAGGCGGATCTACATGAGCATGAGTGCGAAGAGGCTATAGCACACTGTAGGTGGGCTATCTATGGCTGTGCTCATCAGTCTAAGAGGAAAGACTTGGCGCTTCATGCACCGGAGTGCACTTTCAAGATCATGGGGCCTGTGGTTGAATCGTTGAAAGATGAGATCACTACTATGAGGGGCGAAGTGCAATCCCTCACAGAAAGGGATAAGGCAAAGGACCGTCGCATCAGATTTCTCGAAAGCTACAAAAATGCGCCATCATACGGCGATTCCCTAACGGATATGTCGAATATGCCGGACCATATACCTTCATCAACAGATTCTGCGCCATATGACTCTCGCGATCAGTATCTTCTGTCATTGCTTGAAAATCAGGAAAGCAAAGTCGATCGACTGTCTGTTGGCATGACGGAGCTTGAGGCCAAGCAAACTGTCATGCTTTTCAACGAAACGATACCCATTAAGGAGCAATTGGCGGAGTTGAGAAGTGCTCAAGGAGTAATCGGATGCCATGTCAGATGGCTTATGAACCTGCGTCTCCAAGAACGACGACCAGGAGCTGCATCGGCACTGAGCGGCGGAGCGAAAGCAGAGTCGAGTTCGGCATCTGGCTCTGCAGGGCCAGGTTTGCAGCCCAGAAGACTAAGTGACTCCAGAGAGAATATCACAAAGTTGTAGATTGCTATTTTCTGCGATCAGATTCTTCATTGCTATCCTGTGGCGTGGTGTTCATCGGCGTTTCAGCATTTTATTGGTTATCCTATTGAGCATTGGTTCAAACGGCGTTGGTTATGGTACGAGACTTGCATAGATTGAAATTGCATGGAATGATATTTGAAGAGACGGGGGGAAATTCTTTTCGTGGCGTTTAACAATGGCAGTAGAAAGCTGCATGGAAGGATCAATCATCACGCTGTCGATCCGAATCTCACTTCAGATGGAGAAAATGGATTTCTCGTGTCGTCTGTTTACAGCTTGGGGACAGTCACGCTTCAAGTTTCGCGAATGAGAAACGCTTTTGATTTGTAAAGCTACTTTGCTGGCGTCAGCAAGAGCTTCTGCGTCATATATAGTAGTAGTTCGTCAGTCATAAGTCATCGCTGGCCTTTTCTAATCGTCTATTTCTTTCCGTCCGAAACGCCACGATTCCCGAACTCCTTGTTGTTTGCCCATTGCGCCGATATTGAAAGAAAAGGCCTCCTCGAGCACTTCGCAAGCTGATCATTCATCCGTCATTCCATTTCGACCATAACCTCGTTGAATCGACGTTTCTTTCTTTCGGTATCCAACCGTCGCCAAGGCCGGTTTCGCATCCGCGCCTCAAGTCCACGGGTGCATGTTCAACGTCGATTCGCTTTCCTGCAGTCATTGCACTTATGCGGTGCAATTGCGAAGCTTTTCTGGACTCCGGGGCAATGCTCCTCCCAGTAGAGGGCGCATTCTACCAGTCGACGATAGACTTCGCAGCCGCATCGATACCGAGTGAAGTACTGAGTGCACATTGGGATGTGATGTGATGTGATGTGACGAGCCTGAGCCACGCGGACGGAGGAGGCTGGTGTGGCAGGGGTCGGGGGCGGCGAAATGCTTCCCCTCTAGTCTTGCGAGCAGAGCTTGGCGGGTTCTCGTGATGAAAAGCTCAAGAGTAGGCTTGAGCACGAAGCTTAAACGGCAGCTGCTGGTGAAGGAACAGGACGACTTTTGTCAGGATCTGGATCTGGAGCTCGACGTGATTATGATGGCTGAGAAATATAATAAGAGGGAGGGAGAGGTTGGGAAGAGCTCGCAGGGGGGCCTAGATATATTAATGAACTGAACGAGAATAATATGACATGCCCATGGGCCATCATCGTCTCGTCTCCCATCTCTCTCCCTCCCTCCCGGTGTCCTGCGGACTTTGTACAGCAAAGAGGTGCTGGCCCTGAAGCGGTGCTCAGGCCGTCAGAGCTCTTGACTAGAGTTGGAGTACTCCGCACGGAATATGCACTCCTCACTCCCGGGGCCGGGGGGCTGGCGTTTCGATTGCGTACCTGTTCGGTCACGTGACGGACTTTATCACAGCTTGGGTTGGCAATTGGCATGCGAATCCACGTGGTCAGCCTCGTCGGCCACCACGTCACGGTGCGCAGGCAATTCGGGCCTGACCTTCAGAGATCAGATGCCGGAAGGGTGTTGCTTGCTTTTTGCCTGGACGGTGGGGGGCAGGGGGCTGACGTTGTGTAAACGGCGCGGGATCGCGGGGGCCTGGGCTCGATGGCACTCAGGGGTAATGGAGCTGGTAAGGCGCGATTAGGAGATGCAGATGCAAGAGATGTAAGGGGCAGCGTTGCACGGGCCTGGTACGTGGCAGAGGTTCGGCAGATGCGGCGCATGATGCGCTTTTCGTTTTTTCCCCCTTTTCCCCTCGGGCCTGGAGAAATATATAAAAGTAGAATTAAGGACATGCGTGTCATATGATATATCGTGAAGGATGCGATGCAACGACTCGAATTGGCATTGCGGGATGGGACAAAATGGTAAGCCGATTGTACCTGTGCAACATATTATTATTGAAGGTGGATGCCCTCATCCCCAATCCACATCTCATGGATACGACCAGCCTCAACGTCAGCTCGCTCCTCGGCACCACATGTCGTGCGTTCGCCACCGGGCTCTTCAGATAAGTCAATGGTCGGCGATCCACGAAAAGGATGAGATGTGTTGTTTTACCAGCGTGCACATGCGGGGTGTATGAAATATGCTTTTCTATTCAAAGTCAGGTACCTACGTTTCTGTCTGGAACACGCGGCGCATCCGTCCATGTACATGCTCCTGGAAAGCCTCCAAGACCAGACCACACTTCGCTTTCAGGGTTAGAGGCATCCACAGTCTTTGAGACAGGATGGATGGCACGTCAGTGTCTGCCTCGTTACCAGAGCACCTTGATGCTACTTGGGTAGCTGGGTGGCTGATTGTTGAAGTCGCAAGGTGATAACTTGTGGGCACGGAAGGAAAATATGAGAATGCATATTAAATAGAGTCTAGCTATCTATAAATCTATCTACTATTTATATGCCTTAAATAGGCAGTGCCTGAATAGGCACTAATCGGCTGTTAGACTAGAATGTAGGTGAATATCCTGTTTTAGATTCACACCCGTGCAACACTAATAGTTCTTAGGAACTGTATTTATTAAATCAGTGACCGGACCAAATCCCTTAAACAGTTATACTATGCACGCTTCTGACTTAGGACGGTCCACTAGAGGTGTGCAAGACTTTAACCATGCTCTTTATAAAGACTTTGTGAAGTCGGATCGTGGCGTAGATCCAGTTCGAATGTCCTCCGATGTAGCCTTCTGTGAGGATATAATATCCGCAATATGCAGCCACGAAGGAATCCTCGGAGCGAGGCATTATTGAAGGCTCAATATTGGTATCTATGGCATGCTTCCCAGAAATTGTAGCCTCGAGGGCAGAAAATTCAGTTTCATCCACATTAGAAAGACCTTCTAAAAAAGTAAGCAAGTATTCATTTATCATAAGCTATAACTCTATTTACCTTCTTCAAGAGTATATTCTTCCAATTCGATAGCATCGAATTCGTATCTATCAACTTCAGAGCAGGAGAACGCTACTAGTATGTTATGACTGACTGTGTCGCCGTCAAATTTCGGCTTCTTGAAGCCTTTTTAAATAAACAGTTTCAGATTCTTCTGCCTACAAGGAAGGTAAGTAAGATTATGGGTAAAATGAGCACTGTTGATTCTGACCTTTAATAGACCCCTGCTACTACTATATATGAGTACGATGTTGTGGTCACCAATTAAAGCAATCGCACAGCAATTCAACAGCAAGCTTAAGTTTCAGCAGTCATTCATGCCAGACTTTACTGGAACAAAGCTTCCTACTCGACCACAGTTGTGGCTTTTATCAGATGTACACAAAGATAATGGCTGGAAGTTTCCAGTTATATTCGACAAAGCTCAGTTTGTCAAGACACATAAGGCATGCCCCCAGACCCCATGGCACTGTTCAGTTATGCTCTCGGGGACAACGCTCGATAATAATCCGTGGATTAATCCAGTTCTTGTCTGGACACAACTTTCAAAGAAGAGTTTTGTATATCCATTTTTAACAGCAAATATAAGAATGGAAAGATTAGATCTCTAACAAATCTAAAGGCACAACGTCTGCAGAAGGACTCCATGGGGTGCGCCATTATCCGCCCTTCTGCTGTTTTGAATTTGCAAGGACTTGATCAGAAAGATATCCCCTTTTCATTGACAAAGACTGAGGAAAAGTACTCAGATGACTATTTTAATAAGTACGTCGACCTGGGCAGACGCAGGCTGTGAAGGTGCCGAGACTGATGGCAGAGAATGAGAAGATCGATCGATGCTTTTGTTCTGGGCAACTAACTAGTAGAGAAAGACCATAGAGAACGAAAAGCTCTTGAGTGCCATCATCTTCGAGGATACAGCGACACTTAAAAGTTCCACCAGCGTTGTTGTCTCAGAGATACAAAGATACTTGAGGGGATATGTTCGCATATTTGATAAAGTTGAAAGGCAATTAATTGGCTCTGCTGCACACATCCATCGTACACAAATTAAATGCGTTAAGGCAACTACAATACATGTTTATTGCATGAAAGCAACTATCTTGATAAGCAGATATCATCTATCCTCAGGATCATTTTCACAGTCTCCGACGCCAGCTCAATAGCAGATATGCTCACTAATAATGGTTGGAGCACATTCTCGTCTCCAATGTCGTTCTTGACGCCACCCGATTTGATACTGACTCCCGCGTTCTTCTCTCCATTGGCGTGCTTGTGCCTCAGTTCTGTGACAACTTTGATGCTGTTCAACCCTGCGTTCTCTGCCAGCGTTGTCGGGATGACCTCCATAGCATCTGCGAAAGCCTTCCAGCAGATAGCCTCGGTACCGGTAAGTTGACGTGCCTGCTTCGCTAATTGTGACGCAACCTCGATCTCTGGTGCTCCACCACCAGCAATAAGTGCCTTCTTCTTGACCAGACAGCGGATGACGCACAGAGCATCGTGCAAACTGCGCTCCGCCTCATCCAGAATCAGGGAGTTTGCGCCACGGCAAATGATCGACACAGTCTTGCCAGCGCTCTTAGTGCCTGTGACCTTCACGATCCTGGATCCCGAGTTCTGCGCCTCTTCGATCAGCTCTGCGTAGCCGAGCTTGTCCTCGGTGAAGGAGTCGATGTCGGCGATTGGCTTGCAGCCGGTGGACTTGCAGATGAACTCGATCTCGTCGCGCTCAATGTCTTTGATGGCGAGGATGTTGAGTTTGGCGAGGAAATGGAGGGCAAGGTCGTTGACGGCGTCGCGGAGGATGGATTTTTGGATGAAGAGAACGTTGCACTTTGCCTTCTTGATCTTCTTGACCATATTCAGTAGGTATGTGCGCTCTTCCTTCAGGATCTTGTCCATTTGTCTGTAGTCGTTGACCACGATCTGGTTCTCCATGTCTGGCTTTGGGGGAGAAAGCTGGAACTGGATGAGTCCTATTCTTGCCTTCTCCATTCTGATTGGGCCGCCGCCACTCTTGAGAACACCTTGTGTAAGAACCAATCCCTCGACCATCTCGCTGTCCTCAATGGTGCCCCCGACCTTCTTGACAATTCTGATGTTTTTTAAGTCCACATTATCGGCGGTCTTTATATCGATTGTCTTGACAACGGCATTGACAGCCATAGGTGCCAAGAGGCTTGAATGTTGTGAAACGATCTTGGAGGAAAGGGATGTGGTAGCGGCTTGAAGGAGAGTGGTTGTATCGGTGAGGGAGACTGGATGTGACATGTCCGTTAAGATCTGAACTGCTGCTTTTGCAGCTCTCTGGAAGGATTCTGCAATGATTGATGGGTGGATGCCCTTTCCAAGCAACTTGTCTGCTGCTCCTAACAAGCTTCCGCAAATAACAACAACTGATGTAGTTCCATCTCCTGCCTCGACATCCTGTGCTGCTGAAAGATCCACTAACATTTTCGCCGAAGGGTGCATAACGGACATGCTCTTCAACATGGTGCTTCCATCGTTGGTGATAATGGTCTCTCCTTTTCCGGTTTGGATCATCTTGTCCATACCTCTTGGCCCAAGAGATGTTCTGACAGCATCGGCGACCGCTTAGACATAGTCAGTATATGTATAGATTCGTAGAAATGAAGTGCGTACCTCTGGCAGCAACAATATTGGCTGTGCGCACAGCCATAGGCTTCTCCTTGTCCTGGTCACCTTGTTAGCTATATCCAAAACTCGTATGCGTCATCTGGAGCTTACCTTGAAGGCATTATTGCCAGAGTTTCCCTGGGATGCTGCGAGCGCCATCTTGAATATGTGTATATGAGGGTATAAGGGGGTATCACAAGTCAGCGGTATAATGGTGAACTGATCTATAAAACATCGCGTTTAGCTGTTAATCGGGCGCGTTTTCCAAAAGTTCGCCGTAGCCCACGCTAGCCGCATCTAGATAGCTCCCGCTTACATGATGTCCTGGGAGCTTCGCGAGCCTCGTCAACCTTCCGTTGCCTGCATACGAGAGAGACATCGCCGTCGCCGTCCAGCCAAAATACCAGACAACAAACCACTTTGCGATCGCCCCCACGACTTCCACCCTTTTTAGCACAGATAACATTATACGAAGTACACGATGCCTACTGCTAAGGGCGCGGATTGGGAAAAGTACAAGAAGCAGTTTGCGGATGATGAGGTTGAAGAGAAGAAGATCACGCCTTTATCTGATGAGTATGTACAATCCAAATACCCCAACGACCATACTAACGCTATTGTCCAGAGATATCCAGGTTTTGAAAACATATGGCGCAGCACCTTACGCATCGGCATTAAAGAAGCTTGAGAAGCAGATCAAGGAGAAGCAGACGAGTGTCAATGAGAAGATTGGCGTCAAGGAATCAGATACAGGCCTGGCGCCACCACACTTATGGGATATTGCGGCAGATAGACAACGCATGTCGGAAGAGCAGCCTTTACAAGTAGCGAGATGCACGAAAATTATCGAGGATGAGCAGAACTCCGAGAAAAGCAAATATGTCATCAACGTAAAGCAAATAGCGAAGTTCGTGGTACAGCTCGGCGAACGTGTCTCGCCGACGGACATCGAGGAGGGCATGCGTGTTGGGTATGTGTTTCTTTAGATTAGTTTGAGACTATTACTGATGCATTATTTGTAGTGTCGATCGCAACAAGTACCAAATCCTCCTCCCATTACCGCCGAAGATCGATGCCAGCGTAACGATGATGACAGTAGAGGAGAAGCCAGATGTCACATATGGCGATGTAGGCGGATGCAAGGAGCAAGTTGAGAAGTTGAGAGAAGTCGTTGAGATGCCATTATTATCGCCTGAACGATTTGTCAACCTCGGTATCGATCCACCGAAGGGAGCTCTGCTCTATGGTCCTCCAGGTACCGGGAAGACTCTTTGCGCCAGAGCAGTCGCCAACAGGACCGATGCCACATTCATCAGAGTTATTGGCTCAGAGTTGGTACAGAAATACGTCGGAGAAGGAGCAAGAATGGTCCGTGAGCTGTTTGAGATGGCCCGTACCAAGAAGGCTTGTATCATCTTCTTTGACGAAATCGACGCCATCGGAGGTGCGAGATTCGATGACGGGGCAGGAGGAGACAACGAAGTCCAAAGAACCATGTTGGAGTTGATTACCCAGCTCGATGGTTTCGATGCAAGAGGAAACATCAAGGTCATGTTTGCCACCAACAGACCATCAACCCTCGACCCAGCCCTCATGAGACCCGGTCGTATCGACAGAAAGATTGAGTTCTCCCTCCCCGACCTGGAGGGCCGTGCAAGCATCCTCCGCATCCACGCCAAGAGCATGTCCGTCGAGCGCGACATCCGCTGGGAGCTGATCTCGCGTCTCTGCCCTAACTCCACCGGCGCTGAGCTCCGCTCCGTGTGTACGGAAGCGGGCATGTATGCTATTCGCGCGAGGAGGAAGGTGGCGACGGAGAAAGATTTCTTAAGTGCGGTCGATAAGGTTATCAAAGGAAATCTGAAGTTCAACTCGACGGCGACCTACATGCAGTACAATTAGAAGCTGGATTGGGATGGGAGGAAGAGGATGAGACAGAGGGTATTGACAATGGCAACAGCAAGGTGTACTATATCATGGCGTAGGGGCATTAGGAATTTTGAGCACTTTCTGATTAATAGAGAATGAAATGATTGCCACACTTGTTCTCAAGGCTTATTGAAAATCTGAGACAGATTTCGTGAATAAGAGCTGTGCAGCACCTCAACAGCAGCAACTGCCAGCTCGATGCTAGCGTCTCTGGCAGCGTATTTCAACTGAGAAGCATTGACGTCCAACCAAGTTGCTTTAGCAGATCTCAACCAAGAATGACGCAGTTTAAATCATGTATTGATATCGTTACATTTCGACATATATCTCAACCATAAGCCTTAAATCCGACCTTCTCCTCCCTCTCTGCCCCAGGCGTTCCCTTCCTCGCCAATGCAACTTTCATCACGTCCTCCAACCTCCCCACCGCCTCCTCCGAAATCTGATAGTGCACTACCAACCGTCCCCCGCCCAATCTCAGCCCCCTTTCCCGTCCCAACTCAACAAACTCATCGTCGCTGACCCCTGCATCCTCGAGGTCAAACCATACCATGTTCGTTTCTGTGGGACTACTCAGTTTCCCGCCTAGGCTCTCCCATAGCCGCGCAATGGCTTTAGCCGTCTCATGACTCCGACGTAAAACCCCGCCTTCGCCATTGGGACCGGTACCGAAGGTCTCATCGACAGCTACACGCGCTGCGGCTGTCACAACGCCAGGCTGCCGCAGCCCACCCCCAATGCTCTTCCGCACCCATCTCGCATGCTTGATGAAATCTACCTTGCCGACCAGAATACTTCCCACCGGCGCGCCGAGGCCCTTGCTAAAGCACAGGCTCACGGAGTCGAAACAGGACGTGTAATCCGGCAAGCTCCCAGCGCCTGCAACGACTGCTTCCCATATCCTCGCGCCGTCTAGGTGGAGCTTTACGCCGTGCTCTCGCGCGAAAGCAGAGATGCGTTGGACTTCGGAGAGCGGCATGATGGTGCCGCCGAGGGTGTTTTCGAGGGATATCACGCGTGTGGGGCAGGCATGGACATCGTCTGAGAGGGTGATACTCTTCTTGATGTCTTCGAGGGTGAGGTAAACACCATTCTTTGGGACGACTCCTTGGACTAGGGCTCCGCATAAAGAAGCTACGCCGCCAGCTTCCCATTGCAGGATATGCGCGCGGTGGTCGCAGAGGACGGAGTATGGAGGCTGGGTGAGGTGTGAGCGTAGGGCGAGCTGATTGCCCATCGTGCCTGACAGGACGAAGAGTGCGGCCTCGTGGTTCGTGAGCTGTGCCATGTGGGATTCGAGAGATATTGTCGTTGGGTCTTCCTTGAAAACATCGTCGAGGAGAGTTGTATTTTGGATAGCGCGGAGCATTGATGGCGTTGGTGTGGTTACAACATCGCTGCGGAAGTCGAAGGCTGCAGGGCCTGGACCGGACCAGGCATTAATTTGCTCGTGGTGGCCAGGTGTTGGCTCGAGTCCCGAAGGGCCATTGAGGCCTTTGAGATCTTCGGTTTGGAGAGGATGAGACATGAGTGAGGATGCCTTGCCTTGGAATCCGCGGAATTGGTAGGCCTGCACTTGCGGAGAGGGTTGTGAGACTCTGGGCAGAGAGTGATCGACAACTGCTTCTTTGTCAGCGGTTCTGAGAGCTGCAGACAAATAACGGGAGCTACAGACCTCGAAATTTCCTCGGCGCGTACTTGCGAACACGGGCAATAGCTCGCACCAGATGAGGAGGAGATCTGGATATCATGTTAGTGTTAATGCGCAGAATGCTGTCAGTCCTCAATTGGGGATATGATGGTCCCGAGCTGCCCATTCAGGATAAGGGTCGCATGGCTCATTTGGGCAGTCTTATCGCTAATCGATAAGGGGTACGATTGTCAATAGCTTGTGACATCATATGATCATTGGGAGTTTATCCATGACCATATGAACGCGCAGGATCCAAATTTTTCGAAGTAAATGGGTCCGTTTATTTGAATTTTTGTAGTTACAGTACATTCATGTTGTGTTAAGAGTTCGCCACTGAGAGGTTAATGCTTATGCACACCACAAGGAGGACCCAGTCCACTCGACTCGACTCTCGATGAGAAGAATTGAGACTCACTTCCTCAGGTCCAAATCGAAGATCCGACGCATCAAGCGGGAGAACTATAACAAGATCTGGTTTAGAGTTCCGCAATTCATCATGCCCATACTCAGGTCGTGCTCAGTCAACAGCTAGACGTTATCCAAACTCTAAATAGGTAGAGTACCTTATGCTTCTAATGCCTGGATTTCAATGGGTGAATGATTACTAAAAATCACTAAAATCAAAGCTGCACCCTTAAAGGCGGCAACTCCAAAACCTGGAAGAGGATATGTGCTCGACCCACCTACAGTATAGCACATCCAGACTCCAGAGTTTGTCAAAGTCTCCGAGTCCTCGCCTACATCATGCAGCATGTGATAACATATAAATATAACATCTCAGTGTCCGGACCTTTTCTATGCCATCAGCTTACATTTTCTCCATGTAATCCTCCTTGAGCGACATCTGTTGCATTGTTTTCTATTCAAGACAATAAGCGCCTCTCCGGAACGTCGGCAGCCTACATGGCTTCCTCAAATACGAATGCAAACATTTCCGCGATCAAACACGCGCACCAAGCAGCGAAGTTATCACATCTGCCTCAAGATGAGGAAGGCACCAATGATGGAGTGGCTGCGGCAAAGGCAGGATGGCTTACACCACAGGACCCGGTAATCCTCACCGCAGATGGCGGGAGGTTACCAGGCGTTCCATTAGAGGAAGCGTACAAGTTGAACCGATTAAGGGATGAGCTCGAAGGCGACTTCGAGGATGTTGTTGTACGGGAGAATACGGACGAGAAACCGAAGGAGAAGGGGAAAGGCGTGGATATGTTTACGCCCCCATCTGAAAATGCCAGCGACCCTTCGACTCCTCGAGTCAAAAGCGAAATACAGGAATCCGCGGAAGGGTCGTTGGGAAAGTCCATGCCGCCTTTCCACACAAATCCGCTATTCCCGCCTTTGCCGGTATATGGGCCGCCGTCAACATTGCAAAATATGCAATGCTTCTTCTTTAGATGCACATCGGCTGTTTTATCCTTAGGATTTCTAGGCGTCATTGTCCTTGGCTCGGCATTCACGAGCCTGCCGCTCATGTCCAAGCATATATGGCTGCGTCTCAACTTCCAAAATCCAGATGAACGTCGACCTTTCTACGAAGAAGAGAAACGACGTGCCGTTATCAGGAGCGAAAATGAAGAAAAATGGGCTAAGAAACATGCAAGAAAGCGTAGTCAAACCATAAAGAACGACCAAGAAGATGATGCTGGTGAGAATGACGGATTCGTTCCTACGGAAGGTGGGCCAGACCCGCTAATCTGTGATGTTGGCTATTACGCACGCAGAGTCGGGCTCGATGTCGAAAAGTTCAAGGTCGAGACAGAAGATGGATTTATTATAGATCTCTGGCACGTCTACGACCCTCGAGAATTCGTGCCATTGTCAGCCAAGGACCGCGATGCGCGCGGTTCTGATATCGTCAGCGGAGCCAGGCCTAGTCGTTATTTGCCCCAGAATGTGAAGAGAAAGTATCCAGTCCTGATGATTCACGGACTTTTACAATCAGCTGGCGCATATTGCACGAATGATGATGATTCTCTTGCATTCTTTCTCTGCAAAGCAGGCTACGATATATGGCTAGGCAATAATCGATGCGGTTTCAAGCCAGAGCATACCCTCTTCAAATACTCTGATCCGAGGATGTGGGCTTGGAATATCCGCCAAATGGGCGTCATGGACCTTCCTGCTCTTATATCACGCGTCTTGTCAGAGACCGGATTCGAGAAGCTTGGCCTAATTTGCCATTCGCAAGGCACGACGGAAACGTTTGTGGCTCTCGCCAAAGAGCAGCGGCCAGACCTTGGTGAAAAGATCAGTGTGTTCTGTGCTTTGGCACCAGCTGTATATGCGGGCCCATTGATTGGGAAGATGTACTTCAAGTTCATGCGCATCATCTCTCCTGCAATGTTCCGCCTCATGTTTGGAATTCATTCTTTTATTCCCATCATGATGACCATGCACTCAATGCTACCTGGCAGGCTCTACGGAGCTATGGGATACCGTGTCTTCAATTTCCTATTAAACTGGTCCGACGATCGGTGGGATCGCGAGCTGCGAGATCGCATGTTCATATTTGCTCCTGTGTATGTCTCGACAGAATGTATGAGATGGTGGCTTGGCCGGGACTGCTTCGCGAAACAGAAGTGTATCCTTCAGACACGCGAAGAATGGAAGAAGGAAGATGAAGAAGATCAGATGGAAGAATACTATGCAAAGGTGGTGAAAGACAATAGGAGGGAGAGAAGTGTGGCAGATGTCAACGAGGATGTGGCAGCGGAAGCCGCGAAGTATAAAAGGAAGCCAAAGGGTTCAACTGCTTGGTACGACGAGCGTGTGCCACCATTCGCTCTGTGGATTGCTGGCAATGATGACTTGGTTGACGGGAGGAGACTGCTGCGTCGCTTTGCTAATGGCAGGGAGCCGCATGTTAGGGTTGTGTGCTCCAAAATAATAGAGGAATATGAACATTTGGATGTTATCTGGGCTATGGATTCCATAGAGAAGGTCGGCAAAGGAGTCCGAGACGTGATATGGGAGACTTGCAATGTCAAAGACGAATGCAGAGTTCCAAAGGGATGTGGGGATATCCAGGACTTGGCTCCAGCTACAAGTGAGTCTAGTAGAAATACTGGCCAGAGCGGCAGCTCTGTTGAAGAGGAGGTAGCAAGGCCACGCCTGAAGAGAAGCAACTTCTTGAAAAGGTTGTTCAGCCACTAGTTGGATATGTCGGGTGGCTGCGTTGTAAGCTTGTAAGATTTGGTTGTTGGGTGAGAGCATGGAGTTTAGCAAGTATCTATTAGAGTAGATGAAGCGCTTGTTGTAGACTATGTATGATCTAACACGATAGCACACATATCTGTAATCCACCACTGTCCTTTTTATGGAAATGGCCGTATTTACTCTGTAGCAGTTGTTGGAGAGTATGTTATGTACCTATGTACATATATTCTTCGGAGACAATGGTTCGAGGCATCAATGAGTGGCTCAGCTGTGGCGGGGTAATTGGAGACTGAGTGCGGAGTAAGGTACAGATAGTACTGTAAGATACTGTACATACATAGCTCGCCATAATCAACGTTCTTGAACTGAAGCACTCTGTTGCTATTATAATGGAAGAACAAACATGTTTAAGGAGTATTTAAATATTTAGTGAATTTGACTCAATTTCTGCCATATAATCGTCGGAACCAAACCTGAGCTCCGCTCAGAGTCGGAGGAAGCGAAATGCGTCGCGGAAGCGAAAATGCGTCGCCTCACCAAAATGCCATTTAGCGGTGAAGCCTTGGATTTTCTACT
>Ga0123337_10003445_pt1 | contig 16867 bp, 20 predicted proteins | sample frozenSSSSmetaG_FD_89792 | JGI IMG/M metagenome (GOLD analysis project Ga0123337, IMG submission 89792) | Glacier valley bacterial and archeal communities from Borup Fiord, Nunavut, Canada, to study Microbial Dark Matter (Phase II) -... | ecosystem: Environmental > Aquatic > Freshwater > Ice >... | reverse complement strand
TCCACGGCAATCCGGCCTCGGGCATACAGTAGACGCAGCGCAGGTTACAGCGATCCGTCACCGAGATTCGCAGGTAGGTGATCGGCCGGTTGAACGCATCGGAGAGCGGCCGAACACGGCCGATCAGATCGATCGTGGGCGCAGGCGAAATTGCCACCGGGTCGGTTTCGCCGCTAGGGCTTGAACACCCGGTCGGCGATCGCCACGTTGATCTTGTAATCGGAGAACGCCGAGACGATATCCGCATTGAATTTGGGAATGTCGACGTGACCGGTCGCGGATTTCACCACGTAGTTCGACCCGATCGGCATGTACTGCTGATTGAGACTGATCGAGCCGCCGCCCGCCTCATCTTTGTAGAACCAGGTCATCGTTGCGATCGTCGCCGTCTTGTCGTCGACCTTGACGTCGATATGGTCGATGCGGCCGTTCTTGCGACGCACGAGTTTGAAACTCGAGTTCGTACCGTCATCGGTCTCCGGGGTCACCACGTAAATCGCATTCCACTCTGCCGGCGGCTCGATCTGCGGATAGACGCTCTGAAATTTGTCCGCGAGCGCCGGCACCTGATCGAAATGAATCGCGTTTTTGTCGGGCTTCTTGTAAAACGCGGTACCGGTGAGCTTCGGGCTCAAAAACGGAAACGAATGTGAGGTGATGTCGAGCTTGAGCGCAGCCGTATAGCTCTTGAGTCCGGCGTTGACTTTCTGCATGCGCTCGAACACGGACCCAATTCCGGAGCCGTTCGACCCGGCTGTCGCTGCAGGCGCAGGCTCCGTCTGCGCTGCGCGAGCAGAGCCGATCGGGGCGAGGAGGAGGGCCAGTGAGGCGGCTAGCGCCATTTTTTTGCGTGTTCGCATCGTCTTCACGGCTTTAACGCGCGATCGGCGGCCACGGTTCCAGGGCCGCGCCAATCTCTTCGAGCACGGTGTCGTCTCGCTCGCTCGCGCGACACCGCTCGAGGGCAGAGACCGCCAGCGGGGAGCCGATGCGCCCGAGCGCCCAGGCGCTGTGTCCGCGCACCAGCGGATGGGGGTCCGCTTGCAGCGCCCGCACGAGCGCCGGGACGCAGGCACGGTCGCCTTCGTTGCCCAGCGCGACGGCGGCGTTGCGTCTGAGAATCGCACTCCCACGCCAACCGACCGCCGTTTTTGCAAATGTCCGTTTGAACGCACCCGAGCGCAGCGCCAGCACGTCCAGAAGCTTTGGGGTCGCCGATTGCGGCGAGAACGGCAGAAAAGCTGCTTCTCCGCTGAGGCCGGCGTTGCGCGTCGGCGGGCACACGTCTTGGCAAATATCGCAGCCCCAGATCCAGCTACCGATGAGGGCGCGCATGTCGCGCGGGATCGCGTCGGTCCGTTGTGTGAGATCGGAGATGCAGCGGCGCGCGTCGATCGTATAGTCACCGCGCAACGCACCAGTCGGGCAGGCGACGACGCAGCGCGTACACGAACCGCACGTCGTGCGCAGCGGCTCATCGGCAGCAAGGTCGAGCGTCGTCATGATTTCGCCGAGAAAGACGAACGAACCGAGCTTCGGTACGATCAGATTGGTATGTTTGCCGATCCAACCCAGGCCCGCGCGCGCGGCGAACGCGCGCTCCGCGATCGGCGCCGTATCGCAGGCAACGCGCGTCACCGGCGCACCGGCGAGTGCATCGATTTCTGCGGCGAGCGCGCGTAAGAGGGTTTGCATGCGCGCGTGATAGTCGCTCGACCACGCGTAGTTCGAGACGCGACCCGCTCCGCGCGGCTGGTGGATGGGCTTCGTTGCGTAAGCGACCGCAATGCAAATGATGCTTCGCGCCCCCGGTAGCAGCGCGACTGGTGTCGCGGCCTTGCGGGCGTAGGTATCATCGTAGTTCCACGTAGCAAAATCTCCGCGCGCGAACGAATCGTGCATTCGATCGTACGTCTCGCCCGAGAATTCTGCGGTGGTGAAGCGCACGGCGCCGGCACCGAGCGCTTGCGCGCGCTCGATGATTTGCGCTCTCACAGCGTAGGCAAACCGCCGCGTCGCGCGCGCACCGGATACGCGGCATCGATCAGCGCGATCGCCGCCGCATCGAGAACGAGATCGCCGGCCTTGGCATTCTCCTCGACGTGCGCGATCGTCGCCGCCTTGGGGATGGCAAACGCATTGCGTTCGCGCGTGAGAAATGCGAGCATCACCGCATTCGTGCTGACGTTCATTTGGCGCGCGATTCCGGCGAGGACGGCCAGTCCCGCGCGCTTCTTCTCCGCAGCACCTCGGCCGAACGGCGTGTAGGCAACCAGTGCCGCATCGTCATCGAGCAGCGTCGGCTCTTCGTGAACCTCGACCGTCCGTTCTTCCAGGTGGTAGAGCACCTGATTGCACGCAAGCGATTCACCCGCCGGCAAGGCGTCGCGCGCGTCATTCCACTCATCGACCGCGAAATTGCTCAAGCCGAACGAGCGGATCTTCCCAGCGCTGCGCAAACGCGCAAACGCCCGCAGCGTCTCGCCGATCGGATAGCTACCGGGCCAATGCAAGAGATAGCAATCGAGGTAGTCGAGCCCGAGTCGCGCGAGACTCGATTCGCAGGCTTGGATCGTTCCGCGTTCGCTTGCGTTCGACGGCACGACTTTGGAGACGACGAAAAGTTCTTCGCGCCGTAGGTCGGCGATCGCCTCACCCACGATTCGCTCGGCTTCACCCGACCCATACATTTCTGCCGTATCGATGTGCGTCATGCCGAGCGTCACACCCGCGCGCAGCGCACGCTTTGCTTCATCGCGTGCCGCGCCGCGTTCGGGAACGTTCCACGTGCCCTGACCGATCGTTGCAACCTCGACGCCGGCGGGTCCGAACGCACGCATGCGCATGGTTAGGGAAGAAACTCTAGCGGCACGGCGGCGTCCTTCACCGAGATGCGCGCCTCGCCGACGAGCGGCCAGACGATTCCGACCTTGGGATTACGCCAGCTGATTCCGCCTTCGCTCGTCGGATCGTACTGCACGCTGTTTTTATACGTGACGGCGACTTCCGGGGCGAGCGCGAGAAACCCGTGACCGAAGCCGGCGGGCACGTAGAGCTGCTTGTGATTGTGCTCGCTCAAATAGAAACCTTGCCACTTCAAGTATGTCGGTGAATCGCGGCGCAAGTCGACGATTGCATCGAAGATTCGACCGCGAACGCACTGCACGAGCTTGGCCATCCGAAAGTCGTAGTGCACGCCGCGCAGCACGTTCTGCGTCGACCACGACATCGAATCTTGGAACCATACATCGGGTAACCCGTGTTCACTATAGCGATCCTTGGCGTAGGTTTCTTTGAAGTAGCCGCGGTCGTCTTCATACACCTCGGGGATGAAGACGTTCGACTCGGCAAAGATCGTCGGGAGTACTTGAATGACGGTTTCCCCTATCGGTTTCTGTTCGCGGCTGGTCTCGTTGCCGCGAGCACGGTTCTCCTGCCCGTCTCTAGAAAAACTCAAACGCCTCATCGAGCGCCGCGTAGGCAAGCAGCCCGTCGCGCAGATGCCACAGCTTTCCAAATCCGGCGTCGCGCAGACGTTCGGCGGCCCAGCGTGATTTCACGCCGACGCGGCACGCGACGACGTACATCGTTGCCGTATCGAGCTCATGCAATCGTCGCTCCAGTTCGCCGGCCGGAATGGCAATCGAACCGGGAATTTCACCGAGCACGCGTTCGTGCGGATCGCGAACGTCAAGTACCCGCGCACCCGTCTGCAAGAACGCATCGAGTTGGGTTGCATCGATCTCGGGGATCGTGGAGAGTGGAGTCGGTGCGGCGGTCGAATCGAGTTCGGTGATGCTCGGAAAATCGCCGCAGAGCGGGCACGCCGGATCGCGCGCGATTCGCACCTCACGCACGCGCGCATCGAGCGCATCGACGAGCAACAATCGGCCCGCAAGGGTCGTCCCGATCCCCAAGATCAGTTTGAGCGCCTCATTTGCTTGCCACGTCCCAATGATGCCGGCCAACACGCCGAGCACTCCGCCCTCCGCGCAACTCGGCACCAAATGCTGGGGCGGCGATTCCGGAAAGAGACAACGATAACAGGGACCGCCGGGCATACCGAAGACCGACACTTGGCCGTCGAAGCGGAAAATCGAACCGTAGACATCGGGTTTGCCTTCGAGCACGCACGCATCGTTGATCAAGTAACGCGACTCGAAGGTGTCCGTCCCATCCACGACCACGTCGTAGAGGCGAACGAGTTCGCGCGCGTTGCTCGCAGCAAAGCGTTGCGGGATGGGATCGATTGCAACATGCGGGTTGAGCGCGCGCAGATGCTCGGCGGCGGCGCGCACCTTCGGGACACCGATTTCATCGGTGCGGTACAAGATTTGGCGCTGCAGATTGGTGAGGTCGACGGTGTCGTCATCGACGATTCCGATGCGGCCGATGCCGGCGGCGGCAAGATAGGCGAGCACGGGCGAGCCCAACCCCCCCGCGCCGATGCAGAGAACGCGCGCGGCGCGCAGTTTCTCGACGCCCGTTAGCCCGACTTCGGGAATGAGCAGATGCCGACTGTATCGCCTCAGCTCCGCGCGCGAGGGTAGCGTGCTCATAGCGGCGCGCCCGACTCGGCGATTTCGCCGACCACTGCGGTATCGACGCGCGGATGCCGCGCGTTGAGCCAGGCCAGCACCGTTCCGCGCGCGTGCTCGGCAGCGGTCGTGTGATCGCTTGCCACCGTAACAAAGGTCTTCGGTTCGGGTGCTCGCTCGAAAAGCGCCTCGACGCTCGAACGCGCCACCATTCCATCGCGTTCGGCGGCGCAATACAAGGCGGGCCGACCCGCAAGACGCGGCAGTGCATCTTCGAGCAGCGGCGCCCATTCGCGCGAGATCTCCGGTAGCGCGAGCCCGTCGACGTAGGACGAACGCAGATCGACCGTGCCGCGCGCGCCTAACGCATCGAGGGCGCTCGGGCGACCCCAGCCGGTCGCAATGGAAATCGCCCCGGCAATCGTCTCATCGATACCCGCGGTGCAAAGCGCGGTTACCGCACCCATGCTATGCCCGAGCGTGTAGACCGTCGTCGCGCCGTTCGCGCGTGCGTGTCGCACGACCGCCGTCATCGCATCGACCAGATCGTCCGCCGAACGCAATCGGCCGCCGCTCGAACCGAGCTTATGGCCCGGAAAATCCAAGCTGAAAATCGCATATCCGTGACTTGCTAGAAACGCGCAGAGCACGTCGAGGTTTTGCTTGGAACTCGAGTACCCGTGCGCGGCCACGATCGTTACCGAGCGCGAACGCCGCGCTTCGTACGCCAAGACCGAGACAGAATTCGCGCCCGCCTCGACGCGCACGAGGTCGACGTTCACGGCGCGATCGTATTCGCGCGCCACGCGGCAGCGCCGTCGATATAGTGTTCTTTCTTCCAAACCGGGACGCGCAATTTGAGCTGATCGATCACGTATTCACACGCATCGAACGCGACGCCGCGGTGCGCGGATGCCGCCGCGATCCTGACGCTCGCCTCGCCCAAGTGCAGCACGCCGGTGCGATGCACGATCGCAATTACCGCAGAGAATGCGCCGCTGGCTTCGTTTGCGATCGCTTGCATTTCGGCCAGCGCCATCGCCGGATAGGCCTCATACGTGAGCCCGTCGACCGGCCGATCGTCGCCCGCGGATGTCGCGCGAACGACCCCAAGAAAGGTCACGACGGCGCCGCACGCATCGGTCCGCACGGCCTCGACGAGCGCCTCGAGGTCGATCGGCGTATCGACGACCGCAATCACGCCTAGCCGCCGCCCACCGGAGGCATCAGGGCGATTTCATCGCCGTCGGCAAGCGACGTCAAGCCGTCGACGAGGACGCCGTTGCGCGCAAAGCGCGTCGATGCACGCAGGAGTGCAGCATCCGGCCGATCGGCGACGAGTCGCTCCCAGAGCATTTCGAGATTCGATCCGGACGGGACGTCGAGTTCGCGCGCCGAGAATCCGAAGAGTTCGCGGAGTCGCGCAAAGGCAAGCACGCTGATCGACAAATTCACGGGTTAGAACCCGCCGAGATCCGTCGAGTAGCCGCGCTCCGTGAGCCACGTGCGGCTCTCGTCGTGTAAGCCGAGCAGATCGATCCGGCTACAGGTGAGTTTGTGCAAGAGCACGTCCCAAAAGTGTTCGTCTTGATTGTAGATGTCATCCGGAATCTGGTTTTCCGTGCGCGAGAATTCGCGTAAGGCTTGCCAGTCGCGGCGGGTGAGGATATCGCGTAGGCGCGCCTCATAGTCGGGACTCGGGGAGACCGGGTTCACGTTAGGCGCTCTTGTTCTTTCGTGAGATGATGAATTTTTCGAGCGCGAGCGCGACGCCGTCGCGGTCGTGACCGGCGGTCACGTAACGCACTTGATCTTTCACTTCGGGCAGCGCATTTGCCATCGCAACGCCGATCCCGGCCCACAGCAGCATCGGCACGTCGTTGCGCGAATCGCCGATCGCGAGCACCCGGTCGCGCGTGATCCCGAAATCCGCACACAGACGCGCGAGCGCCTGTTGTTTTCCGGCTTCGCGACTCAGCACGGCGCACTCTTGGAAATCCATCCAGTGTTCGTAACGAAAATTGAGCGGCAGATCGCCGAACTGCTTCTTCATCACCGCGACGGACTCGGCACCGAGAAAGCGGATGAACGTCGGCGCTTCGGTGAGCACCTCGGCAAGCGACACCGTGTCTTTCCAAGTCGGCCCGGTCATGTCGTTCATGTAGATCGTATCGCCGGTCATGCGCCAAAACGTCTCTTCGACGTAGACCGCGATCGAGAGTTTGGCCGCCTCGGCGAATTCGATCATCGATTTTGCGTACACGAGCGGCACCGGAATGTGCAACAGCGTGCGGTTCGCTTGAAAATCCTTGGTGAGCGCGCCGTGACAGCAGATCACGGGCAAATTCAAACCGAGTTCGCGCGAGATGCGGATCGGCGTATCGACGCCGCGACCGGTGACGAGGACGACGCGAACTCCATCGGCGAGACAGTCGGTGATGGCGGCGCGATTGCGGGGAGAGACGGTCTCGTCGGGGCCGAGCAGTGTCCCGTCGAGGTCGAGGGCGATCAAATCGATTGACATTACTGGCAGACTCGTTCGGCGTCGAGGCGCATCTCCATCGTGAGAATGTCCACGCGCGGAATTCCGGCGCGAATTTCGAGATGATCGCTCAGCCACGCGTGGCTCTCCGAGCCGAGCAAGCCGGCATAGTCGATCCCATCGTCCGCGGCGATGCGGCGGATTGCCGTTTGGCGAAAGCCCGCCGCGCGATACGCGGCGATCGCCCGCTGGTTGAAGCCGGCTACATCGAGCGTAAGCAATCGAAAACCGTCAGCTGCAAGTTCGCTTGCGAGTGCCTGGATCACGCGGCGCCCGATCCTCCGCCCGAGAAACCGCGGGTCGCTCGAAATCCCTAAATCCGCGCTTGCGGCGGCAAGATCGATCTTTCGAACGATGACGTGGGCAACGAAAACGCCGTTGAGGCAGCCAGCGTATTGGCGCGTCTTCGCCCGCGCGCTGAGCACGTTCCAATACGCGTCGCACTCCGTATCGCTCAGCGCCGGGACGTTATAGCTCACGAAGAGCGGGTCAGAATGGCGTCCCCAAGAGCGCATGACATCGAGGTCGGCGCGGCACATCGGGCGCACCAGCACCTCGTCACCTGAGACGAACGCCGTGGTATACTCGTTGAAATTCATATGATGCAAGCGATCCGCGGGTCGGTTTTCGCCGCCGTTCTCGTCCTCACTGCTGCAAGCGCGGCGAGTGCACAACCCGGTCCGTGCAGCAAGGACGTGCTCACGATCGAGGGCGCATCCGTGAGCTCGACGATTTGCATCACCGGGGGCTCCGCCGTCACGCGAACCATTCAAGTCGGCGAGACGCTCGTTTCGACGGCCGGAACGGTCTTGCATTCGACCACCTTCGACCTCCTACCGGGCGGCGTCTCGCGCACGGTCGATGACATCCCCTTGGATAAGCTCGGCTCGAAGCGCCTCCTGCACGTGACGCTGGCCTTCCGCGACGGAGTCGTTTTGCTCGAACACGCGCTCTTGCTTCCCGGGGCGATTCCCGTCAAGTAAAAAATCGGTTTCCCGCTCGGCCGTCCGGCGCAACCCGCGGGCCGGACGATGTTTTGTCGCTGGGGTAATGAAGCGACGCTACATCGCCCACTCCTGTCCCAAAATCACCGAGTGTTGCCTCTCGGGCAACGGGTAAGCATCACCGATGGCATGTACGGCGGTGAAGAACGATATGACGGCTCCAGAACGTGGCCGCTACCTCTACGAAAACATCCCCCCCGGGCTCTTCCGAGCTGAGGGTATCGAGGATGGTTCCGTAGCCTGGCGAGTCTCTCCGGAGCCGTTTTCGTTATCCCCCGCAACGGCCGGCGCGATCGAAGCGCTCGGTGCGGACTTGGTAACGTTCTATCGCGCACTCAACGCGCTCTACACGCGCAGCGCGCGCGGCACGGCGCCTGACTTCATCGCCGATTATCTGGATCGCGGCAAACCCGAAAACATCGTCAAGCTCTCGCGCATGAATCGGTTCAAGGCCGATATCCCGCAGGTGATTCGTCCCGATCTGATCCTCACCGAGGGGGGCTTCATCGCAAGCGAACTCGATAGCGTTCCCGGCGGCATGGGTTTCGTTGCGGCGATGGCATCGACGTATTGCGCGATCGGACACGATACGCTGGGCGGCGTCGATGGGATGCCGCTGCGTTTCGCCGAGATGCTCGTCTCGACCGCGGGCAAACCCGATCCGACGGTTGCGATCGTGGTGTCCGATGAGTCGGCGGATTATCGCGGCGAACTAAGCTGGATTGCCGCGCGCATCAATGCGCTCGGCACGGCGCGCATCATCGTCTGCGCGCCGACCGACATCATGTTCACCGAAGAGGCGCTTTTCTTTCGCGGCGGCGACGGTCGCGAAGAAAAAATCGACGTGCTCTATCGCAATTTCGAGCTGTTCGATCTGCTCAACATTCCCAAGCAAGACCTGATCTTGTATGCGGCGCGCCACAATCGCGTGAAGATGACGCCGCCGCCGAAAGCCCAGTTCGAAGAGAAACTCACGTTCGCGCTCTTGCACAACCCGCAACTCGAAGCACTGTGGAAAGCGGAGATGGGCGCCGAGGTCTACGACCGGCTCAAAGTCGTCTTCCCGCAAACGTGGGTGATCGATCCGCGGCCGTTGCCGCCGCAGGCTGCGATCAGCGGCCTTACCGCAAGCGGCACGCCGGTACGCGATTGGATGCAACTGGCGGCCTTGGGCAAGAGCGAACGCGACTATGTGATCAAGCCGTCGGGATTCTCCGAACTCGCGTGGGGTTCGCGCGGCGTGCGCGTCGCAAACGACCTCACCAAAGACGCGTGGGTCGCAGCCATCGGCGACGCGATTGCCGCGTACGATCGCACCCCGCACATCTTGCAGCGCTTTCACAAAGGACGCCGGGTCGAAGTGACGTGGTTCGACCGCACGAGCGACGATCTCAAACCGATGAACGGTCGCGTGCGCTTGACACCCTACTTCTTCGTGGTCGACGGAGCCGCTAAACTCGGCGGCGTCCTTGCGACGATCGCGCCGGCCGATAAACGGCTCATCCACGGCATGAGCGATGCGATCATGGCTCCCTGCGCGGTAGTCGAGGGCGGCTATTAGTTCTCCGCAACTCACCGGTCGTGGAATGATCCGCCGCGGCCGAATCATCGGATTTGGCGCGGCAATCATCGCGGCGATCGCCGTGCTCGTTTTTGCGCCCCACAGTTTTTCGGGGGTCGTTCGCGATATCGCCGCCTACGATCTCGGCGCGCTGATTTTGCTGGTTGCGATTTATGGACTGACGATGTCGGCCAATCCGGATATCACACGCATGCGCGCCGGCACCGACGATCCCGGCCGCTACGTCGTCTTCTTCTCGATCCTCGTGAGTTGTGTTATCGCGATGGGTTCGGCGCTGCTCGTCATTCCGAAGCCCCAAAAATTCGTCCACCCGTGGGAAACGACGTTCGTGCTCGTGCTCGGCATCATCGCGGTTGCTTGCGCGTGGACGCTCATTCACACCGCAATGTCGCTTCGCTATGCCCGTCTCTTCTACTACGACGACGACGGCGAAGGAATCGGCGGTCTCGAGTTTCCGAAGACCCCGTATCCCGACGACTACGACTTCGCGTACTTCTCGTTCATTATCGGTATGACGTTCCAAGTCTCCGATGTGATGGTGACGGATCCGGCGTTCCGTCGACACGTGCTCTTCCACAGCATCATTTCATTCGTGTTCAACACGGCGATCATCGCGCTCGGTGTGAATATCGTCTCGGGGCTCATTCACTAGAGCGAAGATCTCAGTTCGGCGAGATGATGTCGGCGGTCGCGTCAGCCAGGTTGACGTGGACTTGCGTACCGATGCCGCGACCGAACGACGTCAACGGAACGAAGAGCGATTGATTGGCGAGATACGGCGCGGCCGGCAACAGCACTTTTCGGCCTTGAAAGACCGCCTGTCGGTTGCCGGCCGTAAAGGCGACCGCATGTCCGCGGACGACCGTGCGATAGGTTTTCCCGCTGATCGACATCAAGCCGTTGAACGTTTTGTTCAGCGCGATCATGTCGGCAAAAACGACGCCGCCGTGCGCGACCGCAACGACGACTCCGTTTGAGGCGAGCGGGCGACCGTCGAGGGTCAGGTTGACGATGCGATCTTTGGCGAGCGCCGGGGCGGCGAGTCCGAGCGCGAGTACGACCGCGCAGAAGAGCGAAAACAGGCGTTGAATCATGCGGCTCCGAGCATCTCCTTGGTGTGCCAGGCGATGTTTTGCGCTCGGTCGCCGACGCGTTCGAGCGAAGCGAGGACGAAGAGCAAAAGCGTACCGGCTCGTACAAGCTCCGGGTCGCCTTGCATCTCTTCCTGCAATGCCTCGATGCCGCGGCGGTAGAGATTGTCGACTTCGTCGTCTTGATTGATCACGATGTCCGCGATCTCGACGTCGCTCTCGCGGTAACCGCGCATCGTCTCGGAGAGCATCGTCTCGGCGACGGCGGCAATCCGACCGATCTCCACGCGGGCGGGACGCAGCGGCACGTCGATCAGCTTGATCGCATTTTTCGCGATGTCCACCGCGTAGTCGCCGATCCGCTCGAGGTCGGTCACGATCTGCAGCATCGTCGCAATCGCGCGCAGCTCGCCGGCAACGGGCTGCTGCTTCCAGATCAGCTCGATGCAGCGCGCCTCGATCTTCCGCCGCAGTTCATCCATCTCATCATCGCCCGCGATCACGCGCGCAGCAAGCGCCGAGTCGCGCCGCTCGAGAGCCGCGGTCGAAGCATGGATGGCGTCGGTTGCCAAGGCACCGAGCCGGACGACGTCGAGACGCGTATTTTCGAGCGACTCGTGGTATGCCATTCGCATAGTGGAATATAACACCGATCTTTGAGCTTGGCCTCTTGGCCGGCGGCGTTGCTTGCGGGAGGGGACGGCGCGCGCCGCATCTAGATTAGACGCAGTACATTATCGTTGTCATAATACGTTGGGGGTTCTTCGTGAGTTCTGTTGGTTTGGACGCTACGGTGTCGGTCGAGATCGCCGGAGCGATCGGTACGATCACGCTCGATCGTCCAAAAGTGCTCAATGCGCTCAATCGTCAATTGCTCGCGGAACTGGGCGTCGCCCTACGCGGGCTCGAAGACGATCCGAGCGTACGCGCGATCATTCTGACCGGGCGGGGTGAAAAAGCGTTTGCCGCCGGCGCCGATATCGCGGAGCTGAACGCCCTCTCATCGGCAGTCGAAGGCGCGGCGCAAGCCCGACGCGGTCAAGCCGTCACGTTGCAAATGGAACGGATGCGCACTCCGATCGTTGTTGCCGTCAACGGATTTGCCCTCGGCGGCGGCTGCGAGATTGCGATGAGCGGCGACATTCGCATCGCCTCGGAGAACGCAAAATTCGGCCAACCCGAAGTAAATCTCGGGCTGATTCCGGGCTATGGCGGCACGCAACGCACGGCCCGTCTGCTCGGCCGGGGCGCCGCGATGTACTTGTGCCTGACGGCGGAAATGATCGACGCGGCAGAAGCCCTGCGCCTCGGACTCGTGCAGAAAGTCGTCCCACTTGCCGGCCTGATGGATGAGGCGCGTCGAATCGCGGGCTTGATCGCCGCCAAAGCACCCCTTGCGATCGCCGCCACGAAACAATCGATCAACGACGGCCTCGGTGTATCGTCACTTGCCGATGCGCTCGCGATCGAAGCGCTGCACTTCGGCACGATGGTCGACACCGAGGACTTCAGCGAAGGCACCAAGGCGTTTCTCGAAAAACGCGCTGCCGTCTTTACGGGCCGCTAAGACCCAGTTCCCAAGCGTTCCAATAGTCGCGACCCAGCACGTTTGGCCGGAAGTGCCGGGTGCGCGCACTGAGGGCGTAGGCGCTTCGCTCGAAGCCAAGCGGCACCATCGGGAGATCGGCTTGCAGTTGATCGCCCGCACGACGATACCACGTCGCGCGTTCGGCCTCATCGTAGGTCGACGCGCCGTTGCGTTCGTCGCGATCGAAATCCGTGCTGCAATAGCCCATCGAATTGCCGCCGCCCGGCGGCAGTGCCGCGCAGCCGAAGAGATACGAGCGATCGGGATCGAGACTCGGCGACCACGACGTGAGCGCGAAGTCGTACTTGCCGCCCTCGAGAATTCCGCCGGCATCTTTCGCTCCCCAAAACGTGCCGGGCGCATACGATTTGATCGTTGCCGTGATGCCCGCATGCGCGAGTTGGTCGACGATTTGGATCGCCGCCGCGTCGCTCGAGCGCCACGTTCCGGCAATCGCCAATTCGACGGAGAGCGGTCGGCCGCCGAGTTGCGCGCGCGCAGCGGTCGCATCGAACGATGGGAACGTATGCGCGGTGCGGTAGCGTGGATCGAGCTGATCCGTATCGGTCGGCTCCTCGAGTCCGCGATACACGGTGCGAGCGATGCGTGACCGGTCGATCGCACGAGCGACGGCTTTACGTACGCGCGCATCGGCAAACACCAATCGCTTCAGATTGAATTGCACGTAATCCACGATGTTCGTCGTCGCGGTCGCAACGCGAAGTTTTCCATCGGTCCGCGCTGCATCGATTTGCGCGCCGGCAAGATACGTCGCGTCGAGCTGGCCCGTGCGTGCGAGAAGAAAGCGCGTTTGCGGTGAGGGGACGACCAGGACGCGCAGGCGGTCGAGCGTTGCGGCGCCCCGCCAATAATAGGGATTGCGCGCAAATTCGAGCCGTTCGCCGCGTTTCCACGAGGTCAGCCGAAACGGTCCGAGTCCCACCGGTTGCGTGTCGAGCGAACTCCGATCGAGCGTCGCATACGCGGCGGCGACGTGCTTGGGCAAAATCGCAAACGGATCGCTTGCGCCAAGTGTCAGAAACGACGAAACGAACGGCGCCCACGGCGCGGACAGCGTGACGACGAGCGTGTCCGCATTCGGCACGCGGACCGCGACGATCCGATCGACCGTCGAGCGGTCCGGCACGCTCGTGCGCGGATTGCGCAACGCATCGATCGTGAAGGCGACGTCGTGCGCATCGAATCGAGCACCATCGGACCAACGGCCGGTTCGAATCCGGTAGGTGATCGTTCGTCCGTCGGCAGCGATCCCGCCATTCTCGCGCGTCGGAAGCTCGCGGGCCGCATCGGGCACGAGTCGGCCGCGGTCGTCGACCAAAAACAAATAGCCTTGGGTGAGCGGGGCGAGCTGCCAGCCGTAGGGTGTATTGCGAATCGTATTCAGACTACTCGGATCTTCTTCGACCGCAAGCGTAAAGGGATGCGGCGCTTCGGCCGCCCCTGCCGGAGCGATGAACGACGTCTTCGCTTTCCTCGGGTCGAGCAGGTACACGGAGCGCGCGTTTTCCATCGCCGCTTCGATTGCCGGATTGAAGCCGATCCATTTCGCGCGTTCGAACCCGTCCGGATCGACCACGACGACGGTCGGAAAATTGTCGATGCCGAACGCGTGCCCGGCGAGTTGCTCCGGATCGAAGGCGACGTTGCGCATGTCGTGCGCCTGCGCGAACGCGCGCGCGACCAGCGGGTCCTCACCGACGTCGATCGCGACCACGTCGACGTCGGGATGCGTTTTCGCATAGTGCTCGACGAGCGGTAAGGCGAGCTTACACGGCTCGCACCAGGACGCCCAGAAGTCTAAGAAAACGAGGCGACCTCGGTGCGCCTCGAGGGAGAAACCCGGCCCGGCCATCGCATTCAAATGAATCTCGGGTGCGCGAACGGCGTTCGATCCCGCGAGCAGTCGCGGCGCGATCACGAATTTGAAGATCGCAAACGCCACGACCAGTACGGCGAGCCCATCGAGAATGCGACCCGTCCAGCGTTTGGCGGGACGGGGCGCTCGCGTCGGTTCTTCAGGTGTCTCCATAGCCGTCGCCGAGATTTGCCGAAGGGAAAGAACACCCCTCGGATGCATAGGAGCAGGCGATGCCCAACCTTCGTGCGCCCGCCATGACGATTGATGCCCGAGCGTTACCGGCCCTCAATCGCAGTTCGCACATCTTCGAGGCCTTCGACAAACTCGCGGTCGGCGGAATTCTCGAACTGACCGAAGAGACCGATCCGCGCGCGTTACGGAACGAATTCGGTCAGTCCCGACCCGGCAAGTTCTCGTGGGATGCACGGAATTTGGGCAATGGTCGCTGGACGATTCGCCTCGAACGGATCGACGAACGCGCCGACACCGGTACGTTCCTCTCGCACGCGCCGCCGTTCGCCAACGCAAAGCAATCGACGATCAACGAGCTCGCGGCCCTTGCGACCGAACGATCGTATCGCTCGGGCGATACGATCTTCGATGAAGGCGAACAGTGGCCGTACCTCGCCTTCGTGCGCACCGGCAAAGTCGTGTACACGTTGCTCTCACCCGATGGCAAGACGCATTCGCTCGGCGAACGTCTCACGCACGATCCGCTCAACGAGTCGGGCACCTTCGACGGCGGCGGCGCGACGACGCGCGCCGAAGCCTTGACGGATTGCGTGCTGGTCCTCGTGCCCTCGGATGCCGTCATGCACGCCGTGCGCAACGATGCCGAACTCGGCCTTGGTTTTCTTGCAGCCGCATCGCAGGCGCGGCGACGTTCGATCGACACGATCGCCGATCTTGCCTTCGCGCACGTCCTCCAACGCGTAGCGAAGTTCCTCATCTCCTATGCGCCCGCAACGACCGGCATGGCGCCGGGTTTGCCGGGCGTCGAAAACCTCTCGCAAGCGCAAATCGCCGCAGCCGCCGGAACGGTTCGCGACATGGCCGCACGGGCGCTTCTGCGCTTGAAAAATGCCACCGCCGTCGAACTCGATCGCGGGCGCGTCCGTGCACTCGACCGTTCGCGACTCGAAGCGTTCGCGCAAGGCGTCCAAGCCCCGCCGGTCTGATCGCTTAGGTTTTCGCTCCGGCGAATCGGTCGACGGGAATCGGTTTCTCGACGGATTCCCACGCGCGCATTCTCGAGAACACGCGCAGCGCAGCGAGTGCAACGATCAGGGTTGCGACGGAAACGACATAGCCGAGCGGCGTCGCGCGGATGATGAGATTGGCGAAAGCAAGGATGACCAGAAGCAATCCGCCGGCGGCGAAAGCCGTTTGGAACGCCGAAATATTCAGACTGCGCTTGTTGATCACGCGTCCGCCGATGATGGCACGCACGACATCGGCGTGCATCAGCGCGACGGGAATAAAGCTCAAAAAGACGATCCCCCACCAGGGGTAGGGTGCCGGCGCAAAGGCCATGAGGGCGAAGAACGCGAGCGTTGCGATAAAGAATTTCATCCGCTTCGATCCGTGTTCGTCGAGTGCACGCGCGAGTAAGTCCGCGGTCATCAACGCGGCGAGGACGTTGACCACCGGCACGAGCAAGAGCGCGGTATAGATCGCGGCATGATTTGGGCGCGCGAGCCGCATCTCCGCAAAGCGGCGCACGTGATAGAACCACACGATGAAATACAGCCCACACGTTGCAAGCGTGAGCAGTGCGATCGTGAACGGACGCCGCACCAGCCGCGCCTCCGGCCAAGCGAAGGTCGCGATGCCGTCGTCGACGCGCAGCGGAGTCGACCAATCGAGGAAAAATTTGTGGCCGAGCGGGCGCTCGAGCGGCGCCTCGATGATGTCGCTCGCGCGCGCGTGCTGGAATTCGCGTGCGACTGAGAGCGCGAGCGCCGTCTCACGCTCGAGCTGCGTTCCGCAGGACCGACAATACACGGAATCGGGCTGGGCACGCGTTCCGCACTGATCGCAATACACGCCATTCGCTTACCCGGTTTTCGGCCGGACTATGCCGAGACCGGGTTCAGCCGGAGATCGCGCGGAGGGCGTCGGCGAAGGTATCGACCGGCACGATGCGTACCCCGCGCTCGTCCTTGATGTCCTCGTAGTTTTCGCGGGGAACGAGAAAGACGCTGGCGCCGGCGCGTTTGGCGGCAATCAGCTTCTGCCGCGTGCCCTCGATCGGCCCGACGCGGCCATCGAACGCGATGGTGCCGGTCCCGGCGATCTTCCGCTCGGGCGAGACGTGCCCGGGTCGCAGCGCCCGATAGATCTCCAAGGCGAACATCAGCCCGCCCGAGGGACCGCCGATGTCATCGATTCCGAATCGCACCGGCACGGCCAAGTGAGCGGCGGCGGGAAGCGTTTGCGTGCTGATGCCGATGCGCGCGTGCCCGTCGATGGCAACCAGCGTCACGTCGGCGTGCTGGGGAAATCCGGCATGTTCGAAACCGACCCGGACGCGCTGGCCGACCCGATGCGTGGCGATGCGAGCGCGCAATTCCAGATTGGTTTCGATCGCCCGACCATCGATGCTCGTGATGATGTCACCCGAGCGGAATATCTGTCCCGCCT
>Ga0123337_10003439_pt1 | contig 16878 bp, 14 predicted proteins | sample frozenSSSSmetaG_FD_89792 | JGI IMG/M metagenome (GOLD analysis project Ga0123337, IMG submission 89792) | Glacier valley bacterial and archeal communities from Borup Fiord, Nunavut, Canada, to study Microbial Dark Matter (Phase II) -... | ecosystem: Environmental > Aquatic > Freshwater > Ice >... | reverse complement strand
GGCCGGGCTGCAGCAATTGCTCGATTATGCCATTGCCACCTATTATCCCGAGCTGGCGGATGCCGCCGACCGGCCTGCTTCATTTCTGGGCGCGGTGGTGGCCAATGTCGCCAAGCTCGGCGCTCAATACACTGCCGCCGGTTTCGTGCATGGCGTGCTCAATACCGACAATATCAACATAACCGGGGAGAGCTTCGACTATGGGCCGTGGCGCTTCATCCCGACCTATGACCCCGATTTCACCGCCGCCTATTTCGACGAGACCGGGCTCTACAGCTTTGGCCGGCAGCCCGATGCGCTGGCCTGGAACCTGACGCGGCTGGCCGAATGCCTGGTGCCGCTCTCGAGCATTGAGGCGCTGGAACCGGCGCTCAATACGGTGTGGCCCCTCTTCCGGGCCGAACTGCCCCGGCAGATGCTGCGGCGGCTGGGGCTGGTGCCGCGCGACACCGAGATCGACGGCGCCTTCGTCACGGGCCTGTTCGAATTCCTCAGCGCCTCGCAGGCGCCCTATGAGCAGTTCCTGTTCGACTGGCGCGGCGGCAGCCTGAGCGCCGAGCGCGCCGCCCGCAGTCCATCGGCGGCGCTTTACGCCAGCGATGCGTTCCGGCCGGTGGCCGACGCCCTTGAAGCCTATCAGCCCAGCGCCGACGTCAATCTGGAACACGCCTATTTCGCGCGGCGACAGCCGCGCAGCATGCTGATTGACGAGGTCGAGGCGATCTGGGCACCGATTGCCGAGCGTGACGACTGGACGGCTCTGGCCGAAACGCTGGCCGAGATCGCCGAAATGCGCCAGGCCTATGGCATAAAATGAGGAGAACGCGATGACACTCTATGCGCTGGACGGCATGGCCCCGGAGATCGACCCCGATGTCGGCTGGATTGCCCCGACCGCCGTGCTGGTCGGCAGGGTGATCGTGCATGCCGAGGCGGGGATCTGGTTTGGCGTGGTGGCGCGCGGCGACAATGAGCCCATCACCATTGGCGCGCGCAGCAATGTGCAGGAGAATACCGTGTTGCATACCGATATGGGTTTTCCGCTGACCATCGGCGAAGGCTGCACCATCGGCCACAAGGCCATGCTGCATGGCTGCAGCATTGGCGACAATACCTTGATCGGCATGGGCGCTACGGTGCTCAATGGCGCGCGCATCGGCAAGAACTGCCTGATCGGCGCCGGCGCCCTGATCACCGAGGGCAAGGAAATTCCCGATGGCTCGCTGGTGGTGGGTGCGCCGGGCAAGGTGATCCGTGACCTCGACGAGGCCGCCATCGAGCGGCTGCGCAAGTCGGCCGATGGCTATGTGCGCAATGCCAGGCGCTTTGCCGCTGGCCTCGTGGACGTCACCGCGCGTCCCCATGATTTCGAGCCGGCCTGAATGACCAGCGATAGCGGCGAACGCCATCGGCAGATCCTGGAACTGGCACGGCAGCAGCATGGCGTCAGCGTCGAGGCGCTGGCGCGCCATTTTGCCGTCTCGGTGCAGACCATCCGCAAGGATCTCAACCAGCTCTGCGAGCAACGGCAGCTGACGCGCGTGCATGGCGGGGCGCGGCTGCCCTCGGGGGTGGAGAACCTGGAATATGAGGCGCGCCGCCGCATCGCCGCCGAGGCCAAGCAGGCCATCGGCCAGGCGGCGGCCAGGCTCATTTCCAATGACGCGTCGCTGTTCATCAATATCGGCACCACGACAGAGGCGGTGAGCCAGGCGCTGCTCGACCATGCCGGGCTCATGGTGGTGACCAACAATATTAATGTCGCCAACCGCATGCGGGTCTATCCGCGCTTCGAGGTGGTGATCGCCGGCGGGGTGGTGCGCCCCTCCGATGGCGGCGTGGTGGGCGAAGCGGCGGCCGGCTTCTTCTCGCAGTTCAAGGTGGACTATGCGGTGATCGGCGCCTCGGCGCTCGACGAAGAGGGCGCGCTGCTCGACTTCGACTATCGCGAGGTCAAGGTGGCCCAAGCCATTATCGCCAATGCGCGCCATGTGATCCTGGTCGCCGACCAGGGCAAGTTCAGCCGCACCGCGCCGGTGCGGATCGCCCGTATCGACCAGATCGGCAGCTTCGTCACCGACCATTGCCCGTCGGACGCCTTTCGCCAGCTGTGCAAAGCGGCTGGCGTGGCGCTGATCGAGACCGGCCCCCTTTAACCGCGCCTTAACCTAACAGAACAAATTCCGCGGCGGATGGTATTAATCCTAAATCTGCGGGCCTCACATTGGATGGAGATCAGCACCGTTTTAGAACTGGGCAGCCGTGGCCAAGGATCAATCAACGTTACGGGAACATCATGGCTGGCTGCGGCAGACCATGCTGCCGGCGCTGCTGGCGCTGATCGTCCTGCTGATCGGCGGGGTCTATCTGGACCTGCAGAATACAACCCTGGCCCGGGAGCGGGCCCAGGCCAGGGTGCTGGCGGAACTGGCGCTGATCCGGGCCAAGGTCGAGGGTAATATCACCGCCAATATCCAGCTGGTGCGCGGGCTGGTGTCGACCATTTCCACCGAACCGGCCACCATGACTCCGGAGCGGTTCGCCGCCCTGGCCAGCCGATTGTTCGAGGAACAGAGCCAGTTGCGCTCAGTCGCGCTGGCGCCTGATCTGGTCGTTACCACGACCTATCCGCTTGCCGGCAATGAAGGGGCCATCGGCCTCAATTATCTCACCAACCCGGCGCAACGGGGCGCCGCCCTGCTGGCGCGCGATACCGGCCGGCTGGTCCTGGCGGGGCCGGTCGACCTGGTACAGGGCGGGCGGGGCTTTATCGGCCGCTTCCCGGTCTTTACCGACAGCCCGGACGGCCGCCAGTTCTGGGGACTGGTCTCGGCCGTCGTCGACATGGACGCGCTTTATGCCGATAGCGACCTGACCAATCCGGTGCTGGGCGTCGACGTGTCGCTGGCCGTCGCGGGCGGGATGATGCCCTTCTTCGGACGTGATCTCAGCGACGAGCAGCCGGTTACGGCCGAGGTCTCACTGCCGCATGGCACCTGGATCATCGCGGCCGTGCCCAAGGGCGGCTGGGCCGCCGCCACCGGCGACAACTGGCTGTTCCGCCTGGCGATTGCGGCCGCCGGTATCCTGATCCTGGTGCCGATCGTCATCACCGGCTGTCTGATGGGTGAACGCAACCGTCACTTCCGTGCCGTCAAGCGGCGCGAGGCCGATCTGACGCGGGTGACCCGGCGGCTCGACCTGGCGCTGGGCATTTCCCGGATCGGCGTCTGGGAAATGGATGTGGTGACCAAGGACCTGGTCTGGGACGACCGCATGAACCAGCTCTATGGGCTGGCCACCGATGGCGGCCCGCGCAGCTATCTGGATTGGCGGCAGGCGCTGCATGCCGATGACCTGGCGCAGGCCGAGGACGACTTTGCCCGGGGCATCGCCACGGGGCGCTATGAGTCCACCTTCCGCAGCGTGCATGGCGACGGCACAGTGCGCCATCTGCGCTCGATCGGCGCGGTCTATAGCGATCCGGACTGCAACCCGCGTATCCTGGGCATCAACTGGGACGTGACGACCGATGTCGAACTCAATCTCGAGCTCAAGCAGGCCACGGCGACCACGCAGGCACGCAATGCCGAGCTCGAAACGGCGCGGGTGCGCATCGAACACAATGCCCTGCATGACAGCCTGACCGGCCTGCCCAATCGGCGCTATCTCGACGAAATCCTGCAGGGCCTGGCCGGACGGGGCTTTGGCGCCGACCAGTCCATCGCCCTGCTGCATATCGATCTCGATCGCTTCAAGCAGATCAATGACACGCTCGGGCACGCGGCCGGCGACGCCATGCTGATCCATGCCAGCGCGGTGCTGCGCGCCAAGTGCCGGGAAGGCGATTTCGTCGCCCGCATCGGGGGCGACGAATTCGTCGTGCTGACCACCGCCAATGACAGCCAGGAGGATCTGGCGGCGCTGGCCGCGCGCATCGTTCGCCGGATGCGTCAGCCGGTGGCCTATGAAGGTCATGAATGCCGTTTCGGCGTCAGCATCGGCATTGCCCGCGGCTGCGTCAGCACGCTTGAGGGCCGGCAATTGCTGATCAATGCCGATATCGCGCTCTACCGGGCCAAGGCACGCGGTCGCAACTGCTACGAATTCTTCTCCGAAGCGCTGCAGGCCGAAGTGATCAATACCAAGCGGGTGGCCGACGAGATCCTGAGCGGGCTCGAGCGCGACGAATTCGTCGCCTATTACCAGCCGCAGTTTGACGCGCAGACGCATGACCTGGTGGGCGTTGAGGCGCTGGCCCGCTGGCGTCACCCGACCGAGGGCATCAAGACCCCGGACAGCTTCATCCCGGTCGCCGAAGAGCTCAATGTCATGGCGACCATCGACCGGCTGATCCTGGAACAGGCGCTGGCGGACCTGGCCCGCTGGGATGGCATGGGCCTTGGGGTACCGCGCGCCTCGGTCAATGTGTCGCTGCGCCGCCTGCATGACGAAGAGCTGATCACCAGCCTGCGCAAACTGGATATCGCGCCCGGCCGGGTCTCGTTTGAACTGGTGGAGTCGATCTATCTGGACGACGGCGACGACATCGTCAGCTGGAATATCGAGCAGATCAAGGGTCTCGGCATCGATGTCGAGATCGATGACTTCGGCACCGGCTATGCCTCGATCGTGTCGCTGCAGAAACTGCACCCGACCCGGCTCAAGATCGACCGCCAGCTGATCATGCCCATCCTGACCGACCCGGCGCAGCGGCGCCTGCTCACCTCGATCATCGATATCGGCAAGGCCATGGGCATCGAGGTGGTGGCCGAGGGCGTCGAGACCATGGAACATGCCGCGATCCTGCGCGATCTGGGCTGTGACATCCTGCAAGGCTATGCCTTCGCCCGGCCGCTCAATCCTGCCGATCTGGAAGTCTTCCTGAGCGCACAATCCTGGCGCAAGGCGTCCTGACCCCTTCTCAAAGCACCCCTCATGGTCCATTGATCGGGCCAGACAGGCGGCAGGCAGGAGAACCGGCATGAGTGACGAACAGGGGCGCTTTGCCATTGGGGTGATCGGCGCTGGCATGGGGGCCAAACCGCATGGCCTGGCGCTGCAATCGCTGGCCGACAGCATCGCCGTACTGGGCGTCTATCGCCGCAACCGGGCCGAGCTCGACAGCTTCTGCGCCACCTATGGCTTGCCGGCCGCCGAGAGCTACGAGGCCCTTCTGGCCGATCCGCGGCTCGACGCCGTGCTGGTGCTGACGCCGCCCAATGCGCGCGAGGAGATCGTCGCCGCCGCGGCGCGGGCCGGCAAGCATGTGCTGCTGGAAAAGCCGGTCGAACGCAGTCTGGCCGCCGCCGAGCGCATCGTCGGGCTGTGCGATGCCGCCAATGTCACGCTGGGCGTCATCTTCCAGCACCGCTTCCGCCGCGCCTCGCGCTTCCTGGCCGAAGCCATTGCCGACGGGCGCTATGGCCGGCTCGAGACCGTGCATCTGGTGGTGCCATGGTGGCGGCCGCAGCAGGGCTATTACGACCAGCCGGGCCGCGGCACGCTGGCCCAGGATGGCGGCGGGGTGCTGATCACCCAGGCCATCCACTCGCTCGACCTGATGCTCAGCCTCTGCGGACCCGTCGAGGCGGTGACGGCCATGGCACGGACGACGCGGCTGCACCAGATGGAGACAGAGGACTTCGTGTCGGCCGGGCTCGACTTCGCCAATGGCGCGGTCGGCGCCATGATGGCGACAACCGCCAATTTCCCCGGCGGGCCGGAAAGCCTGACGCTGAACTTCGCCGATGCCGCAGCCACGCTGACCGCCGGCAACCTGACGGTGCGCCTGCGCAATGGCGACATCATCACCGAGGGTGAGGCCAGCGAGGGCGGCGGCGGTGCCGACCCGATGGCATTCCCCTTCGACTGGCATGCCGCCCAGATCGCCGAGTTCGCCGATGCCGTCCGCCATGGCCGGCAACCGGTCTCGACCGGCCATAGCGCGCTGCATGTGCACCGCCTGATCGAGGCGCTCTTGGCCTCCTCTCGCACCGGCAAACGCGTCAGCGTCTAGGTCAGGTGGCGCTGCCGGTCGGTTCGGGCGGCTGCTCGGCCGCCGGCGCCTCGGACACGGTGCCGCCGCCCCGCGCCGGCCAGCGTTCGCCCACCGTGTCGGCGACGAAGGCACCGCGTTCGCCGAGCGGCTGGGCCGCCCCGGTGGTGGAATCCTCGGCGGTCTGGTGCTCGATCTCGGAATTGAGCGAACCGCCCAGAATGATGATGGTGACCGACAGCCAGATCCAGGTCAGCATGCCGACCACGGCGCCGAGCGAGCCATAGGTGGCGCTGTAGTTGGAAAAATTGGCGGCGTACCAGGAAAACAGCACCGAGGCGGCCATGATGCCCAAAGCGGCAAAGGCACTGCCCGGCGTCACCCAGCGCCAGCGCGCCTCCTGCCGGCTCGGGCCCCAGCGATAGAGCGCCGACACCGCCAGCAGCAGGAAGGCCAGCAGCACGGCATAGGCGCCCAGCTGCACGATCCAGTCATAGCGCGACAGCCAGAGCAGGCTGAGCACCACCGGCAGCACCAGCACGACGCTGAGCATGACGATGGTGAGTACCAGGCCACCGAGCAGGAAGATCAGCGCCAGCAGGTTGACGGCAAAGAAATTGCGCTTTTCCTGTTCGCCATAGACCACGTTCATGGCTTCAAACAGTGCCTTGATGCCTGCGCCCGCCCCCCAGAGGGCAATGGCGAGCGACACCAGCAGGGTGATTCCCAGCGAGCGTTCGTCCTCGGTGGTCAGCCGCACCAATTGCTCGCGCACGATATCGAGGCCACCATCGGGCACGATGCCGACGAGCAGGTTGAGCTGCTCGACCACGCCGGCGGGATTGTTGAGCAGGCCATAGAGCGAGACGAAGAGACTGAGCGAGGGGGCCAGCGCCAGCAGCAGGAAGAAGCTGACGCCGGCGGCCGTCAGCAGAATGCGGTTCTCGTTGAAACCGACATAGAGGCGATAGACGATGTCCTTCCAGCCCCGCCAGGGGATGGCGGACGGCGTAAAGGCGTGGCGCCCGCGATCGGACTGCAGGGCGCGCTGGGATTGGTTGTCATCGGTCATGGGAGCGCAACGCATGAAGCCGCCGGGCGGCTCCATGCGTGGGCTGACTTCATGCCGAAAGCGCGGCCTTGGCCTCGACGCGGCGACGAATGGAGGCCACGTCCGACTTGGGCGTCGCCGCAAACAGCGTCTTGGTATAGTCGTGCTGGGGATTGTCGAATACGGCCTGGCGGCTGCCATGCTCGACGACGTCGCCATAATACATCACCATCACCTCGTCGGCGATGTAGCGCACGACGCTGAGATCATGGCTGATGAAGACATAGGTCAGGCCAAACTCGTCCTGCAGGTCCTTGAGCAGGTTGAGGATCTGCGCCTGGACCGACAGGTCGAGCGCCGAGACCGGTTCGTCGAGCACGAGAAAGCTCGGATTGAGCATCAGCGCCCGGGCGATGGCGATGCGCTGGCGCTGGCCGCCCGAGAACATATGCGGGTAGCGGTTGAAGTGCTCGGGGGCGAGGCCGACCTTGGTCAGCATGGCCATGGCCTTGTCGCGTCGCTCGGCGGCCGACATCTTGGTATTGAGCAGCAGCGGCTCGGCCAGCACATCGCCGATCTTCTGGCGCGGATTGAGCGAGCCGTAGGGGTTCTGGAAGACGATCTGCACCTTCTGGCGCATTTCGCGACTGACATGCCTGGTGTCGACCGGGACGCCATCGATCACGATATCGCCAGCGGTGGCTGGATCGATCAGCGTGATCATCCGGGCCAGCGTGGACTTGCCGCAGCCGCTTTCGCCGACCACGGCCAGCGTCTTGCCCTTGGCCAGGGTGAAGTTCACGCCCTTGACGGCATGCACCACCTTGGCCGGGCGCAGGAAGCCGCCGGAAGAGACATAGTCGCGCGTGAGGTTGCGGACTTCGAGGACGGGGGTGGCCATCAGTGTACTCCCGGAGCCGGTTCAAAGACGAAGTCGGAAACGGTGGGCAGGCGATCGCCCACGGCGTTTTCCGGCAGCGCCGACAGCAGGGCCCGCGTGTAGTTCGATTGTGGGGCTTCGAACAGGGAGAGCACGTCGGCCTCCTCCATCTTGCGGCCCTTGTACTGGACGATGACGCGATCGGCCGTCTCGGCGACCACGCCCATGTCATGGGTGATCATGATCAGGCCCATGCCATGCTCGGCCTGCAGCCGCACCAGCAGGTCAAGGATCTGCTTCTGGATGGTCACGTCGAGCGCGGTGGTCGGCTCGTCGGCGATCAGCAGCTTGGGATTGCAGGAAATCGCCATGGCGATCATGACGCGCTGGCACTGGCCACCGCTCAGCTGGTGGGGGAAGGCGCCGAGGCGATCGGCACCGTCGTTGATGCCGACCAGCCTGAGCAGTTCCACGGCCCGGTCGCGGGCGGCCCGGCCGTGCAGACCCAGATGCATGCCCAGCACTTCCTCGATCTGGAAGCCGATGGTGAAGCAGGGGTTCAGGCTCGCCACGGGCTCCTGGAAGATCATGGCAATATCCTTGCCGATGATCCTGCGCTTGTCGGCAGCGCTCATGGTGAGCAGGTCGAGGCCTTCAAATTCCATCTTGTCGGCGGTGACGGTGGCGGTCGAGGGCAGCAGCCCCATCACCGCCAGCATGGCCACGGACTTGCCGGAACCGGATTCCCCGACAATGGCCAGCACTTCGCGGGCGTCGACGGAGATATCGATGCCATCGACAGCCTTGAACAGACCGATGGAGGTATCGAAGGAGACAGTCAGATTGCGGATTTCAAGCAGGGCCATGGCTCAGCTCCTCTTGAGTTTGGGATCGAGTGCGTCGCGCATGCCGTCGCCGATCAGGTTGATGGCGAGCACGGTGATCAGGATGGCCAGACCCGGAAAGGTCACCACCCAGGGGGCGCGCAGGATGAATTCGCGGGCCGTCGCCAGCATGGTGCCCCATTCGGGCGTCGGTGGCTGGGCGCCCATGCCGAGAAAGCCGAGCGCAGCGGCATCCAGAATGGCATTGGAAAAGCTCAGCGTCGCCTGGACGATCAGCGGGCCCAGGCAGTTGGGCAGGATGGTGATCAGCATCAGCCGGAAATGGCTGGCGCCGGACAGTTTGGCGGCCGTCACATATTCACGGCTCTTTTCGGCCATGACAGCGGCGCGCACCAGTCTGGCAAAGTGCGGCTGCAGGACAATGGCGATGGCCACCATGGCGTTGAACAGGCCTGGCCCCAGAATGGCGACCAGCACGAGCGCCAGCAGCAGCGAGGGGAAGGCCAGGATGATGTCCATGACGCGCATGATCATGGCGTCGACCCAGCCGCCGAAATAGCCGGCCAGCACGCCCAGGATGACGCCGACAGAGGCGGCGCCGACCACCACGAAAAGGCCGATGAACAGGGAATAGCGGGCGCCATGGATCAACCGGCTGAGCATGTCGCGACCGACCGGGTCGGTGCCGAGCAGGAAGCGCGGATCCCCCAGCGCGTCCCAGATGGGCGGCGTCAGGATGGCGTCACGGTATTGCTGGTCGGGCGAGTGCGGTGCGATCAGGGGGGCGAAGATGGCGACCAGGACGAGCAGCGCAAACACCACCAGCCCGATGACCGCACCGCGGTTGACGGCAAAATAGTGCCAGAATTCGCGAAAGCCGGCGCCGAAATTTTCTTTGACGGGCGCGGGGGTGACTTGGGTCTGGCTCATTTATTTCACCCTGATGCGCGGATTGATGACGGCATAGAGCACATCGACGAGCAGGTTGACGGCCATGACGATGAGCGCAATGAGCAACAGGCCCGACTGCACCACGACATAGTCGCGCTTGGAGATTGAATCGATCATCCACTTGCCGATGCCCGGCCAGGAGAAGATGGTTTCGGTGAGGATGGCGCCGCCGAGCAGCAGGCCGACCTGCAGGCCGATGGTGGTGATCACCGGGATCAGCGCATTGCGCAAGGCGTGAACGTTGACCACGCGCTGTGGCGACAGGCCCTTGGCCCGCGCGGTGCGGACATAATCCTCGCCCAGCACTTCGAGCATGGCCGACCGGGTCTGGCGGGCGATAACGGCCAGCGGGATGGTGCCCAGCACGACCGCCGGGAGGATCAGGTGGCGCAGCGCCGAGACGAAGGCGGGCCAGTTGCCATAGAGCAGGGTATCGACCAGCATGAAGCCGGTAATGGGCCGCAGGAAGAAGGTCAGCGAGATGCGGCCCGAGACCGGCGTCCAGCCCAGATAGCCGGAAAAGAAGATGATCAGCAGCAGGCCCCACCAGAAGATGGGCATCGAATAGCCGGTGAGGGCCACGCCCATGGTGACCTGATCAAACCAGGAGCCGCGCTTGACCGCCGCGAAGATGCCGGCGGGAATGCCGACGACGATGGCAAAGATCATGGCCACGAGGGCCAGTTCGATGGTGGCGGGGAACAGCGTCATGAACTCGGTCAGCACCGGGCGCTTGGTGGCCAGCGAAATGCCGAAATCGCCCTGCAGCACGGAGCCCAGGTAATTGAGATATTGCTGCCAGATCGGCAGGTTGTAGCCGAATTGCTCGCGCAGGATTTCGTAGCGCTCAGGCGTGACGCCGTGTTGTCCGGCCATGGCCAGGATCGGGTCGCCCGGCAGCACGCGGACAAAAAAGAAGGCGCAGAGGGAAATGCCGATGACGGTCGGCACGATCAGCGCAATTCTGCGCAGAATGTAATTCAACATGAGCGGGTCTTACCCTTGAGCAATGGACCACCGATGGGGGTCAGAATGCTCGCGTTTCCTGAGGTGGCTCGGCCCTTTGGCGGGCGCCATTTGCTGGCGCCTCATGGCCTTGCTCGAAATAGTGGAGCCTCGTTCCGAGCGAAACGGATCGAGGCTCCTGTTTGCAGACTATCGCAAAGCCTTACTCGGCGATGTCGACGCCCTTGAAGCTATGGTTGCCCAGCGGGCTCATGGCATAGCCGGTGACGGTCTTCTTCATGGGCATGAACACGCGCGAATGAGCGAGGGTCATGGCGGGCTCTTCAGCTTTGAAGATTTCCTGGGCCTTGGTGTAGAGCTCGGTGCGCTTGGCCTGGTCCGGGGTGGTCTTGGCTTCCTGGATCAGGGCTTCGAAGTCCTCGTTGCACCAGTTGGAGTAGTTGGACACGCCGATGGCCGAGCACGAGAACAGGGTGGCGAAGAAGTTGTCCGGATCACCATTGTCGCCGGTCCAGCCGATCTGGAACGGACCCTTGCGGTCGGGCTGCTTGCCGCGCTCGCGGTATTCAGTCCATTCGTAGGTGACGATATTGGCGGTGACGCCGACAGCGGCCCAGTCAGCCTGGATCAGTTCGGCAACGCGCTGGGCGTTTGGATTGTATGGACGCGACACGGGCATGGCCCACAGGTCGGTGGTCAGCTCGGTCACGCCGGCTTCGGCCAGCAGGGCCTTGGCAGCTTCCGGATCATACTTGTCGGCTTCCGTGGTGTCGTCATAGGACCACATGGTCGGCGGGATCAGGTTCTTGGCGTCCTGGCCGGCACCCTGGTACACGGCCTCGATGATCGCAGCCTTGTCGATCGCCATGGTCAGGGCCTTGCGGACCTTGACGTTGTCGAACGGAGCTTCGGTCACGTTGTAGGACATGTAGCCGATATTGAGGCCTTCCTGTTCCATGACGGTCAGGTTGGGATCGGCCTGGAGCGTGGCGATATCGGCAGGCGCCGGATAGGGCATGATATCGCATTCGCCGGCCAGCAGGCGCTGGGCACGGACCGACTGGTCGGTGGTGATGGCGAAAACCAGGTCATCGATAGGCTGCTTGCCATCCCAGTAGTCGGGGAAGGCGGCATAACGGATGACGGTATCGAGCTGGTAGTCAACGAACTGGAACGGACCATTGCCGATCGGCTGGGTCGAGAACGCCGCCATATTGCCTTCAGCTTCGAGCTTGTCGGCATATTCCTTGGAGACGATCGAGGCGAAATCCATCGCCAGGTTGGCCAGCATTGGTGCGTTTGGTTCGTTCAGCACGAACTTGACCGTCAGGTCGTCAACCGCGACGATTTCCTTGAGGTACTTGGGCATGTCCATGCCCTGGAAGTAGTCCCAGGTCATGCCTTCGAGATAGGCGTACCAGGCGTTGTCTTCCTTCCACTGACGCTCGAACGTGAAGATCACGTCAGAAGCGTTGAGGTCGCGGGTGGGGGTAAAATAGTCGGTGGTCTGGAACTTGGTGCCCGGACGCAGCTTGAAGGTGATCTCGAGGCCATCGGCCGAGACTTCCCAGCTTTCGGCCAGGGCGGGGGTCACTTCGGTACCGCCGGGAGCAAATTCGACCAGACGGCTATAGATCGTGTGCGAGCTCGCGTCGAAGTCATTGCCGCCAGTCAGCGGACCGGGATCGAAATGGGCAGGGGAAGCTTCCGAGCAATAGACCAGCTGTTTGGCCTGGGCGGCGCCGGCAGCGAGCGCCATAATGGCCGTCGCTGTGAGCAGCGTCTTCATCAATTTCATGATTGTTGTCTCCCGAACAGTTTTATGCACCCGGCTTGCCAACCGGGGCTTGGGCGTCAACAAAGCTTAGAATCCAAGGGAGCGCAATGGGGGAGTTTGACCAATTGGTCAATCTGATGACGCCTGGAAGACAAATCCACAACAATGGACGGTTAGCTGCCGATCCGTTCGGCCGCCCCGCTTGGCGCTTGACCACCCGCCGAGCCTGATGATCCATAGCTCCATGACAAAGACCATTGCCACAATGACCCTGGTGGTCGCCGACTATGATGCCGCGATCACTTTTTATCGTGACCGGCTGGGCTTTGCCGTGCTGGCCGATACCGACATGGGCGGCGGCAAACGCTGGGTCGTGATCGGGCCGGCCGACGGCGCCGGCGCCCGACTGCTGCTGGCCAAAGCCGATGGCCCCGTGCAGGACAAGGCCGTGGGCAACCAGACCGGTGGGCGGGTGATGGGCTTTATCGAGACCGACGACTTTGCCCGCAGCCATGCCGAAATGGTCGCGCAGGGCATCACCTTCCTCGAAGCGCCACGGCATGAGCCCTATGGCTGGGTGGCCGTGTTTGCAGACCTTTATGGAAACAAATGGGATCTCATCGAACCCGAAAACTGAGCGTTGTGCTGCTGTTCGGCCTGCTGGCGGGAACGAGCCTGGCCGCGCAGGAGGCCGGCTGGCACTATTCGCCCCTGCCCGGCGAAGGCGATCGCGCCACGCTGGGCTGCGCCCTTGCATCCACGCCCACCGCTTTCGCCTGCGTGGCGGTGCGCTGCGAGGATGATTTTTCGACCGGCATCCATATCCATACCAGCCGGACCCAGGGCGATGCGGTTGTATGGGCCATCACCGTGGACAAGCAGACCCGCAGCTTCGTCGCCCTGCCCAGCCAGCCCTATGGCGCAAGGCTCAGCGGCGACACCGCCTGGGTGCTGGACAATCTGCGCAACGGTGCCGTAGCCTATCTCGAGCCGGCCGACGGCACGCCCATGCCGGCCAATCACATTGCGCTCGACGGCTCGCTTTACGCCATCAACCACGCCCTTGCCTGGTGCGCCCCGCGCGTGCCGGCAAACGAACCGATGACGGCGCCGGACGTTGAGACCAGACAATAGCCAATGGAGAGCCATGATGGACCGCCGACCACTCGGACGCAGTGAACTTGTCATCGAACCGCTGGTGCTGGGGGGCAATGTCTTCGGCTGGACCGTGGATGAGGCCGAAGGCTTCAAGATTCTGGACGCCTATGTCGATGCCGGCTTCACCGCCATCGATACGGCCGAAGGCTATCCCAACTGGGTGCCCGGCAACCCGCCGGGCATGAGCGAGACCATTATCGGCAAGTGGATGAAGGCGCGCGGCAATCGCGAGGCGCTGCACATCTTCACCAAGGTCAATTCGGCCAACAAGCCGGGCGGTCTCAGCGCCCAGGCCATCCATGACGGCGTCGAGGCCTCGCTGGCGCGGCTGCAGACCGATTATATCGACCTCTATTTCAGCCATTGGCCGGATGCCCAGACCAGCCATGAAGAGACGCTGGGCGCCTATGATCCGCTGGTCCGCTCGGGCCGGGTGCGGGTGCTCGGCGCCTCCAACTACAGCGCGCAGATGGTGCGGGACGCCCAGCAGACCGCCATCGTCAAGACGCTACCGCGCTATGATGTGCTGCAGCCGCGCTTCAATCTCTATGACCGCGCCGAATTCGCGGCCCTGGCCGATGTCGTGGCCGAACAGGAGCTCGGCACGGTGGTCTATTACAGCCTCGCCGCCGGCTTTCTGACCGGCAAGTATCGCAGCAAGGCCGATCTCGGCAAATCGCCGCGCGGCGGCGGGGCGGAGAAATATCTCGACGCCAAGGGTCTGGCCATCCTGGCCGCGCTCGACACCGTCGCGGCGGCCCATGACGCCACCCCGGCCGAAGTGTCGCTAGCCTGGTTGGTGGCCCAGAAGGGCGTCAGCGCCCCGATCGCCTCGGCTACATCGGTCGAGCAGGTGCAGAGCCTCGCCAAAGGCGTGCGGCTCAAGCTGGCCGATGACGAGCTCAAACTGCTGACCGATGCTGGTCAGTAAGCCCTAAAGCCACCCCTCCTCTGCGGGAGGGGTGGCGTCAGCCTACCACTCGAAATCGGGCCCGTTCACGCGGGCGCCCATCAGGAAGACGTCGGCCATCAGCCGCAGCGGCGCGGCGTCGACATCGGTTTCGTGCCGGTCGAGCAGATCGGCAAAGTGGTCGTACATGGCGGCATATTCGCCATCGCCATGCTGCAGCACGACCTCATCATTGACGCGCAGCGTGCGCCCGCCGCCCTCGAGCCGGACGACATCGCCCGTGCCGGTCTCGAAGCGAATGGTCCATATCTCGCCATTCTCCTCGAGCCAGTTGAAGCCCGCCGACAAAGCCGGCTGGTGCGCCTGGCCGGACTTGAAGGTGATCTCGGCGTCGATGGGGGTCTGCCGGTTGGCCGGGAAGGTCAGCTTGCTGGCCGCGACGAAGACCGGATAGGGCATGACCTTGGTGAAGATCGACAGGGCATTGATGCCGGGATCGCAGACGCCGAAGCCGCCCGGCTCCCAGACCCAGTCCTGGCCGGGATGCCATTTGCGCACGCTTTCGCGCCAGTCGATGCGCGCGGATGTAACGCCCTGCTCGGCCAGGATCGCCTTGGCCCGGTCGACGGCCGGATTATACTGGCTGTGCCAGGTCTGGTAGAGCACGCGATCGAGCCGGCTGGCATGGGCGATCAGGTCGTCGAGCTCGGAAATCGTCGTGGTGGGGGGCTTTTCCATCATCACGTCCTTGCCGGCATCGAGTGCCTCGCGGACATATTGATGGCGGATGCCGGGCGGGGTGCAGATCGACACCAGACCGATCTCGGGCATGGCGGCATAGAGCTCGGCGGGGGTCTTGAACACCGGCAGGCCGTTATGGGCCAGCCCGCGGGTCGAGACGGTCGCGGCCAGCTCGAAATCCTGGGAGTTCTCGATCACCGGCAGGTGCTGGTCCTGCGCTATCTTGCCCACGCCAATGACGGCGATCTTGCGTTTGGCCATGGTCTGGCTCCTGGGGAAAAAGTCGGCGTATAGAACAGAGCCGGCCCGGCTCTGCCAAGGGGATTTGTATGATTTTTTCGGGCGCCCGGCTCAGCGCACGATTATCGCGCGGAAATCGTTGACGTTGGTGCCGGTGGGGCCGGTCACCAGCAGGTCGCCAATGGCCCTGAAGGCGGTATAGGCGTCGTTATTGGCCAGAGCCGCCAGCGGATCGATGCCGGCATGGCGCAGGCGCGTGGCCGTGCCGCCATCGACAAAGGCGCCGGCATTGTCTTCGGAGCCGTCAATGCCGTCGGTATCGGCGGCCAGGGCGGAAATACCCTCGGCGCCATCGATGGCAATGGCCAAAGCCAGCAGGAATTCGCCATTGCGCCCGCCCCTGCCCTGGCCGCGCAGCGTCACGGTGGTCTCCCCGCCCGACAGCAGCACGACCGGCCTGGCGAAGGGGCGGTTGCGGCTGAGGATTTCCTTGGCGATGGCGGCATGGACCTGGGCCACGTCACGCGCCTCGCCCTCGATGGAATCGGACAGTATGGCCGCCTCGATCCCCTTGCTGCGCGCCAGCGTGGCGGCAGCCTCCAGCGACAGGGCGGCCGAGGCAATGGTGCGCACGGTGTTGCGCGCCAGCACGGGATCGCCGGCCAGGGGCGCCGGATTGTCCTCGCCGGCCAGCAGCGCCTGGGCGCTGGGCGGCAGGTCGATGCGGTAGAGCGAGACATATTTGCGGGCCAGCGAGCGGGTGCCGGCAAGGGGAATGGTGGGGCCGGAGGCCACCAAAGCTGGATCGTCGCCCGGCACATCGGACACGACCAGCGTTGCCACCCGGGCCGGCGTGCAGCGCGCCGCCAGGCGCCCGCCCTTGATGGTGGAGAACTGGTTGCGGATCAGGTTCATCACTGCAATGGGCGCACCCGAGGCGAGCAGGGAGCGGTTGATGGCCTGCTCGTCATCGAGCGTCAGGCCCGGCGCCGGGGCCGGCAGCAGGCTGGAGCCGCCGCCCGAGATCAGCGCCACCACGAGGTCATCGGGCCCCAGGCCCGAGACGGTTTCCATGATGCGGCGGGCGGCCAGGAAGCCGGCCTCGTCGGGGACCGGATGGGCCGCCTCGACGATTTCGATGCGCTCGCAGGCCTCGGCATAGCCATAGCGGGTGACCACCAGGCCCGAGATCGGGCCGGTCCAGGCCCGCTCGAAGGCCCGCGCCATCTGCGCCGACGCCTTGCCGGCGCCAATGACCACGGTACGGCCGCGCGGGCGCGGCGGCAGGTTCTGCGCCACGGCCAAAGCCGGCTGGGCCTGGGCGACGGCGGCGTGGAACATCTGCTCGAGCAGGGTAGTGT
>Ga0123337_10003436_pt1 | contig 16884 bp, 14 predicted proteins | sample frozenSSSSmetaG_FD_89792 | JGI IMG/M metagenome (GOLD analysis project Ga0123337, IMG submission 89792) | Glacier valley bacterial and archeal communities from Borup Fiord, Nunavut, Canada, to study Microbial Dark Matter (Phase II) -... | ecosystem: Environmental > Aquatic > Freshwater > Ice >... | reverse complement strand
TTGCCTTGAGCTTAATTCAGAGAACGCAATTGGATTTATTACAGGCATAGGTTTTGGAACTGAGATCATTAGCCATGGTGCTTCATTATCTTCAGATGCACAATGCCTGCAAAAATCTATGGAAATGGCACTTGATGGGCATGAACTTGGAAGTGTTGATAGCTTGATCATGCATTCTCCGGGCACAATATTGGGCGACAGTTCTGAAATGAAGGCCATTGAAGCAGTCTTTGGTAAAAAGAAGCCCCTTTTAACCGGAAATAAATGGAAAATTGGACATACTTTCGGTGCTTCCGGTGTTATGAGCCTGGAAATGGCTCTTTTAATGCTGAAACATGATCAGTTTATTCAGGTGCCTTATCTTCCTCAGCAAAAGCAGTTGAAATCATTGCAAAAAATCCTCATCAATGCTGCAGGATTCGGTGGTACTGCGTTCAGTATTCTGGTTGAAAATAATCCGCAAAACTGATCAGGATCATTTTTATCTTTAATTTAGAATCTAATTTTGCCGCATGTTAATTTACAAGCAATTTACTTTCGATTCGGCACATTTTCTGCCTAATGTTCCTGAGGGACATAAATGTGCAAATATGCATGGTCATACCTATGCGCTCAGTGTTTTTGTGGAGGGTGAACTCGATGAAAAAACAGGATGGATCATTGATTATGGAGATCTAAAAAAGCATATAAAACCCGTTATTGATATTCTGGACCACCATTTACTGAACGAAATACCGGGACTCGAAAACCCGACCAGCGAAATCCTGACCATCTGGTTATGGAACAAATTAAAGCCTATGATTCCAGAACTAAAAAGGATCGAACTAAAAGAAACGCCTACTGCTGGGGTGATTTACGAGGGATAATTCCCTGCATCAAAAATTCTGGCATAAATTTTTCTGTGTAACAATAGTAACATTACCCTGTAAGAATAAACGGGATATTTGAGTATCATTTAAACCTTAAAAAGCCAAAATCATGAGCTACTATTTCTCAAAAACTTTAAACACAGATTTTGACACAGCCATCTCCAGAGTAACTGAGGAACTTAAAAAAGAGGGCTTCGGGATACTTACTGAGATTGATGTCAAAGAAACCTTTAAAAAGAAACTGGACGTTGATTTCCGCAACTACCGTATTCTGGGTGCCTGCAATCCAAACTTCGCTTTTGAGGCAATTAAGTCTGAGGACAAGGTTGGTACTATGCTACCCTGCAATGTAGTTGTTCAGGAACACGAAGATGGCAGAATTGAAGTTTCTGCAGTTGATCCGATTGCATCAATGATGGCAATAAAGAATGATTCACTCGGAAAAGTCGCCTCTTCTGTAAGCGATAAATTACGCAGAGTGATCGAAAATCTTTAGAAATCAGCAATCATGACACATGAAATTGAGACCCAGTGGATGGGTAAAATGCAATTCAATGCATTAATGAACGGGCATACAGTTATCATGGATGCACCCGAAAAAGCTGGGGGCGAAGATAATGGCCCGGTTCCAAAACCTTTTGTACTAACAGCCCTTGCGGGTTGTACAGGAATGGATGTTGTGTCACTGCTAAGAAAATTTGAACAGCCTGTAGATGATTTAGATATCAAGGCGATCGGAGAAATAAGCAAAATAGCTCCAATCGAATATATTGCCATACACTTAATCTATAATTTTAAAGGTTCTGATACTGCAAAAGATGCAGCAATGAAAGCTGTCACTGATTCGCAGGAAAAATACTGCGGGGTAAGCAGCATGCTCAAAAAGGCACTACCGGTTACATGGGAAGTGATTTATAATGACACCCAAATTTTCACAAATAAAAATGAGGAATTAAGCGAAAGCTTATAATTCCTTATTTTTTCTATTCCAATGTGAGTTCGATAGAAAATCCCGTGCTTCGATTCCAGCGGAGGCTGGAATCTCCCCCATCCCCACCAACAATGTTGTTAGCTGGAACCTCTTTAAATGTCCTTGCGCACAGCAGCAGCTCCCGGCTGCCCCTCCCGATGAAAAACAACCCCTGGTAAAATAAACCTTGCCGGAGGAGGTATCTTCCGGCTATTCGTAATTTGAAATGAAACGCGATTTCTTGCCGGAAATACTCCGGAGGAAAGGGCTGAACTGACCTATACCACACAGGTATTGCTTTTCAAAAACAAATTATTGTTGCTCTGGAACCTAATCTGAAGTATTATAACCATTATTTTTACCAATCTTTTATCGAACTCAGGTTATTCTAAACTTCTCTCCACCCTCGCTTTTGGGAAATTGTGTATTATTTTTCTGATAATACATATTTTTTTGCGTTTTCAATACCCATAACTATTCATTTTTAAGGTCGTTTTGTGTAACTTCGCTCGCAATTAGAATTGGAAATAAATTAAAATCAAGCAAATAAGATGGCATTTGATTTAGACATGATCAAAAAGGTTTACGATAACTACGGTCCGCGTTTGGCGGCTGCGCGTAAAGTTGTTGGTAAGCCACTTACATTAACAGAGAAAATTTTATACGCCCACTTATGGGATGGTAACGCAAGCGAAGCACATGAGCGCGGAGTGACTTATGTTGACTTTGCTCCTGACCGTGTTGCGATGCAGGATGCAACTGCTCAAATGGCATTATTGCAGTTTATGCAAGCCGGCAGACCAACTGTAGCAGTACCTTCAACTGTACACTGCGATCACTTGATTCAGGCGAAAATTGGTGCTGATGAGGATCTGGCAACTGCCAATACTCAGAATAAAGAAGTTTATGATTTTCTTGCCTCCGTATCAAATAAGTATGGTATTGGATTCTGGAAACCGGGTGCAGGTATTATCCACCAGGTAGTTTTAGAAAATTATGCATTCCCGGGTGGTATGATGATCGGTACCGACTCGCATACACCAAATGCAGGTGGTTTAGGTATGATTGCTATTGGTGTTGGTGGTGCTGATGCCTGTGATGTAATGGCAGGATTGGCATGGGAGTTAAAGTTCCCTAAGCTGATCGGTGTAAAACTAACAGGTAAACTTTCAGGCTGGGCTTCTGCAAAAGATGTCATTCTTAAAGTTGCCGGTATCCTGACTGTAAAAGGCGGTACAGGATATATTGTTGAGTATTTCGGAGATGGAGCAAGATCACTTTCAGCAACCGGAAAAGGAACAATCTGTAACATGGGTGCTGAAATTGGTGCAACCACTTCAGTATTCGGATACGATGATAAAATTGCAATTTATTTAAAAGGTACTGAAAGAGAAGAAATTGCAAAACTTGCTGATCAGGTTAAAGAACACTTAACAGGAGATGATGAAGTTTACGCTAATCCTCAGAATTACTTTGATCAGGTGATTGAGATTGATCTGTCAACTCTTGAGCCCCATATAAACGGTCCTTTCACACCGGATGCGGCATGGCCAATATCAAAATTTGCAGAAGCAGTTCGTGAGAACGGATGGCCGCAAACTCTAGAGGTAGGATTGATTGGATCATGTACCAACTCTTCTTACGAAGATATTTCGAGAGCAGCATCTCTGGCTCAGCAAGCTGTTGATAAGAAACTGGTAGCCAAAGCCGAATTCACAATTACACCTGGTTCAGAGCTTGTACGTTATACTGTAGAGCGCGATGGATACCTGAATACTTTCGAGAAAATGGGTGGTGTTGTTCTGGCAAATGCCTGCGGGCCATGTATCGGACAATGGGCACGTCACAGCGATGACCCTACCCGTAAAAACTCAATCATTACTTCATTCAACAGAAACTTTAAGTCGCGTAACGACGGAAACCCGAATACACATGCATTCGTAGCATCTCCCGAGATTGTTACGGCCATGACCATTGCCGGCGATCTGGCTTTCAATCCCTTAACCGACACGCTGACTAACTCAGATGGAGTACAGGTTAAACTTGACGAGCCACAGGGTCTTGAAATGCCAACCAAAGGATTTGCTGTTGAAGATGCAGGATATCAGGCACCTGCAGAAGACGGAAGCACCGTAAGTGTACTTGTTGATCCAAATTCTGCACGCTTACAACTGCTTGACCCATTCAAAGCATGGGAAGGAACAGATATCAAAGGATTAAAACTTTTGATCAAAGCAAAAGGAAAATGTACCACGGATCATATTTCTATGGCAGGTCCCTGGTTGAAGTTCAGAGGTCACCTGGATAATATCTCTAATAATATGCTCATCGGAGCAACCAATTTCTTCAACGAAAAAGCAGATAACGTAAAAAACCAGCTTGATGGAGCATACGGATCAGTTCCTGCTACAGCCCGTGCTTACAAGGCAGTTGGTGTAGGTAGTATTGTTGTTGGCGATGAAAATTATGGAGAAGGATCATCACGTGAACATGCTGCAATGGAGCCAAGACACCTTGGTGTACGTGCCATTCTGGTAAAGTCATTTGCCCGTATTCACGAAACCAACCTGAAGAAACAAGGAATGCTTGCATTAACATTTGAAGATGTGAATGATTATGATCGCATTCTTGAAGATGATACCATTGATATCTGCGGACTAAATGAGTTCACTCCCGGCAAACCATTGAGCATTGTTCTTCATCATGCAGATGGAAATACTGAATCATTCAGTGTAAACCATACCTATAATGAACAACAAATTGAATGGTTTAAAGCTGGTGGTGCATTAAATATCATCAGAATGAATCAAAAGAGTTAAATAAACCAGCTCTTATATTAAAAAGCCAAAAGTTCAATACTTTTGGCTTTTTGCTTTCAATCAAATCTGTTTGTATAAAATTTTATCATGTCAAAAGTAATTCTCATTACCGGGGCTTCTACAGGCATCGGACTCGAAACTGCTGTTCAGGTTGCTGAGCAGGGCCATCAGGTATATGCAACAATGCGTAACCTAAGTAAAAGAGCTTTACTGGATCAGGAAGTCGATAAAAGAAAAGTTAAACTCCGGGTTTTACAACTGGATGTTCAGGATGAAAAAAGCATAGCAGCATGTATTGCTGAGATCATTTCAGCTGAACAAAAGATCGATGTACTGATCAATAATGCTGGTGCCGGATTCATCAAACCGATGGAACAGGCAAGCATGGAAGAGATTCAGCAGGTGATGGATGTAAACTTCTATGGACCTATACGCTGCAGCAAAGCCGTTATGCCTTATATGCGCAAGCAAAAAAGCGGACATATCATCAATGTCTCTTCGGTTGGGGGAATTGTAGGTTCTCCGGTAAACGAGATCTATTGCGCCGCAAAATTTGCACTTGAAGGTTTAACAGAAAGCCTGGCAACCTACCTGGAGCCATATTTCGGCATAAATGTATCGTTGATTGAACCCGGCGGCACGATCACAGAGTTTGGCAATAGCCTGACCGAATACTTCGAGTCGACCGGTGGTATTCTGAACGATGACTACAAGCCTTTGATGGAAGATTATATGGCTTACCGCTCTACTTTTACAGAAGAATTTAAGGAAAAGGCCTTTCAGAAGCCTGCAGATATCGCATCAGTGATCATCAGATGCATGAATGATCCGAATCCCAAAGTCAGATACCTGACTTCAGAAGGTACACTGGCTTTCACAAAATTAAAAACCAGTCTGGATCCTGATGGTGAGATTATGAAAGCTCAGTTAAGAAAGGCGATATTGAATAAGTAATTTTTCCCTTTGTCTGAACTATGATTCAGGTGATTTATATGATTAATATGACTATCTAAATCATAAAAATCATGCTAATCATAAAAATCACAGTTCAGACAATGAACGAACCGGGACGGTTTTTTCGTATTTTCGTAACAGGCTACATCAGAAAATTGAGATACATTTCGCTTTTTTTCCTTCTTTTCATTTCAGTGTTTACTGCATTTGCACAACCTGCAAACGATGAGTGCGCTAATGCTATTGAAATTACTGATGCCCGTGATTATTGTTCAGGCAATGGACAATACAGCAATATAAATGCAAGCCCTTCTTTCATTGGCACTGGGAATGATGTATGGTTTAAGTTTACTGCAAGAAATTTTGAGGTTAAAGTGACTGTTAGTGGTTCTCCCGGTACAGGCACTTTGCAATCCCCTGAAATTCGTTTATACAATACATGCGGTGGCTCATTAAGAACTATAGAGACAATAAAGGATGGCAATACAACTATTATAACAGGTGCAGGATTAGTTCCGGGCATTACTTATTTCATTGGAATCAGCGGAACGAATAACAGTACTGGCACTTTCAAACTTTGTATTGAGAATTATCAGTCCGAAATTAGAGCAGGGCAGGATTTCTCAGGAGCATCGCTAATCTGCTCAATTGAGAGCATAATAAGAGAAGTTAACATATCAGGGGCGGGTCTAAATCCCAATGAGGCAAGAGGGACTTGCCTGGATGTTCAGCCCGGTATTGCCTTTTCAGAAACAAATTCTGCATGGTATAAATGGACTTCCGCCAACGATGGAACCCTTGTCTTTACGATAACACCAAGCAAAAGGGACGATATTGACTGGGTATTATATGAATTAGGCCCGGAAGGTAATACACAGAATCCTTTAGCCTCTAATGCGATCCGATGTGCTGCCGGGGAAGGCATTAATCAACGTTGTGCAAATGAATCAACCTATGTACAAACAGGATTAGACTTTAACGCAACTGATTTAAGCGAAGCAAGCGGCTGTGGGACAGGACAAGATGGTGTTGTTCGGTTCATCACAATGAAGAAGGGATATGTCTATGCCCTCCTTGTAAATAATGCCTCAGCCGGTAATAATGGATTTGAAATTGCCTTTACCGACAAAGCAGGAAAAGCCGGAACCGGTTTATTTAAGGGTCCCTCCGCAAAAATCAAGAAAGTGGATAATAATCTGTGTACTTCCAGCCCTTCCTATACCTTTAGTAGTGAAGCATCTGATTTCACCATTTTACAATGGTATTTTGGAGAAGGTGCAAGTATTGCCGGAAGCACTAACCAAAATCCTGGCACTGTGACCTACAATACCAGCGGATTGAAAACAGTTGTGTTACAGGTTAAGAATAATGACGGGTGCACGGTTGTTCAAACTGAAACTTTCATGCATGTTATAAAACCTGATGCACCAAAAATCAGTGGACTCCAAACCAGATATTGTGTTGCTGAAACGATAAATTTGAAGGCTGATTTGGTTGAAGGAGCGACCTATTCCTGGACCGGGCCAAAAGGATTCACCTCAAACACAGCTGAAATTAAAGTCCCTGTTGATGATGCAGGGAGGGCAGGCACCTATTCTGTAACTGTCAGCCTGAATGGCTGTACCAGCGACCCGGCATCAGCTACAATAGCTTCTATCGGTCAAACACCAACAGCCTCATTTGTCATAACGAATAATAATCCCTGCACAATCGTGCAAAGCTTTACCTTTACGAACAGTTCCAAAGACTATCTGAAACTCCGATGGGATTTTGGAGCAGGGGCAAGTATTCCGGTAGGAAGAACCACAACGGTTAATACAGTTACTTATTCGAGCTCAGGGACCAAAACCATTCGTCTGGAAGCTGAAGGAAGTTCAGGATGTATCAGTGTTTTCACGCAAGAGATTATTGTGGCATTAAGTCCGACGAAACCTGAAATCACTGTCAATAAGCCCGATTTCTGCCTGACAGATGTCATCAGGCTCAGTACCACTGCACAAAGTGATGTAACTTACACCTGGACAGGTCCGAATAATTTCAGTTCCAATCTCCAATCACCAGAAATACCGGTTACCAGCGAAGCAGTAGCAGGTACTTACACCCTGACTTTAAGCAGGGGAAATTGCATTACCGAAACCGTAACCAGAGATGTTCCACCAATTTATAAAAATCCTGTTGCGGCATTCCGTTCAGAGCCAAAAGCACCTGTAAAACTTTCATTCCCTATACGGGTCAGCTTTTTCAATGAATCTAAAGATGCCGATGCGTATTTATGGGATTTTGGGGACAATACTACATCTACAGATAAGGATCCCGAACATACCTACCTCAGTGCAGGCGATTTCGATGTTAAGTTGACAGTTTTTAAAAGTTCGGTATGCAATGCATCCACTTCGCAAGGGCAGTTCATGATCAGCGCAAACAATATCCTGTTCATTCCTAATACCTTTACACCGAATAACGATGCTTTAAATGATGAGTTCGTAATCAGTATGACTAATATTAAAACTTACAGAATACAAATATTTAACCGGTTTGGTGTTTCTATGTTCGTTTCAGATGACCTGTTTAATCACTGGAAAGGAACCTTCAATAATGAACCCTTACCCGTTGGGACCTATTATTATCTGATTGATGCAGTTGATTTTAATGGAAATATGATCAAAAAAACTGGACCGGTAACTATATTACGTTAACAATGACAGCCTGCACAAAAAATAAAGCAATTGCTATCAGATGAAAATCACTCTTTTAACCATCGGCAAAACAGAAGATAAATATCTGATCGAAGGGATTGACATCTACATGAAAAGACTGAAACACTATATCCCCTTTCGGATACTTGAAATCCCGGAATTAAAGAATACAAAAAGCCTGTCGCAGGAACAACAAAAAACTAAGGAGGCAGAACTGATCTTTAAAAATATTCAAAATACCGACCATGTTATACTGCTTGATGAGAATGGCAAAGAGTTCAGTTCAAGAGGCTTTTCTGTATATTTAAATAAAAAGATGGTGAGCGGGCTCCAGCACCTGGTGTTTATCATTGGAGGCCCCTATGGATTTAATGATGAAGTCTATGATCGAAGCAATGAAAAAATATCCCTTTCTAAAATGACCTTATCACATCAGATGATCCGTTTATTTTTTGCAGAACAACTATATCGTGCCTGCACCATTTTGAAAGGAGAACCTTATCATCATGATTAAGCGCTAAATTATGACAGATTATAAAAGAAATTACAGATTCCGCTCTGGCAACCGGTCGAAAGAAAACAGGTTATTTTGGATAATGATCCTGATTGCCCTTGCTATAGGATATGTAATTATACGCTACTTGTGATTCAGAATTTATGGAAATAGGAAATGGATTATCTATCGTCCATTCCTACCTCCTACTTCAGACCTCAGACTTCAGACCTCAGACTTCAGACTTCAGACCACCCTTACTTCGATTTCTGCGACAAACGCGTTGCACTCTTTCCCGCCGCTTTGGTAGCTTTAGGTTTTTCCTTAACCGGCTCAGGCTTCTTAACAGGCGGAGCATCAGTAGCGGCAGGCACCACAGAACCATCTGCAATTGGCTCCGGAGCCTCTTCAATAAATAATGGCAGATCCTTAATAATACTGAACCAGTTGATGATCTTCTTCATATCAGAAGCATAAACACGTTCCTGATCGTGGTCAGGTGCTACTTCTATAAAGAAAGAACGCAAAGCTTTACCATCTGCAGTTTTTGCATCGGGTAAATTTTTACTGTCCTTCATTTTCAGAAAAATATCACTCAATTTCAAATCAGTTGTATCCCCAAAAACGGTAATATCTTCTAAAGAGGCCATCTTTGCAGTACTGATGTTGACTACGATTTTATTTTTCTGCTCATCCAATGTTTCCAGGATAAAGCCTGATTTATTCTGGCCAATCAGTTTAAACAATCCCGGCTTACCGGATACGGATACTAATCCTCTTAAATTCATATTTTTTTAGATGTGAGATTTTAGATATGAGATATGAGATCTTTTAAGGCGCTTTGTAGGCGTCTCAAATCTCACATCTCATATCTCGTATCTATTCCTCAATAACTTCTATTCCTAATATCTTATCACCCTGACGGATATCGTCGACAACATCAACATTCTCAATAACCTTACCAAAACAAGTATGATTACGATCGAGATGTGAGGTATTTGTACGGCTATGGCAAATGAAAAACTGTGAACCACCTGTATTACGGCCGGCATGAGCCATAGAAAGAACTCCTCTGTCGTGAAACTGGTTTTCTCCTTCAAGTTCACAATCAATGCTATACCCCGGACCACCGGCTCCAGTGCCGGTTGGGTCTCCTCCCTGAACAACAAAATCATTTATCACTCTGTGAAAAGTTACACCATCATAATATCCTGATTTTGCCAATTTCAAGAAATTAGCAACTGTATTTGGTGCATCCTTGTCATAAAATTGAACGGTCATATCACCTTTCTCGGTTTTAATAATTGCTTTGCTCATATTTGTTTTCTTAAGATTGGAAGACAAAGGTAATTATTTCAGGCAATTGATGAAATTCTTCAAATATCTTCTTCTTTTTATACCTTTAAATGCTGTAGAACGTTATAAATACTGATGTTAAAAGCCAGATTAACCCTTCTTTTCCTCCTTTTAACTGTAGTTTGCAGGGCTGCCTCTATTCTTATTCCGATGGATGAGGATCAGAAAAATCATCTGAAAGCCTATGGTATCACTTATCTGGCTCTAAAAAATGGGATTGAAACCGACTGGCTGCTGAATTACAGAGGTGGTAGTTTTCTGATGAAATACACCCAATCTATGGAATCAGAATGTAAGATCAGAGGGGTTTCTTATGAAGTGCTGGCAGATGGAAAGGTGAATGCGATTTTGAATGAGGTTACCGATCCATCAGTAAACATGGAGATGGTCAAACTTGAGAAAGCACCTAAAATTGCTGTTTATTCTCCCAAAAATAAGTTACCATGGGATGATGCTGTAACCATGGTACTCAGCTATGCAGAAATTCCATATGATATTTTGTATGATGATGAGGTTTTAAAAGGTGAACTGCCTAAATATGACTGGCTGCACCTTCACCATGAAGATTTTACAGGACAATACAACCGGTTCTGGAGTGCTTTCAGAAATGCCTCCTGGTATATCGAAGATGTAAAATTACAGGAAGCTACAGCAAAGAGAAATGGCTTTAGTAAAGTGTCAGAAATGAAACTGGAGGTAGCCAGAAATATCCGAAACTTCTGCTCAGGTGGTGGCTTTATGTTTGCGATGTGTTCCGGACCCGAAACTATTGATATCGCACTCGCCGCTAATGGAACTGATATCGCAGAGCGTGTTTTCGACGGTGACGCTTCTGATCCTAAAGCACAGTCGAAACTTGATTTTAATCAAACTTTTGCTTTCCAGAACTTCAAGCTGGACATGAATCCTGCAAACAATGAATTTTCGAATATAGATGCAACTCCCGTCCGCTCACAAATATTAAATCGAACCAACGACTTCTTTACTTTATTTGATTTCTCCGCCAAATGGGATATTGTTCCGGCAATGCTTACCCAGAACCATGATAAAGTGGTAAAAGGATTTATGGGCCAGACCACCGCCTTCAGGAAAAGCTTAATAAAGCCAAATGTCCTGGTAATGGGTGAAACCAAAACAAGTGATGAAGCCCGTTACATCCACGGGGAGTTTGGAAAAGGTCAGTGGACCTTTTATGGCGGGCATGATCCTGAAGATTATCAGCACATGGTTGGAGACCCTCCTACCGACCTGAATCTTCATCCCAATTCACCCGGTTACAGGCTTATCCTCAATAACGTATTATTTCCTGCAGCGAAGAAGAAGAAACAGAAAACTTGATTAGTGGAGAAGGGAGAGTGGAGAATTGAAAAGGGAAAATGGATGGAAATTGTTAAAGAAATGACAATTCTACTCAATCTATATTACAAGAAACTGTTCTTTGGAATGTAAGTATCAAATCAGAAATCTAAACATTGACTAACCATTTGATATGAACCAATAAATCTTAATTCTCCACTCTCCCTTCTCCACCCGATAGCTATCGGGTCTCAATTAATTATAGAATTTCCAGCTCACCCCAAACTTTAACACTTTATCCTGCATCGGATAAGACCTGACTGTATAATATCCTCTGGAAAGCAATCCCTGGTTGATATAATCGTATTTCAGAAATAAATTTGTCCTCTTTAAGGTTGCCCTGACCCACACATCCATTACCGGATAAGTGGAATATTCAAGAGGTGTATTGTCATTATAGAACTGACCAACATTGATTGCGTAGGCTGGAGCTTTGAAAGGAGTATTAAAACGAACATCGAAGCCAACATTGGTATAAAGTACCTTAAATAACCTGCTTGCATAGTAGAAGCTGTTATAAGTGTATATTTCGGGAGTCCTGATAATATCTTTAAAATCAGTTTTTTGATAAACTATATGATTGTCGAGATTAAAATTTCCGAACTTAAAATTCTTTGAAAGGCTAATCTTCAGCAGATTGATATTAGATCCAAACTGGTCCGGACTTATCTGTTTGGCACTCGCAGTTTCTCTAAAATAAAGATAATTACTGACCAGAAAATACTCAGCCTTTGCAGCCAGTTTATATTTCAGATTCTGATACAAAAATGAGAGATTACTGATCTTTGACTTATCAAAATTTCTGTTCCAGCTGTGATATTGATAGTCGACACGTTCGTACATCTGTTCAGGAGATTTATTTTGAACATATGCCCCGATTACAATCCTGCCAATTGATTTACTTAATAAAAAACTGGTATTGGCTTCATAAAAAAAGTCTCCTGCATTCTTACCCTGTACGATCTGATTGAGATCTGCATCAATATTTACCTTATCACTAAAACGGTATCCGAGACCTGCTTTGAGCATTGTATTTGATAAATTAGTTTCATAAGCCAGCTGTTCATAATGATACAGATCATTTTGAATACCCAGATCGAGTTTAAGTTCATTCTTAATAAAACTCAGGGCTTTCCCTCTCAGGTAAAAACTATAGGTAAACTCATTTCTAAGATTCGATACTTTGGTAGAATCATTGGTCAGTGTAAACGATTGAGAAGGAAGTGTAGGAAACGCTCCATATACATCCTCTTCATTCCTGAAAAATTTATACTGATCACGGGTATAGGTTAGAGTATGAGAAACACGCTGTGTGGGTAAAATCCGTTCAGAAGAATCAGGACCCTGCAGACTATCCACTCTGCCGGGATAATATAATTGCTTCAGAAAGAATTGGGTTTGTCGCCAGGTCTGCATAGGACGATCAGCTCCCAAAGCTTTCAAATACACAGGTTCAGCTTTCTTATCGAGGGAGTTAGCCTTAAATATCGTGTCATTCCTGGTGGATCCGTTTTCACCCGCTTTCAGGGTATTAAAAATAATATCACCTATAATGTTGTAGCGTTTCTTGGGTGATTCATACCAGGCAAATAATGTTGCATTCAAATGATCTGCTTTCTGATTCACATAAAAACCATCCCCGGTCAGGCGGTTAAACTGTGCCCCCACATTAAAATTCGGCTTGACGTTCTGCGAATGGGTGACCTTAAACATCTGCTCATGGATTTTACCATTCACATAATACAATTCGGTATAAGGTGATTTGGCACGATAGAATTTCATTGAATCCTGTGTCAGCCGATAGAGGTCAAGACTATGGAAGCCCGCATCGAAGCCGATAGTCCTCGATGGGCTGAATAGCATTTCACGATAAGCGAGCCCTGCACTTCCAAGTCCTATAGTAGGCCTCTTAGGCTGATATAATGGGCTGAAATTCTGAAAATTATAAACTGTTGTATCAATCCCCCTGGTCTGAGTACCTTCTTTCAGCAAACTGAGATTGGTATAACGGATATCTTTTGCATAGAAATGAACAGAATCTGCATCACTGGTTTTATTGAGAGAGGTGTCCCGCTCACCTGTCTGACCCATGCGACCTGAAGAACCCGCACTACCTTGTGCCCGGACCGGTCTTTGAGCATTTGCCTCTGAAGCAAACAGATACAGCAATAAACATAATCCTGAGGCTAAGTGTTTGATCATTAAAGTTCCAGAATGAGGTCTTTTAAAATTTTAGTCATTTTGGGTTCTGCTTCTTCTGCGGTCTTTATGATCTCTTCTAATGATACTGCTTTCAGTGTATCAGGAAAGCCTTCGTCTGTCAATACTGAAATAGCAAAAACAGGCAGAGCCATATGATTGGCGACAATAACTTCGGGCACAGTACTCATGCCCACCGCATCAGCTCCAATCAATCGTAAAAAACGATATTCAGCTCTGGTTTCAAGATTCGGGCCATTTACTGAAACATAAACTCCCGAATGGCAGCGAATATTATTTTTATTGGCAATTTCCATGCCCATTTTGATCATTTTTGTATCGTAAGGTTCACTCATATCCGGAAAACGAGGACCAAGACTTTCTGTGTTCCGTCCACGCAGCGGATTATCACTCTGCATATTAATATGATCATGAATGATCATCAGATCACCTTTGCGGTATTCCGGATTCAAGGCACCGCTTGCATTTGAGACGAACAATTTTTTTATCCCAAGCATTTTCATTACCCGGACAGGAAAAGTGATCTGCTTCATATCGTAACCTTCATAATAATGAAGCCGACCCTGCATTGCGACTACCTTTTTTCCGCTTAGCATTCCAAAAATCAACTTTCCGGAGTGAAATTCAAGGGTTGAAATCGGAAAATTCGGGATATTAGAGTACATCAGATTATAGAGAATTTCGATATCCTCTACCAATCTTCCTAAACCTGTTCCCAGAATAATTCCGATCTCTGGTTCAAAATCACCTATTTTTTTCTTAATGTAATCAGTTGTTGCCTGCAGATTTTGATGCATATTCTTCTATTAAATTGTTAAATCTTGTTCCATCTGCGTCTCTAAACACTGCTTCCACCGGCAGGTAATAGAGAGCTAAATCTTTTAATTGTTCTTTAAGGCCCACCATTCTTAATCGCTGAGCATCTTTTTCAGTGGTGATAATTAAATTATCATCTCCGCCAAGCTCACTAAATGCGTTTACAAGTTTAGCGATATTTTTGTCGCTGAACTGATGGTGATCAGGATATTGATGATGAATCAGCTCAGGGCCATAGGAGGCCAGCTCCGAAAGCAATGGACCAGCATTGGCAATACCGGTCAGTAAAATGACCTTAGTTTTCTGATTGATCGTTTCCAGCCTTCTTTCAGGAGTATTTTCATTAAATGATTTTAAATTCCCGTATTTAAGAAATGAAAAAAACAAATGGGCAGTTCGAAATTTGCTTCGAATCACATTTTGCTGCTCATGATTCATTTTTTCAGGGCACTTTGATACAACTACAATATCAGCACGATCAACAGCCCACATAGGCTCCCTGAGGTCCCCGGTCGGAAGAAGCCATTGTAGTTTAAACAAAGAACTGTACTCAAACAGCAGAATACTTAATCCCGGCTTTACCGCACGATGCTGAAAGGCGTCGTCCAGAATGATCAATTCATGATTCTTTTCCAGTTCAGTGATTCCAGCCACCCTGTCTTCGCATACTGCGACAGTAATATCAGTAAACTTGGACTTAAACTGTAGCGGTTCATCACCAGAATCTGAACTAAAAGAATTTGTATCTACATACTGAAAACCTGAAGTCTTACGGCCATAGCCTCTGCTTAATACTGCAACTTTGTATTTAACCTTTAGTAAACGGACAAGGTATTCAGTCATCGGACTTTTACCTGAACCACCTACTGACAAATTCCCGACTGAAATTACAGAGCTTCCAAATTTCTGTGATTTAAATATCCCGAAATCGTAGGCAAGGTTACGAAGTATAACAACAAGGCCATACAGAAGTGAGAAGGGGAATAATAAAAGTCGGAGTAGTTTCATTCTTAAGCTTAGGGCAAAAATACGTAATTGATTTTAAGCTTATGGCCATGAATCTATTAGAGATATGTTGAATGGGAAATTTTAAGCAAACATCAGGGTTTTGAATAAAAAAAAGCGGGTTTCCCCGCCTTTAAATTGCACTCATGAAATCTGCAATAATATGATAATCAGTTATAATATTCGGGTTGTTTAATCACCAATAATTACTTTTATCGCTTTTTCTCTCGCAGCATTACCAAATACTTCATAAGCATCCAGAATTTTGTCGAATGTAAAGCGGTGTGTAATCAGCTTTTCCGGCTGGATCCTGTTACTTTGCACTGTTTTTAACAGCATGGGTGTAGTGTTTGTATTCACCAAACCGGTTGTAATTGTAATATTCTGTATCCACAGTTTTTGCAATTGCAGATCGACACTCTTTCCATGCACACCTACATTTGCGATATGACCTCCCGGGCGAATGATGTTCTGACAAATATCAAAAGTTTGGGGAATGCCTACTGCTTCAATGGCTACATCCACGCCGTCCTTGGTTTCCTCTGCAATTAATTTTGCCACATCTCCTTTAAGCGGATTAATTGTATGTGTAGCTCCGAAGGTCTTAGCCACTGCAAGGCGGTTTTCATCCATATCAATCATAATGATCTTTGAAGGGGAATAAAACTGTGCCGTGAGCAATACAGACATGCCTATCGGACCAGCACCCACAATGGCTATTGTATCGCCAGGCTTCACAGCACCATACAATACGCCTATTTCATGCCCGGTAGGCAAAATATCACTTAACATGACCAACGCCTCTTCATTCGCACCCTCGGGAATGAGGTACAGGCTATTATCGGCATGCGGGATTCGCACAAACCCTGCCTGTGTACCATCAATTAAGTGCCCAAGGATCCAACCACCATCTTCACAGTGAGAATAAATCTGCTTCTTACAATATTCACATTTCCCACATGAAGTAATACAAGATATCAGAACATGATCTCCTTTTTTAAAATTTTTAACAGCATTACCAACTTCTTCTATAATTCCAACACCTTCGTGCCCTAATATCCTGCCCTTGGTAACAGCAGGTACATCCCCTTTTAGGATATGCAGATCCGTTCCGCATATCGTGGTTTTTAACACCTTAACGACTGCATCAGTTGGAGCAATGATCTCGGGTTTAGGAACATCCGTCCAATTCTTTTTACCCGGACCTTCATATACAAGTCCCTTCATAGTTTTTATACTCTCTGTTGCCCTGGTGGCACCCATTAAATCCTTGTTCATTTCTTTATGTTTTTATGGTAAATAAAACTGTTGCCAATAAAGTTCGTCAATT
>Ga0123337_10003434_pt1 | contig 16895 bp, 12 predicted proteins | sample frozenSSSSmetaG_FD_89792 | JGI IMG/M metagenome (GOLD analysis project Ga0123337, IMG submission 89792) | Glacier valley bacterial and archeal communities from Borup Fiord, Nunavut, Canada, to study Microbial Dark Matter (Phase II) -... | ecosystem: Environmental > Aquatic > Freshwater > Ice >... | reverse complement strand
TTCATGCCCGGCATCGCCGTCACACCGACCGCATGCTGGCCCGAGGGATCGTCGTGGAGCCGGCGCATCCACCCTGGTTGCCGGAATATTTTGCAAGAGACATCGGTCTTGTCCCTTGATACACGAAATATCAATGCCTTGAAGCGAAGGCGCGTCAATAGCATCTGTGCAACCGTGGTTACCCTTCTTGTTCTTCGTCGATAGCCGGATACGGACCGAATCCACCATTGGGCCGAATGATCATGCGACAAATCCGTGCACGGATGCTGGTGGTGACCCTGTCCATGCTGCTGTGGGCCATGCCTCAGATCAGCCATGCCTCTCCGGTGATCACGGTAGGGCAGGTGACCGTGAACGAGTTCGATACGTTCACCGTTCCAGTCTCGATCACCGACGCAGTGGACGTGACGTCCTGGCAGTTCGACTTGTCGTTCGGTGCCACGATTCTTCGGGTCACGGCGACGGGTGTCACCGAGACCAGCTTCTTCACCCAGGGCGACAGCACGGTGTTCGTCCCCGGCTTCGTCGATAACTCGCTGGGCCACATCCTCGGTGTCGCCGATGCGCTCATCTTTCAGCCTGCGGTGAACGGCAGCGGAGTCCTGGCCGACGTGGAGTTCACCGCGATCGCCGCAGGGGTCTCGCCGCTGACGTTGTCGAACGTATTCCTGAACCTGTCCGACACTGGTTTTTCGGTGACGAATGGGAGCGTGTGCGTGACTGCGCCGACGGCGCAAACGTGCCAATCGAACCCGGTGCCCGAACCAAGCACATTACCCCTGCTTGCCCTGGGCCTGTTGGCTTTGGGCGCACGCCGTCCCGCGGTGCGTGAGTAGCGCATTGCGACCTGACACCGCTGCCCACTGCTTCCCTTTCGGGGCCGGCGAAGGTCGTCGCCGCTGATGCATTGCCAGTGCGAGTTGGCGTGTGGGGCGGCAGGAAGCAGTAATCGTTTTCAAATCACCTGAGGAGGAAGTGATGACGAAGCCATGGACGAACGTGTTGGCGCTGTCGGCGATCGGCATGGCGTTGGGTCTGAGCGCCCTTGCTCCGGGCGTCGCTCACGCCGACGCGGTTGGACCGTACTACGCGACGCCGTCGTGGGACCAGACGCTGCCGGCCGCGACCCGGTTCATGGTCTTGACCAATATGAACAGCGAGGTTGTGCTGGACCGCGAGACGGGTCTTGTTTGGGAGAAAAATCCTGTCAGCGCCCCCCAGTTCTGGCCGAACGCCGTACTTAATTGCATGGGCGCTAATACCGGGGGTCGGAGTGGTTGGCGGATGCCGACGTTCTACGAGCTGAGTTCGCTGGTGGACGTGGTGGCCGGGGGGCTTCCGGCAGGGAACCCGTTCACCGTGGATACCAGCATTCTTTCCCGATATTGGTCGTCAACCAGTTTTCCGGGCACGAATACCCTCGCGATGACTCGAGGCTTCCCCACGGGGGGCTTTACCAGCTTCACGGCCTCGCCTAAGAGCAATGGCGTTAATTTATATTGGTGTGTACGTGGTGGCGTAGGAGGTAACTCCGACCCGTCGTAACGAATAGCGTAGCGACGACGACCCCTGAACTCGCTTTTGAAACATTGCTGTTGCGCATTGATCCGACGACGGTTATGTGAGCCCAGGGTCGGGGAATTGATCGGCGGGCGCGTCGAGTCAGCCAGTTGATCAATCCATGGTCGAGAACGAAGAGTGGACTTCGTGTTGCCTGCGAACGCGAACGCGACCGCATCGCAGGGCTTCACAGTCGTCGGCGACACGTCCTGCGCGCGGGCGCTCGATCAACGCGTTGCTCCCGGTCGGCCCGTTGCCGGTCGGCCGAAATCGCCTTTCAAGGGGCGGCAACCATGGACGGCTGCCATGGGCGCGCGGTTGAGCGTCGTCATCTCGATCGCCGTGCTCGCGGCGATCGGTGTGTGGGACCTGCATGACACACCGGCCGGACCCATCTCGAACGCTGCAACGACGAACGAGATCGCGACGCACCGAGATACCGTCAGGGCCGAGCCATCACGAGCGATCGACGTCGTCGCACGTTACGAAGCGGATCGCGACAACGTCAATGCGATCCCGCGCCTCGCACTGATCGAGCAATGGGCGCGCGAGCGCAAGTCCGACGAGAGCGTCGACCTGTTGACGCAAGCGCTCGTCGACCCCGACGAACGCGTTCGAGCTCGCGCGCAAGAGCTGCTCGACCGCGCGCTCGCTCAGCGTTGAGTCGGCACCATCGACGCTTTGACAGTCACCGCCTTTCTTTCTCTTCGACCCCAACCGCACCAATCCGTCACCAGTCTTTGTCGCCTCTGACTCGGGCTAGTCGCGCTGTGCCGCAGCGCCCCTGCGGCTCGGCGTGCCGAGCGTGGTCCCGCACGGGTAGCGCGCCGCGCGGGACCAGCCGTCTTCAGTCGTCTTCGAGCTCGAGGCCCGGCAGCACGCGAGTCCCTTCGAGGCGGACAGCTTCGAGCTTGTTCGCCCGAAGTCCGAGGGCCCGCAGGATCGTCGGTGCCACCTGCATGTTGGTCACCTCGCGGTCGACCGACTTCGCTTCCAGCCGGGGATTCGACAGCAGCAGCAGGACGTGCGTGTCGTCTTCGGCGAATCCGCCGTGCTCGGCGATCTTGGCGGCGCTGCCGCTGTAGATCGTGCCGGCGATCGGCTGCAGGATCAGGTCGGGGGTCCGGCCGTTCGCAGGATTGCCGAATCGTTCCGCGAGCGCTGCGCCCGAGTAGATCGTCTGCAGGCGGGCGTCGTTGCGCGTGCTGCGGTTGGTTTCGAGCACGACTGCCGCCTGCGCCGCCTGCGACTGGCGGTCGAGCCAGAGGAGGGAAACATCGTCTGCCGTTTCCTGCCTGACGACGATGCCCGCATTGGTGAGCAGGTCGATCGGATCGGTCACATCGAGCGTCGCCTTGGGATTCGGATGCGTGGCGCTCGGGATCATGTGCAGCTTGCCGACGTCGATCGGCGACTGGCCGTGCTTGGCGCCGACGATTACCAGCGTGCTGCGCGTCAGGTGGTGGTCCTCGAGCGCGTCGAGCATGGAGCCGAGCGCGTGGTCCACGGCGTCGAGGGACAAGGCCAGCTGCGTGCTCGGCGTCCCGCGGGCGTCGACGTAGCCATCGGCGGTGACTTTCTCCGCGACGCTGACCGATTGGAAATTCATGCCGAACATCGCCGGCACGCCGACCGCATGCTGACCCGTGTGATCGAAGCCGCGGATCTGGTTCAGGATGCCGGCGACCTTGAAGCCGTCATAGGTGCGCGTGAACACCGGGTCTTTCGTCCAGTCGACACCCGGGTGGCCAGGGACCGTTGTCGAATTGATTTCCGGGGCGTACAGCTCGTCGAGTCCCTGGCCCGAAGGACCGCTGACGATCTCGTAGGCGGGGTGCTTGTCGGTCCAGGCGGTTCTGCCGCCGGCTTCGTGGATGACTTCCATGATCGTGTTGACCTTCAGGAAGTTGTGCGGGTAGACCGGCACGCATCGGCCGCCGACGAGGCGCAACGGCAGATGGGCCGGGTCGATATGGTTCGAGCCTGCCGGGCCGCCGCCATCGAGCTTCGACAGGTCGTAGTCTAGGTTCTCGGCAAACATCGTTTCGGTGCCGGGCTGTCCCTTGCACTGACTGCCGGGCGCGAAGAGCGTGCGGTCGTAGGTGTCGTCGTAGAAGACGCCATGCGAGATGGGTGATCCTCCCGTCATGAATGCGAGGAGGCCCGGGAACGAGTCCGACGGTTTCGCGGTGGATGCATGCGTGTACTGGACGCCGTGCCTGATCAGCCGCGCGAACGCAGAGCCGGGATGTGCACTGACGAAACGATCGAGGTCGATCTGATGCATGCCGTCGACGCTGATCAGCAGGACATGCTCGATCGCGCTTCGGCCATGGTCGTCATCGGCCGCCCGAGCGAACGGCGACAGCGCCAGAGAGATGCCGAGCGCGATGGCGCTCGATCGAAGGTTCTTGCGAATCATGCATTTCATGTTCATCACGTCCCCCTTTAGTGTGAATCGGTTCTCCGTGTTCAAAAGCGAACCTTCGCTTTCAGGTAGAAGAACCGGCCTTGCAGGTCGTAGGTGTATTCGCTGGTGTTCACCGTGCCGTCGTCGTAGAACGGCGGACGGCGGTTGAAGAGGTTGTCGACGCCGGCGACGAACAGCAGCGGTCCCGTCTTCCACGTCGCCGCGAGATCGGTGTAGGTGATGGCTGCCGTGCGGTTGTTCGCAATCGAACGGTCCTGGCCGAGCGCATGGACCGGGCCGATGTAGCGGGTGCCCAGGCGCACGCTGTTCGCATCGTTCGCCCATTCGACGGAGGTGCCGTAGCGGATGCGCGGGATGGCTCCGGGGTTGGTGGAACTGGTCGGCTGATCCACCGTTCCGGCAAGCTGGACCTCGGGGCCACCGGCCGTGAGCTGCTGCCGGTTGTTGAACGTCAGCGTGCCGTTGGCCTGCAGCGTGATCTTTCCCGGAGCACCGGGGGCGATCGCGCGCAGGGGAAAGGTGTAGGCCGCGTTCAGGTCGAGGCCGTCGGTCCGGATCCGGCCCTGATTGGCCTCGAGGTCGGTGAGCGTGGTCAGGTTGCCGAGGATCGTGCCGCGCGGCCCGATGAGCCCGCACAGCGGGTCCGACGAGCCGGGGCTCGCGTAGCAGGTCTGCAGGATCGTCGTGGGGTTGAGCGCCCCGATCGCATCGCGCAGATGGATGTTCCAGTAATCCACCGTCACCGCCAGTCCCGGGATCGTCGTCGGCGTCACGACCATGCCGATGTTCCAGTTGCTGGAGGTCTCCGGCCTGAGCTTGGCGTTGCCGCCGAGGAGGGTGTTGTAGTTGTTGGTCGGTTGCGCGTAGTTGGACGGCACGCCGGCGGCTGCGCAGTTGGCGGCCACGACCGGATTGGAGCGTTGTCCTGCCGTCGCATCGCAGGGATCGTTGAAGGCCGCCGAGACCGACGTCTTGCCCAGGAAGAGTTCGGAGATCGACGGCGCTCGCAGCCCCGTCGAGTGCGATGTGCGAAAGCGCACGTCGTCGTTGACCTTCCAGTCGACGGCCGCCTTCCAGGTGACGTGACCGCCTGCGTTGCTGTAGTGCGCGTACCGCGTCGCGAACGTGGCGTCCAGCTCGCGAATGCCCGGCAGTCGCGCGAGCAACGGCAGCTTCAGTTCGGCGAACAATTCCTTCGCGTCGTAGGAGCCGGCAGTCGGTGCCGTGTCGGCGCCCTGTTGATCGCCCGCGAGGGTCACCGAGTCCGGATCGAAGCGACCGCTCAACCGGCGCCAGGCGGTGCCGAGGGCACCCGCTGCCGGTCCATACGGCAGATCGAAGAGATCGCCCGTGATCGAGGACTCGAACGCGCGTTGCGTGAAGACCGCGTGGGAGACGCTGGTGTACCGCAGGTAGTCGAGCGCGGCCGGTGACAGGGACGAGGGTCCGAACATGTCGCCAGCCACGCAGCCTCGCGCGACATCCGCGGCCGTGCAGGGCACCTGGCCGACCTCCTGTTCCGCATGGGTGAAGTTCAGCGCGTTGCGTACGCGAAAGGTCTCGCGTACGCGGCCGTCCGAGAACGAGGCATCCCAGGCGAAGCGCTGGGCGATCGACCCGCGCAGGCCGACCAGCGCCTGGAGATTACCGCTATCGGTTTCGCCGGTCTGGTCCCCGAGCTGCTCGAACACCTTGCTCAGCGTCAGCGCGCGGTTGAACGGATTGCCCACCGCACTGGAGGGTACGAGGAACCCGTTGGGGTACTTGAGCGTGACAGGGGTCGAGCCGAGCGTCGCGCCGTTCTTCTCGGTGGTGGACTTGCGGTGGTTGTAGAGGATGCGGGTGTACGCCTCGACGTCGTCCGTCAGCTTGAGAGACCCGAGCAGGTTCGCGCCGATGCGCTCCTGGCCGACGGTGAGCTGGCTGCCGGTCGACAGGTCGAAGCGATCCGCGGTGCCGTAGGGATGGTAGGCGCCGCCGCCGTCGGCGATCCAGCGGGTGGAACGCCGCCCGCTGGCGGGATCGGTGAAGCCCGGGCTCGCGAAGGTGGCGATGCCGCCGGGATTGCGCGTGACGGTCAGCGTTCCGTTGGGCTCGATATCGAGCACGCGATTCCGCGACCAGTCGCGGTCGCGCTGCTGGATCGGATCGTTCTTGTCGAACTGCGTGTTGAACGTCAGGTTGCCCCAGGAGCCGCTCCGGCCCACGGTGGCCTCGACATGTCGCCGGGTGCCGTCGTCGTGGGTGGTCCTGCCGCCTCCGATCCCGCCGTCGATGCCGCTGAAGTCCTTGCGCAGGATGACGTTGATGACCCCTGCGATCGCATCGGATCCGTAGATCGACGTCGCGCCGTCGCGCAGGATCTCGATGCGCTCGACCAGCGACAGCGCAATGGCGCCGACATCGACGCCTTCCGACGTCACGTTGCCGCTCGGCGTCAGCCGCTTGCCGTCGACCAGCACGAGCGTGCGCGCGGGTCCGAGGTTGCGCAGATCGACGAACTCGTTGCCCGTGCCGTTGGCGGTCGCGATCGAGTTCTGGTTGCTCGTGAGGCCCTGGAAGCCGGCGGCCGACACGCGTTGCAGGAGTTCCTGCAGGGTCGTGGCGCTTGCGGCATCGATGTCCCGTCGCGAAATGATCGTGATCGGGTTCTCGTTGGCCAGATCGGTCGAGCGGATGGCCGATCCCGTGACGACGACGGAGTCGAGGGGGACCGCAGCGGTCTCTGCCCGGGCGCAGGACGCGAGCGACGCGCAGGCCGCGGCCAGAAGCGATCGCACCACGGGATGCGTCACGCGAATCGAATGGGGCATGGGGTTTCAGCGAAGGGACGGATCACCCGGCGGAGCCCGGTGTTCGCTGCAATGGCGAGCCGGGATGCCGCTGGCCTGGAAGGTGCTGACGGCTTTCACGCCATGCCGATCCAGAGCGATCGGCATGGCGTAGGTCCGGTCAGTCGTCGTCGGCGCGCTTGCCGCCTGCCACTGCGAGCGGCGTCGAATTCCGCGATGCGTCGACCGGGCGGCCGCCGTTCACCGGATAGGCTCGCCTGGGCATGAGTCCCTGCCACAGCACCTTGTTGTAGGCGACGGCATCGACCTTGTCTTCTTCGGAGAAGTCGAAATGCTTCGTGCGCGCGATCCAGTACGCGGCGTCGTGCGTCGGCTTCGCCGCGTCGGCGTACACCACGCTGCCGGGGATCGGCAGGGCCGTGCGCTTCAGCAGGCTCGACGCCGTGGCCGTGAAGCTCCACGACGCCTGCGACGCATCGAACACCTCGTGCATCGGCTGCTGGGTGGCGTCGAGGATGCCGAGGTGATCGATGCCGAGCACGTCGGAGATCGTGCGCAGGACATTGACGGTCGTGTAGTGCTTGCTGACGACCGCACCCTTCTTGACGTAGGGCCCGACCACGTAGGCGGTGCTGCGATGGGCGTCGACATGGTCGGGGCCGTCCTGCGCATCGTCCTCGATGATGAAGATCAAGGTGTCGTTGGCATAGCGGCTGTGGGCCACGGCATCGACCAGGCGGCCGACCGCGTAGTCGTTGTCCGCGACCTGCACGTCGGGCGTGTTGACCCCGTCGATCGCGGCGGCATAGCTGCCGGTGTGGTCGTTCATGAAACGCACCAGGCTCAGGTTCGGCAGCGAGCCGCTGGCCACGTAGCCCTTGAACTCGCGCTCCCATTCCTGTTCGCGATAGAAGTCCGGGTAGGCATCGTCGAAGCCGCGGAAGTACACATCGGTGAAGGGCCGCAGCTGCGGGTTGGCGGCGTATGCCTGCACGACGCCGTTCGCGAAGGGCATGCGATCGCGCGGGATCTGCAGGGCCGCATAGGGCGTCCCGGCCAGGTTGTAGCGCGTCAGGTCGATGAAGAAGCCGTAGTTGCGTACCGTCAGGCCCGCGCGCAACGCCGCGTCCCACAGGTAACCCTGCTGCACCTCGCCGTTGGGGCCGTCCGGTGCGGCGACGTTGCCGGTGCCGGGAAGCGTGTCCGCGTCGAGCGAGGCCGACAACGGATTGGCGGCGATGCGCGCGCCACCGGCGAGTCCGACGTTGACGTTGCGGTTCGTCCCTTCCCAGTCGTAGGAACCCCCGCCGCCGTTGCCCGCGTAGTTGGGCGGCAGCATCTTCGCGCCCGCATCCGATTCGCGACCCGACGTGCTCCACGGCCAGCCGTTGCCGCTCACGTCGCCGGCGTCGTAGAAGTTGTCGAGCGTGACGAAGTTGCCGGCCAGCGCATGCAGGTTCGGTGTCGTGGTGCGCGGGAACTCGGTCAGGCGCGGATCGCCGTTGCCCTTGCCCAGGTCGCCCAGCACCTGATCGTAGGTCCGGTTCTCCTTGATGATGTAGATGACGTGCTTGATGTTCCTGCGCAGCGTCTCCATCGTGCGACCGGCCCGCTCGTCTTCTTCGCGCACGAAGCCGTTGTTCGCGGCGACGGTCTGCGTCAGCCGCTCGAGTTCCTCTTCCCGCGGGACCGGCAGCGACAGCAGGCCGGACCCGGTCAGGTTGAGAACGTACTGGTTCGGCGCGAACTTCACCGGCGTGTTGGCGACGGGGCAGGGCACCGTCTCGTAGCCGAGGCAGTTGCCGGGATTGGGACCGGGAACGGTCTTGGCGTTGCTCACATAGAGCGTGCGACCGTCGGCGCTCGTGCGCACGTCGGACGGCGACCAGCCAGTGGGGATCAGCCCGCGCACGCGCGCCGGCCTGGCATCGAGATCGATGACCGCGAGTGAATTCGTGCCGCGGTTGGTCACGTAGAGCGTTCGCTCGTCGGGCGAGAGCGTGAGCCCGTTCGGCGAGGCACCCTTGTACTTGGCTGTCTCGTCCTCCAGCGTGTCGCGCGGTGCGAGCGTCGGCACGCTGGCCAGCACCACGTTGCGCGCGGTGTCGATGATGGAGATCACGTCGGCATTGTCGGAGGCGACGTAGAGCTTTCGCTGCGCGCGGTCGAGCACCATCTTGTTGGGGTTGCCCTGGACCGCGATGCGCGCCTTGATCGACGGGCTCGAGCCGCTGATGTCCAGCACGACTACTTCGCGGTCGCGCTCGCTGCTCACATACGCTTCGCGATTGCCGACGATCGCGACCGAGTTGGGGTATTCGCCTCCCGGAGTTCCCGCGACGCCGCCGCTCTTGCCGGGACGCAGGTCCTGTTCGCCGACGACGGTGCGCGAGACCAGGTCGACGATGCTGACGGAATCGTTGTAGCGATTCGTGACGAGCGCACGCCTGCCGTCGGCGGTGATCGCGATGCCCGACGCCGTCGGTCCCTGGGCGAGTCCGTTGGCCGAGGTGTGTCCGAGCTTGATCGGTGTACCCGACTCGGCCCACTTGCCGCTCGCGAACGCGAACACGTGGATGTTGTCCTCGCCCGCGCCCGGCACGTAGAACGACTTGCCGTTCGGCGCGAAGGCGATGCCGATGTAGCTGTTTGACACTTGCAGGACCTGCGTCTGGCGAGCCGTGCCGCCGCTCACGTCGAAGACGAAGATGAACTGCGTGGAATCCTTCGGCAAGAACGTGCCGGTCGCGTCCACGACATAGTTGTAGCCGCTGGTGAGTACGAGAAGGGTCTTGCCGTCCGGACTGAGCACCTCGGTCTGTGCATAGCCGGCCGGAAGGTTGGGCATGTCCTTGAGCCGCGGCATCAGCGCCTGGAAGGTCGACCCGCGCGCGGCCGTCGGCGTGATCCATTGACCCGTGGGCAGACGCGTTCGCGCGGACGAATCCCGGTCATCCGGCCCCCGCCGCCCGTCGTCGGCGCGGGCGACTCCGGCAACACTTGCACAGAAGGCGGCGGCGACAGCCAAAGACAGCGTCAGATGTTTGACGGGCAGTTGCATGGGGGACTTTCGGGTGGGGGGAGAGAGAGCGCCGACGGTAGTTCCGCGCCATGAACGATTGATGACGAAAGTCTTGCGAATACCTTTCGGGCGGCGGACTCCACGGGCAGGCGCGGGTACCGCTCCGTCGCGCCTACGGGCCTGATTCAGGGAGAGAAATGTGACTTGCGACCCGGGCCAGCGGGCCATCCGGACTGCGGAAACGAAGGCCACGTCGCGTGACTGGCGTCAACTTCGATCAAGAGTTCACGGCTCTCGCACGGGTCCGACCGCGCCCCGATCGTCGGTCATGCGGCCCAACGGAGCGTCGATGGCCGCGCGCCACCGGACTGCGTTTCCGCGCAGGCGTTACCCTTCGCCACACACGGACCGACGGAGAAGATCTTGAACAAGTGGTTGCTGCTGACAATCGCGATCGTGTCGGAGGTCATCGCGACTTCGGCGCTGAAGTCGAGCGACGGATTCACCCGGCTGTGGCCGTCGCTGCTGGTCGTCGGCGGCTACGCGAGTGCGTTCGTCTGCCTGTCGTTCACGTTGCGCGAGATCCCGATCGGCATCACGTATGCGATCTGGTCGGGCGCCGGCATCGTGCTGATCTCGCTGGTCGGCTGGGTGCTGTTCGAGCAGAAGCTCGACACGCCCGCGCTGCTGGGCATGGGGCTGATCGTCTCGGGCATCGTCGTGATGCACGTCTTCTCGCGCCAGACCGCGCTGTAGCGGGCCACGCGGGCGCTGGTGGAGGAGGCGCCGAAGCGGTGAGGACGCAGTCCGCTTCGGCACTCGCTTGCGTCAGATCACGCCTTGCGCCTTCAAGCGCTGCAGTGCCTGGCGGACCACCTCCAGTCCCTGTCCCTGGTAGAGCACCAGCAATCGTTCGCCGCTCAGATGGCTCAGCACCGGGTTGCGGAAGCGCGTGTTGAACGTCGTCGTATCGACCGCCCCGTAGCCGAACTCCGGCGCGAGCGTGCGCAGCAGCACCGCGACCGATGCGATGGCCGGGCCCGAGTAGGTGAAATCGGCGTCCGACAGGTTGTGCAGCGTGTACTCGACGCGCACGTTGGTCTGGCCCGCGACGTTGAGATCGACGTCGCCCAGCCGGCCGATCGCCGGCAGCCTCAGACGTCCGGCAGCGTCGCGCGTCAGGTAGCCGCGCTGCACGGGATCGATGCGGGCGATGACCGCTGCCGCGCGCAGCCAGTTGACGACCTTGTATTCGTTGCCCAGCGTCGGCGCAGAGTGCGCGCTGGCCTGCGTGTCGACCATCAGCGGCGAGAGACCGCGACTCATGGACTCCGCGATGCTCATGATGTGATGGCCGCCGGTGCGCGAGTCTCCCGCAGCACCCCAGGCGTCGAGCGTCCCCGCGCCGCCGAAGTTGAACTCCGTGAACTCGCTGCCGTCCGCGTTCCACTGGAAGACGATGCTCTTGGCCCAGTCGTGCCAGATCGGCGCGGCGACGATGACGTCCGTATCGATCGGCAGGTCGCCGTCGCGCCGCTCGCGATGCCGATGGTCGTCACGGTCGTCGTCATCGACCTCGATGCGGGGCGTACCGTCGCGTCCGGCGTGTCCGTAGATCGCCTGGTACTGGCTGGCCAGGTTCACGTCCGACAGGTCGTTGTTGGACTCGTGGACAGGCAGGCCGCCCGGGTACGAGTGATGACCGCCGAACGCGCTGCCCGGTGCCGACGCGAACGGTTGCGGCAGTTGCGGGCAGTCGCTGTCGGCGCGCAGGATCGGCGGGAAGACCGCCGCGCGAACGCCGGCCGGAAACGCCGCCGCGTCGGCCGGGGAGATCAGCCCCTGGTCGGTCAGCTGCCGGATCACGGCGTCCTGCGCCGCGGCGCTGCCGAGGCCGCGCCGATGGACGACGCAGGTCGCGGGGTTCGTCAGGATGTCGAGCATCGCGGCCTTCAGCGATCGATCGCCGATTCCGTCGGCCTGCGCGACCAGGAAGCGCATCGCGGAGCGGACCAGCGGCGACTGGCCGGCCAGCGTGGCGGCGGCCGCGTTGCCGCTGCCGGGCCGCGTCTGGTCGTCTGCCGACGCGGGGGCGCACAGGGCAAGATGCGCGAGCGTGACGGCTGCAAGGAGGGGGAGGGTCTTCTTGCGGATCGGGTTCATGGGCGCGCCTCGAGGTCGGAGCGCGCAGTCTGGACAGGCCATGTGACGGACGTGAGAAACCGGCGATTCGCGTGCAGCCGGCGGGACCGGACGTCGATGGGCGATGATTCGACCGGGCCGACACGGGTGTCTGAGGACCTGTTGAACGATCCGGGGGCTGTTGGCGTGCGGAGCACGTCGTCGCAGACTCCTTTTGATGGCCGGCCGGGAAACGCGCGAGGGAACGGATGAAGGAACGACGGTCGCAAGCGGAACTGAACGCGCTGATGTAGGCGCATGCGAAGACCTGCGACGCGTGCGCGCTCTGTGCGATCGGCGAGGTGTACGCGCATGCGCCGGACGAGAACGGCTGCAACTGGGGGGTCTCGGTCCTGAAGGGCAGCGGCTGCTTCGAATGCCTCGAAGCCATCAAGCCGTTCCTGGAGTCGCTGTACGCGCGGTTCGATCTGGTGGAGTGAGGGGCCGCTCGCGATTGACGGATGTCCGCCTGCCCGGCCGAATCCCGTACGGTTGATCGACGGCACAACCAGGGGAGGGCCGTCGATCCCGCCAATCCGGCCTACAGCGTGCTGGGACGCGGGGTCAAGCCAGGCCTGGTGTTCCTCGCCGCGGTGTGCCTGCTCTTCGCGATCGGCGGGATGGTGCTGCTGGTCGTCTCTAGCGGGTCGATCCCGGCCGGGAGCGGTGCGGCACCTTAGCCGGTCATGCGTCCACTCTCGTTTGTCGCGCCACCCGTCCCGTGCGCGTTGCGCGCGCGATGCGACTTCCACAGGTGGAACACGAGATACGCCACGATCGCGAGGTTGAGCAGCAGTGCCAGTCCGCGCTCGAAGGTCGCGCGCTGGATCAGGGCCTCGATCTCGAACGGCAGCAGCGATGCGGTCATGATGGTCGTCAGGTACTCGGCCCAGCGGCGGCGCGTCCACAGCCCGACCGCCTCGACCAGGAAGACACTGCCGTAGGCGAAGCATCCGATGGCGACCTCGGTCAGGCGTTTCGGAGAAGCCGACGAGATCAGCGTGGCGCCGCGTTCCGCGAACGCGGACGCGATTCGCCGGCCGTGCTCGAGGGCGAGCTGGTGCAGCACGCCGACGACCGCATCGGTCCAGCTGGCCTTGAGCAACCCGAGCGCACCGAGCCCGGCGGTGATCAGGACGATGGCCTTGAGCAGCTTGAACACCGCGATCACGCGCAGCGTCTGTCCCTGGGGCGCTTCGTTGGCGCCGGGCTGTTCTGTCGTTGCGATCACTGGGCGTTGCCCATCGATTGCCGCTTCATCATCTCTGCGATCAGTTCGGCATATTGCTTCTCGGTCTGCTGCCGGATCGCCGACGGCCCGATCCAGGGAGGAACCCAACGGTCCGGGATGTATTCCCCGTGATTCGTGATGATCGTGTTCGCGCCCTCCGAAGTCACCTTCGTCGTGAAATCGGAGCGCTTGAAGTCGCCACGAATGAGGTGGGACTGGACTTCGCGTTGCGGCACCAGCGTCACGGACCGGACGGTGTCGAAGGAGAAGTGGAACATCCCGATCTGTGCATCTCCCGCCTGCGCGACCTGCAGCACATTGCCGTCGCGGGAAATGACCCGGCTCGTCTTGAGGGCGCTGATGAAATCGACCATGTGGTCGTAGTCGGTCAACACGCCCCACACGATCGACGGCTTCGCGGCCACGGTGGCCTTCACGTCCACGATGATCAGGTCGCCGGTCTTCTCGACGTGGACGTCGATCGGTTCGGCACAGGCGACCGCGGTGAAGAGGCAGAGGGCGGATGCCAGGAGGCCGAGCCTCGCATGATTCGATGCGGTCGACGAGTCGTGGGGACGGTGCATGGGATCTCCGTGAAAACCATGCGAGGTTGCACCCGGTCGGCTAACCCAGACGTCGGTTCGAGACTGATTGCAAGGAGGACGTGCGCCGACGGCAAGCCCTATTTGACGGGCGATTCCGTATCGTTTAATGAATCATCGACACACGAATGAGGGTGGTCTAGACAGCGCTAGAAACGCCATCGGTCACCGCGGTGGGTATCCTCCTTGCCTTCGCATACTTCATGACTGGCAACTCGAGATATAGATAGCTGAAGGTCGCTGCGACCACAGCAAGCATGCAGATAACAAGAGCGAAAAATACGAACCCGAGACCGCTCAGGGGAACCTTTACGATTCTGTAAGCCAGCCATAGGCAGAGTCCGTGGAGGAGATAGATGCCGTAACTGACGTCCCCGAGCCAAATTGCCGGTCTTGTTTTTAGAAGCCCGAACATGGATGCATTTCCAATGACTGCCGAGAAAATCAGGATCGACGCAGCAACGGCCTTCGCGCTGTCTGCATTAACCATGAATACGAGGGACAACGCTGCCACAGCACCCAACCAGCGAGACCCAGCGCTCTGCACGGCCGATCTCAGACGCGGAATGGAGTAGGCATATGCAACTGCGATTCCGCCTAAAAAGTGTGCGTTGTAAAGGAGGTCAGCATTCATCCGCGCGGTTGCCCGGTACAGCAGGGTAGTACCTAAAAGCAGCACTATCACGACCGCCAATGCGACGGTCGAGGAGCTAACGGCATTGAGCCAATAAAGCATCGGGACCGCCAATGCATAGAAGAGGATCTCGTACTTGAGACTCCAATTCACTCCTGCAATCAGGATCCACGTATGCGCGAACGCGTTGACATCGGGTCTGCCGAAACAAACAAATGCTAGCCATTGCAGGAGTTCCCGTGCGATCAGCAGTGGGCTTTCGCGCAACTCGCCGGTGACGGTGAACACGATGATGAAGACCGCGATCACCACCAAAAAGTACAGAGGTGCAAGTCTTGCGATACGTGTCAAATAGAAGCCGATCCAGGCGATCGGCTTCATGGCCTTCAGCGCGAAAAGAAAGCCGGTCGTCATGAAGAACAAAGCGACCGTTGTTTGCCCCAGTTGATTGAGCACTGCGTTTGGCCCCCAACTCCAAACGCCGGTGGTTGCCCAGACGTACGAGGTCACACTGTGGTGAACGAAGACGCCCAGAGCCAACATCCCGCGCAGTCCATCAAGTGACCCCACGCGGCCAAATTGGTTTTCGGTCAGCGTCTTAGCGGTGCCGCGACGCACCACGATCGCTGCCACAGCAAACATTGCCGCGTAGACCAGTCCGCCGTAGACCAGAGCGAGGAGTCGACTTCCGACCAGATCGAGGGGGGATTGCAGCATGGAGAACCTGTATCGCAATTTGCGTGCCGCTAGGGTATGCGCTCACGCATCATGCTCGCTGGAGGATCACGTTGGTGATTGATGCAAGTAAGTTGATCGGGGGTATTCCGATCAAACGCCTCAAACTAGCGAAGAGTCGCTGCGGATCATCTGCGCCGCCTTCTCCGCGATCATGATCGTCGGCGAACAGGTGTTGCCCGACGTGATCGTCGGCATGATCGCCGAGTCCACCACGCGCAACCGTTCGATGCCGTGCACCTTCAACTGTGCGTCGACCACCGCCTGCGGATCGGTCGCAGGCCCCATCTTGCAGGTCCCGACCGGATGGAAGATCGTCGTGCCGACATCGCCCGCGGCCTTCGCCAGTTCCTCGTCGGTCTCGTACTGCGGCCCGGGCAGGAACTCGGCCGGCGAGTAGGGGCGCAGCGCCGGCTGCGCGACGATCCGGCGGGTCAGGCGGATGGAGTCGGCCGCGACCTGCAGGTCCGCCGTGGCACTCAGGTAGTTGGGCGCGATCCTCGGTGGCGCGGCCGGGTCGGGCGACACCACGTGCACGCTGCCGCGCGACACGGGCTGGAGGTTGCAGACCGATGCCGTGAACGCGGGGAAGGTGTGCAGCGGCGAGCCGAACTTGTCGAGCGACAGCGGCTGCACGTGGTACTGCACGTTCGCATACGGCTGGTCGGGCGTGCTGCGCGCGAACGCGCCGAGCTGGCTGGGGGCCATCGACATCGGCCCGCGCTGCATCGTCATGTACTGCAGTCCCATCCACGCCTTGCCGTGCCACTTGTTGGCGATGGTATTGAGCGTGCGGGCCTTGGTCAGCCTGAACGCCATGCGCAGCTGCAGGTGGTCCTGCAGGTTCTCGCCCACGCCGGGCAGCGCATGACGCACGGCGATACCGGCGGCCTGCAGGCGGTCGGGCGCCCCGATCCCCGCACGCTGCAGCAGCGCCGGCGAGCCCACCGATCCGGCGCAGAGGATCGTCTCGGCGCGCGCCGTCACGCTGAACTCCACTGCGCGCTGCTTGAACGACACGCCGACGCAGGTGCGGCCTTCGAAGTCGAGGCGGGTGTCGAGGGCCTCGGTGACGAGGACCAGGTTCGGACGTTCGTACCGTCCCTTCAACGAAGGATGCAGAAAAGCCTTCGACGCGTTCCAGCGGATGCCGCGCTTCTGGTTGACTTCGAAGTAGCCGCAGCCGGCGTTGTCGCCGCGATTGAAGTCGTCGGTGCGCGGGATGCCCGCCTGTTCCGCGGCGAGACGGAACGCGTCGAGGATGTCCCAGTGCAGGCGCTGCTTCTCGACGCGCCACTCGCCGCCGTGGCCGTGGAAGGCCGCGGTCGCGGCGCGAACCGACTCGCTGTCCTTCGAGCGTCGCTGCGCCGCGTCGTCCATCGACCAGTGATCCTCGCTCTTGCGGAACAGCGGCAGCACCTCGTCCCAGGTCCAGCCGGGGTTGCCGGCGGCAGCCCAACCGTCGTAGTCGTGACGCTGGCCGCGCATGTAGATCATGCCGTTGATCGACGACGATCCGCCGACGACCTTGCCGCGCGGATACAGCAGGCTGCGGCCGTTCAGGCCCGCCTCCGGCTCGGTGCGAAAGCGCCAGTCGGTGCGCGGGTTGTCGATGCAGTAGAGGTAGCCGACCGGGATGTGGATCCACGCGTAGTCGTCCATGCCGCCCGCCTCCACGAGGAGGACGGAGACGCGCGGATCGGCGGA
>Ga0123337_10003431_pt1 | contig 16912 bp, 18 predicted proteins | sample frozenSSSSmetaG_FD_89792 | JGI IMG/M metagenome (GOLD analysis project Ga0123337, IMG submission 89792) | Glacier valley bacterial and archeal communities from Borup Fiord, Nunavut, Canada, to study Microbial Dark Matter (Phase II) -... | ecosystem: Environmental > Aquatic > Freshwater > Ice >... | reverse complement strand
GGCAATCGCCAGCACGCGCGCGATCGGATCGATGTCCTTTGCGCGCTTGCGATCGGGTAGACCCGTGCCATCGAACCATTCCGATGAGGCGCGGAGTGCGGGCGCAAGGCGCGCGTAACTCGGTGCGGAGGCGACGATCGCTGCGGCGGCGCTCCCTTCGCTTGCGCGTACGTCCCGTCCGAGGCGTGAGAGCGGGTCGAATTCATCGCGGACGCCGCGCACGTGCAACCGACCGAACGCCGTGAGTTCGGCGGCAAGAATCGCATCGGCGCGTTGATCCGACGACCATCCGAGGACGCCCGCCGTCGCGCTAACATACTTGGCGATACGGATGCCACGCCCGACGCTGCGTTCGTCGCGTGCATTGGCATCGCGCGCGACCGCGACGATCGCCGTATCGGGTTGCGCGAGGGCGTGGTCGATCGTCAGATCCGGTTCGATCGAATCGTTGATCGTCTCGCGCTGGGTCATGAAGAGATCGCGAAACTCACGTACGAGCGGCACCGAGAACATTCGTCCGCTGCGGCCGAGGATTTCGTACATCGCCTCATCGGGGACGCGCGGTTCGTTCGGATCGTTCGCGAGTTCGATGTACGTCATCGCGATGTTGACGATCATTGCGAGCGAGGGGATGCCGTGCCAGCGCAGGCGATCGGGGTAGCCGGTGCCGTCCCACGATTCGCAGTGCCAGCGAATCATATCGGCCGTTGCGTTCGGCAAGCCGCCGATTTTGGCAACGATCGCGGCACCGTGGAGCGGCACGTCCCAACGCGCGATCTCGCGTGCGCGATCGCTTGCGCCATCGACCGTCGAACGCAACCGAACGCCGCCGATTCCGTGCAGCAAGCCCGCGAAGTAGGCTGCGGTTCTGCCGGTATTGTCGGCGCCGTGACGCTCCGCCAAGCGTGCGGCAAGGCTCGCGACGCGGGAACTCGTCCCCAGCGCCCGGCCGGAAACGGCATCGCCGACCGCACCCAGCAGCTGCATAGCATCACGAAACACGCGGTCGGCCGCAGGAACGGGATCGCCGACGAGACCTGGCAACAGTGTCATCCGTACAGAACGCCGAATTCTTTGCAGCGTGCCGAAACCCTCACACATCTCCACCGATGGTTCGATTACGATGGTCGACGTCGGTGCCAAAGCCACAACCGCCCGCGAGGCATGCGCTGAAGCGCACGTTCGCCTCCATGCCGATACGGCCGATGCCCTGCGCTCGCTGACCCTTGCCAAAGGCGATGCGTTGGTGACCGCTCAGGTCGCCGGGATTCTCGCGGCAAAGCAGACGGGCACGCTGATCCCGCTCTGCCATCCTGTTGGCCTCGATGCCGTGGACGTCACCTTCAGCTGGCCCGAGCCGACGCTGCTGCGAATTCAAACGCGCGCCGCGACGCACGGCCCGACCGGGGTCGAAATGGAAGCGCTCGTCGCGGCGAGCATTGCAGCACTCACGATTTACGACATGTGCAAAGCAATGGACAAAGGCATCACGATCGAGGGTGTGCGCCTACTCTCGAAGTTCGGCGGGAAGAGCGGCGCCTGGACGCGCTCGTGAGCTACCGCACCGCCGCCATCGTCCTTTCAGACCGCGCGGCCGCCGGAACGCGCGCGGACGGCTGCATCCCGGTCATCCGCGAGCTCTTAGGCGATGCATTTTTGCTCGAGGATGCTCACGTGCTCCCGGATGAGCCCGCGGCGCTCGCCGCGGCCCTGATCTCCCTTGCCGACGTTGACGGATACGCCTTGATCTTAACGAGCGGAGGAACCGGCCTCGGCCCGCGCGATCGGACCCCGCAAACCACGGCCTCGGTGCTCGACTACGAGATCCCCGGCATCGGTGAGGCGATGCGGGCGGCATCCTCGGCATTCATCAAAACCGCGATGCTCTCACGCTCGATTGCGGGCGTACGCGGGCGTACGCTGATCATCAACCTCCCGGGTAGCCCGAAGGCGGTGCGGGAGACTTTGGGGATCGTCTTACCGGCCCTACCGCATGCGCTCGACCTACTCGCCGGCGGGGTCATCGATGGCTAGCGGCAGAAATCGCAGGCGAGTGAACCACGTTCGGGTATACTTTACGGTAATGGAAAGCGACCGATGACATTCGCATCCGCGACGTCGTATCTGCTTGGAACGATCAATGAGACGCTGTCGCGGCGCATGCCCAACCGGCTCGACCGGATGCGAGCGTTTTTAGCCGCGCTCGGCGATCCGCAAGAGACGTATCCGATCGTCCACGTCGGAGGCACGAGCGGCAAAGGCTCGACTTCGACCATGATCGCGGCTGCGCTCGCGCGCGCCGGGCACAAGACCGGCCTGCATACGAAGCCGCATTTGGCTTCGGTGACCGAGCGCTCGCGGATCGACGGGGTCGCGATCGATGAAGAGCGCTTTGCCGAGATCATGACGGTCTTGCTCGATGCGATCGACAAAATCGGACACGATCACGGTCGTCCGTCGTATTACGAAACGTTGCTCGCCATCGCGTTCGTTTATTTCGCGCAAGAAGCCGTCGACGTCGCGGTGATCGAAGTCGGCATCGGCGGCGAACTCGATGGGACGAACGTGATCCGAGCGCCGCGCGTGAGCGTGATTACGACGATCGGTCTCGATCATACGGAAACGCTCGGCGAAACGCTCGAACTGATCGCGCGCGACAAAGCCGGGATCGCGCGTCCCGGCGTGCCGCTGGTCTCCGATGTTGCCGATCCCTCGGCACGAGCGACGATCGAAGGCCGCTGCGCTGCAGTCGGCGCGCCGTTCATCTCGGTGCGCGATTCGGTGCAGATCGAAGAACGGCCAGGCGAACTCTACGGTCAATCCTTCGGGATCATCACGCCGGTCGATCGCTACGACCTCTCGCTGCCGATCCTCGGCGGGTTTCAGCGGCGGAATGCGGCGACCGCGATTCGCGCACTCGAAATGCTGGCTGATGATTTGCGACCGTCTCGCGCAGAAATCGAAGATGCGTTTGCGAATTTGATGATCCCCGGGCGAATGGAATATTTTCCTTCGCATCCGGCCGTCGTCTTCGATATCGCGCACAATGCCGAGAAAGCGCAGAGCCTTGCCGATGCTCTCGCCGCGACGTTCCCGGATCGTCGTTTCACCTTCGTCATGGCCGTCGCCGAGAGCAAAGACGCGGCTGCCGTCATCGCGCCGTTTTCCGCGCTGCGCGGAAATTTTATCTTCACGTCGTTTGAGACCCCGGGACGCACGGCCGTGCGGCCGCAGCGTTTGGCAAGTCTTGCCGGCGATCACGGTGTGTGGGGCCGCGCGATCAACGATCCGGTCGAAGCGTTTTCGATTGCCCGCCGCAACGCCGATGCCTCCGACATCATCGTCGTGACCGGCTCGACGTTCGTCGTCGCCGAATTGCGCGACTGGTGGTTTGCGAACGTTGCTAAAGCGAACAGCTGAACGCGGCGCGCTCGCCCTGCGCGGCCGCGCGCTCCCCTGGGGGGCGCGGACTTATATCATGGGCATCATCAACGTGACGCCCGACTCGTTTTCCGGCGATGGGATTGTCGACTGCGATGCCGCCGTCGCCCACGCCCTCGCACAGCGAGACCGCGGTGCCGATTTGCTCGACATCGGCGCCGAATCGACCCGGCCCGGATTCGCGCCGATCGACGATGGAACGGAGCGCGCGCGATTGCTGCCGGTCATCGCAAGCCTACGCGCCGCCGATCCCGATGCGATCCTCTCGGTCGACACGTTCAAAGCGGCGGTCTACGTCGCTGCGCACGCGGCGGGCGGCGATCTGCTTAATTCGATTTGGGGAGTCGACGATGCGCTACTCGCTGCGTGCGTACAGACGCAATCGCCGGCGATCATCATGCACAACAAACGCGTCGCCGTCTACGAGCGCGATGTCGTCGATGAAGTGCTCGCCTCGCTTTTCGCGCAAGCCGACCGCGCGGTCGCGGCCGGCGTCCCCGCGCATCACGTCATCCTCGACCCCGGGATCGGCTTCGGCAAACTCCCCGAACATAATCTCGCGTTGCTCGCGCAGTTGGACCGGCTCGTGGCGCTCGGTTTCCCGACGCTCATCGGCACGTCGCGCAAGTCGACGATCGGAAAACTCACCGATCGACGCGTCGACGAGCGGGCCTATGGAACCGCAGCCACGATCGCGCTTGCAATCTCCGCCGGTATCGACATCGTGCGCGTTCACGACGTCCAAGAGATGAGCGACGTGGTCCACGTCACCGATGCGATCACCCGCGGCTGGCGCCCGGAGAGCTGGAACGAAACCTTACCGTGACCGACACGATCGAGTTGCGCGGCATGCGGATCATCGCGCGCCACGGCGCAAACGCAGGCGAACAAGACGTTCCGCAACCCTTCGATGTGGACGTGCTGCTCGAAGTCGATTTCGAGCGGGCGAAGACGAGCGACATGCTCGCCGACACGTACGACTATGCCGCACTCCATGATGACATCACATTCATCGTGAAGACGACGCGCTATCAGCTCCTCGAACGCTTGGGCACCGACATCCTGACCAAGATATTCGAAGACAAACGCGTGCGAGCGGCAACGCTGAGTATTGCGAAGCCGTATCTCCTGGGCGGAGCGACGCCGGTGGTGACCCAGCGAGCCCACAACCCCAACAGCTGATGGCGCGCGCTGCAATCGGCATCGGCTCCAATGACGGCGATGCCGAAGCCAACGTGCGCGACGCCTTCATTGCGTTGCAAGCGGTGGGGACGCTCGAAGCGCGTTCTTCGCTCTATCGCACGAAGGCGTGGGGCGTAATCGATCAGCCCGATTTCTACAACGCCGCCGCGATCGTCGAGACGAACCTCGAGCCGCACGATTTGTTACGCGAACTCAAACGTATCGAACGCGAAATGGGCCGAACCACCACGTACCGCTGGGGCCCGCGCGTGATCGATCTCGATATTCTCACCTACGACGACCTGCATCTGGACGACCCCGATCTGCAGATTCCACATGCGCTGATGAACCAGCGCGCTTTTGTGCTCGTGCCGCTCGCGGAAATCGACGCCCGCTTTACCCCGAAACGGGATCAACTGCCCGCGCCCGCACTTGCCGAAGTCGTGCGCTTATAGCAAATCGACTGGTCGATGAGATTTGCGTCCAGGCTGCCGACGTGAAGTTTCGCGATACGCATTACGTACAAGGCCCCCATTTCGGCGAGCCAAGTTCGAAACGAAGATTGGAGTCCGCAATTCATGAAACTCGAGAGACAATCTCGCGCCGTACCACATTGCTTGTGTGTTCAACTGAGCAGCTGTGATCTTCATGAGCGAGGACATTCCGACGCAAGGCGAGACTCGCCGCTACGAGAGCAACGCGGACAGCGGACATTCTCTTCGAACCGCATCGTAAACCCGGCGTCGTCGTAGAGCCCTCGTCGTCGGAGGCTTCCTCGGTAAGGACTTGGCGTGAATGGCGACCAGCGATACGCTTGCAAATAATTATAAAGTGATTTATAATTTTAGGGTGGCAGAGAGAAGTCGACGCAAATTGAACGATCCTCCGGAAGCAGCCGACGTCCTAGAACGCTTTGGCGGAGCCGCGACCACGATTGCAGCGAGCGTCCCGAAGGAACTCATCGATGAAATCCGCGTTCGTACCGGCCGCCGCGAATTCTCGCGATTCGTCGCAACATCGCTTGCGCGCGAATTGATCGATCGCAGTCGTGCCGACCTCGTAGCTGAAATGGAGGCTGCGCATGGGCCGGTTGATGCAGATCTGGTTCGAGCGCTCGAAGATATATTCTCGAAATGAATATCGTGCTGGATTCTGGAGCGATCATCGCGTTCGAACGTGGTGACAAGGTCTTCACCGCGATCGTACAAGCGTCTCGCCGTGACCGTGTTGCGATTGCCGTGCCATCGGCAGTTCTCGCTGAGACATGGCGCGGGGCCTCGACACATCCGCGCACGTCGCTGTTGATCAAGTCGGTCGACGACTTCCCTTCGCTTGATTTTGAGCGAGCTCGTCGTGTCGGGGCAATTCTCGCTCGCTCAGAAACCTCGGCGGTTGTTGATGGAAGCGTCGTCGAGGTCGCGCTAGCGCGGCTTCCATCGATGATCGTCACTTCCGACCCAGAAGATATCTCGCGCCTGCTTCAGAGCGAAGACGTCGCGTTTGCACGCTTCGGCGCGGCAGGATCGAAACAAGCGGATGTAATCGTTCTGACGATCTAGTCGGCGAGACGAAGATAGGCTAAAAAATTACGCGTTGCTTCGTTCTGCATCTCTTCATCCGAGATCGAAAGCAACTCGTTCCACATGGAAATCTCCTCGAAGGCTCTGACTTCAAAGATCGTTGCGATCGTGAGCAATCCGTAGAGTGCGGCGCCCTCGGGATTGGGGTGCTCGATTTGATCTCGATAGGCCAGGATCGCGTCGGTTGCTTTGCGGGTGTTGTTCGCAACGTGTTGCAGTACGGCTTTCCGGAAGGTAACGTCGGAGTCTATTTCGACGAATCGAATCAGCGCTCTATGATGTGATGGTCATCGATGTAGAAGCCCGAGGTGCTGAAGCGCCTCCCGCTTTCGACCCCGACGACCGCTCCGCTCGCCCGCTCGATCGTCCCGGCGATGTCGTTCGAGAGCGCGACCAGGGCGCTCGTTGTACTTGATTCCATGGAGCGATTCTACGCTCGCCGCAAAAAAGGCGCATCGCCCGAATGGCTAGCGCGGCCCGGGGATGGTATACTAGGGCCTGATGCCGACCGCTCTTGAGACCCGCGAGCCGACCCGCCTTGCGCAGCCGCTCCCGCTGTACAACGTCATCGTGCACAATTGCAACTGTCACACCTTCGATGATGTGATCGTCGCGTTCGTGCGGATCATCAACATGAACCCGGGCGAAGCCTCGCAAAAGGCCTTCGAAATCGACTATCACGGCCGCGCAATCGTGGCAACCGTTCACGAAGAACTCGCCGAACTCTACGCCGACCGCCTCAAGACCGAAACGGTGAACCAACTCGGCATCGCTCTCCGCGTAAGCGTGGTTCCCGCGCGCTGATTTTCGCCGGAAACTCAGACGCGTCGTTCTGCTTGCGCGTACGCCTCATCATGAGGAGCAAGCGATAGGACTTCGACTTCGCGTCGTTCTTCGTGAACGAGAAAAACGGCGCGCCATGAAATGCCGCGGTGTCGTAGCGCATAGGCTCGAGCATCGGCGAGCTTGCCGCTCTTTTTCGGAAATCGCTTCGGATCGCGCTCGAGCTCTTCGATCATTACGAAAAGCCGAGGCGAAAAGTCATCGTTTTCAACACCGTGCCGCTGCACGGTCTTCGCGACTGCCGGGCGAAATCTAACTCGGTAGTTTGGGTCGCCGCCCGCGGTTTGAATATCGCCGGGTCGGTCGACCGGCGGCTTCATCGACGGCGTCGAGGAACGTCCGCGCGTCAACGGTGTCGTGAGTGGGAGCATTGGCGCGTCGAGCGAGTTCGGCGTCGTCGACGGGACCGTCGTCTTCACGAATGTCGAGGAATAAATCCGAAATAGCCACCCTCAACGCACGTGCAATGCGATCGACGGTGTCGATCCCGACATCGGCGGCGCCAGATTCAATGCGGCTAATCCAGGTTCGTGAAACGCCCGATGACGCGGCGAGTTCGACTTGCGACAGTTGCAATTGGGCCCGTCGAAAGAGCACATTGAATTTCAGGAGTTCCTTGGCCGACGGACGCACAGGCAGTGTCTTAGCCATTCGTCACTCACCGAATCCACACGAAAACAACACGTCCACAGTATGGCTGCCCCGGTTCGAATTGTCAACGAACGATGACAATTAACCGGATTTTGAGCGCGGCGCTAGCTCGCCTTGGCGGCCAGAATCGGTTCGTAGACTTTCTTTGTGATGAACAGGTCGAGCAGGCTCGCATCGATCTTGCCGCGGTCGGCGAATTCTTTGTTGAGGATGTCGAGTGCGCGCTCCACGCTCATCGCGGCTTTGTACGGGCGATCGTTTGCGGTGAGCGCGTCGAACACATCGGAGATCGTGAGCATGCGGACCTGCGGCGCGATTTCGGTGCCTTTGAGGCCGCGCGGATAGCCGGTTCCATCGAGATGTTCGTGGTGTCCGTACGCGTAGTCGGGCACGTTGCGCCAGGGCGTTTTCTTCCACGGGATCTCGCGTAGGAAGAGAAACGACTGCGTGACGTGTTGTTCCATCTTGCTGCGTTCGTCGTTCGAGAGCGAACCGCGCGGGATCCGCAGATACTGATATTCTTCCTCGGAGAGCAGCGGCTTCTCATCCGCACCATCGAGGTAATATTTTTTGAGCAGCGATTCCATCTGCTCGCCGACGCCCTCGGCAACGACGCGCGGTTCGTTTGCGCCCTCGACGCTCGCCATGAGCGTACGTAGTTCGCTCGAGGCGATCTGGTTCTCGACCTCGACGTCTTTGAACCGTTTGTCATCGATCGAGATACCGGATTGGAAGAGCGCGAATTTCTGCTGTGCGAGGCGCGATTCGAGCTGCTCGATGGCAAGCAAAAAGCGCAGCCGAATTGCGTCCAACCGTCCGTCGGGCAATTTCTTCGATTTGCCGAAGATATATTCGGGAACCGCGACTTTTCCGAAATCGTGCAGGAGTGCGGCGTAGCGCATCTCGCGCAGTTGATCGGCATCGAAATGCATGTCGCGAAACTCGCCGCTCGTCACCTCGTTTGCGGCCTGCGCCTGTGCAATCGTCAACTCGGCGACGCGCGAGGAATGGCCCTGCGTCGCACGATCGCGAACTTCGATCGCTTTGACCGACGCGCGCACGAATTGCTCGAAGAGATCCTGAATCGATTCGAGCAGACTCTTATTTTCGAGCGCTACACCGGCTTGCGATGCAAGCGAGGAAAGCACCGCCTCGTCGTGCGCGCTGAATGACTTCACGACGGACTCGGTATGCTCGGGTGATTCGAGCTCGAGCATGAAATCCGGCTTGCTGTTGATGAGCATGATCGAACCGACGACGATATTCTCGTGGTCGCGCATCGGAACGCAGAGCACGGATTTCGTTCGATACTTGTTCTTGAGATCGAAGCTGTTGTTGAACTTGACTTCGCCATCGGGCGGAAGATGATAGGCATCGTCGATGCGCAGAATTTCGCCCGTGTCCGCAACGTAGCCGGAGATCGACGCTCGCGAAAGCGGCAGCATCGCACCGAGATAGGCACCGGAATCCGTCGGCCCGGTTTGCGCGACGGCAAAACGAAGTTTGCGTTCGCCGTCGGCCTCGGCGATGAGAAAGAGGCTGCCGGAGTCGGCATTGGTGAGTTCGCGCGCGCTACGCACGATCAGCTGTTGGAGCTTGGTGATGTCGCGTTCGGCGCTGAGCGATAAGCCGATTTGCAGCAGTTGTTCCGATTCACGCGCCTGCAAGTTGCCGCGCTTGCGCAAACGGTGCGCTTCCGCGCGGTAGTCGAGCGCCTGCGCGGCGGACCGCACCGTCGCGATCAACGCATTCGCATCGAGCGGCATCGTTAGCCAACCGCCGACATGCGGATTGGTCGCAAGATAGGTTGCCGCCGGTTCGCCCGGTTCGGCGAGGACGATCGTGCTCGCGCCTTGAGCGACATCGATCAGCAGCAAGGCCTGCTCGACCGTTTCGCGCGGTCCGAGTGTCGCAAGACGCGCGTAATCGATCAAATACACGACGCGCTGTCCGGGTGTCACGCTCGTGCTGAAGGGCACACTTGCAGCGGCGTGCGCGATTCCGGCGGCATCGAGCGCCGCGGCAACCGAGCCGAGGGCGAAGCCGTGCGGATACACGAGCACGAGGGCGGGGATGGGGACGGCGGATTCGACCGGAGTCGACTCGGTGATGGACATCCTCTTCCCTATAGGTATCGACCGGACGCCAAGTTTCCTATAGCGGAAAGGGCGGGACCCCCTACGAGTGACGCGAACCTGTCGGTCTGTGTTTGAAGAGACAATCGCGAGCCGCGTTCGGCCGCTTGCCGAGGCGATGCGCTCGAGTGACCTCATTCGCGTGAGCGTGCGTGAGACGGACTTGGAAATCGAACTACGACGTCACCCGCGACCGGTTGCGTCCCAACCGGCCGCGAGCGGCGATTCGGGCGAGGGCGGGAGCCCCGAGGCGAGCTACGAAATCGTCGCGGCCGATCAGGTCGGCATCGTGCGCTTTACGCGCCCGACGGCAGCTGAAGGCGTCGTGCTGGAAACGGACCGCGAGATCGCCTACGTTGAGGCCCTGGGGATTCGCAACCCGGTCCGCTCCAAAGGCGCCGGCCGCATCGCATCGGTCTTCGTCACTGATGGTCAGGCCGTCGAGTACGGGCAGCCGCTTTTCGCTTTGGATCGTGGGGCCTAGCCGTGTTTCGCAAAGTCCTCATCGCCAATCGTGGCGAGATCGCCCTCCGGATCAATCGAGCGTGTCAGGAACTCGGCGTCGCAACCGTCGCGATTTTCAGCGAAGCCGATCGCCAGTCGCTGCACGTTCGTCATGCCGACGAAGCGTTTTGTGTCGGACCGGGTCCGGTCGCGCGCTCGTATCTCAATATTCCGAACATCATCTCCGCGGCGCTGATCTCCGGTGCTGATGCGATCCATCCCGGTTACGGTTTTCTTGCCGAGAACGCGCGCTTCGCCGAGATCTGCGGCGACCACGGCCTGCGCTTCATCGGACCCAAGCCCGCCGTCATCGCAATGATGGGCGACAAAGCGACGGCCCGCCGCGTGATGGCGGAAGCCGGCGTTGCGATCACGCCCGGCAGCGGCATCGTCGATACGATCGAGGATGCACGTGTCGAGATCGAAAAAGTCGGCTATCCGGTGTTGCTCAAAGCGTCCGCCGGCGGCGGCGGCAAAGGCATGCGCGAGGTGCATGCGCCCGAAGATCTCGAGCGCGCCTTCACGACCGCGCGGGCCGAGGCCGAAGCCTCGTTCAACGATGGACGATTGTACGTCGAAAAGCTGATCATCAAGCCGCGTCATATCGAAGTGCAGCTGCTCGGCGACGAACAGGGCAATCTCGTGCATCTCGGCGAGCGCGATTGTTCGATTCAAAAACCGTCGCACCAAAAACTGATCGAAGAGTCGCCCGCATTCGGCCTTCCCCGACACGTGCGCGACCGGCTGTACGACATGGCGCTTTCGGCCGGCCGCGCGGTCGGTTACACGAACGCCGGAACGCTCGAGTTTCTCGTCAGCGGCGAGCAGATTTACTTCATGGAAATGAACACCCGCATACAAGTCGAGCACCCCGTCACCGAAATGGTCTACGGTGTGGATCTGGTCAAAGAGCAGATCCGGATCTCGGCGGGCGAATCGCTCAACTTCACACAAGACGATTTGCACCCGGTGGGTCACGCGATCGAAGTGCGCGTGAACGCCGAAGATCCGGCGAACAATTTCGCACCGGCAGCCGGCAGCCTCACGCGGGTCGAATTTCCGGGCGGGCCGGGCGTGCGCGTCGACACGCACATGTTCTCCGGCGCGCAGATCCCGCCGTACTACGATTCGATGATCGCGAAGATCATCGTCCAGGCTCGCACGCGCGATGCGGCGATCGCCCGCATGGAACGCGCGCTTGCCGAAACGCGTATTGAAGGCGTGAAGACGACGATCGACTTCGCGCGCGACGTGCTGCGCGATCCCAATTTCATCGCCGGCGGCGTCGGCGTCGAGTATTTGGCCACGTCGTTCTTACCGAACTGGACCGCGCCGAGCGAAACGGCGGACGTCTAATGGCTGCTCGTCGATTCGCGCGTGAACTCGCGTTGCAGGCGCTTTACTCGAGCGAAGTCGGGCATCGTCCGCCTGAGGATGTGCTTGCCGAGGCGTTGGCTGGAGCGAAGACCGAAGAATCACGCATCTTCGTAAAAGATCTCGTGTACGGTACGCTCGAGCATGCGGACGAGAGCGACGGCATCATCGCACCGCTCCTCGAGGGGTGGACGCTCGACCGCTTGCCGACGATCGATCGCATCGTGCTTCGCATGAGCATTTTCGAACTGAAATTTCGGCCCGAAACGCCGCGACCGGTGGTCATCAACGAAGCCGTCGAACTAGCGAAGAAATTTTCGACCGAGGATTCGGGCCGCTTCATCAACGGCGTCCTCGCAAAGGCGAGCCCCGGGTAGATGCAGGGCAGCTCGAAGCGCGTCGCTCGCCCGGCGAAGGCGAAGAAAGCGAAGCGACCGGCCAACGCGTGGCGCCGCGGGCTCACGATCGTTGCAATCGTCCTCGTCTTCGTGGCGCTTGGTTCGGTCGGCGTGGTCGCCGGTATCGTTGCCTCGTACTCAAACGATCTCCCTGACATCAACCGCATGGCCGATTATCAGCCGTCGCGTTCGACCCGCGTATTCGCACGCGACGGATCGCTCCTGGCCAACTTGTACCGCCAGAATCGCACCTGGGTCACGATCGACAAAATCCCCGTGTACGTGCGAAACGCGTTCGTCGCGACGGAAGATCGAAATTTCTACCACCATCACGGCGTCGATCTCGGCGGCATCGCGCGCGCAGCCTACGCCGACTGGCGTCACGAACGGTTGCAGGGTGCATCTACGATCACCCAGCAGCTCGCCCGCGCGCTCTTTCTCTCAAACGAAGTTTCGATCTCGCGCAAGGTGCAAGAAGCGCTGCTCGCAATCGAAATCGAGCGGTACTATACCAAAGACGAAATTCTCGAGCGTTACCTCAATCTTATTTACTTTGGCTCGGGCGCCTACGGTGTCGAAGCTGCAGCTCACACCTATTTCGGCACCAGCACCGCGCACCTAAAGATCGGTCAAGCCGCGATGCTCGCCGGCATGCCGGCCGCGCCGTCGGACTATTCGCCGTACGTGAACTTGCAGCACGCAAAAGAACGTCAAACCCACGTGCTCGAGCGGATGGTTGCCGCGCATTACATTACGCCCGCCCAGATGCGCGACGAAGAAACGCGCTCGCTCGGATTGATCGGCGAACGTCCGGCGGGTTTACAGTCCTATCAGCATCCGTACTTCACGACGTTCGTGACGCATCAACTCGAATCGCAGTTCGGAACGCAATCGACCTTCGAGGGCGGGTTGCAAGTCTACACGACACTCGATCCGCAGATGCAGACGCTCGCCGAGAATGCGGTTACGTGGGGGATCGATCGCGCCAAGGCGGAGGGAATCGGCGCGCATCAAGGCGCTCTCGTTTCGATTCGTCCGTCGACCGGCGAAATTCTGGCGATGGTCGGGGGCGCGACGCCCTTCTCCCTCACCAATCAATTCAATCGTGCGTGGCAAGCGCGCCGCCAACCCGGCTCGTCGTTTAAAGTGTACGTCTTTACCGCAGCCGTCGATAGCGGAATGCCGACGACGACCCTCTTGAGCGATACGCCCGTGAGTTACCCGATGGGCGATGGCACGAAGTGGTCGCCGATGGACGATGACAATCGCTTTTTCGGCCAGATCACGATGCGCTACGCGCTCGCGCAATCGCGCAACGTCACCGCCGTCAAACTCGCGCAACAACTCGGAATCGATCGCGTGATCGAATACGCAAAGCGGATGGGTATCAAATCCGAGTTACAGCCAAATCTTTCGCTTGCGCTCGGGACATCGGGCGTCTCGCCGCTCGATCAGGCCGCCGGATATGCGACGCTCGCAAACGGCGGCATTCACATCGATCCCTCGCCGATCCGCGTCGTGCGCGATTCGCTTGGCACCCCGATTCTCGATAACTCGTACCCGCAGCAAACCGAAGTGGTGAGTGCGGGGACGGCGTACGTGATGACGAGTATGCTCGAGAGCGTCATCACCGAGGGCACCGGGTATCCCAACGCCGTCATCGGACGTCCGGCCGCCGGAAAGACCGGCACCACGTCCGATTTTCACGATGCTTGGTTCGTCGGCTACACGCCGGACTTGGTGACCGCCGTTTGGATCGGCAACGACAACAATCGGGCGATGAACGAATCGTTCGGCGGCAACATTCCCGCGCGCATTTGGGCACGGTACATGAAAGCGGCGCTTGCGAAAACGCCGAAGCACGATTTTCCGCTTCCGCGCGATGAAGTTCATAAAGTCGTGCTGTGCGGCACCGGCAAAGAAGAGGTGTTCTTGATCGGCACGGAACCGGCGAAAACGTGTGGCGATTCGCGCTTCCCGAAGAAGAAGATCGCCAAAGGCGATACCGCGCTTCCCGAACCGGTCGCAACGATCGATCCGGAATTGAACAAATCCTCGATCGTCACGGCACCACCGGCGAAGCCCGAAGCCGTCCCGAGTGACTCGGTCGGCGACGGGACGAATTTCGAGACCCTCTCGACCGCCACGCCGAAACCGAAGAAGACGCCCTGATGCGCGCGGTGTCCGCTCCGACACCCCCGCCGGTTTCGGTCGGCCGCCTCGCGCGCTACATCAAAACGCGCATCGGCGACGATCCGAAGCTACGCTTCATCGCGGTGCGCGGCGAAGTGTCCAATTTGCGCATCCAAGAAGCCGGGCACGTGTATTTCGATCTCAAAGATGCCGAGGCCCTGATCAATGTCGTCGTCTGGTCGGATGCCGCCGCGTCGCTGCCGCCGTTCAAGAACGGTGCATCGATCGTAGCGATCGGCGGCGTCAGCACGTACCCCAAACGCAGCACCTATCAGTTCAATGCCGTACGCATCGAACTCGACGGCGTCGGGCGTTTGCACGAACTCTACGAACGGTTGCGCGAACAGCTCAAAGCCGAGGGTCTCTTCGAACCCGCCCGCAAGCGGACGTTGCCGCGCTACCCCTTTGCGATCGCCCTGATTTCGTCGGCGAACTCCGATGGAGCCCGCGATTTCTTCACCAATGCGCGGCGACGTGCGCCGCACGTGCACGTGCAGCTACTCGAGGCCGCCGTGCAAGGGCTGAACGCCCCCGGTGAGATCGTCGCGGCGATCAAACGAGCCGAACGCCTTCCGGTCGATGCGATCGTCCTCGCGCGCGGCGGCGGATCGTATGAGGACCTCTTCGTCTTTAGCGACGAGCGGGTCGTCCGGGCCCTTGCGGCCGCGCGGATTCCGACGGTTTCGGCGATCGGTCACGAGTCGGATACGCCGCTGACGGACTTCGTCGCCGACGTGCGCGCGGCGACGCCGAGTATCGCAACGGAGTTGATCCTGCCCGATCGCAATCGATTGCTCGCGGAAATCGATCGCGCGCATCGCTCGCTCGATACCTCGCTGCAACGGCGAGCCGCGCGAGGGCGCATGCAGCTCGAGCGATTCACCTTGCACTCGCTCTTCGCACGGCCCGCTGCGGTCTTCGGCCAGCGGCGCCAGCAGCTCGATGAGGTGCGCGACCGACTGCGCGCGCGGACGCTCGATGGCGTGCGCTCGCGCACGGCTACCCTAGTCGCGCTCGAGCGTCGCCTTGCCGCGCGCGATCCGCGCGTGCGCTTGAGCGAGGAGCAACGACGTCTGATCGAACTCACGAACCGGCTCGATCGGGCGTCCGGAACGCACGTGGCCCGCGCGCGCGTGCGGCTCGATCGCGCGATTCCGCGTCTGCGGCCGGCCCTCGAACGTGCGCTCACCGCTCGCCGGCATCGGCTCGCCCTCAAGGCGGCCGAACTTCGCGGCAAAGATCCGACAACAATTCTCTCACGCGGGTATGCGATGGTGCTCTTCGAGGGCCGCGCGGTAACGGACCCGACGCTCGTCCCGCCTGGCTCGGAGATCGTCGCGCACGTCGCTCGCGGAACGATTACGGCTCGCGTCGAATCCACGGAGCTTGATGGCTGAACAAAAATCCGGAGCGTTCGAGGCTGCGCTCGATCGACTCGAAGCGATCGTCAAACAACTCGAAGGCAACGAAGTGAGCCTCGACCAGTCGGTCGCGCTGTTCAAAGAAGGGCGCGACCTCGCGCGCACCTGCGAGCTGTTGCTCGCCGATGCCCAGAGTGCGATCGACAAGGCAACGAACGGTGCGCCGATCGAGCCCGAGCGCCGTACGGCGGGACCGAGTTCGAGCAGCACGTCGCTCTTCGATGACGACCTCGTGGACGATGGCGAGTGATCGTCGGCTCGACACGGCTGTCGCCGCGCTGACCGGTCTGACGCGTTCCCAAGCGCGCGGCTTGATCCTTGCGGGTCGCGTGCGCGTGGATGGCGATCCGCACATCAAACCCGGCTCGAACCTGCGCGTCGGCGCTCAGGTCGTTGTCGAACGCCCCGCGCCCTTCGTCAGTCGCGGCGGCGAAAAGCTCGAAGGCGCGCTGGGTGATTTCGCCGTCGATCCGCGCGGCCTCGAAACGCTCGACGTGGGTGCGGCGACGGGCGGTTTCACCGATTGTTTGCTGCAGCGCGGGGCCGCGCACGTCGTTGCGCTCGATGTTGGGTACGGGCAGCTGGCCTGGAAGCTCCGCACCGATGGACGCGTCACGATCGTCGAACGCACGAATTTTCGCACGTTGCCCGATGATGCGTACCCGGCGGGCTTCGATCTGATCGTGATCGATGCGTCGTTCATTTCGCTGCGAACGATCGTCGCGCGGGCGGTGGCATACTTGCGCCCCATCGGCCGCATGGTCGCACTCGTCAAGCCGCAGTTCGAGGCCGGTCGCGACCGGATCGGCGGCGGCGGTGTCGTGCGCGAACCCGAGACGCACGCCGCGATCTTGCGCGAAGTGCGCGACGCGTTGCCGTCGTTTGGCGTGCATGCGATCGCGGCAACGCGCTCGGGACTCGTCGGCCCGGCCGGAAATGTGGAATTCTTCTACTTAATCGCGCGCGATGGTCCGGCGGTCGATGACGAGCGGATCGCAGCGCTCGTTGCGGAAGCGCACGCCTGATGGTCGGTACGCGAACGATTGCGTTTTACGTCAACATGCACCGCGAACACGCGCGGGAAATCGCCGCGCGTGCAGCCGGAATCGCGCGTGAAGTCGGTTATGCCGTGGCGCTGCCGGACGACCAAGACGCTGTGCTGCATCTCGGAACACCCGATGCGAGGATCG
>Ga0123337_10003429_pt1 | contig 16916 bp, 14 predicted proteins | sample frozenSSSSmetaG_FD_89792 | JGI IMG/M metagenome (GOLD analysis project Ga0123337, IMG submission 89792) | Glacier valley bacterial and archeal communities from Borup Fiord, Nunavut, Canada, to study Microbial Dark Matter (Phase II) -... | ecosystem: Environmental > Aquatic > Freshwater > Ice >... | reverse complement strand
CTGCGGCGTTGATTGAGAAAGGGCCGCAGGTCCGTCATAATCCTGACGCGGCGGCCGCGGTCGCTGTCGAACTCGCGCGGGAAGGCCGCCGCAGACGAGAATAGAAGCTTGACCGACATGGAAGACGTTAGCGTAGTGATTCTGGCTGCTGGCCTGGGTACCCGCATGCGATCGCGTAAAGCAAAAGTGCTGCACTCCGCCGGTGGGCGCACACTGATTGAGCAGACCGTGCGCACGGCGTTGTCGCTGGCTGCGCCGCAACGCACATTCGTCGTTGTGGGCCACCAGGCGGAAGAGGTTCAGGCCGAGATTTCGGCGTTTGGCACGGGCTTCATTCATCAGGAAGAACAGAAGGGCACCGGCCACGCCATCCTGTGCGGGCGCGATCAATTGAAAGATCTGGGCGGATTGCTGGTGGTGTTTTATGGCGATTGCCCGCTGATTTTGTCATCCACTCTGCATACGCTGATCGCTTATCAACGCCAGCATGCGGGCGGCTGCACCATGTTGACCACAAAGTTGGCGGACCCAACCGGATATGGCCGCATCATCCGGACCGAAACCGGCGAGGTGGAATGCATTGTGGAGCAGAAGAGCGCCAACCGGGAACAGTTGGCCGTTAAGGAGATCAACGCGGGCGTTTACTGTTTCGACGCGGGCCTATTCTGGAAATATATCGACCAGCTTGGCTGTGACAATGCGGTGAATGAATATTACCTGACCGATATGATCGCGATCCTGATCGGGTCAGGCAACGCGGTACACGCGCTGAAGGTGAAGGACTCCGCGGAGCTGCTGGGCATCAACAATCGCGTGGAACTGGCGCTGGTGGACCACACGTTCCGGGCGCGTAAAATTCAGCAGCTGATGCTGGATGGCGTGACGGTTGAGAAGCCGGAGACGGTGACGGTGGACGCCGACGTTACCGTTGGCATGGATACCGTGATCGAACCGTTCGTTCAATTGCGCGGCAAGACTACCGTGGGTGAGAACTGCCGGATCGGCGCTTGCTCCGTGATTGTGGATTCTGAGTTATCGGACGAAGTGGAGATCCAGCCGTTCACCATGATCGGCACCTCTAAGCTGGAGCGCGGCGTGCACGCCGGGCCTTATTCGCGGCTGCGCATGGGCAACTATTTGGGCGAAGGCGTCCATGTCGGCAACTTTGTGGAGCTGAAAAAGACGAAGTTGGGGCAGGGAACCAAAGCAATGCATTTGGCTTACCTGGGCGATGCCGAAATCGGTGCGGGCGTGAATATTGGCGCCGGAACCATTACGTGCAACTACGATGGCGTTCACAAGCATGGAACGAAAATCGGCGATGGTAGTTTCGTGGGCAGCAACTCCACACTGGTGGCGCCAATTGAACTGGCGCAGCATACCTACGTTGGAGCGGGAAGCGTGCTTACACATAACGTGCCGGAAGATGCGCTGGCAATTGGCCGCTCCCGGCAAGTGAATAAAGAAGGCTATGCCAAGCGGCTGGGAAAGCTGAAGACCTAATCGCGCTGCTCTGATGTGATAGCTGCGAGCTGGCCCTTCGCGAACCGGATCTGAATCTCTGAGTTTGGCGGAGCGTCTGCCGGGCTCTTCACCAACCCGGCGGCATTCCGCACGATGGCATAGCCGCGATCCAGGATGCGCAACGGATTAAGCTGTTCAAGTTTCGCCGTAGCAGTTTCCAGTCGCTGGCGCTTTTTAGAGATGAAGAGCGTTGCTGTTTGTGCCAGGGCGGCGGTACTTCTTTCCAGCCGGTGCCGGTCCTGTGCAAGGCGCGGTCGCATGTCGTGATAGCGAAGCCGCGCTTCGAGACCGGTGATTCTTCCCAGCCAGGCGGCGTTGCGCTTACGCATGGCATCGCGAAGGCGGGATTCTTTCTCATCCGTGCGTTGTAGGTTGCGGCCGATCTGCCGGTGCAGCAGAGTTGCCGCCCTATCGGTGCCAAGTCTGCCCACGCGCCGCGCCCCTTCGGAAAGCCGGTATCGTACTGCCTGCAGCAGCCGGCTTTCGCAACCTGCGATGCGCGTCAATAGCTCCTCGCGCGTGCAGCAAAGCATTTCGGCAGCGGCGGAGGGCGTCGGCGCCCGCAAGTCCGCGACGAAGTCCGCTATGGTGACGTCGGTTTCATGGCCCACCGCGGATATCACCGGCACCGTGGAAGCCGCGATGGCGCGTGCCACCGCTTCGGAATTGAAGCTCCACAGGTCCTCAAGAGAACCGCCGCCCCGAGCCAGAATCACGATGTCGGCCCAAGGGTGGCGCGAAAAATACTCCAAGCCGCGGCACAGGTCTTCTACAGAAGCTTCGCCCTGCACCTGCGCCGGGAAGAGCCGGATTTGCAGACCGGGAAAACGGCGCTCCAGCACGTGAATCATGTCGGAGATCACGGCACCGCGCGGAGAAGTGACCATCGCGATGTGGCGGGGGAACTTGGGGAGAGCTCGTTTTCGATTCGCTTCGAACAGCCCTTCGTGGCGGAGCTTTTGTTTCAGTTGTTCGAACGCTAATTGGAGTGCCCCGCGGCCTTGCGGGTCCAGCCCTTCCACCATCAGTTGGTATTCGCCACGAGCCTCAAAAACATCCAGACGGCCGCGGGCCACCACCGCGATACCGTCCAGCGGTTTGAACTTCAGATACCGGTAAGTGGACCGGAAGCAGACGCAGCGGATTTGCGATTCCTGTTCCTTAAGCGTGAAGTAGGCGTGTCCACTCTGAGCCATTCGCAGGCCGCTGATTTCGCCTGAAACGCGCAGGTCCTGGAATTCCTGATCGAGCGTTGCGCGGATTGCCCCGTTCAGCTCGGTGACGGTGAAAACGCGTTGTTCCGGAACGAAGAGTAGCGATTGCTGCAACGCTTTATTGTCTCTCTTTATCGAGCAGGGCCTGCTTGCGTTTCAAGCCCCAGCGATACCCGCTGAGCGCGCCGCCTTCCCGGACCACGCGATGGCACGGAATCGCGAGAGCTACCGGATTTGCGGTGCAGGCCCGGGCAACGGCGCGAACCGCCGTGGGCTGCGCTAATTCGCGGGCCACCTGCGAATACGAACGCGTTTCGCCATACGGTATCTTTTGCAATTGTTCCCAAACGCGCCGCTGAAAGGCCGTTGCCTGGATATCGAGCGGCAGCCGCAGCAGCCGGTCAGCGCCGTTCACGTGAGCCAGCACGGCAGCTACATAAGGCGAACTGGCTCTGGTTATTGTGGCTGACGAGAACTCTTCTTTGAGTGACTTTTCCAGTTCAGAATCGGTATCGCCGAACGCGATGGAGCAGACTCCGCGCTCTGTCTGCGCTACCAGGACGAGCCCCAGCGCCGTGCTTGCAATCGTGAAGCTGATCTGCGTGCCTCGCCCGTGCTTGCGGTAGGTGGCGGGGGTCATGCCGAAGTGCGCGCCAGCGTTCTCATAGACGCGGCTACTGGATGAAAATCCTGCGTTGTACAGCGATTCGGTCACCGGGCGGTCTTCGCGCAGGTCTTGTTTCAAGGCGGCAACGCGGCGCGATTCCGCATAAGCACGGGGAGTGATGCCCAGCGCGGATTTAAAGGAACGCTGGATGTGGAACGGGCTGTATCCCATGTGGCGGCCCAGCGAAGCTAATTGAAAACCCTCCGTGTGTGCGTCGATGTACCGGCAGGCGGCTTCCATCAGATTCGCTTCCGGGTGGAGCGCATCGGCGGGCCGGCAGCGTTTGCAGGGGCGGAATCCAGCGGCTTGCGCCGCGGCTGGAGTATTGAAATATTGCACGTTCGCAGAAAGCGGGCGGCGCGAGGGGCAACTGGGGCGGCAGAACACTCCCGTCGTTTTCACCCCATACACAAAAGTGCCGTCCTGAGAAACATCCCGTGTTTCAATCGCGTTCCAGTAAGCTGGCTCAACCGGTGTCATGGCTTTACGTTAGCGGCAGGCGCGGGCAGCTTTCTATCGGAATCTTGCGCGGCAATTCCATAACCTGACTTGCTGAAAATCTGCTGCGCTTCAGCGGAAAGAAACCACTCGGCGGCGCGGTGCGCTTGCTCGGCGTGCTGTGTACCCGCCGGTATGCCGAGTGCCTGATTCAGGGGTTCGTGCAGCGAAGGATCCACCAGCACTTTGTTGCCGGGGCTCTCGTTCACTAAAGCAAGTGCCGTGAAAGCCGCGTCCACGTTCGAACTATCGACAAACTGTAGAACGGCTCCGATGTTTTGGCCGTAGACCACCTTAGGCTCGACCGCCGCCCACAAGTGCAAACGGGAAAGCGCTTCGACCGACGCTTTCCCATAAGGCGCAAGTTCCGGCTTGGCGATGCCGATTTTCCTGACCGAAGCCAGTGTCAGGTCCTCCAATTTCCGGATATCCAGGCGGCGCGGCGCATAGAGAACCAGCCGGCCTTGTGCATAATTGTGCACGGAATTCGAAAGCATCTTATGCACAATCTCCAGGTTTGAAACGTGGCTGGTGTCCGCTGCAAGAAACAAATCGAAGGGCCCGCCATTTTCAATCTGTTGTGCAAGTTGTGCCGTGTTTCCGAAAGTCGGCACAAGGGTGAGGCCGGTAGCACCGTGGCAAACCCGGGCCAACGTGGGGAAAATATGCGAAAGATTGCTGGCGGCTGCAACATGCAGAGTGCCGGCGGGGTCTGCTGGAGCCGAACAACCCGTGAGGGCCAGAATGCCGATAACTGTAAGTCTGTTCATAAGAGCACGGTTGCGAATCGGCGAAAGGCCACTGACCCTAGGATAATCGGACATGTCCAGAAAGCTGCGGCATCGCTCCCACCACGGTGCACATCCGGAGGATCAGAACTCCGCTCACGACGAAGACTACCAGAACGATCTTGAAATGCTTGCCTATCAATATTGGCAGGAACGGGGCAGCCCCATCGGATCTCCCGAAGAGGACTGGTTCCGCGCGGAAGCGGAATTACGCCGGCAGGCGGAAGCGGCCACCCGGCTCTAAGTGACCGTCCTTACCATTAACAGCGGTTCTTCCAGCATTAAGTATTCGGTTTACGCGGACGAGCAGGAAGTCACCAGCGGCAAGGTTGCTGGCGACGCCATGCGCGACCGGGATTCAGCCGTCGCCGCCATTCTTGATCAACTGCGCGGGGCGGGGCAATTAGACCGCGTTGCGGCAGTTGGCTACCGTGTGGTGCACGGCGGGCCTAACCACATCGACCCGGAACTGGTTACGGATGAATTACGAAACGAACTTACCGAGCTGACCGGACTGGCGCCCGATCACATGCCTGATCAACTGGCCGTGATTGCGGCTATCACCAAAGCTCTGCCCGATCTGCCGGCTGTCGCCTGTTTCGATACCGCGTTCCACCGCCGCATGCCGCGCGTGGCGCAACTTTACGGCTTGACGCGTGAACTGGCCGCGGCCGGCGTCATTCGCTACGGTTTTCATGGTCTCTCATACGCTTACATCGTTAGCGAACTTGAGCGTGAGGGCGCGCTTCCTGAGAGGTTGATTGTCGCTCATCTGGGCAACGGTTCCAGCATGGCTGCTATCCGCAACGGTCAAAGCGTGGATACTTCCATGGGCTTGACGCCGACTGGCGGCTTCACCATGAGCAGCCGGTCCGGCGATCTGGATCCGGGCGTGGTGCTGCACCTGATCAGGGCCCGTGGCATGAGCGCGGATCAGGTGAATCGACTGGTGACTAAAGAAGGCGGACTCAAGGGCCTCTCCGGCCTGACGTCCGACATGCAGGAGTTGATTCAGGCTAGCCCATCGAATGCTGATGCTGCTGAGGCGGTTGCCGTGTATTGTTACCAGGCGCGCAAATTTCTGGGAGCCTTTGCCGCGGCTCTGGGCGGCCTGGATATGGTGGTGTTCACAGGGGGCATTGGGGAAAACTCACCTGAGGTGCGCGAGCGGATCTCCGAGGGCTTAACAGCCTTGGGAAATCCGCCCGTGCGGGTAATGAAAACCAACGAAGAGTTGATGATTGCGCGCGGCACTCGCGCAGTATTGCAGGGCTAAGCGCTTAGCAGTTTATCCAGAATTGCGATCGCTTCGTCCACCTCGGCTTCCACCAGCGTATAAGGCGGCAGAAAGCGGAGTGTGGTTCCGTGCGTGCAGTTAATGAGAAGGCCTTCCCGGATGGCGGCTGTGACCAATTCGGTGCATGGCTGTTTAATTTCCATTCCCAGCATCAGGCCCTGCCCTCTCACCTGGCGTACCGATTCGTGCTTCTCCTTCAGTTCCAATAGACGGTTCCGGAAGTAAGCACCTACACGACGCATTTGGGGCAGCAACTCATCCAGAATGTCGAAGAACTCCAGGGCGACGCGGCACGCAAGCGGCCCTCCTCCGAAAGTGGATCCATGCATACCCGGTGAGATGGCGGCAGCCGCAGCCTCGTTCGCGGCGATAAAACCCAAAGGCAACCCGCAGGCGATGGGTTTTGCGGCAACCATCACATCGGGAAGGATTACCGGGGCCATATTCTGGTACGCAAAGTACGTGCCGGGCCGGCCGACGCCGCACTGCGTCTCATCGAAAATGAGCAGCGCGTTAAATTTTGTGCAGAGTTCGCGGGCGCGCGCCAGATAATTCCGGCAAATGGGAAAAATGCCGCCTTCGCCTTGAATTACTTCGACGATGAATGCTGAAGTACGTTCGCTGAATGCCGCCTCCAGCGCGGAACAGTCATTTTTCGAAACGAACTCGACACCCGGAAGCAGAGGTTCGAAATCCTTGCGGTACTTCGGCTGGCCTGTGATGGAAAGCGCACCCAGGGTACGGCCGTGGAACGAATTCTCAAGCGAGATGACCTGGAATTTATTCGGATTAATTTTGGTGCCGTGAGCGCGCGCCATCTTCAACGCGCCCTCCACCACTTCCGTGCCGGTGTTGCCGAAAAACACGCGGTCAAGACCGCTGGCGGCGGCGATACGGTTGGCAAGCGGCCCCTGGAACTGGTGATAGTACAGGTTCGAGGTGTGGATCAGACGAGCTGCCTGTTCCTGAATAACCTTCGTGATACGCGGGTGATTGTAGCCCAGGGCATTTACACCGATGCCTGAGATCAGGTCCAAATAGGAGCGGCCCTCTGTATCGAAGAGTCGGGTGCCTTCTCCGTGCGAAAGCACCAATGGATACCGGGCGTAATTCTGTAAAAGATGAAGCTTTTCGAGCTCCATAACGTCTTGCATCCACTAAGTATAAAGGGCGCGCGCTTGGAACTCACGCGCGCCCCCAGGCTTAGGCCTTCTTGAACAGACCGAGCGCGTTGAATGTTGCAACAACACGGGCCACGGTCTGCGTTACTAGCGCCATCAGCCGGTCTAACGGCATTTCAGGACTCACCTGCTGTGTAGATGAATAAACGTCAGACACCGTACCCAACACGAGGTCAAGTTTTGCCTTTCCAGTGGATGGGAGCGGGATTGCCATCTCCACCGCCTGAACCGCCCCGAGAATTACGGGGAACAGCTTCAAAATCAAAAGTAAACTAACCAGTTTTTAGTACCTCCTTCTGGCTGGATTGTAATTGGTCAGGCCAGCCGTATGAAGGTAAGAAAAAGCGCAACTTACTGCAAAGAAACCCAAAAATAATTCTGTTTTTAACGTGACCGGGATTTCGAAATTAGCGTGGTGACTTATTCTGCGTCAGACGCATCGGTTCGACGGTCAGCGACAGTGCCATGGATGCCCATGCCGTGCCCGCGGCGGATATCCATTGATCGTGGCCGTAGGGAAATCCGCCCTCAAAATAGGGCTGTACCCAGATGGAGCGTGACTTTACGTGCCAAGAACCATCGCTGGCCTGCGTTCGCAATAGATACTTCACGCCTTTGGCATATACGGGGTCGTCTGCGCGCATGTTGCCCGCGGCGTTCAGGGCGTAGAGTGCTTGGCCCGTTGCGTATGCGTCGGAGCCCATGGAGGGCATTTGATTCCAGCCGCCATCGGCGCGCTGCGACGCGGCCAGCAACTTCACCGCACCCCGCACGGACGCTTGGCTTGCGTTGCCCCAGGCCAAGGCCATCAGGTGAAATGCACGGTCCTGCGTTGTCATCGGCTTCGAATTTTCAAGCCAGGCCACGGCGCGGGCGATGGATTTATCGGTATCCGCTTTCTCAGCAGCCGGGCCATAGTTCCGCAGCGAGTACATCGCCATCGCCGCGGTCTGGAACTCTCCGGCGGCCATCGGCGGGCGGCGGCTCTCAAACGAAAGCCAGTGGCCATCGGCGTCCTGCATCATTTTGATGTAGTGAACGGTGGCATCCGTATACTCGTCTCTCGGCGCGGCGTTGCTGCCGAAATCAAACAACTCCCACCCCATGCCAGGGACGCCGAACGCGGTCAGATCCATTAACCGTTCCGGGTTCAGGAAGTGCATCGTCTGCGGCAGTTGCGGAATCATTTTGGGGGCCGGAAGACCGTGATCGCGGGCAATTGCGGCTGCCGCTGAAGGCAGATCCTGAGCGTGGCAGGAATTGCAGCCGCCGATGCGAATAAAATTATGGCTCTGTTTTTCCAGCAGCGTAAGCGCGGGTTTGACCGCTTCGGCAACAGAACGCTCAGGCACCATAGCGGCTGGTGCCGGGGCAACACCCAACCGCATTCGCTCTTCCGCCCCGACGCCCAGCATGCGCGCGACTTCCGTGTCACCGCGCTTGGCGGCCAGCATGGCCGGTGTCTCATCATCGCCGCGCGCATTCACATCGGCGCCCTTGGCTAGCAGCAACTTGACGACGCCCGTTGGAATCGTGTCAGAACCCGCCGCGTAGCCAAGCGGCGAGTATCCGCGGATGTCCTGCACGTTCACGACAGCGCCCGCATCGAGCAGCAGCTTTACCGCTTCTTCATTACCTGCTGTTGCGGCGTCGGCGAGGGCGCTCTCGTTCTTCTTGGTCCGTGCGTTCGGGTCTGCGCCCTTAGCCAGCAGAGCGGCAATTGCCTCCGGGCGACCGGTGGACGCCGCAGCCATCAGGGCGGTGCCGCCTGCCGCGTTCCTGGCATTGACATTCGAACCTTTCTCAATCAGCAGGCGCATCCCTGCCAGGTTGCCGCGAGAAGCAGCAATCAGCGGCGTCATTCCGGTTAGTGTCTTTTCATTCGGATTGGCACCTTTTTCGATCAGAAGCCGGAGGACCGGAACCGCGTTCCCCATAATGGCTGTCTGATAGATTGCGCTGCGGCCGTCCACCGTCTTGGCATTCACATCGGCTCCGCGGGCAAGCAGCAGGCGAACCTTGGTTTCATCGTAGAGCGACCACAGAAGAGGCGTGGATTTGCGGAGATTGCCGGCGTTCGCATCCGCACCATGATCCAACAGGACCTTCATGGTAGCCAGATTCCCGAAGCCGGCGGCGTGATGGAGCGGCGTGTTGCCGGCTTTATCTTTGGCCTGCACAAGCTGCGGATTTGCGGCAATCATCCGGCCCACGGACTTACTGTCACCCGAACGAATTGCGGAGATCAACGTGACCAGCTTAGGGTCCATGGGCTTGGCAGGCACGCTCTCTTTTACCTGAGTTCGAAAATCCGCGCCCTGATCGATCCACGCGCGCAGTACCCCGATCTCTTCATTCGAAAGTGGCCCGGTGGGAGGCATCTGCAAGCCGCCATCCCCGTTCACCAGCCTGCGGACCAGCTTGCTCGCGGCGCTATCGCCCGGCACAATCACAGGGCCGTAATCCCCTCCCCGCAGGGCGTTCTGACGCAGATCGAGCCTTAGGCCAGATTGCTGGGCGGTCTCGCCGTGACAGGAGTGGCATTTCTGCTCAAGCAGAGGCTGCACGTCCTTTTCGAAATCGACCTTGCGGTCCGCTGCTGGGGGCAACGTGGTATCGCCGTAGCACATTGCCACAGTGAGAACAAGAAATACTGCGCGCATGTCAATCTCCTGGGGCCAGCCCCTGCCAGAACGCGTGTTTTAACTTCTGGCGTGAGGAGATCATACACCCAAATGGTCCGACTCCATCTTTTTTCTTGGGTTTCCATGCGAAAACGAAGTTCGAAACCCAGGTTTCCTGCCTTAATGGATGGTGCGGGTCTTGCGGTTCATGTAATCCATCAGTAAGTACTGGCCCAGGTTGTAGGGCGTAGTGAAATAGGCCTTGCCACGGCACATTTCAGTCACTTTCTGAACAAAGGCGACCAACTGATAATCCTGCGCCAGCATGAAGGTATTGATGAGAATACCCTGCTTCTTACAGCGGTTCACTTCTTCAAAGGTCTTGCTGATCACCAGCGGATCAAGCCCGAAAGCGTTTCGATAAATCCGCCCATCATCCAGCGTGAGTGCCGATGGCTTGCCGTCGGTGATCATGACGATCTGCCGCATATCCTTACGTTCCCTGGCGAGCAACTTTTGCGCTAAGATCAGGCCGTCTCTTGTGTTGGTGTAGTAGGGGCCTACCTGCGCCCTGGCCAGTTGGCTGATGTCAAGTTCCTCGGCGGAATCGTGGAAGAGCACGCAACGCAGACTATCGCCGGGATACTGGGTCTTGATCAGGTGCTTCAGAGCCATGGCGACCTTTTTTGCCGGCGTGAAGCGATCTTCACCATAAAGAATCATGCTGTGGCTGCAATCCAGCATCAGCACCGTCGCGCATGAGCTTTGGTATTCGCACTGGTGCACGTGAAGGTCTGAATATTCCAGGTTCAGCGGGAGCTGTGCGCCTTCGCGCCGCACGGCGTTAAACAGCGTCTCGGTGATGTCGAGATTCATTGTGTCGCCAAATTCGTAGAGCCGGGAGGAGCCGGAAGATTCGACGCCGGTTGCGAAATCGCGCGTATCGTGGCGGCCGAAGCTGGCCTTCCCTAAGGACCCGAGCAAATCCTTGAGCGTCTTAAAACCCAGGAAGTCGAGGGATTTATCAGTGACTTGGAACTTCGTAGGTGCTTCGGGACCCGCGCCCTGCCCGGTTCCCGCTGGATCGGACGGCGAGATGCTGCCATCGTCCACCAGTTTCTTCACCATCTGATCCACCAGCTGGTTCATTTGTTCCGGAGACAGAGCTTCCAGGCGTTCCATCATGTCCTTCAGGCGGTCGTCCGGGAAGAGCTTGCCCTCTTGGAGTGCGCGCTCAATGGCCTCGCGCAGATCGTCCATCGATTGTTCCTGCCACTGGCCCGTAGGATCGTAGGGGTTGTTAAAGCCGCTTTGGAGGAAAAAGTCAGACAGCGCCTGCAGCAGATCCTGCGCGTCGATCCCGAAATCATCTCCGGTGTACTTGCTGTATTTGATCTGCTTCATAGGGATAGGTCGCTAATTGAACCGGCGGCGGCCGCGGTCCTTTTGGGGGAGTTCTTCCTCCTCTTCGGGCCGGCGCTCGCGAGCTTCTTTTTCGCGCTTGCGGCCGCCATCGGAGGCATAGCCTTTTTCTTCGGTCCTGCTGATACGCTTGTGCGCGTAAAGCCCTTCCAGGACAAATTCGGCGGCGCTGGCGCGCACTGCATCCGGCTCGCTCGAGCCCAACCCGAGGGCGCGGCCCTTTTCCATCAAGCCCTGAATCGGATCAAGCTGCGCCACCATATCCGAGGACGAAACAGATTCATCCAGCTTCAGCGTGCCGCCGATATCGAACCATTGCACGATGGGCGCGACGTTAACACCTTCGAAGTACTTGTTATAAACCAGACCGACCGATTGGCGTATCAGTTCGCGAGCCACTGTGTCGCCACCCTTCAGTTCCCCTTCGTATTCGAGCTCAATCTTGCCGGTGATGGAGGGCAAAGCCGCGTAAATATCCAGAATGCGAGGGACGGCTACCTGCTCCCCATTGCGTAAGGCGCGGCGCTCGGCGTTCGACGCCACGTTTTCCATAACGCTAATCGGCAGGCGTTGCGAGACGCCGGAGCGCTTATCGACACGCTTATCTTCGCGGGCGGCGAAGGCGAGCTGCTCTACTATTTCGTGAATGTAATGCGGAACGCGCAGCTCCAAAGTAGACGCGCGCGTGACCCAGGCTTCCTGCTTCGTGATTTCCAGACCTTGTTCGATGGATGCTGGATAGTGCGTGCGAATTTCGCTCCCGATGCGGTCTTTGAGCGGTGTAATAATCTTGCCGCGGGCGGTGTAATCTTCCGGGTTCGCGGTAAAGACCAACAGAACATCAAGCGGCAGGCGAACCGGGTAACCCTTGATCTGCACGTCGCCTTCCTGCATGATGTTGAACAAACCGACTTGAATCTTGCCAGCCAGATCGGGCAGTTCGTTCACGGCGAAAATGCCGCGGTTGGCACGCGGGAGCAGGCCGTAGTGGACAGTCAGTTCGTTTGAGATGTCCTGACCGCGCCGCGCCGCTTTGATGGGATCGATATCTCCAATCATGTCAGCGATTGTGACGTCCGGCGTCGCCAGCTTTTCCACGTACCGCTGATCGGGCGTGAGGTACGCAATCGGCGTTGCATCGCCAAGCTGCGCGATCAGATCGCGAGTTTGCTGCGTGATGGGATGGAATGGGTCGTCATGAATTTCGGAGCCCGCGACATAAGGCACGTGCGGATCCAGAAGCGTGGTGAGCATGCGTACCAGACGCGTCTTCGCTTGGCCGCGCAAACCGAGCAGGATGAAATTGTGTTTCGAAAGAACGGCATTGACCACTTGCGGGACGACTGTATCTTCATAACCGACAATGCCGGGAAAGAGAGGCTCTTTCGTTTGCAGTTTCGCGATCAGGTTGGCGCGCAACTCATCTTTCACGCTGCGGCCCGCGGTACCGGGTGCACCGAAATGGCTGGCGCGCAAAGCTCCCAGAGTTTGGGGTAGATCCAGAACGGGTGTGCTCATTAGTTTCGTTTGAGGTACTGCTTGTTCAGATGCCAGGACCGCTTACTCTGTTGCGATAATTCTTTAGATGCTACTGCGTCGGGTTGAACTCGTAAACTTCCTGGCCGCTATGAACCACCAGTTTCCCGGCTCCGAGTGCTTTGTGATCTACGGGGAAGAATACAGCCCCATCGGTAGACTGGCCGGGAGCGAGGCGCGTCGAAACCAATGCGAGCGCGGAAGCGGCGGCGGCAGCCTTGAATTTGGCCGGAACGCCTTCCGCCATTGCGTTGCGTCGGCGCTGTTCATAGCCGTTAGTGGTGCGCATGTTGGCAATTCCATATAGGTTGGTTTCGTAGGCTACTACCAGCTTTTGTACGTCGCCCAAATTGCCGCGGTCCAGAAGGTTCTTGACAACCTCATTGGCGGCCGACGCGCGAATGGTCTGGCCGTCCGCCATGGTGTACGCGAAATCTTCCGGCCGGATGGTGGAGTAAATCTGCGAACCGTTCGCGACGGAAACCTGAATCATGGCGTAATCGCGGACGTGAGCCTGGCTGGTGGCGAACATAACGGTGATGCCGTTGCGCGTGAGGGTTTGGTGTTTGACGCCGCCGGTTTCGTATTCAATGACCTGCGCGCACGTCAGGGCCGGACAGGCAAACACTGCCAGGAAGAGCCAGACGCGGGACACCATACTTTTATCTTACAGACTTCGCGAAGGCGCATCGAAATTGCAAACTTCGCGAAGGCTCATCACAATTACAAACTTCGCGAAGGCTCATCAATTCGCTGCAACACGGGCTCGGTGGGGAGACCGGCTTTGCGCCAGCCTTCTAACCCGCCGCTCAGAGGCCTCACTCGGCGAACTCCGCGTTTTTTGAAGAGGAGCGCCGCACGGGCGCTCGAGGCTTCGTTCGGTCAAGCGCAATAGAGGACCAGATCGCGATCCGTGGGGATCTGCGGCATGCTGGCTTCGACGTCTTCAAAGGAGACGTGAACGGCACCGGGAATTTTTGAGGCGCCCGCCTCCTCCCATTCGAGCGCGTTGCGGAGATCGACGACGGTGACGGAATCGCCGGCGGCCAGTAGATCGCTGAGTTCCTGAGGGTGGATGCGAGAGATGCGCAACTCGCGGAAAAAGCGGCGGCGCTGGATATATTTCCAGGCCAGGAAGCCGCCGAGCGCCAGGGCGACGAAAGCGAAGAACCAGGAACCCGCGCGAACGGCGCCCTGCAGCAGATCTTCCAATTGATTGCGAAATAGGTACCCGAGCGCGCTATAAGAACCGGCCCAGATGAAAGAACCGACCATGTCCGCCAGCGCGAATTTCCAGATCTTCATGCGGAACATGCCAGCCAGCGGGGCGGCGGCCGTGCTGAGGCCGGGAACGAATTTCGCGAACAACAGGCCTCGCGCGCCATACCGGATAAACATGTTTTCGGTGCGGCGCACGCACGAATCCGGTTCCAGGGAAATTTTGCAAAGCAGATTCAGGATCGACGAGCCTTTGTGAATGCCGAGCCAATACCACATGGAATCGGCCACCAGACAGGCTGCGACGGCGGTGACGAGCGCGAGAGCGAAGTTCAGGTCCCCACTAGCGGCAAGCGCGCCAATGGCGAGCAGCATGGGAAGAGAGGGCACGGGAACGCCGCACTGTTCTGCTAAGACGGAGAGAAATAGGATCGAGTAGCCGTGGCGCACCACAAAATCGAGAGTTTCTTTCATTCGAGAACCGGCAAACTAATTTGAGTCTGCCACATGCGGTTGGATTCAGATTTGTCATTCACATCTGTGAGGCTGAGTGGGCCGGCGCGACGATGCCGGGGAGCCAGTGAACTGCGTTCTTTCGGTACAACTTTTCCAAAACCACGGCGGGAAGATTGAGCCCCTGCACAGTGTGACCGTGGAAGGTAAAGCGGTCACTGGTGGCATAGCACCGCCAGTCCAGCAAATATTTGCTGCGGAACGCCCGAGCGGTTGTTCGGTCTTCCTGCCCTGGCGGAATATACAGATCGGTGCCGTAAAGAATACGGTCCTGATTCTTAATCAAAAATTGTCGAACCTCATCCCTCGGTTGCGTCATGAGGTTTAAGATGCGGCCGGACGTGTCGACCGCGAAGTTTGGGTATCGATCGAACAGACTCGCAAGCTGGTCCAGGTGATCCGCCAGACTCCCCAGATGTGCCCCAATTACGAGAAGATCCGGGTTCGCGGCCAGCACGTGATCCCGAGCCTGAAGGATGTCCGCTTTACGCGGAGCGCCTTCTACTTTCACCATGTCCCATTCGGGGTAACGTGAGTAGTAATCCGAATATTGGTCCTTCCGTCCCCATGCTTCGTCCGGGTCCGCAATATGGGCGATCAAAGTTTTATGATGTTCCGCGATGTTCCTGTAGAGGGGGGCGAATGCGGCATCATCCGGCATCACATATTTGCCGGGCGCGCTTTGAAGCTCCATTCCGATGTTCTTCCAGATTTTTACCGCAATCGCCCCATTGGCGAAATCCTGATCGAGAGCCCGGATGGTGTCCTCTGTGAACGCGGGATCCTGAAAGCTGAACGGTGTGAAGCTGGTGCATAACTTAACACGATTTCCGATGGACGCGATGAGATTCAGCGCATCGTGTCTCTGCGGCTCTATCGCGTGTCGATTTTCAGATTTGTCGTCCACGTAAAGAATGTCCAGTACATTCATCCGCAGGTCATTGAGCAATACGGCGAATGCGGGGCCGGTTCCATCCAGGTGAACGTGAACATCAATGGGTTCTAATGAGGCGAGATCTCGCAAACGGGACCAGGTAACCAGTCGGGAGTTATAAATGGCCCCGGATAGTCGCTTCGGGATCCCGAACACGAAGAGAAGAGAAACAACCAGAATCGCCACACCAGCGAATGAAATTACGCTCGTACGGAAGTGTGGTTTCCGGGACAACCGTCCACTAAAGATACTATCCACGAAAGATAGTATAGCCAAGCGGATTCGGGTCGCGCATCGAAAAATGATTGTTTTCCAATCATATTAAAGATTCAGCGACTATAAGTCGACCCTGAAGTGAGTCAAAATGGCGGGGACGACGGGGCTCGAACCCGCGACCTCCGGCGTGACAGGCCGGCGCTCTAACCAACTGAGCTACGTCCCCGCGATTGGGACTTCAAAATGGTAACACAAACCCGCAGCCACGCCTGCTTTTCTCCTGATTTTATGACTTTCCTGTGACAGAATAGGGGCAGTCTTACATGCCCGAAACCCCGTTCGATAGCATCGAAGGGTCCCACCGCTATATAGCGATGCTGGCCGAAGCGATCGAAGAAGCTCAGGCTGATATCGATTCCGAAATCTTACTGGCCGTTGCGGAACATGCCGCGCGGCGGAAAGAAGCGCTTCAGTTGGTTGCGTTCAACTTGACCAAGCTGAACTCCCACATTACCGCCAGCAGCCGAATTTTGAATGACTTGCGCACCCTGCAACGGCTTCTTTTGGAAGTCACGGAAGTGCAGGTTCGCCGTGCAGGCGAGTGAACACCTTTGCTAGGTGTACTCTTCCCGGTAATCACCCGCCGGTTGCCATGAGCTGTGACTTCGATTTGTTGAAACTTTTCTGAGATTCACCTTCGAAGACCCTGTTTACAGCCCTACCGTGCAAACAAACTTGACATTCAAAATTTTTATGCCTACCATCAATCGTTTGTCAAAGAACTGTTAATTCTGTAACCGGAACCGGTGGTAGATCCAGGGGGATTAAAGTATGACCTTCGAAATCGGTGAAAAAGTGGTGTATCCCAACCAAGGCGTTGGGACCATCGAAAATATCAGCACCCGCTCTTTTGGTGCGCAGTATGAGCAGTTTTACCTACTGCGCCTGGTGTATACCAGCATGACCGTGATGGTGCCCTTCTCGAATGTCGAGAACATCGGGCTCCGGAAAATCACGAAAACGGCTGAGATCAACCGGGTCCTAACTTATTTGGGCACCGGCGAATGCCGTAATTGCCCGGATTGGAAGAATCGCTTCAAGATCAATTGCGACCGCATGCAGAGCGGCAATTTGCTCCACATTGCGGAGGTTCTGAAGGGTCTCTTAATCCTGCAGGCCGATAAGCCGCTTTCCTTCCGCGAGAAAAAAATGCTGGAGCGGGCGCGGCACATGTTAGTGTCTGAAGTTTCGATTGCGAAAGGCGTGTCCTTGACCGATGCGGTG
>Ga0123337_10003424_pt1 | contig 16929 bp, 10 predicted proteins | sample frozenSSSSmetaG_FD_89792 | JGI IMG/M metagenome (GOLD analysis project Ga0123337, IMG submission 89792) | Glacier valley bacterial and archeal communities from Borup Fiord, Nunavut, Canada, to study Microbial Dark Matter (Phase II) -... | ecosystem: Environmental > Aquatic > Freshwater > Ice >... | reverse complement strand
GCCATCGACGAACACGTATTTGACTTTGGTTTTGTCCTGAAAAAGGTCGCCTTCGGTGACGAGAAGGTTCGCAATCTTGCCTTTATCGATTGAGCCCAGGCGGTCGGCAACACCGTAGATTTCAGCAGGGCTGAGCGTCATGGCGCGGACGGCGTCGGCTGGTGCAAGCCCGGCGTCGATGGCGCGTTTGACGGCACGGACAACTTCTTTCGGTGTGGCAATGCCATCGGAATAGAAGGCAAATTTCACGCCGCCTTTGGCAAGCGCCGCCGGAGTGGAGGGGGCTTTATCGCGCATTTCCAGTTCATGCAGCGGGTCGTTCAAGGCGGGGTCGGCATCGCGGGCGCGCTCGGGCCACTTCAAGCTGACAAGTACGGGTACCTTCGCTTTCTGAAGTGAGTCAACGGAGCGCCAAGCCTCGTCGCCGCCGTAGAGCACAGCGTTCATTTTCATTTCCTGGGCCAAGCGAAGCATGCGGTCGATTTCCACCATGCGGCCTGCGGGGAGCAACGTGCGCGGACTGTTGATGACGGCTTCGAGCGTGCGGTCATAGGCGGGCCGCATCAGGCCTTGGGGGTGCTTTGTGTAGATGGCGTTGGCGGCTTTATAGTGATCGGCATCCAGGTAGATCTGGCGGATGTAGGCGATGACGCCCATAAGTGAACCCGGGTAAGCCGCGAATGATGTGCTGCGCAGGGTGAGGTACAGGCCCGCTGAGGGGACGACGACCATCTGGCCGGGGCGCTCGCCGGCGAGCGAGAACATGGCACCTTGGCCCGCGAAGATGTTGGTATTGGGGAAAGTGACGGCGGTTGTGAAGCCGGCATCGCGCGCGGTTGCGATGGATGCGTCGGTGGCAACCAGTTGATCGGCGATTTTCAGGTAGCTGGTATTACTGGGGCGGTCTTCGGGTCCATTGATGACGGGTTGCGGAGCAGTGGGGAATGCGACGGCGCCCGGAGTTCCCGCGCCCCTGCGACCGCCAGCAATTGCTGCGGGTGGAGCGAGGCCAGGTACGCCCCAGGTGCTCAACGCGTCAACCAGGCCGGGATACACGGTGAGACCTTTGCCTTCTATGACCCAGGCATCGGCGGGGGCGGTGATGTTCGGGCCTACTGCTTCGATAATTCCGTCGCGAACGACGACTGTGCCGCTTTCAATCGGCGGGCCGGAAACGCGCATGATCCGCGCGCCCTGGATTGCGAAAACCTGTGGACCTTCAGCGGCTGCTGCGGCCGCGCAGAGTGCGAGGAGGAGTGCGGGGAGGAGTATGGGGCAACCGTGTTTCATAATTGGTGAGTCGTTATACTGGTACGTTTTGAAGAGAAATGGTTACAAGCTGACGGGGAACGTGACAGACATATCTTACAAGCAAGCGGGTGTGGACATTGATGAAGCCGATCGCGCTGTGGCGGAGATTCGCAAGATGGCGCGTGCGACGTTTACGCGTGGCGTGCTGACCGATATCGGGAGTTTCGGAGCCTGCTTCGAAATGCCGAAGATGCGCAAGCCGGTGCTGATCAGTAGCGTGGATGGCGTGGGCACCAAGTTGAAAGTGGCATTTGCGACCGGCCGTCACTCGACTGTTGGGGAAGATCTGGTGAACCATTGTGTGAATGACATCGCGGTCCAGGGGGCGACGCCGCTGTTTTTCATGGACTATTTTGCGGTGGGCAAACTGGATGCCCGGGTGGCTGCTTCCGTGGTTTCCGGCATGGCGCGTGGGTGTAAGAAGAATGGATGCGCGCTGATCGGCGGCGAAACTGCCGAAATGCCTGGCCTGTACGCGGACGGGGAGTATGACCTTGCGGGCACCATCGTGGGTGCGGCGGAGAAAGATCAGATTATCGCAGGGCAGGCCATCGGCATTGGAGACTTGCTGCTGGGGCTGCCTTCCACGGGGCTGCACACGAATGGGTATTCGCTGGCGCGGAAGGTGCTGTTCGAGGTGGGCGGGTATACGGCGGCGAGTAAGTTGCCGGAGTTAGACGGATTATTGGGTGATGAGTTACTGAAGGTGCATCGCAGTTACTTGCGGGCTATCCAGGCTTTGCGGAAAGCCGGTGTGCTGAAGGGTGCGGCGCATATTACAGGCGGCGGGATTACGGATAACACGCCTCGTATGCTGCCTAAGGGAATGGCGGCTATTGTGGATACTTCGGCCTGGACCGTGCCTGCAATTTTCGAGGTGATGCGCGAACTGGGGAACATACCGGAAGAGGACTGGCGGCGGACTTTCAACCTGGGAATTGGGATGATTTTCGCGGTGGGGGAACCGGACGGAGCGAAGGCTCTGCGGTTGTTGCGGCGCTTGGGTGAGGTGCCGGTGGTGCTCGGGGTGGTAGGAAAGCAGAAGCGCGGGGGCGCCCGCGTGGTGTACGTTTGACGCGTTTGGGTGTTCTGCTTTCGGGGCGTGGGTCTAACTTCGAGGCGATTGCAGACGCGGAGTTACCTGCTGAGATTGCTGTAGTGGTGAGTAACAAGGCTAATGCGCCCGGGTTAAATGCGGCGCGGCGGCGTGGGTTAACGGCGGTTGCGAATCCCGTGGCGGGGCGCTCGCGCGAGGCTTATGACTTATCGCTGATTGAGATCCTTCGCGAGCATCAGGTTGAGCTGGTTTGTCTGGCCGGGTACATGCGGCTGTTGGGCCCGGTGTTTATCGAGGCGTTTCGGGGGCGGATCTTGAATATTCATCCTTCACTGTTGCCTGCGTTTCCTGGGCTCGATGCGCAACAGCAGGCGCTGGAGCACGGGGTGAAGATTGCGGGTTGTACGGTTCATTGGGTGACGGAAGAGATGGACGCCGGCCCCATTGTTTTGCAGGCTGCCGTGCCTGTGCTGGAAGAGGATACGGTGGAGACTCTTTCGGTGCGAATCTTGGAAGAGGAGCACCGGCTGTATCCGGAAGCTATCCGGATTGCACTACGGCCTTTGTGCCAGATTAGTAGATAACGGTTTATCCAGGTATTCGATCCAGCCATCCATCATTTCCATTTCGCTGGCTTCGCCCCATCTGACTACTTGGGTGGGATCGGGATTGAGCGGGTTGTTCGAGGAGTTATCGAAGTGGGAAATAATTGCTAGACGCGTGCCGCTGGGGAGATACTTCGGTTCCGTCAGCTTGTAAGTGATTTGCCAGTTAAAGTTGTAGTGCGGGACTAAAAGCAGTGTTTCCCGTTTGCCATCGGGGTAAGTCACTTCGAATCTGGAATCTTTGCCGCGCAGGTGCATGTGCGGAGTCAGGCTGGTGACGTACATATCCTGCTTGAAGGTGTGGCACTCGGTTACTTCTACGTTGGGGGCACCGGCGGGCAGGCGGAATAAGAGCGCCGATAGATCGACGCGCTTAGCTGCCTGTACTGGCGGCTGTTTAGCGAAAATCAGGCCTACGCTGGTTTCATCGGATTCCGGCTTGCCAGTAGAGTGAGAATAGTGCAACTGGAACGATAGGTTGGACCCCGCGGGGATACGGCGCGCGGTGCCTTCCGGGAATACGTCCGCTCCACGGCCCGGTAAGTAGGACGCCAGCATACCCCAGGAACCGAATTTTGCATCGACGGGCTTGCCGCCAGGCAAGTAACTGTTGTCATCGACGACACAGCCGTTATCGATTACGGGAGCTTCCGGACGGATCCAGGCCAGCTTACCTTCGTGTACCATCAGCCACTTGCGATAGGCCGACTGCGGATCGGGTGCGGCGGCTGGTATTTTCGCGGTGGTGACGGGACCAGTTGAGCCTGCTTCCACTTGAACATGAGCGTGATGAACTACTTTGCGATTGCCTGGACGGAGCTCAGCGGCAATCACCCAGCGGTCTTCAGTGAAGTTGGTTGGCACCACAAACTTTTCATATTCGTCCAGGCCTTTGGCGGTCAGTTCATGCCGGGGAATCGCGATCACCAGGTCCGGCTTACCGATTTTCCAATCTGTCGAGTACACCGGTGCGGCGGGGAGCTTTGTAGGATCGCCCTCAGGCTTCCCGCCATCCACCCAGGCTTTGATGGTCGCGATTTCGGCATCAGTCAAGCTGGAATCATTCGTGAATTTGCCGTAGTGCGGGTCCGCTTTCCAGGGCGGCATGGTGCGGGTGAGGACGGCTTCGCGGATTGCCGCGGCCCACGGCTTGACTTGTTGGTAAGTCAGGAACGACATGGGCGCGAGGTCGTTCGGGTGATGACAGGTAGTGCAGTGCTGGTAGAGCAGCGGCGCGACTTCGGCCGTGAAGGTGGGAACCGCGGCGGAAGCGCTATACGTCAACAGAGCGAGAGTAAACAGCTTCATCCCGCCCATCACTGTATCACTCCGCGGTAAAAAGAACCCAGCCAGGAAGGGAAGCGGGCTGATTGTTCAGGAAGACGATGCGGCGCGTTTTGGGGAAGGGCAGGCCGGAACGGATGGCGCTGGCATAAGTGTTTTGAGCTTGCAAGATTTTGCGGGCGCTTTCAGTGGTGGTATCGAGCAGCGCCGATTTGCCGAGAAAGCCGGCACCCCAACCGAGCGAGAGCAGGCAGCTTTTGGTGTTTTCGGCTTGAGCGAGCGACTGCTGAAGGGCGGCGATTTGTTGCTTGAGGGCCGCTAAGCCGGTCCACTCCGCGTATTGTTGGTGAGCTTGCAACTGTTTGGCTGCGTATTGATTGGCTGCTTTGAAAACAGCGTCGCGCGTGACCGGTTCACGCCAGCGAAGGATGCGGCGGATTTCCGGGCCGTTCAGGAACTGATTTTCGTTCCAGGTGCCTTCAAACTTCGTGCCGGGAATGGCCATTTCAATGAAGGCCGGCGTGCTTTCTTCCGCGCGGCTCACGCTTCCGCGCGGCGCCTGCTTCCAGGCTACCTGATAGCCGCCCTGTTTGGCTTGCAAGGTGGAGGTGCGGACCAGATAGACCTTAAAGACGCTGGGGGGCACCGGGGCGGAATCGGCGGCACCGAAAAAGCGGGTGCGGCTGCCGACTGCCTGTTCTTCCATCAACTCGCCCGGGTGGCGCGGGGGACGTTCCGCGCCACCATACCTGGCGGAAAGTTCAGTAAGCGAGTTTTCGCGCAGACCGGCAACCAGCAAGCCGGTACGAAGCGCGCCCTTGATGGCGGCTCCGGGCAAAAAGGAACCCTGGACGCCTTCCGCGAAAGTGGGAATGCTCAGGCTTTCGACGGGAGCGCGGTTCCAGTATTCAGAATATGCCGCGCTTTCAAAAGGGATGCGGCGGCCGGCGTAATTCTGGGCAAAGCCGCCCCAACTGGCGAAATCGAGGCGCGTGGCGGTCTTGAGCTGGCGGAGGTAGCCTTCAAGCCGCGGGCCTTTCGAGAGCAGGCGGAAGATGCGCGTTTGATCGAGAACGTTGACCTGGTCTTTCCAGACCATGTAATCGATGGGCGCTAGTTTTTGTCCATCGCCGACCAATGTAGGGGTCAGGCAGGTGACTGTGTATTTCATGCGAACACCTCTTCGTGCAGCGGAATCGCAAAAGCGAACCCAAACCGGAGCACGGGATGCGGGAAGCCTTCGGGGGCGACATTGGGCGCGGAACCTTCCGGCGGACGCGAAGCGTGCAGCACGGAGCCTTCTTCAATGACGCGAATCTGTTTTTTCAAGCCGCCGGAACCAGCCGGGCTTGCGATGCGGCCGGATCTGGTGGCGACGGAATAGTTGCCGCGGGTCCAATCGATCTGATCTTCCGGGCCGGGGATGAAGCTGGAAAGCAGCCAGTAATCGCCCTCGTGCGGGACTTCGTCATGGAGGTGCGAGGATTTCGAAAAGTGCGGCTGACTGGCGCGGCCCCAACCTTGAGAGCGGCGGCCACCGAAACCGGAATCGGCCAGCAGGCGGAATGCGGATTGCACAGGAGCGGTCCAGTGTTCGGCTGCGGCTTCATCGTGAAAGGCAACGCGGCACCAGAGACCGGCGTTGGGCGTGAATTCGATGCCAGTGACGGCGTGAGGTTCAGTTGCGCCTGTTAGCCGATCGATTGCGGCATGCTTACGGACGATTTCGCGAAACGGACCGGGGCGGCCTGACGGCATCAGGCACTGACTGGGGCCATCGAGCGAATAAGCATCTTCGTTGAGAGGCTTGCCGGCGATGAGATCGCGAACGGCAGAGAGCGGCACGAACTTCGCCCCTTTCCAGCGGACCTTTGCTGAAGGCGCTGGGGGCCAGAGACTCCGGGGCGGGATAATCAGACCGGTGTTGCCCAGGAACGGAAAGCAGGAGGAGAAGCGCGCAGCCGGTGCTTGGCCTGAAGTGGAGGTAGCCGCAAGCCACTCTTCCTGACGACCCAGCAACTGCATCGCTTCGGTGACGGCGGAATAGAGCGCGTCACTGCGGTAAAGCGTTTCTACCTGCTGGCGCGTACTGCCGCCGATTCGCCACGGCCCGGTTGGCCGCAGCCTGATTGTGAAGCCTGTTTTCATTGCGGCGCTATTCGGTCAGGAACGACGTTCCGGCGGTGTTCATTTGCGATTGGACGGCGGCCAGATCGCCAGCCGGTGCGAGCTCTTTCTGCTCTGAGCCCTTCGCGTAATAGTCTTTGTTGCGCCAGTTGAGGGTCAGTTTTGCGAAACGAACCCGTCCGCTGCCGCGAGATCCACCGCCGCCCAGGACATCATCTTCCAGAAGCCGCAGGCCCTGAATCAAAAGCCCGAGCATGGGCGCATCTTCTTCGCAGAGGATGTCGACTACGAAACGAACCTTAAACCGCGCACCCGCCGGGACGCGTTCAATCGTTCGGGGGTTCGCTTGCGAGGTAATGCGGTCGATGGCATTTTCGCTCTTCACTTCGGTTAATTCGTCGTCGAGCGTTTCTCGCATCTGCTGCGTGATGCTATCGAGATCGAGCGGGGCATCAAATACGGCCAGGCGCGCGGGAGTGGCATTGTTGCTGTCCGTAGTTTCGCCTTGTACACGGTCCATGCGCCCAGGGCTGCGCCCGAAAAGGATACAAATTTCGTCATCCGGACGGTCACTCTGGTGGATGCGGACTTCCTGCCCTTTGCGCTTCGAAATATAGACCAGTTCGCTAGGAACCGCCATGCCGGTGGCCTGTTCCAGCAGGGAGCGGATACGTCCGCGAAGGGTGGAGCCGGGGACATAGGGGCGGCCAGCGGAATCTTTGACGACCGGGTTATCGGAGCCGCCGATTTCGAGCGAACCTTTGCCCGCGCCGACGTGCAAGCCGGTTTCGCAGTGCATTTCGCCTTCGAGAATCAGTTTCCCGATCAATTTCAGTTCAGTTTGTGCGGTATGGGCGCTCATGGGTTACTCGTGTACTACTCGTTGTAGGCGATGATGGCTTCGAACAGATCTTTAAAGCGGTCGTAGCCCCGCTGATCGTTCTTCCGTGTAACTTGCAGCAGCAGCTTTTCAATCTGATCGAGGCTGCGGAGGCTATGGCGCGCAATGGTGTAGGCGATGCGCGCGCGCAGCATGACAAATTCGTGCTGGCGCTCATTTTCCGGGGCGCGAACGGCGCGGCGAACGGCATTGTAGAGGCGACGCAACTGGCTCTTGGTGCCGGTATCCATATCACGCATGCGGCTGACGATGCCGTGGGCCTGATTATCAAGATACAGACTATCGGAGATGAGCTTTTCAAGCTCGATTTCGGGGAATTCGAAGCGGGAGCGGTCACCGCCGCCTCGTTCGCCACCACGGTCCGGACCACGGTCACCACCGCGATCTCCACCACCGGGCCGGCGTTCGCCACGATCATTCGGTCCACGGGGGCCACCGCCGCCTCCGCCAAGCCGTGCGCCCGCGGCGCGTTCTCCACCGCCCTGACCGCGTCCGCTACCGGCGCCTTCGCGGGGAGGGCGATTGCCGCCTTGACCGGTGTGGGCAGGTTTTGCCTGTTGCTCCGGCTTTGACTGGGGTTCCGGTTTCTGTTCCGGCGTTGTTTGCTGTTGTTCGTCTGCCATTCTAATTTTCCTGGGCGGTTCCTTGTGCTAGCCGAGCCCATTCCAGGGCAACCACGCCGGCCGGGCGAAGCTTAAACTGTTTTCCCTTGGAGGGACGGACATTTCGTCCGACGATTTCATTGATCAGATGGGTGCGCAGCTTGCCGAATTCGCGTTCTTTGGATCCGCGCGTGGCTGCCGTGGTGAAACGGCGCTGGAACCGGTATGCACGCCGCAATAACCGTTGCTGATCGGTCAGAAGCGGCGAAGAGACCTTATTATATAGGGCGTCCAACTCCGACAGGAATTGCGAACCGCCGCGAAAGTCTTCACTGACACGCTCCACGGCATCTTTCAATTCGGCGGCGTCAGTCAACTGCTTCCATTCGAGCACGCGGCCCAAAAGGTAGATACAGTCCTTGTCGGCGGCTTTGGCCAGGGCCAGATCCCGGCCACATTCGGCGTATAGGGATTCGAGCGGCGTATTCAGATCCGGAGCCAAGGCACACGCCATGGTGATGGTTTTCGCTTCGGGACCGGGGAACTCTTTCAGACTCTCTTCGGCGAAACGTCCGAACATGCGCTGTAACTCGCGGGCGAGCATGATGAGGGCATCCCAGGCGCCGTACACCGCGAAAGCGTTGCCGCCGGAATACAGAACCGTCACTCTGCGCCAAAACTCCGGCATGCTGCAGAGAATTTCAAGTTCGCCAGCAAAAAACTGCTTGTACAGAACGGAAACGCGAACGTGCTCCTCAATGCTTTGCAGACGCCGCAAGCGAAGACTGAAATCATCGACATCGCCACGCAAAAGTCCGAATAAAGGACGTCCGTTCGAGCGGACGGCCATCTCTGAAACGGTGGCGTAGGTGCCTTCCACCTCACCCGGAGCGGCATGGCGGGCTAATGCAATTCCGTCTTGGGACAAGTCTGAGGTGATGGGCCAGTTGTGCTTTCCGGGTTCCGCGGAAAAAAGTAGCGGCAAATCGGGCGACCACCCGACAAAAGGAGCGGAACGGAGCTGGCTGGCCAGTTCAGAGGTGAAGAGACCTTCAGCGGGGGCTTCGGGCGTGAAGGGTTCGAAGTTACGGACTGCTGCCAGAGGGGTATCGCGCCGGCCGTGGAGTTGATCCGTGAGGCGTTTGCGAACCACGGTCCAATCGCCCAGATTTTCGGTGCTGCTCCAGAGCAACGTGACCAAGCCGCCCGAAGCGGTGCTGATCTGGCGTGCGCTGGCTTCGAGAAATTCGTCGGCACGGTCGCGAAATGAATCGGGAATGATGACGACAAACTGTGCGCCTCCAGAGGCTCCCATCAATTGAGCGGAGAGCTGCAGCTCTGCCAAAAGGGCGCGGGGCACCACTTCGGAGACCAGAGTGATCCACAAAGAGCGCGCGTCTATGATTTGATTTCCGCCGGGAGCGGGAGACGAGAGAAATGCGTCAATCCCCAGCAGTTTCCCCTGAACGAGGAGCTGTTCGGACATGAATTACGTTATCGGACCTATCACTAAGGTAGCAGACGTCAAATTCAATCACCACCGCTGGTTTCAGCCTTTCAGCAGCGAGATCGACAGCAAGCGGGAATTTCAAGTAGGATCAATGTTGCGCATGAGCGCCTCCGTGAATTATCAAGCCCTGTTCGAAGGCGTCCCCATCGCAGTTGTCGTCCTCAGCCCTGAAGCGGATTTTCGCGTCCTGACTGCGAGCAATGCTTACGAACGGTTGTCCGGCAGGAACGCGGCCGCAATGGCGGGGCATCCCCTGTTCGAACTCTTTCCCGACGATCCGAACGATGCGGTCGCCGATGGGGAACGAAACTTGCGCGCCTCGCTGGAAAGAGTGTTGCACACGGGTAAGCCGGATGCCATTCCTTTGCAGCAGTATTCCGTTCGGGGGGATGCAGGCGACTTCCACGAGCGTTTTTGGAGTGTCCTGAACTCCGCGGTGATGGGTAGCGACGGAAAGATCGCATATCTGCTGCACAGCGTTGAGGAAGCCACCGAGTTGCTGGTACCGCAAGGCGTAGATAATGTGAGCGGCCGGGGTGAACAGCCACTTAGCGCGGGCGAACTCCAGACAAAATTGTTTGCCCGGGCCCGCGATGTGATGGCGTTGAATACAAGCCTGCGCGCAACCAATCAGGCACTGGCCGTCTGTGATGCCCGCTTTCGCCAACTTACCGAAACGGGCACTTTTGGGTTGATGATCGCCGATTTAAATGGTGGCGTAAGTTACTGCAACCCCGCGCTGCGATCTCTGTTGGGCTACAGCGAAGAAGATGTGGCGAGCGGAGCGGTTTGCTGGGACCGGATGACTCCGGCCATTTTCGCCGAAGATGACGCGCGGGCCGTCCGTGAGCTGCGCGAGCGTGGCACGTGTACTCCATTCGAGAAGATTTACCGCGCCAAGGACGGGCGGCTTGTCCCGGTCTTCATCGGCGCTTCCATGTTGGTGCCGGCAGAAGGATTGGAGGCCACTGAAGTGGTGGCGTTTGTGATCGATCTATCGGAACGCGTCCGCGTGGAACAACTTCTGCGCACAAGCGAACTGCGTAATCGAACGATTATCGAGAGTCTCCCTCAACTGGTGTGGACTTGCCGCAATGATGGATACTGCAGCTATTTAAGTCCGCAGTGGGTGGCTTACACCGGTATCCCCGAAGAGCAGCAGCTTGGCTGGGCGTGGTTGGATGTGGTGATGCACCCCGATGACCGGGAACGCACTTATCAAGCATGGATGACGGCTGTCAGCGGCAGAGCCGATTACGATCTGGAATACCGTCTGCGCCGCCACGATGGAGTCTATCGCTGGTTCAAGACCCGGGGTACACCCGTTTTCGATGGTGCGGGGCATATTTCCGAATGGTTCGGCACCTGCACCGACATCGATGATCAGATCCGGTCTGAAGAAGTGCTGATGGGTGCCATTGAAGAGCGGGACCGCCTTTGGCGCGAGTTCGATACGGCGCGTTCGAACTCTCCCGATCTTACGTACTCGTTCGATCTGCTGGGGCGTTTTACGTATGCGAACCGTGCATTGTTGATGTTGCTGCAGAGGTCTTTTGCGGAGGTAGTGGGCCGCAATTTCTATGAGCTTGACTATCCGCCTGAGCTGGCTCGAACGTTGCATGAGCAGATCGATACCGTCATTCGAACGCGCATGCCATTGCGCGCCGAAACCCCGTTTACCGATCCTTCCGGCGCGGCGCGATACTATGAATACATTTTCGTTCCGATACTGGCCGGCGAAATGGTGGAGGCGGTAACCGGTTCAACCCGCGATATTACCGATCGCAAGGAAGCGGAAGAGAAACTTCGTGAGGCCGAACAGCGCTTTCGTTTTGCCCTGCAAGCCGGACGTATGAACAGTTGGGAATACGGTCCCGCCATTTACGAGCGGCATGTGGGTGCTTGGGAAAAAGGGGGCGCCGGTCTGGTGGAAGCCTGGAATTCACAGACATTGCGCCGCATCTTGAATCCCGCGGAGGCGGGCCGGCTGGAGCATCTTTTTGACGACGCGCTGCGCCACGGTAAAGAGGTGGAAACGGAGATTCGGGTGTCGCGCGAGGGGCGTGAAGATGCGTGGCTTTGGGTGCGCGGGACATTTAACCCGGATACGGAAACGCAGCCGCGGTTGTCAGGCCTGATTTCTGAGATTACGGAGCGCAAAACAATGGAAGACCGCTTCCGTGAAACGGCGCGACTGGAGAGCGTGGGAGTGCTCGCCGGGGGCATTGCGCACGATTTCAACAATCTATTGACGGGGATTCTGGGGAATTCCAGCCTGGCAATGGATGATGTGGGCGAAGACCACCCCATTTACCCCTTGCTTGAAAGTGTGGTCAAGGGCAGTGAGCGCGCCGCCACACTCACTGCGCAAATGCTGGCTTACTCAGGACGCGGGAAGTTTGTGGTCCGCCGGGTTGATTTGTCGTCTTTAATTCGCGAAGTGAGCACGCTCATCAAGGCCTCCATACCCCGGCATGTGCGGCTGAAATTAGAGTTACAGGAATCGCTTCCAGCCATTGAGGCGGATGTTACACAGATGCACCAGGTGATCATGAACCTGATTGTGAACGCCGCTGAAGCTGTCCCCGCGGCGCGGCAAGGCCAGGTCACGGTGCGCACATCGGAGTGTACTTTGACGAAGGGGCAACTTGCCGGCCTGCGGAATGCCTTTGAAGCGCCGCCGGGCCGATATGTCTGCCTTGTCGTGGAAGACGATGGCACAGGCATGGATGAAAGCACGCAAAAGAAGATGTTCGACCCGTTTTTTACCACCAAATTTACGGGCCGCGGGCTGGGGCTTTCGGCCGTGCTGGGGATTCTGCGCGGTCACAAAGGGGCCGTCAAGATCGACAGCCAGCCCGGTCACGGGACGACGGTCAGCGTGTACCTGCCGGCCGCTAACGGGCAGCCTGAAAAGCCAGTTGTGCAGGCGCCCACGGTAGGAGCGGTGGGAAGTGGCACCATTCTGGTGATCGATGACGAAGAGGTGGTGCGCAGTGTGGCGCAGAACATGTTGAAACATGCGGGATTCGAAGTTCTGGCGGCCCGCGACGGTGCGGAAGGCGTGCAACTTTTTCGCCAGCGGCACCGGGAGATTCGCGCCATTCTGCTGGATTTGAGCATGCCGGTGCTGGATGGGGAATCCGCGTTGCCATTGTTGCGGCAGATAGACCCCGATATGCCGATTATTTTGTCAACGGGCTATAGCGAAGTGGAAGCGACGGCACGGTTTGCGAGCCACCGGTTGGCCGGAATTTTACAGAAGCCATACACCACGGCACAGTTGAAGGAAGCGGTTCGACAGGCACTCGATAAAAAATAAGTGCCCCGATACAGAACGTAATTTCCGCATCCATTCGCGATCTGCACAATCGGACGTCTGAACTGGTGCGGGAAGCAGCGGCGGGTGCGGTGAAGCAATCCACATGGCAACGGCACTGGAGTTAGGAAAACGGGAAATCTGGACGAGTGACCGCTCCTTACTCGCGGTTGCCACTGATGCCCGCATTGCGGGACGAAGCGTTTGAATAAAGCGTTATAACGGGAGCGGCACCAGGTCGCCGCTGACGGCGAACACAACGCGAATGACGCCTTTCGGGACACGGCGGAACACCTGGAAGTAAACGGTGGTGTCGCCATCGGCCTGAATAGTAACTGCCTGATTGTTTACCAGCTCATCGGTTCCATCTCCGTTGCTTTGCGATAAGTACGCTTGCGCAAATTCAGCGGTGGCCCCCTGAACGGTAGCCTGCACACTTGAGGTGAAGCGCTGCCCCGAGGGCAATGTGGAAGTTACGGCAAGATAACGAATAATCAGCCGCTTACCGGCGGGCACGGTCAGCGTGGCAAAAGAAAAACCTGAAGAATCCGCTACATCCAGCCGGAAGGACTGCTGAAACGCGGTATCGCTGGCCTGGGCCCCGGCAACAGTCCCCACGATCACAGCTAATAGAGTGATCTTGAGGGCAGGAAAACTGATCATAAAAGTTTTCGGTCCCGTCCTCCCAAGAATAACAGTCATTCGCGTGGATTTAGAAGTTTCAGTCCAGGCAAAGAGATTGCGCCCATTCATAAAATGAATTTGCAATTCAATTTCAGTCGGTGATACCATTTACAAAACTTTAGTGGTCAACACCGTTTGAGCCCGGTAACATTCGGACCCTCTCAAACCACCGAGTTCTCTTCCCCGTCCTTGTAGGACGCCTCGCTCTCCGTCTTTTGAGCGCATTTCGCCGTGAAGCACCGCTTCGTCTGACAGCCAAGCGCCATGCCGCCGGCCCTAACGCTTCGAAGGAGAAACGGATGTCATTTCGCAGTCTCGCAAAAACGGCATTATTGTCGATCGCATTTGTCAGTTCTTCTGTTTACCTGGCCGCCCAGTCGTTTCAGGGTGGAGTCCGGGGATCGGTACTCGATCCCTTGAAAGCAGGCATAGGGGGGGCAAAAGTCACCCTTATGAACGAAGGCACCGGCGAAGCTAAATCGGAGCTCACCCATGAAAACGGCGGCTATGATTTCACCTCGCTGGTTCCGGCGACCTATACGCTGACGGCGGAGAGCCCCAGCTTCAAGAGGTTTGAGAGGAAGAACATTGTTGTAGGCACGCAGGAATACCTCACGATCGATCTGTTGCTTGAGGTGGGGTCGGTTACCGAAAGCGTGATGGTTACCGAAGAAGTGCCGCTGATTGAAGCGTCGAACGCTTCTCAGGGACAGGTGCTGGATAACCAGAAACTGGTGGATCTTCCAAACCTGGGACGCAACCCGTTTGTCCTCTCAAAGCTTGTGCCGAACGTGATTCAGATTGGCAATCCGGCGTATAACCGCATGCAGGACCAGAGCGGATCATCCGCAATTTCGATAGCTGGCGGCCCGGTCCGTGGCAATAATTATCTGCTGGATGGTATTCCGATAACGGATGCCGCTAACCGCGCGATTATTATTCCGTCGGTGGAGGCGGTGTCTGAGGTGAAGGTACAAGCCAACACCTACGATTCGGAAATGGCGCGGACGGGAGGCGGCATGTTCAACACGCTCATCCGTTCCGGTGCGAATCAAATTCATGGCAGCGCGTATGGGCATCTGCGGCGTACCGATTGGGATGCGAACAGCTTCTTCAACAATGCGGGAAACGTACCCATCACTCTTCAGCCGAACACCACATGGGGAGCCAGCCTGAACGGCGCGATTGTCATTCCTAAAATTTACAACGGTCGCAACAAGACCTTTTTCTCCGCCGCGATTGAGCAGTATGACGATACACAATCCGGATCATCGACCTTCTATGCCCCCACGGCGCTGGAGCGCATTGGCGATTTTTCAAAGACTTTCGATTCCAAAGGTGCGCTGGTGGTAATTACCGACCCATTCACGAAAGCGCCGTACCTGGGAAACAAAATTCCCGCGAGCGCTATTAATCCGATCGGCCTCGCCATTGCCAATACTTACGTCCAACCGGGCCGAGCGCCTGCCTATTATGGCGATCAGAACCTGACCGGTTCCGCTTCTTTGCAATCCCATGCGGCACAGAAGATCTTCAAGCTGGATGAAAATTTCACCAGTTGGTGGAGAGCGAGCGCGAGCTACGCGCGTTACTATTCGCTCGAACCGGGCAACACCTGGTTCCCTACTGTTTCTTCGCCTGACCAATGGCGCCTTCAACGCCGAGTGGATGCAACCGCCATTAACAACGTGATTACGCTTTCGCCCACAACCGTCCTGTCCGTTCGTTATGGTTTTAACCGGTTCCCGAACTACGGATACAAGGCAAGCCAGGGATTCAATCTTGCTTCGCTGGGCTTCCCGGCAGCCACCGTAAGCCAGATTCCGAACCCGACTTTCCCGATCGTCAACTTCAACACCGCCTACAGTCTGGGAACGAACAATAATTTCTTCTACGTTCACTCTTCGAAGAATTTTTCCACCAGCGTATCGAAGTATGTCGGTAAACACAGCCTGAAAGCCGGGGTTGATTACCGCCGTATTTCCGCGGTGGGCAACGATCTGGATGGCAACAACGGCCAGTTCCAATTTACGTTTAACGGACAATTTACCGGTAACGAATTCGCGGATCTGCTGACCGGTTACCCATATTCGGGCGACGGGTATCTGGCCCGCAAGTTAAACGATTTTGCCAATTACTATGGGGCGTTTGTTCAAGACGATTTCCGCATCAGCCGGAAACTGACTCTAAATTTCGGCTTGCGCTGGGAACGCGAATTGGGAATTCAGGAAGCCAATAACGGCCTGATCACCAATTTCTCAACTGCGGGGACGAATCCGCTGGCCGCCAATGTCACGGGAATTGCGCCCAAAGGCTTTGTTCAGTTTGCGGGCCAGGGTGGGGCTTCCACCCATGTAGGGAACTTCTCCGGCAGCAAGTTTGGACCTCGCGTGGGAGCGGCATACCAGTGGGATTCGAAGACGACCATCCGCGCTGGTTACGGAATTTTCTATGCGCCCCAGTTCTCACTCGGAGCTCCGATTTCGCCCCCCGGCTACACGTCGGAAACCAGCTACATTGCCACCAACGATGGCTATAAGACGCCGGCTAGTTCGCTCAGCAATCCCTTCCCGACCGGGCTGACCGCACCCCTCGGAAACTCACTGGGCGCTTCGACAGCTATCGGCCAAAGCTTCTCGCTTGTGGATCCGAACGCAAAATCTCCGCGAATTCAGCAGTTCTCACTCGACATTCAGCGCGAACTGCCTTTCGGTATCGCTGTGGAAGTGGGGTACGTGGGCAGCCGCTCCGCAAACCTGGGCTTGAATGCTCCCAGCCGCAATATCAATGCGCTTGACCCCAGCCTGCTGGGCACTCCGGGTCTGACCGGTTCCGTTGCGAACCCGTATTACAACCACGGCGGAACCGGAATCATCGGGGGATCCACGGTGGGCCAGTATCAACTGCTGCTGCCGTACTCCGCCTATGGCGCCATTAACGTTTCCTACTCCAGCTACAATCACGCGCAGTACGATTCGGCGATTTTCAAGGCGCAGAAGCGGTTCAGCCACGGGCTTTCCTTCCTGAGTTCCATCACGTTCTCACGCAACCTGGATTCGAGCGGCGGCGGCGTGGGCAACACTCTGAACAGCGGTGCAAGGGGCCCGCAGAATCCTTACGATTTAGGAGCTGAGTACGGCCTTTCGAACATTAACACTCCCTGGAACTGGGTGACCTCAGTTTCCTACGAGCTTCCCTTTGGTAAAGGCAAGTCTTTCGCAAGTGGCGCCAACCGCCTGGTAGATACCGTGATCGGCGGCTGGTCTATCAATACCGTTTCTTCTTTAAGGACCGGCTTCCCGCTTCAGATTTCGCAATCCACCAACAGCAATTCGATTTTCGGTTATGCCAGCCAGCGCCCCAGCGCGACCGGTATTAACCCTGCAACCAGCGGCAGCCTGGAAGAACGGCTTAACGGATATATTAATCCGTCGGCCTTCTCGCTTTCCCCGCGGGGATCATTCGGGAACCTGGCAAGAACCATCAACCTTCGGGGACCGGGTATGGCAAACACCGATGCTTCGCTATT
>Ga0123337_10003422_pt1 | contig 16931 bp, 16 predicted proteins | sample frozenSSSSmetaG_FD_89792 | JGI IMG/M metagenome (GOLD analysis project Ga0123337, IMG submission 89792) | Glacier valley bacterial and archeal communities from Borup Fiord, Nunavut, Canada, to study Microbial Dark Matter (Phase II) -... | ecosystem: Environmental > Aquatic > Freshwater > Ice >... | reverse complement strand
GGGCGGAGGCAGCTTGCTGGTAACAGGTTTAATGGCCGTAGTTTTTCTGCGTAATCAAGAAACTTTTAGAATTAAGCAAATATCAAACACATCACCCAATGCTACTGCTAGCGATCGCCAGGTGATCCAGAATTTAGCAAGCGATCGCACTCCAGCAGTTAAACTCAACAATCAATCTAACGCCCAAATAGTCTCTAGTTCCGAGTCAAAAAACCGGAATCAAGCAGTATTAGATTTGGCGAAAATGTCGCTCAGACAAACTCAGGCTAACGATTTGAGCTTGGCGATCGCTACAGCCCGGAAAATTAAACTCGGTGAACCACTGTACGAACAAGCCCAGGAGAATATTAAGATTTGGAGCCGGATGATTTTAGATTTAGCAGAAGGTCGTGCTAAACAAAGACAGTATGCTAGCGCTATTGCTGCCGCACGGTTAATTACCAAAGATGAAGACTCCTATGCCAAAGCACAAGCAGCAATTAACCTGTGGCGGTTAGAGGGCAAGCAGTATGTGAGTAACAAAACTCTTTTAGATGCAGCTAATGCCTTGATTAAGTCTGGACAGGCATCTACATACAATCGGGCGATCGAAGTTGCCAAGAAAGTACCAGCAAGTCAACCAGGTTTCGATACTGCCCAAAAATCGATCAATAACTGGAGTGAGAAAATTTTAGATTTGGCCAAGCGTCGCGCCGCCGAAGGAGAACGTAATGCCGCAATTGCGACTGCTGCTTTAGTGCCAGAGGAGACAGGGGCTTACGAAGATGCTCAGGATGCGATCCAAAAATGGCAAAAAAAATAGTTAGAAGTTATGAATTATGAATTATAAATTATGAGTTTTATTTTTAATTCCTCATTAATCACTTCTCATTCCTAACTTTCCCTCAACAGTCTGTATTAGCAGTACTGCGACACATCTTCGCCACAATCGTCGGCTAGATAGCACATTGCTCGGAAACGTAAACCAACTACTTCTTCATATAAAGGGTTGAGCTTGCACATCGGCGGAATGTGAAACAGGGTTTTCCCGAATAATTTCACATCTCGCTCAAAGGGACACTGAGATGGAATCAGTTTGCACAAGCGGTGAGCTAATTGGCGATCGCGGACTTGAATGTTATCTACCCGGTGTCGTAGGGGTTGGAGAATATCCCAGTAAGACTTGGAAACAGAAGGGTGTAGCTGGCTTGCTTTATGGCCGCTAGTCTCTGCTTGATTGATTGAGATCCAGCTGGTCAGAAAAATCTTTTTTGTGGTGCTGTTGAATACTTTCATGGTTAATCCTCTGTGTAATTGAGGCTATTGCTTTTTGATGAATATATACAACGTGGCGACGACCTTTACCGGAAGAATCGCGTTCTGACTGCGATATAATATAATACCTGAATGGCCACTTAAGTCAGAACTTAATTTATTACTACGTCAAGTTAATCGCAATTTTCTGGGGATCGGTAGCGTAATATTACGATCTTGTTCATAACTTGACATATTTAAAATTTTAGTAAAGACATCTGTCATTGGGTAGGTTTTAGTGTAGCATTTACAAACCTTAACACAAGGTCTTCTTGGAAGTATTTTTGCTAAGTATAAATATCAGTTATATCCTAGTAGACATCTTTCCTCTGCGTATTCCCGCTTCCCCACGTCAGAGCGTCCTGTTCATTGCTGGTTGAATGCCGTTGAAGCAGAAAGATTTTTGATCGAGTAGAATCGATTGCATTTCACAAAACTTAGGTTTGCAGTGGCAATTTTAGTTAGAATGATCTAGTCTGAAGCGTTAAAATGAGGCGAGATCTTTGAATTTCTAAAAAAAGCGAACTAACAGTAAAGTGATAATCGCCTCATGTTTGCCAGTACCAGGAGGCATTTCTACCAGCACCTCATCCTCAATTTCATAGCGCTTGTCTGTGCCATCATCAAAATTTACATACTCTTCAACAGTATTAATTTTTATTGGTGTTTTAGTCATAGCGATCGCCTCCAAGAACTATAGACAAGTTCTATACCCATGATCAAAGACTCTATCTCACGCCAAAGCGCAAAGACGTTAGAAAAACTCTGCGTCTTTGCGCGGCAGTCGCTCATGGGGGAAACCCCCAAGACCACGCTGCCTTGCTTCTGCGTTAAATTGTAATCTTACCCTATGATGCTACCTGAGCAGCAGTCCGAGTCCGGCGTCTTCTGCCGTCAGCAACTTTCACAGGCGGCTGATCAGGAATTTGCATCAACAAAGTCACAGATGGCTGACATTGCAATTCCCGACGGATGGAACGTTGCAATTCTCGTTCTAAAGTACCTTGCAATCCACCCCAGTCTATATCTGCGGCTTCACCTTGCCCAACAGCAAATTCTGACCAGCGCACAGTCAGGATTTCTTCAATCCGTTGTTTTACCCAGGTTTGCAACAGCGATCGCTCTACACTTGTAACTACACCGCGTAGGTGAATTTCTGGTTTTGCCAACAGTTTACCATTCCAATCAATGGCAGCTGCGATCGTGATAATCCCTTCTGAAGCCATGCGTTGGCGTTCTTGCAATACTTTGGAACTTACCATACCCGAACTAGTAGTATCCACCAGTTCGATACCAGATGGCACTTTACCCGCGACGCGAATGGAATCTTCAGTCAGTTCGACAACATCACCATTCTGGATAATGATCATGTTTTCTGCGGGAATGCCCATACTCTGAGCTGTTTCTGCGTGCTTCACCAGCATTCGATGTTCGCCGTGAAATGGCACAAAGAACTTGGGTCGAGTTAAGGCAATCATCAGCTTTTGTTCTTCCTGACAGCCGTGGCCGGAGACGTGAATCCCTTTATCTCGACCATAGACTACTTTCGCTCCCTGAATCATCAACTTATCGATGGTGTTGACTACAGCGATCGTATTTCCGGGAATTGGGTTAGCAGAGAATACTACTGTATCTCCTTGGCGGATTTTAATGTGAGGATGTTCTTTGTTGGCAATCCGGGTCATTGCTGCCATCAATTCACCCTGAGAACCTGTAGTTAAAACTAAAACTTTATCATCAGGGAGATTGCGGACTGCGTGCAATGGTTGCAGCAGATTGTCGTCACACTTGATGTAACCTAAATTGCGGGCATGAGCAATCAAATTCAGCATGGAACGCCCCACAACCGTTACTACACGGTTTTGCTTCTTGGCGATATCCAAAATCATGTTGATCCGATGCACACTGGAAGCAAAGGTAGTGACAAATAATCGTCCAGTGGCTTGACTAAATACTCTCTCTAGATTCGGATAAACTGAACGTTCCGAAGGTGTAAATCCTGGTATTTCAGCGTTAGTGGAATCACTCAGTAAGCAAAGAACGCCTTTTTCACCATGTTCTGCTAGACGTTGCAAGTCAAACTTTTCCCCATCAACTGGGGTATGGTCAATTTTAAAATCCCCTGTGTGAATAACTACACCAAGGGGAGTCTGAATGGCAACAGTGAAACTATCAGCGATGGAGTGGGTATTACGGATATATTCCACTAAAAAGTTTTTGCCAATCCGCACGACATCACGGGGGAGAACAGTTCTGATTTGGGTGCGATCGCGCACTCCCGCTTCTTCCAGTTTACCCTCTAGCATGGCCATTGCTAGTCTTGGCCCATAAATCACGGGGATATCAAATTGTTTGAGATGAAAAGCAATCCCGCCAATATGGTCTTCATGACCATGAGTAACGATCATCCCTTTAATTTTGTGGCGATTTTCCCGCAGATAGGTGGTATCTGGCAGAACAATATTTACTCCATGCATCGCCTCTGTGGGAAAAGCTAATCCTGCATCTAAGAGGATAATTTCATCGTCATACTCAAAAAGACAGGTATTTTTCCCAATTTCATGCAAACCGCCTAAAGGAATAATTTTCAAGGCGGAATTATTAGCTTCGTTTTTAGCCATTTTATCCTTAGATCGTTACTTGTGGTTAATTGAATTGATAGTTAATGAACTTGTATTTAAGAAAACATCATCTGTCTCTTAAGTCAGTCCCAAAGCAATCAAGTTTTAATTGAAATCTTCAATTTTTTATTCAATAAAATCGATACTACACTTAAGGATTCATAGTATATCTATCAGTCCTAGCACAGGTTTTTAAATTGCAACTTATGAACAATTATGATCATTGTTTATATGTATCTTTGGCTAGAAGCAGATTACTAGCGCTTAACCAACTGGTGGCTAGATTAAACTAAGTTCTTTCAGAACCGCTTCTAACTTTTGAATGACTTCTGAATCAGCTTCACATAGCGGGGGACGAGTTGAACCAACCTCCCAACCTTGAAGTTTCAGTGCTTTTTTCACTGGAATCGGATTTGAAGTGAGAAATAGAGCTTTAAACAACGGGAAGAGTTGGAGATGAATCTCGCTGGCTACCTCAATTTTACCCGCACTAAAAGCTTGGATCATCTGCTGTAGTTGGTTTCCTACCAGATGAGAAGCCACACTTACCACACCCTTTGCCCCGATCGCTAACAAGGGCAAAGTCATGTAATCATCACCAGAATAGATGTGGAATTCTTTTGGTGTCAAGCGACGAATTTCGCTTGCCTGATCTATACTACCAGTAGATTCTTTAATCCCGACAATATTGCTAACCTCAGCTAATCGGGCAACCGTTTCTGGCTGAAGGTTTTGTCCGGTACGACCGGGGACATTGTATAACAACAACGGTAGGTCGGGACAGGCTTGTGCTATCGCCTTAAAGTGCGCTTCCAATCCCGCTTGTGGCGGTTTGTTGTAATAAGGAACAACTTGTAAGGAACCATGTACTCCTATCTTAGACGCTTTTTGGGTGGCTGCGATCGCTTCTTTGGTGGAATTTGAACCACAACCTGCGATTACCTTAGCTTTTCCTGCCACGGATTGTAATACTTCGACAAACAACTGGTATTCCTCATCCCAACTTAGCGTCGGGGATTCTCCTGTTGTGCCACACATCACCAATGTATCTGTACCGTTGTTAGCTAAATGCACCGCCAGTTGTGCCGCTACATCATAGTTGACACTACCATCTGCTTTAAACGGCGTAATCATCGCGGTTAAAACATTGCCAAAATCTCCCACCCTTTTTTCACTCCTGATTACCCATGTTTTTCTATCTTGGTGGTTTTCTATTGTAATAACCTATCTACAATTTACTTTCAAGTGTCATTAATCATTTGTCACTTAATCAATGATTAATGACTAATAGCTAATGGTTTTAGTAGATTTTTCTCTACCAATAACTCCGCGATTTGTATTGCATTCAATGCTGCACCTTTACGGATTTGGTCGCCACATAACCATAATTCCAAGCCACAAGGATGAGAAATATCCTGACGAATTCTTCCCACTAAAACTTCATCTTTACCTGTTGCTTCAATTGGCATCGGAAAATGATTAGTTCCCCAATCTTCGACCAATTTCACTCCAGGGGAGGATTTTAAAATTTCTCTGGCTTCCTTCGCACTAAAGGGAGTCTCAAATTCTAAATTAATTGCTTCTGAGTGGGCGCGGAGTACGGGAACCCGTATACAGGTTGCAGTGATTCTGATTTGCTGCGTGCCAAATATTTTTCGGGTTTCGTTGACCATTTTCATTTCTTCTTCACAATAACCCAAATCGTTTAATGGGGAGTTATGCGGGAATAAATTAAATGCCAATGGGTAAGGCAATATTTCGGCAATTGGCGGCTGTCCTTGTAGTATAGCGCTTGTTTGGGTTTTGACTTCTGCCATTGCTCTAGCACCAGCACCACTAGCAGATTGGTAGGTTGAGGCTACAATGCGTTGCACTGGTTTAACTTTATGCAATGGCCAGACTACCAAAGTCATTAAAATTGTTGTGCAGTTGGGGTTAGCAATAATGCCTTGGTGATTAGCTGCGGCTAGTGGATTCACCTCTGGTACTATTAAGGGAACTTCCGGGTTCATCCGAAAAGCGCTGGAGTTGTCAATTACCACTGCGCCCTTTTTGACAGCAATTGCTGCCCAAGTTTTGGATGTGGAACCACCGGCACTAGCTAGTACTATATCGACATTTTCAAAGGCGCGATCGCTCACTGCCTCTACTGGGATATTTTCTCCTTTAAACCGCAGCGATCGCCCGACACTGCGTTCTGATGCCAATAACTTCAGGTTAGCAATCGGAAAATTACGGCTTTCTAATAATTCCAGCAACTCTGTGCCAACTGCACCAGTCGCCCCCAAAATAGCTAAACGATACGATTTCGACAAACTTGCTTCCTCCTTTAAGAGATTTTAGGCAATTTCTTGGAACAATTGACAATTTACTTATATCTAAATAGCGATCGCAATCTAGAAATACATTTTGAATAGGTTTATATTTTCTCTAATTTAGTCTATCTCTATATATCTAATATATTTATTTTCTTGGCTATTTATTAAGTTAAGTGATGTTGCATTCTACAACGGCTATCCCATTTATCCATCGATTTTAACTATATATTATACAATAAACCGCCATTTTGCAGAAAAACTGACATATCTGCACTTAAACGTTTAATATGCATCCCACGTATAAGGTAACAAACCTCTTGGCTGCAAAGTTGCTTACCAATAGTATGAATATACTAGGATCGAAATGCATAAAACCAGCACAACATAAAACCGAGCTACGTGGCTATGCAACAGATGCGCTCTCGTACCACAACTTAATAATAGCTAGACTCAACACTATAACTTTAACTTGGGGGTACTAACCACTCGCTGATAACCAGGATATCACGGCATTAGCCCACTGAATATATTAATTCCTGAGTTCAGGGGGAGTAGGGAGATGAAGGAAGAAAAAATAACTAATGCCAATGCCCAATGCCCCATTAATTAAATTGTTATGAAGGTAAAATGTCAAGTCCTTGGTGATTGGCAGTAAACTGGATATTTGCCCCAAGACAAACATCCATCCTTGGATGTGATCAGACCTTTTGGCAAACTCCCATTCCCTTAAGAGACATCAAGCCATAAACGCGAACAATTATTGCGTCTTGTGTGTACTCGGAGTATAAAATACCAGAAAACTAGAGACGAAGCATGAAAGTCACCCAGGAAAAACTTCCCGCCAGCCAAATTGGACTGGAAATAGAGATTACACCGGAAATTACCAAGCAAACTTACGAAAAGGTAATTAAAAACTTAGCGAGTACTGCCAATATTCCTGGGTTTCGTAAAGGCAAGGTGCCTCGGCCGATATTACTACAAAGGTTGGGTACAACTCGAATCAAGGCAGCAGCGCTGGAAGAACTAATTCAAGATGGTATTGAGCAAGCAGTCAAACAAGAAGCGATTACAGCAATCGGCCAGCCGCAATTGCGCTCTGATTTTGAGGATTTGATTAAGAATTATGAACCTGGAAAACCCCTGACAATTTCGGCTGCTGTGGATGTAGAACCAGAAGTGAATCTAGTGCAGTACACTGATTTGCAAGCGAAAGCTGAAGAAGTCAATTACGATCCAGAGCGAGTGGAGAACACCCTGGATAAAGAACGTAAAGAATTAGCGACATTAATTCCTGTGGAAGGACGTGCAGCCCAAATCGGCGATATCGCCGTAGTCGATTTTAAAGGTGTATTCTCCAAAATTGAAGGCGAAGAGGAAACAGCCGAACCAGAACCGATTCCGGGAGCCGAAGCAACTGATTTTCAAGTTGAGTTGCAGGAAGATAAGTTTATTCCAGGGTTTATTTTAGGAATAGTCGGGATGAATCCTGAAGAAACCAAAGAAATTGCGGCGCAGTTCCCAGATCCGTATGCTAATGAAGATTTAGCTGGAAAAGGGGCAACTTTCACAGTAATGCTCAAAGAACTAAAGGAAAAGGAGCTACCAGAGGTAAATGACGATTTCGCTCAAGAAATCAGCGATTTTGAAACCTTAGAGGAGTTACGCGCTTCTTTGGTAGAGCGATATCAAAAAGAGGCGGACGAGAAAACAAAAACAAATAAGCAGGAAGCTTTGTTAACGGAACTGCTGAACCACGTAGAAGTTGACTTACCAGCAACATTGATTGAGCAAGAAGTGGATGCGATGTTAACGCAAACAGCAATGCGCCTGTCTCAGCAGGGATTGGATGTGAGAAATTTGTTTACTCAAGATATTATTGCTCAGTTGCGGGAGCGATCGCGCACTGAGGCAATTGAACGCATCAAACGCTCCTTATCCTTACGGGAAATCGGGAAACGCGAATCTATCCAGGTAACACCAGAAGAAGTTGCAGCCAGAGTCACAGAGCTTTTGCAGCAATACCCGGAGGAAAAAGAGGTTGATGAAGATAGACTGCGCTCTATCGTGGAAAATGAACTATTAACCGAAAAAATCATCGATTGGCTCTTAGAACACTCCTCAGTTGAACTTGTACCCGAAGGCTCGTTGAGTGCCACAGAGGAAACGGAAGCCGTAGAATCAGATGTTGAGGCTGATGGTGATGCACCTCAGACTGAGGAAGAAAACAGCGAAGCTTCCACAGAAGTCACAGAAGGATAAGAAAAAATCCCACAGCCATGAGTTCACCAGTTCTGAGTTAAAGTACTGGTGAAATGGGTAAGGTAAAGGAGATGAGGGAGCAGGAGGAGATGAAAGACCACTGCCTCTTAACTTCTGAGAATTCCGGGATGAAGGCAGAATAATTAAAGAATTGATGAATTTTCCGCAAATAGTGACACATCTTATTACCTGGGCTTGATACTGTGTTAAACGAGAGGAAATTATATGAGGCATAATGGTTAATACGTAGCTTAGAAAAATCCCATTCGTCGAAAAGGCAGCACATGCTGCTGAAACATTTGTCCTAAATTATCGTCAAAGAAAGCTTGTATGCTTCTATCGCAGTCGGGAAATTACCCCATCAGCAACTTAAGTCGAATCAAGATTAACTCCCAGTTAAGCAGCCCTAGCAACATCGTGCCGATGGTGATAGAACAATCTGGCATGGGAGAAAGGGCTTTCGACATCTACTCCCGCCTGCTGCGAGAGCGGATTATCTTTTTGGGAACGCCAATAGACGATGCCGTAGCCAACTCAATTGTGGCTCAGTTGTTATTCCTAGATGCCGAAGACTCAGAAAAGGACATCCAACTGTATGTTAATTCTCCTGGCGGCTCGGTCTACGCAGGGATGGCAATCTATGATACGATACAGCAAATTCGCCCTGATGTTGTTACCATCTGTTTTGGATTAGCCGCGAGCATGGGGGCATTTTTGTTGACAGCAGGATCTGCCGGTAAGCGAATGTCTCTGCCCGACTCCCGGATTATGATTCACCAACCACTTGGTGGCGCTCAAGGTCAAGCCATTGACATTGAAATTCAAGCTAGAGAAATTCTTTACATTAAGGCTAAGTTGAATCAGTTAATGGCTCATCATACTGGTCAAGCCTTAGAAAGAATTGAAGCAGATACTGAGCGCGACTTTTTTATGTCGGCAGATGAAGCGAAGAATTACGGTTTGATTGATCAGGTCATTTCCAGGCAAAATCTTCCCACAGCAGGGGAAAACGTCACCATTCTGAAATAAGAGGCTGGTATGTCTAAGTACGACTCCCATTTAAAGTGTTCATTCTGTGGCAAGTCTCAAGAGCAGGTGCGTAAATTAATCGCAGGGCCGGGAGTCTACATCTGCGATGAATGCGTTGACTTGTGTAATGAAATACTAGACGAGGAGTTACTCGATACCAATGGTGCGGCAGCACAACCAGCACCAAGAGCAGAACCAGCTGAAAAACGGCGTACTCGCTCTTCTAGTATTTCGTTTAATCAAATACCCAAGCCAAGAGAGATCAAAAAGTATCTAGACGAACACGTTATTGGTCAAGACGAAGCCAAGAAAGTGCTGTCAGTAGCTGTTTACAATCACTACAAGCGGCTGGCGGTTATTCAGTCTAAAGCTAGTGGCAAACCTGGGGCGGATGATGCAATAGAACTGCAAAAGTCCAACATTTTGTTAATTGGCCCGACTGGTTGCGGCAAAACTCTCTTAGCGCAAACCCTAGCAAAAATCTTGGATGTACCTTTTGCCGTCGCCGATGCTACGACGCTGACGGAAGCGGGGTATGTGGGAGAAGATGTAGAAAATATCTTGCTGCGACTGTTGCAGGTGGCAGATTTGGATATAGAGGAGGCACAACGGGGAATTATTTATATTGACGAAATTGATAAAATTGCGCGTAAGAGCGAGAACACCTCAATTACCCGCGATGTTTCTGGCGAAGGTGTGCAGCAAGCTTTGCTGAAAATGCTAGAGGGAACGATCGCCAATGTACCACCCCAAGGAGGGCGGAAACATCCTTATCAAGACTGCATCCAGATTGATACAAGTAATATCTTGTTTGTCTGTGGTGGTGCCTTCGTGGGCTTAGAAAAGATCGTAGATCAGAGAGTTGGCAAAAAAGCAATCGGTTTTGTACAACCGGGAGAAGGACAATCGAAGGAGAAACGAGCCGCAGACACTCTTCGCAGTCTAGAACCGGATGATTTAGTAAAATTTGGCATGATTCCAGAATTCATTGGGCGCGTGCCAATGGTAGCAGTCGTAGATCCGCTAGATGAAGAAACGCTGATGGCGATTCTCACCCAACCACGCAGCGCCTTAGTCAAGCAGTACCAAAAGCTGCTGAAGATGGATAATGTCCAGTTAGATTTTAAACCAGATGCTTTGCGAGCGATCGCTCAAGAAGCCTACCGCCGTAAAACTGGTGCTAGAGCATTACGTGGTATTGTCGAAGAACTGATGCTGGATGTAATGTATGAGTTACCATCCCGTAAGGATGTGACACGCTGTACAATAACACGGGAAATGGTCGAGAAGCGATCGACTGCTGAACTAATAATACATCCATCTTCACTACCGAAACCCGAATCAGCGTAATAGTCATTGGTCATTGGTCATTAGTCATTGGTTATTTATCAAAAACTAAGGAATAATAACCATGTACTAAGGGAAAATGACTAATGGCACTAACAAAGGACAAATGATAAATGCCTTATATTAATGTTCGTGGCGTTGAGCATTACTACGAATGGGTGAAAAAACCATCTGGTTCTTTGGTAAAACCAGTGATGGTTTTCATGCACGGTTGGGCTGGTTCGGCTAGATATTGGCAAAATATAGCTGATGCTTTATCGGAGCAATTTGATTGTTTACTCTACGATTTGCGAGGATTTGGCCGTTCTCGTGGGAAGCCAACCATAGCCCAAGCAAGTGAAGCTGTTGCTGAGTCTGAGTCCCCCCAGGAAGAATCAGAGGCAATCAGAGAGTTAACCTATGAATTAGAGGAATACGCTGATGATTTGGCAGCTTTGTTAGATGGGTTGCATATTCAGCGTGTGTATATCCATGCCCACTCGATGGGCGCATCTGTTGCCACTTTATTTTTTAACCGCTATCCCGAACGAGTAGAACGAGGGATTTTAACCTGTAGCGGCATTTTTGAGTATGATGAAAAATCCTTTAGCGCCTTTCATAAATTCGGTGGCTATGTAGTTAAATTCCGTCCCAAGTGGTTAAGCAAAATTCCATTTGTTGACCGGATGTTTATGTCCCGATTTTTGCATAGTTCCATACCACATTCTGAGCGTCAAGCTTTTTTGCAAGATTTTCTGGAAGCAGATTACGATGCGGCTTTAGGGACAATTTTTACTTCAGTCAGTAAGGCTCAAGCTGAGTTTATGCCGCAAGAGTTTGCCAAGTTGACAGTGCCAACTCTACTTGTGGCGGGGGAGTATGATAAGATTATTCCAGCTGAGATGGGGCGTCAAGCAGCAGCACTAAGTAACAAAGTGGAATTTACGATGATTCCCGGTACAGCGCATTTCCCAATGTTGGAAGATGCACCAACTTATCTGCAACGGGTGCAGGAGTTTTTGCAAATTTCCATACCAGAACCACAGGTGTAATAACTTGTTAATCTCGTTGTTGAGCTTTCATTTTTGATTGAGATATTTATTATCTGTTATCGCGTCAGAGTTAATTCCCAAAAAGTTATTTTCGGATAGCCTGCACAAATTCTGCAACAGCATCGTATCGGTCAGGATATCCGATATATTGCAGTAACAAAGCTGGGTCTAAATTCGGGAAGAAACTACTACGGTTTACTTGTTCATATTCGCCACCCGCATTTAAACGAAATATTTTTATCTGGTCAGATTTCCAAAACCAATCTTCAGGCACTTTCTTGGGTTTGTATAACTCTTTTCGATTAATGGTGCCACTAGTAACAATAACTTCAATAACAATGTCTGGTGTTTCTTTATTGTTGCCAATGCAGTAAGATTCATCTGGTGTGCCAGAAGCATACCCAGGTTCTTCCAAAGTAAAACCACCACGACCGTAGAACCGGATTCCCAACTCTCTCATGTAAGCTTCTAGCAAATAGCTGAGAGTTATTTTCACGTACTCATGTTTTTCACCAATGGGCGACATAATTTCTAGTATTCCTGACAAATAAGAGAGTCGGACATTGCGGTTGTCCTTTAACTGTGCTTCAATAGCTTTGAATTCCTCCCAAGAAACATCAGCGACGGTCACTAGTTTCTCTTGTATGGGATGGTCTAGAAGTGGAATACTCATATCGCCTCTCAACAGTTCTCCACAATCATAATCCTGAGTTATTTATTGGGTGGTGTCCGCCTATGCCATTCTTACCTTTTGGATTAACTCAAACCCAGTTCTCGTTTTAGCAAGTTAATCGAGTTAGTGCCGATATAATTCTCAACCTTAATCAGCTTCGGTCGCCGAATAATATCTTCATCGGCTGCTAGCACTGCTGCTTGCACTGCCGCAAAACTGGCTTGATCACTTATGATTACCTCAGCCCGTTTAACCATTGCTTGAAGTTTATAAGCATCTTTTGGTTGCGAAGTCATCACCAGTAGTTCATCTCCCCGCAGACCGTGGAGGATGACTTCTGCGGCGCGGGCAATTCCAGAACTGAGGCTAACTATGCCTACACAGTTTTCTTTTGGTAGGGTTTTCAAGAGGCTGAGTTCTTTGCTGTAGTCGTAGATATCCAGAGGAATTACCCGTGCAGCTTTAGGAGCTGCGATCGCTTCCACATTACTGATAAAATACCGACTTGTGACTACTGTCGCTGAGGTAGTTTTATCTAGCGCAGCTGTTAATTCGTCCATTGCTACCAACTGGACTGGGATTTTCAGAGCTAGTTCTAATTCATACACCATCAACTCACCAGCACCCATGTCATAAGATGGAACTGCAACCAGTACTCGCGCACTACAACGCAAGCGCCAGTCAATTTCCGCTAAAAATAGCTCTCTGGCTTGATTGAGTGAACATCCTTGGGAAAGCAAATCATCAAGTGCTTTCTGGACAACTTGATATGCATTAGGATTTTGTTTGAGAATTGGTGATTGCAGCCTACTACCGCCCTCATGACCTTGGGGACGAACATAAATTCCTGAACCAGCCATACTTTCAACAAATCCGTCTTCTTCCAGTTGACGGTAAACTTTGCTAATGGTATTACGGTGTAATCCCGTTTGCATTGCTAGGGCGCGTGTACTTGGCAATTTGTAAGCAGGAGGATATTGCCGGGAAGCGATCGCAAACCGGATTTGATTAAACAGCTGGGTTGATGCGGGAATTTCGCTGTCTGGCTGAATACGGAATTGAATCATCAGCAAACCTCCTGAATACTAAGTGGGGAGTAGGGAGTGGGGAAGGTGGGGTCCCCTCTGGGGATAAGGGGTAATGGGGAGTGGGGAGTATTGCTTTCCTACTCAGCACTTTTAACTCAGCACTCTTTTGGTGTCCAGCTGCATTTATTACATATAAAGTTTTTCTGGTAAGAATTTCTCATGCGCTGATTATTGGTAATTGATGATTTAATTAGAAAAAACCTGGACATACTGGCATAGTTATATCAAATAAACACACGGCTAATCACATAGCACTGGTAATAATTATTATGACAGAGCAAGCAATAATTACGACAACAGTTAATCTTTTGCAAGATAATGTTCAAGTGTCTGCTTATCTTGCAGAGCCAAAAGAATCTGGATCTTATCCAGGAGTGGTGGTATTACAAGAGATTTTTGGTGTCAATGTTCACATTCGGGAAGTTACAGAACGGATTGCCAAACTTGGATATGTAGCGATCGCACCTGCACTTTTTCAACGTGTTGCTCCTGGTTTTGAAACCGGATACACACCCGAAGATATAGAAACGGGCAGAAGCTACGCCATGCAAACTCAAGCATCAGAGTTATTGAGCGATATTCAATTAGCAATTGACTACCTGAAAAATCTGCCTCAAGTGAAAAAAGATGGTTTTGGCTGTATTGGCTTCTGCTTTGGCGGTCACGTCGCATATCTTGCAGCCACCTTGCCAGATATTAAAGCTACGGCTTCCTTCTACGGTGCTGGAATTACCACGCGCACACTAGGAGTTGGCGCTCCTACTCTCACCCGCACCAGAGAAATAACGGGTAGTCTCTATGGCTTTTTTGGTAAAGAAGATGCTAGCATCCCATCTGAACAAGTAGATGAGATTGAAGCAGAGTTAGAAAAATATAAAATTCCTCATCGTCTGTTTCGCTACGATGGAGCTGGTCACGGATTTTTCTGTAACCTTCGTGCCAGTTATAATCCTAAAGCTGCGGCTGATGCTTGGGAGCAAGTGAAACAACTCTTTAGTCAACTGAACTGAAGCATACACAGCCAAGTTCGTTTTTTGTCATTTGTCATTAGTAATAATCAGAACGTTGTGTGCAACTTTTACTCAAACTTAAGCCTTCAGCCCTCTTCCATCAGAGGTAATGGAGAAAATTCAAAGCCTCTCTCGTTTTAGGAGAAAGGTCAGAATATTAAGTTGCACATCGCCTAACTACAGATAAATGACAAATAACAAATAACAATCTAAACTCCAGTGGCATCAGATCAAATAACAATTAATCTTCAAAAGTCATGAATTCCGAATCGAAACTTTCTCAAACAGCCAATTCGTCGTTTACGATGGACGATTTTGCCAAAGCACTAGAAATACACGATTACCAGTTCCAAAAGGGACAGGTTGTACATGGCAAAGTGTTCCAACTTGACCACGATGGAGCCTATGTCGATATTGGTGGCAAGTCGTCAGCTTTTCTGCCGCGCGATGAGGCTTCTTTGAGAGCAGTTACCGATTTATCGGAGGTGTTGCCATTGCAAGAGGAAATGCAGTTTTTAATTATTCGAGATCAGGATGCAGAAGGTCAAGTCACCCTTTCTCGAAAGCAGTTGGAAATTCAGCAAATCTGGCAACGACTGACCGAAATGCAGGAAAATGCTCAAACTGTGCAAGTACGGGTTATGGGTGTGAATAAAGGTGGTGTCACCGTCGATATTCTTTCTTTGCGGGGATTTATTCCGCGATCGCACCTGGCCGAGCGTGATAATTTAGAAGCACTCAAAGGTCAAAATCTAACTGTGGGTTTTTTGGAAATTAATCGCAACACCAACAAACTCATCCTTTCCCAGCGTTTAGCAACTCGTTCTAGCAACTTCAGCTTGTTAGAAATAGGTCAGTTGGTGGAAGGTAAAGTTACTGGTATCAAACCTTTTGGTGTATTTGTCGATTTAAGTGGGATGGGCGCTTTGCTTCATATCAAGCAGGTAAGCCAAAAGTTCATTGAATCTCTAGAAAAGGTATTTAAAGTTGGTCAGCAAATTAAAGCTGTAATTATTGACTTGGATGAGGGTAAAGGGCGGGTTGCTCTTTCTACCAGAGTTTTGGAAAGCTTCCCTGGCGAAGTGCTAGAGAATTTTGATGAGGTGATGGCTTCGGCTGAGGCGCGTGCTAATAGAGCTAATAACAAAGCTTCTGAATAGTTTTGAAATGGGCTTGATCAATAATCCAAGTTGTGGGTTGTTTTATAATTCCCCCTGCATCTACAAAGATGTGGGGGGATTTGATATTGGGACAACTTTTCATAATGCTTTTCAAAGTCCCAATTGGTAAATCTCGATTACTATGAACTGGAATAGAAAGGATTACATCAACACTTTCTTTTACGTAAATATGATGACTGCGAGTAATCCGTTTCATCTCCCAACCCTGCCGTTCCAAAATTTTACAGAGCGCTTTACCCAAAACTGCTTTCATAGCGATAGCTCAACCAGCTGTTTCTCCGGGTCAAGTTCTTCCCGTTGGCTAGCAACTTCCAACCAACCTTGAATCGCATCTTGCAGCATTTCTAATAGATGTTCGTAGCTGTCTCCCCAAGTGTGACATCCTGGTAAAGCAGGTACAGAACCACACCACACACCGTCTTCTTCCCAGATAACTGCTTTAATTTTCATTGCCAATCATCTCCACAAGATTGCGACTAATATTTTAGCGTCAAGCTGAGTGCGTCACCGAATAGCCCGCACTTCGACCCTTCGGCAAAGCTCAGTGACCATCGTAGACATCGCTTGTCCATTCTACTTCCTGAGATGAGCGCAGCAATTGCATCTTGCTCGGTTTCGGGAAGCTGTTTCACCCGTGCGATCGCTAACTGTAGGATAGAGTTAGATAAAAATACTTGATATTAAAATACTTGCATGAACCCAAGGGCTGATTTGTTGACTCGCATTACTCAAACTCCTGGTCAGTGTGGTGGTCGTCCTTGTATTCGAGGTATGAGAATTCGTGTGAGTGACATTTTAGAAATGTTGGCTGAGAATGTCAGTGTTTCTGAGATTTTAGAGGATTTTCCCGATCTCGAACTTGAAGATATCCAAGCCTGTCTAATATTTGCAGCACGGCGAACAGACTTTCCTCGACTAACAGCATGAAAATTTGGATTGATGCTCAGTTGCCTCCTACATTAGCACTTTGGCTGACTGAGACTTTTGACGTAGAGGCTACTGCCCTACGAGAGCTTGGATTACGAGATGCTAAAGATGTGGAGATTTTTGAGACAGCACGAGTCGCTAAGGCGGTAATCAT
>Ga0123337_10003421_pt1 | contig 16935 bp, 12 predicted proteins | sample frozenSSSSmetaG_FD_89792 | JGI IMG/M metagenome (GOLD analysis project Ga0123337, IMG submission 89792) | Glacier valley bacterial and archeal communities from Borup Fiord, Nunavut, Canada, to study Microbial Dark Matter (Phase II) -... | ecosystem: Environmental > Aquatic > Freshwater > Ice >... | reverse complement strand
TTTGTTGATAGCAGCTACTGCTCATCTGCATCAACTTACTTTAGTAACGCGAAACACTCGTGATTTTGAAGATTGTAGTATTTCGCTGCTAAATGCTTTCACTTAACCTCAAGTATTCTTGTAAAGATTCCGAAACAATTCCCATCACTCACCAAAAAATACTCACTTAAATTTAAATGCGATCTCACGCAGTATAGGCTTATAAAAGATGTTGACATCAACCAATTTAAATTTCTTGGGCAGTGCGATCGCTAATCTTGTAAGGACGGTTTTAAAAGGAATGCGATCGCCCATGTATAAAAGTTGATGAATGTGCGATAATTAATGTGAGTTCAACGAAGCTAAAAAAGCAATGAAGGTAAGATTTGGAGACTCATATATAACCATAAAGTAATTAAGAGGATGAAGCAATTGAGTAACCTAGATAGAGTTTTAGATGCGGCAATGCAGCTTCCTTTAGAGCAGCAAGAAATGCTAGTACAAATTCTTACTAACCGAATTATTTAAAGTCGGCGAGATGAAATTGCATCAGATGCAGCAGTTTCCATTGCTGAATTTCAAGCAGGTAGGCTCAAAGTCCAGACTGCTACTGAAGTAATTCAAGAACTACAAGAATATCTCAACCCAAGTGCAGCTCACAATTAACAGTTACGGCAATTGAAAAGTGCGATCGCACCAGCTTTGTAAGGTATGTAACAAATTATACAAAAACCTTTATTTTCTCACCAATAAACAAATGCCTGACTTTATTCTGATTACTGGCGATCGCGTCATATTTAACCCCACCTTTGGAAAAGCAATAGTTGTAGTACGTCCTGGTATCTTAACTGGTACTGGCAGAGCTACAGTTAATAAAAAAACTATTTGCATTGATGGTGACGAGAAAAAAGTTTTGGTTCCTGGTTGTTCTTATATAAGTCCGCCGAATGTCACTCCCGGTACAGGAACACTTTCCATTCAATCCTTAGCCGTCAATCAAAAAGCCACAAGGGTTAAATCTAGGGAAAAGGCAGTATTGCTCAAAGGTAGTACCTTCACGGCGGAATTTCAAGTTATCCTGCCAGCCCAGATACCGCCAACACCAGTATCACCAGCAATACCAGACCCAATTCCCGTATATATTGGCACGGGATTTTTTACTACTACAAATATAAAAGTAAAAGGTACTTGAAAAAAGTTATTAGAGACGCAATGCTTTATAATTCGTACCTCGGCTTCGCTCGGCAACCTAATTCGTAATTAATAAATGCAAAATCTTCAGGGTTTGAATCTGTTGTTGAATTTTAGAGAATTGGGATTAGTACCAAAAACCACAAATGATTTAGGAAGAATTTTATGTCCAGCTTTCCCGGTGCGCCACGCTTATTAAAAGGAACGATCGCCATCCTTGATGCTGTTAGCTTTTTCCCCAAGGGAATAATTACACTGCAATACAATCCCGAAACACTCAGACGCACTTTACAGGTACGAGGTGCGGGTTCTGAAGGAGGCGATCGCCTAGAAGCTTTGCGTCTGGTTGCACCACCGATGGAGACAATTCAACTAGAGGCGGAAATTGATGCTACAGACCAATTAGAGTTTCCCGCAAAAAATCCGGTAGCAGTGTTAAGTGGTATATACCCCCAATTAGCAGCCCTAGAAACCCTCATCTATCCTAAAAGCAGCCAAATCCAGAAAAACAATCAACTCGCGCGCAGAGGTATTTTAGAAATCTTACCAATTGAGGCTGATTTAAGTGTATTTATATGGGGCATAAATCGTGTTATGCCAGTACGCCTATCTGAGTTGAGCATTACCGAAGAAGCATTTGACCCCAGGCTAAATCCCATTCGTGCCAAAGTCAGTTTAGGTATGCAAGTATTAAGCACAAATGATTTGAGATATGACCATAAAGGCAGCAGTTTATTCAGGGTTTATCAAAAGCAAAAAGAGGTTTTCGCTAAGATAAATTTGGGACTAACTGCTATCACCACAGTTGCCTCTTTTTTATAAATTTGCCTATTTACAATCATTGCTTGTTTAATCTACAAGTTTCTTAATCATCACTAAGTCAAATAAAGTTTTATTTGTAACCTAAAAAAGAGTAAAATGTTTCCTATAAGCAGTCGTTACCACGATGTAGAACTTGCCAACTGGCAAACAGGATCAAATCAAACTATCGTTTATCTCCGGCGCAGATTTTTACCATCATCACAAAGGTTTGAAATTATTGAAGAACATCTAGTCAGCGAAGGCGATCGCCTAGATAATATCACTGCAAATTATCTTAATAACCCGGAACTTTTCTGGCATTTATGCGATGCCAACAACGCCATGCACCCTGATGAATTGACTGCCCAGATTGGTCGGCGACTGCGTATTCCTCTCGTCTAAAAAGGTTAACTTATGCCAATTTTTAAAACTATGTATTATTTCCCAGGCATAGTAATAGATAATAAACCACCGATAGCCAAATTTTTGCAGTAGCCCTTAACTACGAATTACGAATTACTATTATGCCTGACTCCGATATTCGCATAAAACTTATGATTGGTCGCCCCCTTGTACCAAAACCCGCTCCTTATGAAGTAGTGGACGCGCTGATCGACTTAGAAGTAACTCAGCAAGACCGCGATCGCAGTGTTTTTCAAATGACCTTTAGTCTTAGTAAAGAATTAAAAAACTCCTCAGATTATTGGTTACTCCAAGAAGGCATTTTAGACACTCCCAACCGAATTATCATTCAGGTTATAGTTAATGTAAAAGTCGGTGTAAACCGCAGTCTGCAAAAACCTATATTAATTGACGGCATTATTACTAGCCATCAAGTTGTACCCAGTAATAAACCAGGTGAGTCAAAGTTTATAATTACTGGTGAAGATATTAGCGTTATGCTCGATCTCGAAGACAAAAATGAAACTTACCTTAACTCATCTGATTCTACAATTGTTACTAACTTATTAAAAGCTTATAGCAAATATGGGCTAAAAACTGACGTAAAAAATACTAGCTATTTTACACCAAAAAAAGAAGAACAAATTACTACTCAGCAAAGTACAGACTTACAATTTATTCAGAAACTAGCTCTACGTAATAGTTTTATTTTTGAAATCAAGCCCGATAAAACTCCTGGTAGAAATATTGCTTATTGGGGTGAAGAAAAACAGAAAATTACTCCTTCTCAGCCAGCATTGTCAATGAATATGGGCGCATTTACTAATATAGACTCGCCTATAAGTTTCAATTTTAATGTTCTGCAAGCTATTAAACCTGAAGCATCAATTACCGATGAAATGAGTGGAGCATCAATTCCGATTCAGGTTACTAAATCACCCGGTCAAGCCTTAGCTAGCAAGCCTGCTAAATCCTTACGGACAGAAGTGCTACGTAACACCAATAAACTCAAAGAAATCCTAGCTGAAAAGGAAACAGAATCATTTGCTAGTCGGTCGCGGGAAAATGCCGTAACTGCTACTGGGGAAGTAGATACTGTTCGCTACGGTTATGTTTTAGAAGTGCATCAATTGGTGGGAGTCCGGGGTGTGGGGAAAAGTTACGGCGGTTATTACTACGTCAAACAGGTAACGCATCGCATCAAACGTGGCGAATACAAACAAAGTTTCACCTTGATACGTGAGGGACAAGGTGCAACAATTCAAAGGTTAGAAATATGAACAAACAAGAACTTGCTACTAATGGAAATGGAAGTATTCATCAACATAGGTCTCCTTTTTACGGCAAATATCGAGGCGTAGTATGTGATAATAAAGATCCGTGGAAAATCGGTCGTATCCAGGCAAAAGTTGAAGAAATTTTTGGCAACAAGTCCAGCGGTTGGGCATTACCTTGCGTTCCCTATGCAGGTAAGGGAGTTGGGTTATTTCTCATGCCACCCAAAGATGCTTTAGTGTGGATTGAATTTGAAAACGGAGATCCAGACTACCCAATTTGGACTGGCTGCTTTTGGGCAGATAAACAGGTTCCAGATATAGTACCAGCTACTCCTTATGACCCCGACACTAAGGTACTTAAAACTGATATTGGTAAGATTGAGATCAAGGATAAAGGTAAAGGTGAAGGTAAAAGTGAAGGTAAGCAAAGCATCACCATTGAAGCCATTATCAATGAGAAAACTATACATATAGTAATGGATGCTTCGGGAATTGAAATCAGGAATGCAGATGGTGCATTTGTAAAGCTGAATGGTTTGGTAATTGAAATCAACAATGGAAAGAGTGCATTTGTAAAGCTGAATGGTTCGGTAATTGAAATCAACAATGGAAACGGAGCGACTGTGAAGCTGGATGGTAATAAAGTATCGATTAACGGCACTGGTTTGGAGGTAACTTGATGCCAGAATATCTTGTAAATCTGCCCAGGCAAAGGAATGTCACCAACATCGATTTTCCCTTCCACTTTGACAGATACCGTCGCACTGCTAGCACCAGCGATGCAAGTCATATCCGTGACTTAATTGAACAACTACTGTTTACGACTCCCGGCGAACGAGTCAACCGCCCAGATTTTGGCTGTGGTGTATTGTCTTTGATTTTTGCACCCAATAGCCCGGAATTAGCAACAGCTATGCAAATTACTATTCAAGCATCTATTGAGCATTGGTTGAGTGATTTAATCGATCTGCAAACGCTGGAAGTAACTAGCGTTGATGCTAGCCTTTATATAGTGGTGGAATATTTTGTGCAAAGCAGTGGTGAGTCACAAACAGCTACTTTTAGGACGACGATGCCATGAACAGCCACACATCCACTTGCCAAAATGAACAGCGCCGCCTAGAAATCCGCAGGCAAAGAAAAAACGGGCTAGATTATGTAGAAGTTAGCGATGATTTGCGATCGCGTAGCGGCTCCTTTGGAGCATCGCTATATGTTTACTTTTTAGGTTCAGTACCAGAAGACTTAAAAAAAGAAAATCTACGTATTGAAGGCGGTGAACGCATCCGCAATCTTCATGTAACTAGTTTAGAGGTAGAAAGTTCCCAAAATTATGAGGGTTACTTAATAGTTAATCTTAACCAACTAGGCGATTTTTCCCTCTACACTTTGCGCTTGGTGTCATTGGATGAACAGGGCAAACCCACAAATCAACCATATCCCAATTTTGACCCGCGCTACTCCCAAGTCCAATTTCAATTCCGAGATATTAACTGTCACAGTGACATAGATTGCTTGCAAGAGCAAACTTGTCCCCCACAGCAACTAGTTGAACCAGCTATCAACTATCTCGCTAAGGATTATGCAAGTTTTCGCCACTTGATTTTAGACCGCCTATCCCTGGTGATGCCGGATTGGGAAGAACGCCATGCTCCCGATTTGGGTATTACTCTAGTGGAAGTTCTCGCTTATGTTGGCGATTATCTCAGCTACTATCAGGACGCTGTAGCCACCGAAGCTTATCTAGAAACTGCCCGCCAACGGATTTCTGTTCGCCGTCATGCCCGTCTGATCGATTATCCCATGCATGAGGGCTGTAATGCACGTACTTGGTTATGGCTAGAGACAAGTATTGATATTTCCCTGGAAGAAAAAAATTTTTACTTTATTAATCGTTATAAAAATGCGCCTCGCCTTGGCACTATCCTAGAAGATAATCGTGACTTAGATGATGTTCCTCTTAGCAGTTATCAAGTCTTTGAACCGCTAACGCTCCTACCGATCCCTCTCTACAACGCTCACAACCAAATCCTATTTTATACTTGGGGCGATCGCTCTTGTTGTCTCCCCCGTGGTTCTACAACCGCTACATTATTAGATGAATTTATAGATTCTGTCAAAGAAAATGGGGAGAGTTCGCCCAGTTGCCAATTTCCTGAATATCAGCGAAAACTGCACCTGAAAATTGGTGACATTCTGATTTTTGAAGAAATTAAAGGCCCCAAAACAGGCATCTCAGAAGATGCTGATCTGAATAATCGCCATGCAGTACGCCTGACAAATGTCAAGGCAATTGTAGACGAACTTTACAATCAGCCAATTGTGGAAATCGAATGGACAGAAGAGGATGCGTTACCTTTTCCCCTTTGTATTTCCGCAATAGTACCACCAGAGTGTCAGCTAGCTGATATTAGTGTTGCCAGAGGCAATGTGATTCTAGTGGATCATGGTCGCACTATTGATCGGGAAGATTTGGGAACTGTACCGGGAAAAAAGGTGATCCAACAGTGCCAAGAGGAAGGCGAATCTGTAGAAATTTTAGTTAAAAGCGATCGCTTCCGTCCCAGATTGCAAAAAACGCCTTTAACTTTCAGCCAACCTCTTTCGATAAAAAATCTGACTCAAGACTCTGCTAAGAGTTTGCTAATTCAACACCCCCCTCAAGCAAAACCCCATATCGAACTAAATAATTCTACTTGGACTCCCCAGTACGACCTTATAGACAGCAACAGCGAAGATCAACATTTTGTTGTGGAAATGGACAATGACGGACAAGCACACTTGCGCTTTGGGGACGGTAAATTAGGAATCAGACCAGAAGCCAATACTAACTTCCAGGCAACTTACCGAGTAGGTAACGGACTTGTAGGCAATATTGGTGCTGAAGCGATTTCTTATATTGTTTTTCACAATATTTTTAATAGTGGTTCGACATTGCAACCACACCAACCGTTCCCCGCTAAAAGTGGAACAGCACCCGAATCTCTATCCCACGTAAAATTATATGCACCGCACCTATTTCACGAAAAATTAGAACGTGCCATTACTGCTGATGACTACGCGCAATTGGTGATGGAACATTTCTCGACGAAAGTGCAACGAGCTGCTGCTACCTTACGCTGGACAGGCTGCTCGTATGAAGTCTGGGTGGCAGTAGATCCCTTCAACCGAGAAGCCGCAGACGACAAATTACTGCCAAATATTGCCACAGACCTAGAAAATTATCGCCGCATTGGTCATGATGTCATCGTTCAACGAGCAGCATACATCTCTTTGGATATCGCCATGACAGTTCATGTCAAATCTGACTATTTACGCGGTCATGTCAAAACTGCTTTGCTGCATATTTTCAGTAACCGAACTTTACCTGATGGCCGGAGTGGTTTTTTCCATCCCGATAACTTGACTTTTGGACTAGGTATTGCTCTAAGTCAAATAGTTGCGATCGCTTATGCTGTTCCAGGTATCGAAAGTGTCTCTGTCACAAAGTTAGAACGTCTTTTTGAAGGTGACAATCACGAGATTGAAGCAGGTTTTTTACCCATTGGTTCTTGGGAAATTGCCCGGCTCGACAACAACCCCAACTTTCCCGAACACGGTAAATTCATACTCGATTTGCGAGGTGGTAGATGAAATTAACTTGTAGCTGTAACTGTCACTCTAACTATAAACCAAGCAATAAATCTAGCTGTGGTTGCTGTGAAGGTGTCGAAATTATAACTCCAAACTCGGTAGCTAATCAACCTAATTTGTATACCCTAGCTTATCGAGTCGGAACCCATGCTAGCTTTTTAGAAACGATGAAAGCGCGTCTGGGTGACAGCAAGTTTCCTTCACTCAAACATCTGAAAACCCGTGATCCTCAAGACCACTCTTTAGCCCTGCTAGATGCTTGGGCTACTGTAGCAGACGTTCTGACATTTTATCAAGAACGCATAGCCAACGAGGGTTATTTACGCACTGCCATTGAGCGGCGTTCTCTAATAGAATTAGCTCGATTAGTAGACTATGCACATAGTCCCGGTGTGAGCGCCAGCGTTTATTTAGCTTTTACCATAGAAGATGGTTACAACTTGGAAATTCCTGCTGGTTTGAGTAGCCAAAGTTTACCTGATTCCGGTGAATCGCCGGAATTTTTTGAAACATCACAAAAACTGCAAGCCTATGCCCATTTGAATCAGATTAAACCCCGAATCGGCAAAGCGCAGCAAATTAGTTTAACAACAGCCGCCACGCTTAATCAGCTTTATTTAGATGGTGTAAACACGAATCTTAAACCTAACGATCCACTTTTACTAATTTTTGGTGATACTCAAGCTGAACAAGTCTTGCGTAGAGTTCAGATTGTTGAACCTCAACCATATGAAAACCGTACAAAAGTTACATTACAAGTACCACCAAAAGTTCCACAACAATTAACTGTTGATGTTTCGTCAGTAAATATAAGAGAACAAAGAATAAAACAAGTAATCAAACCGCCATCTATACAACCTGCGAATGCTCTGGAAATGGAGCGGACAAACCAACAAATCTTCGCTCCCGAAAAAAATGAGATTAATTCACAATTAATTAATACCCTAAACCCTGGTTTTAACACAGCAATACATCAGATTTTAACCAAGGATAAAGTTGATTCTTCTAATCAGTTAAAGCGAATTGAGACTCTAGGTATAAAAGCTGCACCTTTCGGAAATGACGTACCGTTAAAGCCGATTTTTGACGACCAAGGGCGAATTGAAAAATACGACGAATGGCAAATTGCAGGTGCAGATCAGCCAACATCGAGTTCCACTGGTGAAACAAATATTTCCAGCACACTACCAGCAGAATTACGAAATATTTTAGTATTAGATGCCCAATATGATGGGATTGTACCTGGCAGTTGGCTAGCAATCGAACGTGTAGATGATAGTGAAATTAGTATTTATCAAGTAATAAAAGTTGAAAATATCTCTCAAATTGCATACAACACAGTAGCAAGAATTATACAACTTACTTTAGATAAACCTTGGTTAAAAGAACAGGATACATCTTTAGATGTGATGCGTAAAACCACAGTGTATCTTCCTAGTGATTTAAATTTGGTAGAAAAACCAATTGACCTGAAAGATACAGGAAGTAGTCAAGATTCTCTATCTGAACAGGTGAAAATTGAACTAGAAAATGAAATTGAACTAGACAATCTCTACGAAGGTTTACAACCTGGACGCTGGTTGATTATCTCAGGTGAACGCAGTGATATATCCGATGTCAACGATGTGTGGACTAGCGAAGTTGTCATGCTGTGCAGGGTCAGACAGGATATTAATCAGAATTTGCCCGATGACAAACCCCATACATTCCTAAAATTTGCCAGACCTTTAGCTTATTCTTATAAGCCAGAGACTGTTACGATCTATGGGAACGTAGTCAAAGCCACTCATGGCGAGACGCGTACTGAAGTATTAGGCAGTGGTGACGGTACTAAAGCAAATCAACAATTTACACTCTCACAACCGCCTCTAACCTATCTACCAGCACCTATCCCTAGTGGTGTTGCTAGCACCTTGGAAGTATATGTTAATGATGTCCGTTGGCAAGAGGTTGAAAATTTGATTCAGTTAAGTCCAACAGACTGTGGCTATGTCACCCAAACTGATAGTCATGACAACACAACTATTATCTTTGGCAATGGTAAACATGGAGCTAGGTTGCCTAGTGGTAATGAAAATGTAAAAGCAGTATACCGCACTGGTATTGGACAAGGAGGTAATGTTGCAGCAGAAAAAATCACGCAACTAACAATGCAACCTCTAGGTTTGAGTGGCGTACTCAATCCAATAGCAGCAACAGGAGGCGCAGATCCCGAAAGCCATGATGAAATCCGCCGCAATGCACCTCTTGGGATAATATCTCTCAACCGTGCAGTTTCCGTCCCAGACTATGCCAATTTTGCCCGCAGCTTTACCGGAATTGGTAAAGCAAATGCTCAACGTCTTTCAAATGGTTCACGTCAAATTGTGCATATAACGATCGCTGGCGCTGATGATATCTATATTGATAGAAATTCAGATTTATACCGCAGCTTCGTGCAAGCATTATACCAGTTTGGCGACCCCTATCAACCACTAAAAGTAGAGATGCGGGAACTGATGCTGTTAATTATCAGCGCCAATGTGCGAATTTTAGCAAATTATCAATGGGCATCTGTAGCGCGGACAATTCGGACTGCTTTGTTCGATAAATTTAGCTTTGAACATCAGGAACTAGGACAAGATGTTGTCCTAAGCAAAGTTATCACCACGATTCAACAAGTACCTGGGGTAAATTACGTGAATGTGGATATTTTGGATAGCGTCTCCGAAACTGAAGCCCAAAATCCAGACAGTTTAAATATAAAACTTCAAAAACTGGGAAAACTGGGCATGACTCGTATAAATGGACAACCAAAACAATGGATTCCTGTAAACTTGGCTGTTTTCGATTTAATAGCTAACCAGCTTATTCCTGCTCAATTAGCTATTCTTAGCCCGAAAGTGCCAGACACATTAATTCTGAAGGAGTTGAAATCATGAGCAATTCCCCAGACCGCCTTTATGAACTATTGCCAGTTGTTTATCGCATACGTGATGCAGAACAAGGTTATTCGCTGCGAGATTTATTACGTGTAATTGCTGAACAGGTAGACGTTGTTGAAGCTGATATTACTCAACTCTACGAAAACTGGTTTATTGAAACTTGTCAGGATTGGGTAGTACCATATATTGGTGATTTAATTGGTTATCAAAGCGTTCACAGTTCTGGTGAGTTGACAAATGCAATCGCTCATGAGACACAGCAAAACAACAAGATTTTAATTCCCCGTCGTGAAGTCGCAAATACTATTCGCTACCGACGGCGCAAGGGTACACTAGCTTTGTTGGAAGTGCTGGCTGATAAGGTATCTGGCTGGCCGGCACGAGTTGTAGAATTTCATCAGCTACTTAGCAAAACACAGCATATCAATCACCTAAATTCGTCAAGCTCAACAACAGTAAATCTGCGTCAGGTCGATGCAGTTGCAAAGTTAAATAGCCCATTTGATGAATTAGCTCATACAGTAGATATCCACCAGATTAGTTCACAGCATCAACCTGGAAAGTACAACATTCCAAATGTTGGTCTTTTTGTTTGGCGATTAAAAGCTTATTCCGTGACTCTTGCACCAGCTTTTTGTTTGGAAGAAGTTAGCTCTAATTGCTACACCTTCAGTATTACGGGTAACGACATTCCGCTTTACACTCGTCCGCATTTATCCAAAGATGCAACACAAATTGCTCATGAATTAAATTTACCTATTCCCATTCAACGGCAAGTTTTACAAGAAAGTAAAAAGGATTATTATGACTCAAATCTAAATCCAGAAAATCTTACCAAAAGTTTGTCAATCTGGAAAGGTGTTGACTCAAAACCGTATCCAGTCTCTCCAGATAAAATTATTATCGCGGATCTGGGCGATTGGAATTATCAACCAGAGCAAGACCATATAGCAGTTGATCCAGAATTAGGGCGAATGATTTTTCCGATACGCCAGTTACCAAAAAATGGTGTTTGGGTTTCTTATCATTATGGTTTCAGTGCCGATATTGGTGGTGGCGAATATGACCGAACTTTGTTAGATTCTGCGGCACATTTTTTACTTGATGTTGGTGATATTCAAGAACCAGCAATTTTTAGCTCACAACAAGATGCTTCTGCATTATCTGAGTTTTTGCGATCGCAATTTTCCCCCACTACCCAAAGGCTTTTGGATGCTTACACCAGCCCTCCTCCCGAACCAGCTTTAATTGCAGCTTTGCTCCCAGAGCTAAATCAACTACTTTTAGGTGAAAGCCTTTATGATGAACAACGTTTTGCATCTATCACCTTGAGTGCAAAAACTAAAAGTTTGGTTCAGCAAAATCTCCATGACAAAGAACTGATTCGCTGCAATCGGTTGCTATTGGAAGAAGCTTTTCCATCTCAAATCAGAAAGCATTATGCTTATTACAGCGTCAGTCAAACCTCACAAGAGTGTTATCAAACTATTAGCTCGGCAATCTCACAGTGGCAACGAGACAAACCCCATAATGCTGTAATTGAAATTATCGATAGTGGTGTTTATGTTGAACGAATTAATATTGAACTGGAACAAAATCAAAGTCTGCAATTACGTGCAGCTAACCACAAGCGCCCGGTGATACGCATTCTAGACTGGAGAACTGCTTTCGGTGATGCTTTAAATGTCACGGTAGAGTCAAGAAGTTGCTTTGTTCTCGATGGCTTGTTGATTATTGGTCGGGGAGTACATATAGAAGGTAATCCCACTCAATTTGCAGATTATCCTACCTCTGTTGTTCAAAATCCAGCTGCTATTATTATCCGTCATTCTACATTAGTGCCGGGCTGGTCATTACATTGCGACTGCGAACCCCGACGTTCCACCGAACCCAGTTTGGAGTTATTTAATATCAATGCGTGCGTAACGATTGAACACAGTATTGTTGGCTCCATTCAGGTCAATCAAAATGAGGTAGAGACTGATCCTTTACCCATACATATTAGCGATAGCATTATAGATGCTACCAGTATTGAAGGTGAAGCTATTGGTGCAGCAGGTTACTCCATAGCTCATGCACGGTTGACAATTGCATGTTGCACAGTTTTTGGTCAGATTCAAGTACACGCAATTGATTTAGCAGAAAACAGTATTTTTAACGGCATTATATTCGTTGTTCGTCGCCAACAAGGTTGTATGCGTTTCTGCTACGTGATGCCCAACTCACGGACACCACGTCGGTATAATTGTCAACCGGATTTAGTGGAGAAGATGGTTAGACAAGAAACTGAACTACAGCTAAATGCTAGAGATCGCGTACAACCTCAGTTCAACAGTATACGCTATGGCACTCCTACTTACTGTCAGTTAGCGTCAACTTGTGCTGAGGAAATCAAACGTGGCGCTGATGACGAATCAGAGATGGGTGCTTTTCACAATTTATATCAGCCTCAAAGAGAGGCTAACCTACGCATCCGTTTAGATGAATATACACCTGCTGATGTTGAGATTGGTATTATTTACGCTACCTAAGAGGATTTTATGCAAGGAGAATTTAGAGGTGATTTTACTCGTGATACCTACGACAAAAGCAAGCACTTCCTGCGGGTGCTTATGCAACAAGGGCGAGTGCAACTAGATGCAGACTTCAACGAGCAAACATCGATTTTACTAAATCGTCTGCAAACTTTAGCCAAAGATGTATTTGGACTACAAGGTGGCCCAGAGGAGAATTGTGGCTTTGAATTTATCGGTACTGAGGAGCAGATTAATAATATTAACAACCTCAAAGAGGAAGAAAAACAGAAATTAAAGCAGATGCTCCAATCTCAGGGCTATCTAATTAGCAAAGGCAACTATTATGTAAATGGTATACTTTGTGAAAATGATGAATTTATATCTTATTCTCAGCAACCAGATTTTATACCTGAACCCATAGATCCTTGTAAAGTCCAACTAAATGGAACTACATATCTTGCTTATCTTGATGTTTGGGAACGACATATAAGCCCTATCGAAGATCATGATGATCTCAAAATTAATATTCGTGAAGTTGCTTTAGGGGGAGCAGATACTGCAACTCGCTCCAAGTTAGTTTGGCAAGTCAAGCTCAAACAATTAAAAGATAATCAAGATATTGAAACGCTTGTAAAGCAAGTTACCAAAAATCATGACTATTTTCGGAGTGTGTTAGGTCAAGAGCTATTGAAGTCTGGAGAAGGCAAAATTATTGCCAGAGTCACAAAGCCTAGCTCAGGAATAAATGATCCATGTATTATCCCCTTTAATTCCAAATTCCGTGGTACTGAAAACCATCTTTATCGAGCGGAAATTTTTACAGCTCCCCCTGATGATAACAAGAATAAACTATCATTTGTCTGGTCGCGTGAGAATAGCTCAATTGTTTTTCCTATTGTGACATCTACTGTGATCAACTCTTCAGCGATCGCATTAAATCTAGAATATTTAGGAAAGGACAAAGATTCTAGTTTATCAGCAGGTGATTGGGTTGAAATTATCGACGATGACTATATACTTCAAAATAGCGATCGTCAACTCCTAAAAGTTGAGCAAGTGGATCGTATTGAGAATCAAGTAATTCTCTCAGGTGATGGGAAGAACAAAATATTGCTTAAAGAAAAGCATCCTCTATTACGCCGTTGGGACTCTGGAGAAGTTAAGGTAAATTTATCTGATGTGAATAATAAATGGTTTCCCCTTGAGGATGGGATTGAAATTCAATTTCAGGGAGATATTCAGAACAGCTTTTATCAGGTAGGTGATTATTGGCTAATTCCTGTGCGGACAGCTACTGGCAATGTGGAATGGCCCAAACGAAAAAATGGAGAAGGAAAATTAGAGCCTCAACCTCAATTACCACATGGTACTAACCATTATTATGCACCTCTAGCGATAATTTTAGGTAATCCTAATAAAGTCATAATTCATGATTGCCGAACTAAAATTGGCAATAAGGAGAATTCTACCCCAGTTGAAATTAAAAAAGACAACAATACCCAAATATATGAGCCTCAGCAAAATTCTACCCCACCTATTCCTCAAAAAGAAACCACTACACAAATAATCAAAGAATTCAACAGCATAATAAATGCTAGTTGGCATCATGATCAAGTTTTGGAAGCTACTATTTCAAAACAAGAGGAAAATTCTAGCAATATTCCAGAGGATCAATTATTTAATTTAAAATCTCAGGATTTGAGAAATTTCTTTACTAAGCTAGGTCTAGTAATTCAGTTTAAAAAACCAGTCCGCATTGATAGCTTGCATAAAAGTAGTGTATCCGTGTTAGCTCATACGGACAATGTATTTAGAGGCGAAGTATTTTATATATTGCCAATGAAAGTTGAACCAGTTCAAGTTAAAAAAGTTGAAACAAAATCTATCCGTTGGGCAATTGGCAATGATGTTTTAGATAGTCATGTCAATATAATTACAGAAGTTGAACCCTTGACAAACGAAAATAATGGCTATACAGAAGCTGTTCGATTGATTACACCTGATGATTGGTCACAAAAAGCCGTCTTTAACCAAAGTAACATCTATCAGTTTACTGTACTATTGCATGGTGACTGGATTCTTAATGAAGAACCATTATTTGAATACGAAAATTTTAATTTATTAGAAGATTTAAATAAAGGTATTGTTCCTGATGGATTACGTCAGCAGTTTCAGGAAAAGGGAATTTTGTTTTCAAAAAATATTGTTTTGGTGACGGAAAAGGAAAATTTTAAATGGCGCTTAGTTGATCAAGGTAAAATTTATATTGTTAAAGGAGATAACAATAAATTAACTGTTAGCAAGATTCAGGCATTGGATGCCAACAATATTTGGCCTGGTGTTCCTGAGCGGTTCAGTGGAAATGGCTCTGAAGGAGGTGACTGGGTAAGTATTATTCATATCAAAACTTGAGAAGCTGAACTTACAGCAATTCCTGCTGTTAAGAGGTAGGCTAGACTGTGCCGAAACGGGAAATTTGTACGCTAAGAAAACCTCAAAAAGTTGAAACCCTTAACTATCAATAGTTTCAGCAAATGTAATCTCAATGAAATTTTTTGTATTTAAGACAAATGATCGTTTAAAAAATCCAAGAGAGTTGAACGTCAAAAATCTTTAATGGCAAGGCTTTTGGCGGTTTCTCTGATTTGTTAGCGTACAAAACTCCCAATTTGGCACAGTCTAGCCAGGTTCAGAGATGGGATAGGCAATTGTCCTTGATGTAGTACTGCGTAGTTTACCGCCGCAGGCATCGCCAGCGAAAGATGCTGTATTTCGGAAACACCAATCTCGCACAACAACTATGCGAAAAGGTAAAATTGTTGGAGATTACGACAAATTAGTTACTTGGCATAAGCCGAAAAGTTGTCCAAAAGGATTGAATAAAGATGAATTTTTAGCTCTACCTTCTTCCATAACTGTGGGAGATATTTACTATTATATTGTTATTCCTAGTTTTCGGACTCAACAAGTTAGCTTAATTACTACTCTTTTAGATAAAGCAACTTATTCTACTCTGGCAATTGTGGGGCTTTATCGCCAGCGCTGGGATGTTGAACTAGATTTAAGACATATAAAAACTACCTTGGGTATGGATGTTCTCCGATTATTACGCCCCCAATGGTACGCAAAGAAATTCATGTTTTTTTGCTAGCTTATAATTTACTTCGTAGTTTAATGTGGTCGGCTGGAACTACTTACACCACTCCTCCATTACGCTTATCACTGCAAGGTACTCGCCACCATTTAATTAACTTTATTCCCAAATTATTAGCAGCAACTCCTCAAAAACGCCTCCGAATTTATCTCACTTTGCTAAAAGTTATTGCTCACAAGGTCGTTCCCGATCGCCCAGGTCGTAGTGAGCCCAATACTTTTCGGTTAAGCCCTAATCCCAATACTTCTCGGTTAAGCCCAAAATTAGTTAAACTAGCTGTTATCATCCCCTAACAGGCGATCGTAAAATCGGTGCATCTCAAAGAATTCTCGTTTATATCTCCGGTCATAGAAGCAGATGAAGTATTCAAGGCAATAGAAACAGCTATACCTGCGAATGCAATCGAACAGGCAATTGGTAAAACAAACAGTCAACAAGAGCGTCAAAGAAAGCTTCCATCCCACTTGGTGATCAGTCTAGTGGTCTGTCAATTTTCAATTTGTGGGTAAAGACGCTTGAGACGGATACGGGCATCTGCCGTTGTGAACTGCCAATCTACCGACTTTTGCAAATGATTGCGCTGAGTGTACCAAGCAGTTGTTTCTTGTTCTAAAGTTTCGCGATCGGGAATTCGACGATCTAGGCATTGTCGAGTCATTGCAGACAGTTCGTTTTCAGCCATATTGAGCCAACTTCCATGTTTGGGGGTGTGATGAATTTCCAAACGTTCGACCAGACGACGGGCAGTGGACGGCTCAAATGCAATATAAAGTGAGGCAAGTTTGTGAGTATTTAGCTGGTCACAGACTAAAATGATTTTGTCGCTCTGGGCATAGTCGCTATCGAGTAAGTGCTTAATTTCTGTTGCCCAGTCAACTGCCGTTCTGCGTTCACTGACAACTGTCTTTCGCCACCCAGACAACGGTTCTGTAAACATAAAGATATTGGCTGTTCCATTGCGTTCGTATTCGTAATCAACCGATTCAGGAAGTCCCTGGTTTAGCAGGCAGAGGAATGCGGGTTTCTTTGACCAATTGTATAGGTTGCTCATCCATGCA
>Ga0123337_10003419_pt1 | contig 16951 bp, 9 predicted proteins | sample frozenSSSSmetaG_FD_89792 | JGI IMG/M metagenome (GOLD analysis project Ga0123337, IMG submission 89792) | Glacier valley bacterial and archeal communities from Borup Fiord, Nunavut, Canada, to study Microbial Dark Matter (Phase II) -... | ecosystem: Environmental > Aquatic > Freshwater > Ice >... | reverse complement strand
CATCAGTCAGGCATACCGTCCGATTGATTACGCACAGATAACAGCATTTGGCATCACTTCTAAAATAGATCCGAAACTAAAAGATGCAAAAGGTTTTAATGGAGATTTGGGCTACAGGGGTACTGTAAAAAACTTTCTGAATTTTGATATCGGCATTTTTTACCTTGCTTATAATAAGCGTGTAGGGGTGGTGTTAGTAAACCCAGGATTACCAAGCGAATACACATTGCGTACTAATGTCGCCAACAGTGTACACAAAGGATTAGAGAGTTATATAGAATTTAATCTTTTAAAATACGCTGACTCTGCTTCCGCTAAAAGCCTAAGTATATTTAATTCCCTTGCCTTGATTGATGCTAAATACATAAGCGGAGAGTACAGGGGTAACAGAGTTGAAAATTCAGCTAATTACATCAACCGGGTTGGCTTGATTTATTCAAACGGGAAATTTTCAGGGACTGTTCAAATGAATAATACAGGAGATGCATTTGGAGATGCCACGAACGTAAGGAGAAGTGAAGACCCTGTTGCCGGCCACATACCAGCTTACACCGTTTTCGATGCAAGTGTAACTTACCGGATAAACCGGTTGTCTTTAAAAGCAGGAGTTAACAACTTCGCAGACAAAGCGTACTTTACCAGTCGTACAGATGAGTATCCCGGCCCAGGTATAATTGTTTCAACCGGCAGGAGTTTTTATGCTGGTATTTCAGCAACATTTTAAGAAGAAAGGATAGTGCAGATACCGGCAAATCCAATGAGCTTTAAAAATTAGTAATTATACTTTAATTTTTATAACTTATGTTGCCCGATAGGATTGCCAGTCGTCAGCGGTAAGCAAAATCGTTTTGTCCTGTTATACCGATAGCAGTTAATCATTGCCACATTTTGCATTGCAACAATAATATTGCGAGCATCATTAATTTCGTATGTTGCGTGATGATTATTAATAAACAAAATATCATAAACAAATTGTTTTGTACGATGCTATTTTTAGCGTACTTCTTATACGCGCCGGCACAGAAGAGTCATGACGCTGCGGGAAAAACTGTAAAACAGTTTTTTGTTGAAGCAGGCGGTCCGGGAATAATTTTTTCAGCCAATTTCGATAGCCGGTTTAAGTCTTCTGACAGATTGGGATGGGGCTTTCGCGCCGGGCTTGGCTTTACTCTGGTGGACCAGGAAACCCGTGGACTACAACAGGGAGGCCAGTTTTATTCCGATTACAGAACAAGATCAGTAGCTACTATCCCGGTTGGTATCAACTACCTGTTTGGTAAACCAGCATCTTCTAATACATTTGAAGTAGGCGCTGGTTTTACGGTTCTTTCCAGAAAATCTTCTGTACTCAGTTATAATAATTATAAAGAAGGAAATTTATTAGGACATTTTGATTTTATGTACCGCAGACAGCCAGTTGATGAAGGATTCAGCTGGCGGATAGGCTTTACACCCTTAATCAATGCTGATGGTGACATAGTGCCTTTCGCTGCTGTTGGGTTTGGTTTTGCCTTTAAATAATTATACAATCAAAGGGTAAGGAAGATGTAATTACCTGGTCACATGTCAATCCATAATTTAAAGGTAATGTTATCAGCAATCAGCTGTCAGCTATCAGAAGGAAAGGTTATCAGGTGGGGGTTCTCCTGAAAGCTGATCGCTATAGCAATTTCAAGTCATTTCATCCTTAACAGGCATCAGATATACAACAGTCATTACAACTTCACGAGCTTAATAACAACATAGCCGCCGTTTGTTTTTGTAACTTTTAGAGTATAAAATCCGGGAGATAAACCGGGTGTCTCCAGCCGGATGGATTGTTGGTTATTTAGCAATCTGCTTATCACAATCCTGCCCGATAAATCTATGATGTCAAGTCTCTTTACCAGGTGAAGATTGCTGATGTTTATCCCGGATATAAAAGGGTTAGGGCCAAGCAATACTTCATCACCGGGATTGCGGTATGTAATAGTCTTTACCATGGAGTAATTATCCCTTCCATCCCGGTCAACGCATTTTATCCGGTACTGATAGGTACCGGCAGCTGGCAGCAAATCCTGTATGCTGTAATCTTTTTCTCTATCGCTAATTCCTGCAGCTGCTAACATAGCTATCGTTTGGAAATTGATACCGTCGGTACTCCTTTCTATTTCAAAATTCCTGGTGTTGATCTCTGTAAGTGTCGTCCATTTAATGGTAGTGGTATTGCCGGATAATTTTACATTCAAATTAAGACCCGTAACTGGTAGTATTATTAGAATGCCTCCCTGGCTTTCATTGTTATTTTTATCCAGTGAAGTCACCATAAAATAGCTGTTACCTGGCGCTTCCGTTGAAGGAATGCCTATTTTGTTATTTGTAACAATGGCGAATACTTTCTTACCGTCATTGAAATGGGTATCCGATTCCGCCATATTCGCAAATCGATAGACCACATATTTTTTAGGCAGGTCACCATCTGACGCCGGCGCCGGGGTATCCCACCGGATGGTATCACCTTCCCTCCTGACATTCACAGGAACATTAGGACATACTGCATCTTTCCATGGCATAGCAGCTGTAAAAGATTTATAACGAAACTGGTTGGTTTGTAAAGAAATTTTTATTCCTTTAAGATCAGCCATTACCTGCTTTGTGCTGAATAGTACCTGACCTTTAACCTGCTCATGGCTTTGGTCGCGGTTAAGACCTACCTGGTTTGTAATTTCAGAAACTGCCCAATTGTTAGCATCAGTCATTTTGTAGAGTGCCAGACCCGGGTAAACAGGGCGGTTGTATATTATACCCTGGTCGTTCCACCATTTTGACAAAGCATTATAATCCTGGGCACCGGTGATTTTCCAATAAAGCTGCGGTGCTAAATAATCTACTTTACCAGCCTGCATCCAGGCAATTGGATCACAATACATGGCGCTGTAAGAAGAACTACCGGAAATGCCCGCCGGCGTACCATTCTTCCAGATACCAAAGGGGCTTACACCAAACAAAATGTTGCGGTTTCCGGCACCATTAATAACGCTTATAGTGTCGTACACTTTAGCGACCAGCAGGTTTACATTGTTTCTTCTCCAATCTTCGATGGTAGTGATGCCTGTAGGATTATTTTCCCTGAAAGTTACAGTGTCCTGCCCGGTCATACCTGCAGACGGATAAAAATAATCATCGAAATGAATACCGTCTATATCATACCTGGCGGCAATATCTGCTATTACCCGGGTAAGATATGTTCTAACCTGTGGCAAGCCCGGGTTAAGCATGGTTAAGGTACCGGAAATAAATGTCCAGTCCGGATGCAGTACAGCTACATGATTGGCTGCCAGCACTGGTGTACTTTGTTTTGCACGATAGGGATTAAGCCAGGCATGTAATTGCATTCCCCTTTTATGCGCCTCCGAAACAGCAAAGTCCAACGGGTCCCATAACGGACTGGGGGCTGTACCCTGGTTATTAGTAAGCCAGTAGGACCAGGGATCGATAGTGGATGCATATAAGGCATCCGATTCGGGCCTTACCTGCAGGTACACTGTATTAATACCTGTAATAGAAAGGGTATCCAGTATTTTAATCAATTCGGCCTGTTGCTGACTGGTACTAAGTGTACGCGATGATGGCCAGTCGATATTAGAAACGGTTGACACCCACGCTCCCCTCAATTCCCGCTTAGGAAATAAATCATCTACTTCAGGAGATTCAGGATTACAGGCAGTTGCCGCTATCACCGTAATAGAAACCGTTGCATTGTTGGATAACTGACCATTAGTATTCCGTACATTATATTGATAAGTATCATTACCGGTAAAACCGCCATTAGAGGTATAGGTAACATTGCCATTGGTATCTGTTGACACAGAACCATTGGGAGGGTTTGTTACAATGGCCAGGGTTGCCGGATTTATAGCCACCCCATTATCATAATCATTAGCCAGCACATTGATTCGCTTTGCTGCGCCCGTTTGGGTAGTTGCGGCGTCTTCATTAGCTACAAGCGTGGTAAGTACAGGTACTTCGAAATAAGTGAGGGCCTTATCCATAAAAGCAGTCATAGAAGTATCCGCGGCTGTTTCTAAAGTAAAAGAAAGATAGATTAGGGCACCCGGCGTTGTGCCCGCGCCAAAGGTTCCTTTGTAAGCTACTCCGCCTTTATTAGGCGACACGTTATAATTTAATATACTTACAGATCCATTTACGGGAGATATAGCATCGGGGAAATCTTCAGGATAGATTAAACCAAAAGGAATATTCAGTCCCTCGAAAGCGGTGCCTGCGCTACCGGTGGCAGGAGTGAAAGTGCTGGCGCCATCAGCTACATAACTGGATTTAAGGTAATTGTTCATAAAAGCTGCATCGTATGCTGCTGATGCAGGCCTCCCAATATTATATGCTATCTCCGAACCGGAAACAATTAGTTTACCGCCATTATCTAGGAAGTTTGTTATAGCCGCTTTTTCACTGGCGGAAAAAACAACATTTGCACTGGATTCGTCACCCACAAACCATACAACGATATCATAATTGCTTAAAACAAAAGCACCGTCCTCCACTTTTTCATTTGCCACACTACTTATCTGCAATGAAGCTTTATTACGGAGGGATTTAAAATAGCTGGTTACAAAGGGATGTGTGGAACCCGTATAAGACCCCGATGTTCGGTCAAAGCCGTCAACTATTAAAACTTTTGGCCCGCTTATATTAGAAGACCTTGAGTATACATCACTGGAACCGCTTTCTACCAGCGGGTTTGTACCATCAATTACCACAGCTGTTAATTTAAAATGGTAAACATCGCCGGACGGAGGGACTAAAAACTGCGTAGCAGTAAGGGTAACAGCAGTTGTTGAAGCAGTCAGTGTATTTTCATCGGCAGCCAGTGACCAGCTGGTAAGCGCATCACTATTGGCATAATACAACCGGTAGCCAGCCAGGGTTGGTTCCTGATTTGCTTTCCAGGTAGCCGTTAGTTCGGTACCAGTTCCCGGATTAGTAATACTGTACAAAACCGGTACGGCTACGCTCATTGTATTTATGCGGGTTAAAAAATTTGTCCAGCGGGCTTCGGTCAAATTAGGGCAATCTGTTGCTCTCACATCACTGTGACCGTAAACACCCGCATCGCCATTGGTTATCCTGCGTGCTTTTGGTATGGTCTTCCTGCTGCAAACATTCACACATAAATTAGCGGCTGAAACCAGCATAGGCTCACTTTCCCACATAGACAAATTGGTGGCAAGCACTTCATGTTCCACTCCTATACCCAGGTCATTATAAGCCGTTACTCCCTGCGACCATGCCCTGTCATTTTCCGCTACTACCTGGCTTACCTCACCATCATTGTTTCGGATTACATAATGCGCACTTACATTAGAAGAACAATCTTTAAACCAACTGACAGCACCCTGGTAAGTACCTGTCGCAACATAGTGCACAAAGTAATATTTAACCACACTACCGGTAGGCCTGTAATTAAAGTTGCAGGTAGTGAAGTTAGGCACCGCATTGGGATAGTCAACCGCAATAGTGCGTTGTGTTATTGTAGCTATTGCTTTTTCATCCGGCTCTCTATACAATTTTGGGAGCATAACATTTACAGGATCTATGGAAATAATTTCGCCCCAGAGGGTCACTGTCTTGCTTCCTGTTTTCATGACATCAAATATTCTAACGGCCAGTTCATTTTTCATTGGTTCATCGCGGAGGCCCGTCATCGATCTTACAGACCCAAACCAATCTTCTAATTTAACGGCCACCTGCTGATCTTTCTGATAATAAGCCAGTAAAGCAGCTGCCGCCCTGATGTTAGTTTTTGCATCATTTTTTACAGCTTCAGTGTTTACCTTAAGCAGGTAAGCCGCCGTGGTGATTTGTTGTACAAACTTGTTCTCCACAAGTCCCATTATCCCCCAGGAGCCGTAGATAGATTCAGCCACCTGCGCCCAGTTGCTTTGAACCTGTGCCGATGCCTTTAATATGTTTTCAGGCACATTAAATTCTTTTGCCGCTTCGCTAAAATATTTCTTCAGGGTAGCCACGTCCGGGTGTGGCCTGTTTAAAAAAGTAAGCAACATGGTATCATCGTGGTCATGACCATGGTCCTGCTGAGACGGCGCAACCCGGGTAGCCTTATTTACATTTGCATGAAGATACCCGGTCAGATCTCTTTGTAAATAAACATCGCCGCCATTAGTGGTGATTTTTTTTATAGGGGTGTGAACGTACTTACTTACCAATCTTAATAACGAACTGTCAGACGCTAAAGTCCTTGGCCGTATATCCTGTCCAACGGCATTAAACACTAACTGAGGAGAAAAAAGTAATAGATAAATGCCCGTAGCAACCAATAGAATTTTTCTCATATAAACAGTACATTATTGGTTTAGAATAAAAGAAATTACTTTGCATTAAACATGAATGAGCAGTGAATCGTTTTTAATTTAACATTCAATAAATAAGGCAAGATAATCCACAACATGATATCGGTTATCTGTACATTTAACGGGGACTTTTTTGTGTTCTAAATGTTAGTAAGGAATGCGTTGCATATCATGATAAGATACAACAACAAACACTCAATGATCTTTTTTAGTATCAAACACCCTTTCGTGCTTTGTCGCCGGTATGGTGACTGTATATTTCTTACCATCCGAAGCGACTGTTAGTTTGATATAATTCCCTTTGCAGTCGGCTTTAAGATTAGCGATATATTCTTCAGTGGTATTGAACGACGAATCCGCGCGAATGTTTTTATGCAGCTGGTACTGGGCCTGGATGGAGGGCGTGTTGCGGAGGGATGTAATCGTTTCGGCACCACCTCCTTTTTGAGTACCATTGCCCATGATGCTAACCGTTGGCTGTAATGCTTTAATGAGCAGAGGATTATTGCTTTGATCCAGACCATGGTGGTCGACCTGGTAAACATCTACCGTGCCTATTATGTTTTTGGGACAGACAAGCTTTTTTTCAATATTCCATGTTAAGTCGCCGCCATCAAAAAAACGAAACGGCCCATAATCCATTACAAGTACCTGGCTGTTGGCATTATCAGAATAATCAACCTCTTTATCCTTTACGGTTTCACAATCATCCATAACCGTTGGTGTTTTAGTAAGCGCGGCAAATTCCTTATCATGACCTACCATCATTACGGATAACTTTTGAAATCCTTCAGGCAGCGATTTAAGATTGATGGCAGCGCCAGGCTTTAATACGGAACGGCGCTTCACCCTGATTTCGCGGTACGCCTGCATCATACCTGCAAAATTTTTATCCTTTGATAAGCTGTCCGCGACAGGTCTGTCAATTATTTCCATAACAGGTATTTTAGCAGCCAGTGAAGCAGCTCCGCCAAAATGATCATTGTGCCAATGCGTAATTACTAGATGGTCAATCTGTTTAAGTCCGGCTACATTGTAGGCTACTTCGTAAATACGGTCAGCGTCGCGGTCGCCGGGATTGCCGGCGTCAATTAAAATCGATTCGCCTGCAGGCGTTACGATGAGGGTAGCTGCACCGCCTTCTGTATCTATCCAATAGATAGTGAGGTTAACAGGATTTACCGGCAGCGTCTCCGCAAGATTGGTGTTTGGAGTAGTGAAACCGGCTAATAATAAAACAGCTGTTGATAAAAGTGCGGCGAAAGAAAGTTTTGTTTTTTTCATATAGATTAAAATTTTGAATCAATAGCGTTGGGTTAACCTGAAGATCAATTGTTTCTAAAGTGTCTATAAAGATTGCAATGGTTCTTAACAACCGTACAAAGATTAAGGCACCCTTTAAAAATAATGCATTTGCTTTGGATAGAGGATCTAAGTTTATAGGACTAGAAGTGAGTAACAGGGATAAGCGATAAGTGGTAATAAATTACGAATGCAATTGATTATATAAATCCCGAAGATGATGTTATAATATTTTAAGATGCCAATGTTAGTAAGCATGAATTCTTTAAAAACTTATGTTTTCTAAAATGGTAAGATCAGGAAATTGAGTAATTTCATTGGTTCACTGATGTTTTAGTATTTTAATAACCGAATTTAACATGACAGATAAAAGTAGGCGCTGGGGAGGGTCGAATAGAATTTAAACAAAAACTAACTCCGGAAGATGCTAAATTCATTTTTGAGCAGGCCGAAAAATTTCTGAAAGATTCCGTCGAAACAGGTTCAACTATTGTAGCCAGAACCAATACCTTAATAACAGTTCTTTCTGCATTGATTATAACTCTTGAAAATCGAATCCGGTTATTTCCAAAAAATATACTGATAAAGTAATAAATGATCATCTGTTGCCATCGATAAAAGCGCGATCATAAATTTTGAATGTACCTGATCCTGGAAGTTTGTTCATTAAGAATTCTAACCATGTCTCGGACTTAGGAAAACCAATCTCTTTTCACTATATTTAACCGATCATTCGGAACTAACTTTCTTTGTAATTAAAGTAATATTATAATATTTGAATCATCTTACAATTTATTAATATAGTCACGCCATTATGAAAAAATTCTCTTTTTTGTTTGTAACAATTGCCATTTTCCTTGGTTGTATGTCTGCTAAAAAAACTATGGCACAATCATCTGCAATTGGCCCCGCCACTCCTGAAACCAAATTGCAACCGCAACCTGTTTACGAGATGCGTGTTTATTATGCAGCTCCCGGAAAACTGGAAGATCTCAATAGCCGTTTCCGAAATAATACCATGCGCATTTTTGCAAAACACGGGATGACAAACATTGGCTATTGGGTTCCGATAGATAATCCGGAAAACAAATTGATTTATATACTTTCTTATCCTAATCGTGAAGCGAGGGATACTTCCTGGAAAGCTTTTAGCGCCGATCCTGAATGGCAGTCAGTGGCAAAAGCGTCTGAAGCTAACGGTAAGATTGTAACAAAAGTAGTAAGCACTTTTATGTTAGGCACGGACTACTCTCCCGCGCTAAAAATAGCCCCCAGTCCTCAGCCACGTACTTTTGAATTGCGAACCTATACAGCTTCTGCAGGTAACCTCCAGAATTTACACGAACGTTTCCGTAGCCATACCATAAAACTTTTTGAGAAGCATAGCATTACAAATATTGCCTACTTCCAACCTATGGACAGCACTGACGGAAGCAAAAGTAACAAGCTGATTTATCTGATAGCGCATAAGGATAAAATCACCGGTGATGCATCATGGAAAGCTTTCAGGGAAGATCCGGAGTGGATATCGGCGAAAAGCGCTTCTGAAATTAAAGGTGGTGGTTCGCTTACAACGAACGTTGAATCAGTGTTTATAAAACCTACGGATTATTCGCCTATAAAATAAAGATTTTAAAACGAGCCACCGCTCTTATACATTTTGGACCAACCCCTTTTCCGAAATGTCAGTGGTATAATTTGTACAACGGACGTTGATTAAATGTAAGGTCCTAAGAGTTCCCATAAATATTCAATTGTTGTAGCAGGGTAATATTGCTGCCTGTCTTATAAAGAGCTTGCCTTGCGCCCGAAGCCTTGTCGCCTAAGCATAGCTGCGTCCTGACATTAGAAGTTTAAAACATTTAGTATTACCGCTTTTTTCATTTGAAAGCAGTAATGGGATAAAGAATTGCAAAGATGCTTGCTGCTATCCGGTATAGGAAACAGCAGATCTTATGAGATTGAAATTAAAAAGGTGGCCCATCGCCAGGTCACCTCTTTGTAAGAATATTTGACCAGCCACTTGGTCAACAATGCCAAGTGCTTTCATTACGCCTGCTCCTACTCATGACATGTCGGTTAATTGGCAACGATGGATCCTCTACCAATGTATCCTGCCAAGCCAGGGTAATAGAAAATGCCAGGCCTTGCGCCTGCCAGTCAATGGTGAGATCAGGCCAGATTGAAACGACCAAGATTCATCACCTTTATCCATGCCGATATAAAGTCACGAACGAATTTCTCCTTCGAGTCCTCACAACCATAGACTTCTGCAATAGCACGGAGTTCTGAGTTGGAACCAAAGATCAGATCAACACGTGTGCCTGTCCACTTAAGTTCGCCCGTCACCCGATCACGACCGTGGAATATGTCATCGGCCTGGGAAATCGCCTTCCATGTTATGCCCATGTCGAGGAGGTTAACGAAGTAGTCATTGGTAAGTGATTCGGGATGATGCGTGAAAACACCATTTTGAGAGTGGTCGAAGTTTGTATTAAGCACACGCATTCCGCCTACAAGCACTGTCAACTGAGGCGCAGTAAGCGTCAAGAGCTGTGCTTTGTCTATCAACATGTCCTCAGCCGCAGATTTATGTCTGGAGTTCAGATAATTGCGGAACCCGTCTGCACCTGGTTCCAGGGCATCAAATGACCGAACATCAGTTTGGTCTTGTGACGCATCTGCACGTCCGGGAGTGAAGGGCACTGTTACCTCGTAACCGGCATTCCGGGCCGCCTGTTCAATGCCTGCGGATCCACCTAACACAATCAGGTCAGCTAATGAAATCATAGCGGTGCCTGACTGCGTATTGTTGAAATCATTTTTAATGGCTTCAAGCTTCATTAGTATGGTTGCCAGTTCGGTGGAATTGTTGACTTCCCAATACTTTTGCGGTGCCAGGCGAACACGAGCACCATTGGTGCCACCGCGCTTATCCGAGTCACGATAAGTGGAGGCCGAGGCCCAGGCGGTTGATACCAGTTGGGATACCGACAGTCCTGAAGCTAGTAAATTACCCTTCAGGGCAATAATGTCCTGATCATTAACCAGTTCATGCATAACTGCGGGTATCGGGTCTTGCCAGAGCAGTTCTTCAGTAGGCACTTCAGGACCGAGATAACGCTCCACCGGGCCCATATCGCGGTGCGTTAGTTTAAACCATGCCCGTGCGAATGCGTCGGCAAACTCGTCTGGATTCTCGTGGAAACGTCTTGAAATTTTTTCGTAAGCAGGGTCTACTTTCATAGACAGGTCGGTCGTTAGCATAAAAGGTGCATGACTCTTTGATGCGTCGTGGGCGTCAGGTATTGTTCCGGCACCAGCTCCATCCTTCGGTTGCCACTGATGTGCCCCGCCCGGACTTTTGGTCAGTTCCCATTCAAAATTAAACAGGTTGTCAAAGTACTCGTTACCCCACTTGGTTGGCGTTGTGGTCCACGCTCCTTCGAGCCCGCTTGTAATCGTATGAACTCCAATTCCACTACCAAATGTGTTTTTCCAGCCAAGACTTTGCTCCTCAATGCCCGAACCTGCGGGCTCAGAACCAACGTAGTGGCCTGGATCGGCAGCACCATGAGTCTTGCCGAATGTATGGCCGCCCGCAATAAGTGCAACAGTCTCTTCGTCGTTCATAGCCATTCGACCGAAGGTCTCGCGAATGTCATGAGCGGCGCCAAGTGGATCAGGCATGCCTCTTGGCCCTTCCGGGTTTACGTATATGAGACCCATGTGAGATGCACCAAGAGGTTGCTCCAGTTTACGCTCACGTTCGTCTGGATACCTTACATTGTCTCCCATCCATTTGATTTCAGAACCCCAGTAGATATCTTCTTCAGGCTCCCAAACATCTTCTCGTCCACCACCAAAACCGAACGTTTTGAAGCCCATCGATTCAAGGGCACAGTTGCCGGTAAGAACCATCAGGTCGGCCCACGAAAGTTTCCGGCCGTACTTTTGTTTAATCGGCCATAGTAGCAACCTAGCCTTGTCGAGGTTTGTATTGTCAGGCCAGCTGTTGAGTGGTGCAAAGCGCTGGGCGCCGGAACTACTGCCACCACGACCATCACCGATGCGATAGGTACCCGCGCTGTGCCAGGCCATTCGAATAAAGAAAGGGCCATAGTGACCATAGTCTGCCGGCCACCAATCCTGGGATTTGGTCATCAGATTGAAAATGTCTTTCTTTACGGCCGCCAGATCAAGCGTCTTAAATTCCTCAGCGTAGTTAAATTTTTCGTCCATCGGATCGGACAGAGATGAATGTTGACGCAGGATATTCAACCTTAATTGATTTGGCCACCAGTCGCGGTTTCTCGTGCCCCCGCCGGCACTTTTATTTAAAGCCCCACTGGTGAACGGGCACTTGCCCACGGTGTTGACTTTGCTATCATCATTGACGTCCCATACTGTTGTAGTATCCGGACTTCCGTTATTTTCCATTTTAATAGATTTTTATTATGACAGATCAAATTTATAGTAATCTTTAGAATAGTTTTTATCTATTATTCTTATGTAGCAATAGATAAAACTTATAATGACGGTTCATGTGTGATACCCATCAGCGTGATCTCAACAGCGCATTTATACTGTTATTGCTGGTACCCTCCCGAATTTACAGGAACGTTTCCACAGCCGTACATCCGTCAGCAAATCAAATCTCGCAAAGCGGTTGATTACAGACCGGGTAGGAATATTTTTTGTCCTTGGAATTAATCGTTTGATAGGAGACAGTAACTATAAATTCAAGATTGAAGAGACGGAATAATGACAAGTCGAAATCAAATATAAGTTTCCCCTCCTGTATTTCGCATACGACATGATTGACATTATACCTTTTGTTGGCTGCCTACAATTGCTGCAAAGGCTTAAGCAACTGTTTGTTCCTGTTATAGTCTGGAATGTACAAAGGCTCCGGGGGGTCATGTTTAGCAACATAAAAAATTAGTTATAGATCACCGCAATAATTTACCATGTGCAACTTGAAGCAAAACTTATCTATAAAAACCGCAATGAGTTATTTTAAGTGTCAGCGGGAAGATCACTTTGCATGATACATCTAATTCTTATTAAAACACACATTAAACGCGATCTACATCGGCTAAGAAAATCGTTCATTTCGTTTGAAGTCTTTCAAAGGGTAATAACTTCAAATCATCAGGCAATTGCTTTTGATAATTATTCTTCTCTTTAAGCCAAACTGTGAAAGAATGCAGCATACTTTCTTCGAATGAAGAAGGGTTTCACTTTTGAGGTCTTAGCGTTATTACCAGTTAACATGTCTTTTACCAATAGACACCATAACTAATTATTTTGGGAACGCTTAAACGCAAATGCCTAATCAAGCGGAAGATCCCAACATATTCTAGTCCTCATTTATTGCGGAATCATAAAGCACAGTCTGAGCGGCATATTAAATCTTCTGAATAATTATTTGATTTATATCAAACTATCTCTTTACCAGGACATAGTAGATTTATGGTATCTAAAATCTACAATTAATCAACATTAAAAAATGCTTATGCAAAAGTTATATTCCTTTACCCGCTATTTTACAATGGTTATTATACTTTCTCACTTAAGTGTAAGTTCTTCAGCACAACACCATGAATTTACCGGATTCTATATCAATATCCAGGGTGATACAATAGAAGGGAGCTTTCCGCGCTACAGGCAGTGGAATTATAATCCGGACAGAGTCCTGTTTATGCCATTTCAAAGCGGTCAACAGGTGATATTAACTCCCTTATTATGTAAGGAGTTTCATATTGATGGCTATGAGAATTATATTGCATTTCAAGGTAAAAGAATGATTAATCCGATTGAATTTTACCAGCCTAGTATAGAAGACCAATCAGACAAATATGATACAATTGTTACATTCCTTAGAGAATTTGCTGTAAGTAACGCCTGCAAGTTTTATATATTTAAAGACAAGAATAGATTCAATTTATACTACCTCACAGCTGAGGGAATTATAAAAGAATTGCTGCAAAAAGTTTATGTAACGGACACTCATTTAATTCAATCAGTAACCTATAAGGAGCAGCTGCAATCGTTGTTTCCTGATAGAACGGAAGAAATTAATCACCTGCTTTATTCCGAAGAAGACCTCACAACATTTCTTAATAAGCAAAAGAAAGATATTACTGCCATCAAAAAGATACAAAAGAGCTACGGCGGATTATATATATCAGGCGGGGTTTCATTAAACTCGTTAAAATTCACTCCTAATGTATCAATGGACTTCAGCGAAAAAGAGTATGTGTCCTGTTATGTTCCTCTTTTATCAATCGGATATATTGTTCCTTTTAGCAGGAATTTTAGCCGGGCATTTTTTCTTACACAAGTGAATATCTCCTCGCTCAAACATACAGCACAGATATTGAATAGTGATGCTTATCCGATTCATTCAACTACCTTCAGATCCTCTCCGGTAATATCACTTGGTTTTCATTTAGGGTATAACATAATCAATCATCGTAATCTGCAAGTATCTCTGGCACCCGGAGCAGGCTTGAACTACTTAGTAAAATCTGAGCAGATCGATAAGTATAAGTTTAGCTCAACAAATTCATCTACAGCTGTAATTGAGATGGATCATTTAAAACCCCTGATAGATTTGCAAGCAACTGTAATAATAATGAAAAGATATATTCTATGGTCAGCTTACAATTTTCCTACACACATTACTATTTACCAGTCTACAAAAGATAAGTTTACGTCAAAACAAATTGGAGTGGGATATAAATTTAAATAATTGGTTGTTAGTCGGGAACAAGTTTGCAAATTAGAAGGAGCGAGTGTTGGGCACTAAAAAAACAAAGCTTATTGAAAAGATATTAGGATTGAATTTTAGTAACGCTTGGGCTTTTTGGAAGATGACAGACTGCTCGACCTAAAGCGTGATCCCGGCAATAGTTTTCTGATGTTCGGTCTTGATCTAGTCCGCTAGTTCCGACTTATAGAAGTATGCCCGCATTCCCTGCTTATTAGCGGTATCTCTTTGCGGCTGACCTTGCAAAAGATGGTGGGAATGGAGAGGTTGATAAACTTTGGAGCCTGGAAAATGGTAAGTCGTTCATCCATCTCAACGAGTGGGACGGTTCCCTAAGAATTAACTGCTTGTTTTTAGTAAGTTGTTCTTGCAGGCGACTCACGGCCTGAGGCAACTTTTCGAATGGGATTTGGTTTATAACAGCACTTAATTTTAATGCCGCAATAATACAGGTGTGTTTAGCAGGGTTGTAAGGGTGTAACCTTAATAGAACCCTCTTATGTTTAGCTATTTTTATTCTTTCAGTGCAAGGTAAATGGGCATTCGTGATTTTAACTTATGTCTTGTAGCTGAATGCCATCGTTGCGGTCACAAAAAAATAGTTGCCGCATTGAATCTCGACACTAGCCATTAAAAAGCAATCATCGGAATAAGCTTTGATTAGTAGTTCTTAAATCATTTTAGTTCGCTATTTACAACCCTGCAGTATTGTTCAGCTCACGTTAAGTTTAAATACAGCTCACTTTTTGATATATTTGAGCTAAATCTGTACTTCTTGTGAGCCGAATTAATATTCGGCTCAAGAAATGTTACAATACGGCTCAGAATATTGTGTTTTGAGCCGTAATTTACAATTCACTAAGCTGAATATTTTTATATGGCAGAAGGAAATAATAGAAAAGCCATCATTGACTTTGTTATTACACATCCCAATGTTTCATCAAAAGAGATTGAGGAAGGGTTACAATCACGGCTATAGCCACTATCAAAAGAGGGCTCAAAAAGATAGTAGCGGATCATCTTATTACGGTTACGGGAAAGGGCAAAGCAACCCGTTACCAGATCAGCCCAACATACGAATTGCTGCGGCCCATCGATGTAGCTGCATATTTTACAAAAGAAATTGATGACCGCACTATTTAAAAGGGTTTCAATCATGCCCTCATGCCGGAAGTGCTGGCAAAATCCAGAATTTTCACACATGAAGAACATGAAAAACTGCAAAAACTGCAATCTGTCTATATAGAAAAAAGCCAACAGCTAACGCCGTTTGAATATAAAAAAGAATTTGAACGTCTTGCTATTGATCTTAGCTGGAAGTCGTCGCAGATTGAAGGCAATACCTATTCATTGTTGGAAACAGAACGCCTGTTAAAGGAAAAATAAACTGCCGCCGGCAAACCGAAAGATGATGCCATCATGCTACTCAATCATAAAGAAGCAATTGACTTTATCATTGAACAACCAGGATACGTATCACCGTTAACAGTGCCGGCAATTGAAGATATCCACAGTACACTAATGAAAGATCTGGGTGTTGACCGCAATATGCGTACACACAGGGTGGCTATTTCTGGCACCAACTATAAACCACTCGACAATCAATTTCAAATCAAAGAAGCGTTGGAGAATATGTGCGAACTGGTCAACAACCAGGACAATGTTTTTACAAAAGCTCTGCTGGTACTTGCACTTACTTCATATATACAAGGATTTGCTGACGGCAACAAAAGAACAGCAAGAATTATCAGCAACGCTGTACTCATTAGCAACCACTATTGCCCCATTTCATTTCGAACAGTTGATTCCGTTGAATACAAAAAAGCCCTGCTCATTTTTTACGAACAGAACAATATAAAGCCATTCAAAGATATTTTTATTACCCAGTTTCAGTTTGCTGTGAATACATATTTTTAATCAGGATAAAATGTTGTTGAACAAACTACCGGATGGATTTGAGTGAAAGCTAACTTCTTCTAAATGGGCGAAGTTTCCATTTTTCATTTGCTATTTTTATTCTTTCTTGTAAGGGGAGATAGGTACAACTGCACGCCATTTTTGAGCACGTCAAAATCTGTTACTGTTATGACTTCATATTTAAGGAGATGATATCCTGCAGGTACTTTTCTGTATAATTTTTTACAACACCCTTATCGCGATACTGAGTATTCTGTTGAATTCAGTTTTGAATTCAGCCTTATTGCAACCAACGATTAAATTTGAGTCAAATAATTGCGTGAAGGCATGTCAATAATTGATTTTTAATTTCAAGACTTTTCTTCTGCAAAAATCGACATATTTAAACATCAGCATCTGGTTTAAATACAAAGCAAATTTCGGTAACTTTTGTTTCACGGTTGTGTCGTGAAGGAAAATAAAAAAGGGTCTCCATCTCTTGAGACCCTCTCGCAGCTTGTGGGCCCAGCTGGGCACGATCCAGCGACCCCCTGATTATGAGTCAGGTGCTCTAACCAACTGAGCTATGGGCCCAAAGAACATCTCTGCT